>WBZS01000347.1_pt1 | contig 66229 bp, 62 predicted proteins | sample 5204201 | NCBI WGS metagenome assembly WBZS01 (sample SAMN12344357, study PRJNA552823) | activated sludge metagenome | biome: Activated sludge suspended growth; feature: Nitrification reactor; material: Wastewater; isolation source: activated sludge from nitrification reactor of wastewater...
ACTCACCCGTTCGCCACTGATCAGAAGAGCAAGCTCTTCGTCACCGTTCGACTTGCATGTGTTAAGCACGCCGCCAGCGTTCGTCCTGAGCCAGGATCAAACTCTCCGTTGAAAATTTTCAGCACCGACCGAGGTCGGCATTTGCTGTCAAAGGATTGCTTGACACTGACAGGATCCATTGCTGGATCTATCAATAATCAAAGGAATCACGTCCAAGGGGCGAACCCCAAGGGACGGGATATTCGTTTCGCACACCCCGAGGGGTGCACTTTGCATTGACTTTCAAGCACGCTGTTGAGTTCTCAAGTTTCGGGTGCGCACCGCGCCTCGGCCTTACCGGCCGGTGCTTGGGGCAACTCGACTTACTTTACTGGGTCCTGTTCTCGGTGTCAAACCGAGCTTTCCGACCCTCCCCGATCCGCGACAGTTACCGGGCTTTGGCGGCTCCTGGCATGGAGGCACACCGTACCCGTGCTGCTTTGGGTGTGGGATCCTTCCGGCTCGTCCGCTCCGGATCTCTCCGGGCCGTCCGTCTCTCCGAGAAGGCTTGTCCTACTCTAGTGAGCCTGTTTCCCGTTGTCAAACCGGGCTTTCCGCTCTCCCAGTCCGCGACAGACGTCCGGGCCTTGGCGGCTCCTGGCATGGAGGCACACCGTACCCGTGCTGCTTTGGGTGTGGGATCCTTCCGGTCCGTCCGCTCCGGATCTCTCCGGGCCGTCCGTCTCACCGAGAAGGCTTGGTAAACATTACGGAGCTGGCGGCGCGGGGTCAAATCGGCCTGTACGTCCGGGCGTGTCCCCGCGTTGACTAGGAGAAACGCTGGTGATCAGCCGACCCGGACGGCGCCGACCGTGCGACGTCCGCGACGGAGCACGACCAAGCCACCGGGCAGGACGTCGTCGACGGTCAGCCGCGCGGCGGGGTCGGTCACCTTCGCGTTGTTCAGGTACGCGCCACCCTCAGCGATCGCTCGGCGAGCGGCGGACTTGCTGGCCACCACCCCCGAGGCCTCCAGTGCGTCCACCAGGGTTGGCAGCCCACCCTCTGCCGGCAGTGCGCGCGCCCCCAGTTCGTCTCCCACCGCACGCAGGGTGTCCGCCGGCAGTTGCGCGAGGTCACCCCGTCCGAAGATCGCCTGCGCGGCCGCCGTCGCGGCCTCGCGCTCAGCCGGCGAATGCACCAGGTCGGTGATGTCGTCGGCGAGTGCGCGCTGGGCTATCCGCAGGTGCGGGGCCTCCGCGTTGCGGGCGGCGATGTCGTCGAGTTCCTCGCGGGGCCGCTCGCTGAACACCTTCAGGTAGTCGATCACCTTGGCGTCCTCGGAGTTCAGGAAGAACTGGTGGAAGGCGTAGGGCGAGGTCATCGCCGGATCGAGCCACACCGTGCCGGACTCGGTCTTGCCGAACTTCGTCCCGTCGGCCTTGGTCAGCAGCGGTGTCGCCAGGGCGTGCACCTTCGCCGCCTCGGACCGGCGGATCAACTCGACCCCGGCCGTGATGTTCCCCCACTGGTCGGAGCCGCCGGTTTGCAGGGTGCAGCCGTGCCGCCGGAACAACTCCCGGTAGTCCAGTGACTGCAGCAGCACGTAGGAGAACTCGGTGTACGAGATCCCGGACTCCAGGCGCGCCTTGACCACCTCGCGGTCGAGCATCCGGTTGATCGGGAAGTGCTTGCCGACGTCGCGCAGGAAGTCCAGGGTCGACAGTTCGGCCGTCCAGTCGTAGTTGTTCACCACCACCGCGCCGTTGGCCCCGTCGAACGAGATCAGCCGGCTGACCTGGTCGCGGATCCGCGCCACCCACTCACCGACCAGCTCTTTGGGATTCATGGACCGCTCGCCAGCCTGCTTGGGGTCGCCGATCAGGCCGGTGGAACCGCCGACCAGCAGGATCGGACGGTGCCCGGCCCGTTGCAGGGCCCGCGCGACCATGATCTGCACCAGGTTGCCCATGTGGATGCTGGGTGCGGTGGGGTCGAAGCCGACGTAGAAGGTGATCGGCCCGGCGTTCAGGTGCGCCTGCAGCGCGTCCGCATCGGTGGAGTGGGCGATCAGTCCCCGCCAGGACAGTTCTTCGAATACGTCGGTCACGCTGGGTAAGCCTAATGGGATGCGCCGCGCCCGGTGACCGAGAGAACCGTCCCCAGTGACCGAGAGAACCGTCCCCGGTGACCGCGGGGACGGTTCTCTTGGTCACCGGGCGGTGAGTTGGGACACGGTGGTGCGGAGTTCGGCCAACTGCTCGACGACCCGGACGGGAGCGGTGCCGCCGCGTCCGTCGCGGGCGGCTACCGAGCCCCCGACGGTCAGCACGTCGAGCACACCGACGGTGAGCGCGGCGTGGATGTCGGCGAGTTGCTCGGAGGTGAGGTCGGGCAGGTCGATGCCGCGAGTCTCGCAGTACTTGACGGCGGCGCCGGTGATGTCGTGGGCCTGGGCGAACGGCACCCGCTGGCGAACCAGCCAGTCGGCCATGTCGGTGGCCAGGGAGAAGCCGCGCGGGGCGAGGTCGGCCATCCGGTCGGTGTGGAAGGTCAATGTGGCCACCATGCCGGCCACCGCGGGCACCAGTACCCGCAACTGATCCAGGCCGTCGAAGACCGGTTCCTTGTCCTCCTGCAGGTCGCGGTTGTAGGCCAGCGGCAGGCCCTTCAGCGTGGCCAGCAGGCCGGCGAGATTGCCGATCAGGCGTCCGGCCTTGCCTCGGGTGAGTTCGGCGACGTCGGGGTTCTTCTTCTGCGGCATGATCGACGAGCCTGTCGACCAGGCGTCATCAAGACTGGCGAAGCCGAACTCCACGGTGCACCAGAGGATGACCTCCTCGGCCAGCCGGGACAGGTCGATCGAGATCTGGGCCAGGACGTAGGCGGCCTCGGCTACCAGGTCGCGGGCGGACGTCCCGTCGATCGAGTTGGCGACCGAACCGGCGAAGCCCAGGTCGGCGGCGACCGCTTCGGGGTCGAGCCCGAGCGAGGTTCCGGCGAGCGCGGCCGAGCCGTACGGGCTCTGGGCCAGCCGGACGTCGAGGTCGGCCAGCCGCTGCAGATCGCGGACCAGCGGCCAGGCGTGGGCCAGCAGGTGGTGCGAGAGCAGCACCGGCTGAGCGTGCTGCAGATGGGTGCGGCCGGGCATTACCGCGCCGAGATGACGTTCGGCCTGGCCTGCCAGTGCCTCGATCACTCCGCCCAGCGACTCGCCCAGGACCGCCAACTCGTCGCGCAGGTAGAGCCGGATCAGCGTGGCGATCTGGTCGTTGCGCGACCGGCCGGCCCGCAGTCGTCCGCCCAACTCGGGGCCGACCCGCTCGATCAGCCCGCGCTCCAGCGAGCCGTGGACGTCCTCGTCGGTCGGTGCGGCGACATAGGCGCCGGAGACAACATCGGACTCGAGCGCATCCAGGCCGGCGATCATGCCGGTCAACTCGTCATCGGTGAGCAGCCCTGCCGCGTGCAGCGCGTGGGCGTGCGCCCGGGAGCCGGCCAGGTCGTGCCGGGCCAGCCGCCAGTCGAAGTGGGTGGAAACCGACAGCGCGAACATGGCCTCGGCCGGTCCACCGGCGAACCGGCCGCCCCATAGGCGTCCGGCGGCCTCCGCGCCCTCGTTGCTCGGCTCGGCGGGGGTGTTGCTCATCTCACTCCGTTCGTGGGTTGTGGCTCATCGCCAGCATGGTCTCGGCCAGCGCAGCGCCACCGGTGGGGTCGCGGGTGATGACCGCGATGGTGTCGTCGCCGGCGATGGTGCCCAGCACCTCGGGCAGCGCCACCCGATCGATCGCCGAAGCGAAGTATTGCGCGGCTCCCGGCGGGGTGCGCAGCACGGCCAGATTCGCGGACCCTTCGGCGGATACCAGCAGCTCGGCGCACAGCCGGGACAGCCGAACGGTGGCGGCGGACGAGTCGCCGGGAGTCTCGCCCGCCAGCAGGGCGTAGCTGAACTCGCCGTCGCCCTGCCGGATCCGGATGGCGCCGACGTCGACCAGGTCCTTGCTGAGCGTGCCCTGGGTGACCGCGACACCCTCGGCCGCCAACAGCGCAGCGAGTTCGGTCTGGGACCGCACCAGTTGGCGTCCGATCAGTTCGACGATGCGGGCCTGCCGGGCGGTCTTGGTCTGCGGCAGCCGCGATTCGCTCACCCCGCCTCCAGCAGGGCGGGCAGGGCGGCGACGAAGGCGTCCAGGTCGGTGTCGGAGATGATCAGCGGCGGTGCCAGCCGCAGCACGTTGGGTCGCGGCGCGTTGATCACGAAACCGGACGCCAGCGCGGCATTCGCGACCGCCGGGGCGATCGCGTCGGTGAGCACCACGCCGCGCAGCAGCCCCTGCCCGCGCACCGCGGACACCGCCGGGTGGCGCAGGTCGAGGATGCCGCTCGCCAGCCGCTCCCCCGCCGTCCGGACGCGGGCCAGCAGGCCGTCCCGCTCGATGATGCCGAGCACCGCGAGCCCGGCCGCGGCAGCGACGGGGTTGCCGCCGAAAGTGGTGCCGTGCGCACCCGGTCCGAGCAGGGACGCCGCCGCACCGGTCGCGACGCAGGCGCCCACCGGGAAGCCGTTGCCGAGGCCCTTGGCGAAGGTGACGATGTCCGCGGTCACCCCGGAACTCGCGCTGGCCAGCCAGTCGCCGCACCGTCCGATGCCGGTCTGCACCTCGTCGATCCACAGCAGCGCACCGGCTGTTCGAGTCAATTCACGGACCTTCGCGAGGTAGCCGGACGGCGGCTCGACGACCCCGTTCTCGCCCTGGATCGGCTCCACGACCACCGCCGCCACGCGGTCGTCGATGACGGCGGCCAGGGCGTCGGCGTCCCCGTACGGCACGAAGATCACCTCGCCGGGAAGCGGCTCGAACGGCTCGCGGTAGGCGGGGTTGCTGGTCAGCGCCAGGGCGCCGAGGCTGCGGCCGTGGAAGGCGCCTTCCATCGCGATCAGCCGGGTCCGGCCGGTGCGACGGGTGATCTTGAAGCCGGCCTCGTTGGCCTCGGTGCCCGAGTTGGTGAAGAACACTCGGGCCGGCAGGTCGGGAGCGTTGGCGGTGGTGAAGCCGGCCAGCTTCTCGGCCAGCGCGATCTGGGTGGGGGTGGCGAAGAAGTTCGACACGTGCCCCAGGGTGGACAGCTGCGCCGAGATGGCACCGATCACCTGCGGATGCGCGTGGCCCAGTGAGTTCACCGCCAATCCGGACAGCATGTCCAGATAGCGGTTGCCGTCCGCGTCCCAGAGGTGGACGCCCTCGCCGCGGACGAAGACCCGCTTGGGGGCGCCGAAGGTGTTCATCAGCGCGTGGCTGTAGCGCTCGGTGAACTGGGCCTGGCTGGAGTCGTTGACCGAGATGGTCATGCCGTCACCTCGCCGGGCTCGTCCTCGCGAACCACCATGGTGCCGATGCCCTCGGTGGTGAAGATCTCCAGCAGCAGGCTGTGCGCCACCCGTCCGTCGATGATGGTGGCCCGTCCGACGCCCTCGCGGATCGCCTGCAAGCAGGCCTCCATCTTCGGGATCATCCCGGCCTCCAAGGAGGGCAGCATCGCCTCCAGCTCGGACGTGGTGATCTGGGCGATCACCTCTTCGCAGGTCGGCCAGTCGGCGTAGAGGCCCTCGACGTCGGTGAGCACCACGAACCGCTCGGCACCCAGCGCGACGGCCAGCGCGGCCGCGGCGGTGTCGGCGTTCACGTTGTGCACGTTGCCGTCCTCGTCGGGGGCGACGGTGGCGATCACCGGGATGCGGCCGCCAGCGATCAGGTCGAGCACGGTCTCCGGGCGGACCAGGGTGACGTCGCCGACCAGGCCGATGTCGACGTGCTCGCCGTCGACGGTGATGCCGCGCCGGGTGGCGGTGAACAGGCCGGCGTCCTCGCCGGAGAGCCCGACGGCGAGCGGGCCGTGGGCGTTGAGCAGGCCGACCAGTTCGCGTCCGACCTGTCCCACCAGCACCATCCGGACGACGTCCATCGCCTCGGGTGAGGTGACCCGCAGCCCGCCCCGGAACTCGGACGGGATGCCGAGGCGCCCGAGCATCGACGAGATCTGCGGTCCGCCGCCGTGCACCACCACCGGCTTCAGCCCGCAGCGCCGCAGGAAGACGATGTCGTCGGCGAAGGCACGCTTGAGTTCGTCGTTGACCATCGCGTTGCCGCCGTACTTGATCACCACGATCTTGCCGGCGTAGCGCTCCAGCCAGGGCAGCGCCTCGATCAGCGTCTCGGCCTTGCCGACCACCCCGGCGAGCGTCGCCCGGGTGCGCGTGGTGGGGCTCATGTGGAGTACTCCGCGTTCTCTTTGACGTAGTCGTAGGTGAGATCGTTGGTCCAGATCGTGGCGGTGGCGTCGCCGGCGTGCAGGTTGACGTCGACGGTCACGTCGCGTCCGGTGAGGTCCACCTCGGACCGGTCGGCGCCCAGCTGGCCGTCGACGAAGACGCCCACGCCGTTGAACGCCACGTCGACGTGGTCGGGGTCGAAGTCGGCGGCGACGGTGCCAGCGGAGGCCAGCACCCGGCCCCAGTTCGGGTCATTGCCGAACACGGCGCACTTGAACAGGTTGCTGCGGGCGATGGCGCGGGCGACCGCCAATGCGTCGTCTTCGGTGGCCGCGCCGGTCACGGTGACCTCGATGTCGTGGGCGGAGCCCTCGGCGTCGGTCAGCAACTGCCGGGCCAGCGAATGGCAGACGCCGGTCAGTGCCTCGGTGAACTCCTCCACGTCGGCCTCCACCCCGGATGCCCCGCTGGCCAGCAGGATCACGGTGTCGTTGGTGGACATGCAGCCGTCGGAGTCGGTGCGATCGAAGGTGAACCCGGTTGCGGTGCGCAGGGCGGCGTCCAATCGGTCGGGGGCGAGGACGGCGTCGGTGGTGAGTAGGACCAGCATGGTGGCCAGTGCCGGCGCGAGCATGCCGGCGCCTTTGGCCATGCCACCGATCGCCCAGTGCTGAGGCGAGTGGTAGCCGGCCTCTTTGGCGACCGTATCGGTGGTCATGATCGCCTCCGCAGCGGCCGGCCCGCCCTCTTCCGAACGGTCCTGAGCGGCCAACTCGATTCCGGCGAGCACCTTCGTCATCGGCAGCCGGACGCCGATCAGCCCGGTGGAGCAGACCGCGACATCGTCGATCTCACAGCCGACCGAGGCCGCCGTCCACTCGGCCATCTGGCGGGCATCGTCCAGACCTGCGCGTCCGGTGCAGGCGTTGGCTCCGCCCGAGTTCAGGACGACCGCCGCGAGCCGTCCGTTCGCGACGGCGTCGGTCGACCACAGCACGGGGGCTGCCTTGAAGGCATTGGAGGTGAACACGGCGGCGGCGTGGGCGTCGGGGCCGTTGTTGACCACGAGGGCGAGGTCGGGGCGTCCGGATTGTTTGATTCCCGCGGTGACACCGGTCGCGGTGAAGCCTTTGGGGGTGGTGACGCTCACGGCGCTACTCCGATCGTCGACAGGCCGGTGGCCTCGGGCAGCCCGAGAGCCAGGTTCATGGATTGCACGGCGCCGCCGGCGGTGCCCTTGGCGAGATTGTCGAGGGCGGCGACGGCGACCAGGCGATTCGCGGCTTCATCGACGGCGACCTGGATCTGGACGGCGTTGGAGCCGAGCACCGCCTGGGTCTGCGGCCAGATGCCCTCGGGCAGCAGGTGCACGAAGGGCTCGTCGGCGTAGGCGTCGGCGTAGGCGGCGCGGACGGCGTCCGCGCTCAGCCCGGCGGCAAGCGGCGCCGTCACCGTGGCCAGGATGCCGCGCGCCATCGGCACCAGTACCGGGGTGAACGACAGGCTGGGCGCTTCCGCACCGAGCCGGCGGAAGTTCTGCAGCATCTCGGGGACGTGCCGGTGCACCCCGCCGACCCCATACGCGCTGGCGTTGCCGAGTAGTTCGGCGGCCAGCAGGTTGACCTTGAGGCTCTTGCCCGCCCCGGACGGCCCGGTCGGGGCGACCACGACGACATCCCGGCCGTCGGTGAGTCCGGCGGTGAGCGCGGGCAGCAGGGCCAGGGTGACGGTGGTCGGGAAGCAGCCGGGGACGGCGATCCGATTGGTCTCGGCCAGGACGGCCCGCTGGCCGGGGAGTTCCGGCAGGCCATAGGGCCAGGTGCCGGCGTGTGGCGTGCCGTAGAACTTCTGCCAATCGGCCGGGTCGCTCAGCCGGAAGTCGGCGCCGGCGTCGATCACCAAGACGTCGTCGCCCAGCTGTTCGGCGACGGCGGCGGACGCCCCGTGCGGCAGCGCCAGGAAGACCACATCGTGGCCGGCCAGGTTCTCGGCGATAGTGTCGAGCACCTCGACGTCCGCCAACGGCAGCAGGTGCGGGTGGTGCTCGATCAGCCTCGAACCGGCGCTGGACTTGGCCGTCAGGTTGCCGATGGTGACCTCGGGGTGCTGCAAGAGCAGCCGCAGCAGCTCGCCTCCGGCGTAGCCGGTGCACCCCGCGACAGCGATCCGAACAGACATAGGCATTACTATGCCGAACATGGAATGAATATTCCAATCCGGTTTCAGCTCGATCTCGTCCGAACCCACGAACTCCTCCCTAACCAGTTCAGCCCTCCCATAGGTGGGAGGGCGTGGGTAGTGAGGAGGCCCAGGGCCGGCGGACGGGGCGCATCGAGCGGGCGTCCAGCATCAGGTCCGGACGCGGCCCACGGCGTCCGACACCGGGCCGGGCACACCGCGTGAGGCGGCCCGGCACCGGGTCAGATTTGCTCGATCAACTCGTTCACGCCGCCCAGGATCTGGTTCGGCCGGAACGGGTACTTCACGATGTCTTCGGTAGTGGTCAACCCGGTCAGGACCAGCACGGTATGCAGCCCGGCTTCCATGCCCGCGATGATGTCGGTGTCCATCCGGTCGCCGATCATGGCGGTGGACTCGGAGTGAGCCTCGATCCGGCGCATGGCTGAGCGGAACATCATCGGGTTCGGCTTGCCGACCACGTACGGCGTCCGGTTGGTGGCCGCGGTGATCATTGCCGCCACCGCACCCGCGGCAGGCAGCAGGCCGTCCTTGGACGGGCCCGTGGTGTCCGGGTTGGTCACGATGAACCGGGCACCCTTGGTGATCAGCCGGATCGCCTTGGTGATCGCCTCGAACGAGATGTTGCGGGTCTCACCGAGCACGACGAAGTCCGGGTCGGTCTCGGTGAGGATGAAGCCGGCATCGTGGATGGCGGTGGTCAGGCCCGCCTCGCCGATCACGAAGGCGGTCTTGTCGCCCGGCTGCTCGGCGAGGAAGGCGCCGGTGGCCATGGCGGAGGTCCAGATGTTCTCCTCGGGGATCCGCAGGCCGGAGCGCTCGAGGCGCGCGGCGAGGTCACGAGGGGTGAAGAGCGAGTTGTTGGTCAGAACAAGGAAGCGCTTGGAGGTGTCGACCCAGCGTTCAATCAGTTCGGCCGCACCGGGGAGGGCCTGTTCCTCATGTACGAGGACGCCATCCATGTCGGTGAGCCAGCATTCAATATCGCGAGCTTTTCGCATGACACCCAGCATACCTCTTATTAGTCGGAAACACTAAAACATGGTGGTCGACGTTGTCACTCCGCCTCTGGACACCTCGACCAGTCGCCGGATGCGCGTCACGTACGTCCGAGCGGTACGGCAAGATCGAGGGATGCAGATCCGGCTCGCGACCCGCGGCTCCCGACTGGCCATGGCGCAGTCCGGGATGATCGCGGACGCCCTGCGCGGCCTGGGCGCCGAGGTCGAGTTGGTTCCGGTCAAGACTCTGGGCGACGTCTCCACCGCCCCGCTGTCGAGCATGGGCGGCGTCGGCGTGTTCGTGGCGGCCGTCCGTGAGGCGGTGCTGGCCGGTGCCTGCGACCTGGCGGTGCACTCGTTGAAGGACCTGCCCACCACCCCCGCCGAAGGGTTGACCCTGGGCGCGGTCCCCGAGCGGGAGGATCCGCGGGACGCCCTGTGTGCCCGGGACGGGCTCGGGCTCTGGGGCCTGCCGCGAGGGGCGAAGGTCGGCACCGGATCGCCCCGGCGAGCCGCCCAACTTCGCGCTGCCCGTTGGGATCTGGAGATCGTGGACATCCGCGGCAACGTTGACACCCGGCTGGGCCGAGTCGGCGCCGATCTGGACGCGGTAGTGCTGGCTGCTGCGGGTCTGAACCGGCTGGGTCTCTCGGACGCGATCACTGAGTTCTTCGAGCCGGACGTGCTGGTGCCGGCGCCCGCGCAGGGGGCTCTCGCTTTGGAGTGTCGGACCGGGGACGCCGAGCTGTTGGCGCTGCTGGCGCATCTGGATCACTCCCCTACCCGGATCGCGGTGGAGGCCGAGCGGGAGCTGATGCGGCTGGTTGAGGCGGGTTGTGCCGCGCCGTTCGGCGCGCTGGCCGAGGTCGTTCCGCCGAGTTCGGTCGACCTCATCCCTGACACGCCTGCTGACCTCTTCCCTGACACGGAAGAGGTCACGCGTCCGCCGGCCGAAGGCTGGTTCCGCTTGCGAGCCCGGCTGGCCACCCCGGACGGGATGACGACTCTGGCCAAGTCGATCCGGTTCGAGAGCGGACCGACCGGGCTACCCCCGCGCTCGCCCGACCCCCGAACTGTCGGCACCATCAAGGCGATCGTCGCCGGCATGGCGCAGGACCTCGCGCCGCTGGTCGGGCTGCGGGTGCTGATGCCGCCGTCCCGGCTCTCCGAGGCGGTCGCACTGCGCGGCGCCCAGGTGACGACGGCGGCCTTCACCCGGCACACGACTGTCACCGACCCCCGACTTGCCGCGCGGATCGACGAGCTCGCCGCGGGTGGTTACGACTGGCTGGTGCTGACCTCGGCCCGCACCCTTGGCGCGCTGCGCGAACTCGGTGTCGACCTTTTCGCCGTGCTGCCTGAAGGCACCAAGGTCGCCGCCGTCGGACCTGCGACCGCAGCCGCTGCCCGCGAGGCTGGGCTGCCGGTGGACCTGCTGCCTACCTCGGGTTCCGGTGGCGCCGACCTGGCGGCGGCCTTTCCCGACGAACCCGGACGGGTGCTGGTCCCGGGAGCCGCCGACCCCGCCGCGGGTCTGGACGCGGCGCTCACCGCCCGCGGCTTCCAGATCGATCGGGTCGCCGTCTACCGGACCGAGCCCGTCGACGGCCTCGATGAGGAGATCCGCCTAGGCTGTCCGGACGGCTTCGACGCGTTCGTGGTGACCGCGCCGTCCGTGGTCCGGGCCGCCGCGGAGCTGCTCGGTCGGCCCGGTCCCCCGGTGGTCGCACTCGGTGAAAGCAGTGCCGCAGCCGCCCGTGCCGCCGGCTTCACCGTGGTCGCGACCGCCGCCGAGGCAACCCCGTCCGGGCTGGTGAACGCCCTGGCCACCCTGCGAAAGGAAGAACGATGATCGTCCGTCCCCGCCGGCTGCGCAGCACGCCGGCCATGCGCGCTCTGGTGGCCGAGACCCGGATCCATCCGAGTCAGCTCGTGCTGCCGATGTTCGTTGCCGAGGGGCTGGACGCGCCGCGTCCGATCAGCTCGCTGCCGGGGGTCGTGCAGCACACCGTCGATTCCTTGGTCGACGAGGTGCGCCGGTCCGTCACCCTCGGGTTGGGCGGCGTGATGCTGTTCGGCGTCCCCCGCCCCGAGGACAAGGACGCCGTCGGCTCGGTCGGCTCCGCTCCGGACGGCATTCTCAACCGGGCACTGGCCGCTCTGCGGGACGCCGTCGGCGACGACATCGTGATCATGGCCGACACGTGCCTGGACGAGTTCACCGACCACGGCCATTGCGGGGTGCTGGACGAGCGCGGCCGGGTCGACAACGACGCCACCAACGACCGTTACGTCGAGTTGGCGCTCAGCCAGGCCCGAGCCGGCGCGCATGTGGTGGGGCCGTCCGGGATGATGGACGGCCAGGTGGCCGCGATCCGCGACGGCCTGGACGCCGCCGGCTTCACCGACACCGCGATCCTCGCCTACGCCGCCAAGTACGCCTCCGCCTTCTACGGACCGTTCCGCGAAGCGGTGAACTCGTCGCTTTCCGGTGACCGGCGCAGCTACCAGCAGGATCCGGCGAACCGCCGCGAGGGCGTCCGGGAAGCCGATCTGGACGAGATCGAGGGCGCCGACATGCTGATGGTGAAACCGGCCGGGTACTACCTCGATGTGCTCGCCGATGTGGCCGCCCGGTCTCAGGTCCCGGTCGCGGCATATCACGTTTCGGGCGAGTACGCGATGGTCTGCGCCGCCGCCGAGCGGGGTTGGCTGAACCGGGACGCCGCGCTGGCCGAGGCGGTGACCGCGATCCTGCGGGCGGGTGCCGACATCGTGCTGACCTATGCGGCCTCCGAACTGGCCGAACGTGCGAACGGGAGCAACTGATGAGCCTCTACCAGCGGGCCTGCCGGGTAATCCCCGGCGGCGTGTCGTCACCGGTCCGAGCGTTCGGCTCGGTGGGTGGCGATCCGGTGTTCATCGCGCGGGCGTCCGGGCCGTATCTGTACGACACCGACGACCGCGAGTACGTGGACGCCGTCGGCTCGTGGGGTCCGGCTTTGCTCGGCCACGCCCAGCCCGAGGTGGTGGCCGCAGTGCAGGCCGCGGCGGCACGCGGACTGTCGTTCGGCGCCCCCACCCAGGCCGAGGTCGAGTTGGCTGAGACCGTCCGGGGCCGGGTGCCGGAGGCGGAGAAGGTGCGTTTCGTTTCCACCGGGACCGAGGCGTGCATGACCGCGATCCGGCTGGCTCGCGGCGCCACCGGACGCGACCTGGTGATCAAATTCGCCGGCTGCTACCACGGGCATTCCGACGGCCTGCTGGCCGCCGCCGGCTCGGGTGTCGCCACGCAGGGCCTGCCCGGCTCGGCCGGGGTCACCGCTGCGACTGCCGCCCAGACGATCGTGGTGCCCTACAACGATCCGGACGCGCTGGAGGCGGCTTTCGCCGCGCACCCGAACCAGATCGCCGCGGTGATCACCGAGCCGGCCCCGGCGAACATGGGTGTGGTTCCGCCGCGGGACGGGTTCAACGCGTTCCTTCGCGAGATCACCCGGCGCCATGGTGCGCTGCTGATCTTCGACGAGGTGCTGACCGGTTTCCGGGTGGGCTACCGCGGTTGGTGGGGGCTGGAGCAGTCCGGCGAGACGCCGCTGGCTGAGGCGCCCGATCTGTTCACCTTCGGAAAGGTGGTCGGCGGCGGCATGCCGCTGGCCGCGATCGGCGGACGTGCCGAGCTGATGGATCTGCTGGCTCCGGTCGGTCCGGTCTACCAGGCGGGCACGCTGTCCGGGAATCCGCTCGCGACGGCGGCGGGCATCACGACGCTGGCGCTGGCCGACGAGAGTGTCTACCAGCGGGTGGACGCCGCGTCGTCCGCGCTGCGGGTGGCGATCGGGGCGGCGCTGGATTCGGCCGGGGTTCCGCACCGCGTGCAGGCGGCCGGATCGTTGTTCACCGTCTTCTTCGGCGACTTCGACGGCCCGATCGACAACTATCCGGCGGCCCAGCAGCAGGATTCGGCGGCTTTCGCCCGGTTCTTCCACGCCATGTTGGACGCCGGGGTCGCGCTGCCGCCGTCCGGCTACGAGGCCTGGTTCCTGTCCGCGGCACACGACGACGCCGTGCTCAACCGGATCGTCGACGCATTGCCCGCCGCCGCCCAGGCGGCGAGTCGTTCGTGACCGCGCGGCCCCTCGTCATCCCGGCGAACGCCGGGATCTCCCAACCCACTCACGACCGCCCAGGATCCCGAGTCGGCGCCCGGGATGACGAGGTCACGCGGTGACCGGGCGGGTCACGTTGGTCGGTGGAGGTCCCGGTGATCCAGGGCTACTCACCGTCGCCGGACTGGACGCGCTGCGTAGCGCCGATGTCGTTCTCTACGACCATCTGGCGCCGCTGGCCTGCCTGGACGAGTGCCCGCCGGGCGCACTGTTGATCGATGTCGGCAAGATCCCGGGTGGACGGGCCACCTCGCAGCAGCGGATCAACGAGCTGCTGGTCGAGCACGCCCAGGCCGGACGGCACGTCGTCCGGTTCAAGGGCGGCGACCCGTTCGTGTTCGGACGCGGCGGCGAAGAGGTGCTGGCCTGCGCCGAAGCCGGTCTCGGCGTGGCGGTGATTCCGGGCGTCACCTCAGCGGTCGCCGGACCGGCTCTGGCCGGCATCCCGGTCACCCATCGCGGCGTCGTCCAGGCGTTCACCGTGGTCTCGGGACATGTCCCACCGGGGCACCAGGCCTCCACCACCGACTGGACGGCGCTGGCGCACGCCGGCCACACCATCGTGGTGCTGATGGGAGTGGCCAACCTCGGTGCGATCTGCGCCGAACTGGTGACGCAAGGGTTGCCAGCCGATACCCCTGCCGCTGTGATCGCCGATGCCTGGCTGCCGACGATGAGGACCGTCCGCGCCGGGGTCACCGAGATCGCTGGGCAGGCGAAGCAGGCCGGAATCCACGCGCCGGCGATCGCCGTGATCGGTGAGGTCGCAGCCCAGGAGTTGCCGGTCGCGGCGCCGTCTGGACTCGACCAGCCCGCCGAGGCCGACGCGGCTGTCACCGAAGAGCTACGACCGGCGCGTGCGGACGACGCTGCCGAACTGCTTGTGCTGCAACGCGCCTGCTGGACCTCGGACGCGATCCTCAACGACACCTTCGAGATTCCAGCGCTGCACGAAGACCTGGCCACCGTCCGGGCGAACCTCGAAACGCACGAGACCTGGGTGCTACGGCGTGGTCCGCGCCTGATCGGTGCGGTGCGCGGAGTTCTGCGCGGCACCGACTGGGAGGTCGGACGGCTCATGGTCGCCCCCGACCTACAGGGCCAGGGACTCGGACGGATGCTGCTGCAGCACGTCGAACGTCAAGCGCCGCCGTCCGCACGCCGACTGTGGCTGTTCACCGGCAAGCGCAGCGAGGCGAACATTCGCCTCTATACCCGTGCCGGCTACCAACTCGTCTCGGACGACGACGATTCGCTCCCCCACGTGCCCCACACCGTGCGGCTGGTGAAGCTCACCTCACCAGAGAGTTCGCAGACCCGGTAGACCCTGCAAGGCCGGATCATCGGTAATCAGCGTCATCGACTCGATCATCGCCTGCGCGGCGAGCATCCGATCGAATGGATCACGATGCTCCCAGTCCAGGCCTCCGCTGAGCAGACAATGCTCTTCGGTCAACGGCAACCGAGTCGCCCCGAGACGGTCAAGATGGCGCGCGTAGCCGCCGATCACCGCGTCCGCTTGGGGCAGTTTGCCGATCCGATGCTTGGTGGCGATCTCCCACGCCGACGCCGCTGAGACGACCACCTGTGACCTGCGGTCGGCGATCACTCGGCTAGCCGCTGCGCCAAGCCGCGATGGCTTCGTGAGCGCCCAGAGCAACGTGTGGGTGTCCAGCAGGTAGGTCACGCCGAGCCTTCCCAGGCGGCGAGTTCCTCTTCAGGCAATGGCTCGAAGAATGAGTCCGGCACCTCATAGGCGACGAACCCGAGTTCCCGCTCTTCGGTCTCCTTCAACGGCACCAATCGAGCAACGGGACGGTCGCCACGGGCGATGATGACTTCCTCACCACGTTCGACCGCATTCAGCAGGGCAGACAAATGCGTCTTCGCGTACTGCACCTTCACCGTGTCCATGGCCCGATGGTAGGTAGATGACCACAGTTGGTCAACCATACTTGGTCAACCTGGTTGCCGCGTCGCCGCGGCTGAGGGTCAGGCGCGCTGAACCGCGTCGAACCTTCGTACGGCCTCGGCCACCGCGGCGTCACGGGCACCGGCGATCTCGGCGTCCTTCAGCGTCCGGTCGGGAGCCCGGAACCGGAGGGCGAAGGCAAGCGACTTCGAGCCGTCCGGGATCTGCGAGCCTCGGTAGATGTCGAACAGATGGATCGACTCCAGCAGGTCGCCGGCTCCGGCGACCAGGGCGTCGGTGACCTCACCGGCGCTGACCGTTTCGGCGACCACCAGCGCGACGTCCTCCTTGGCGACCGGGTGTTGCGACACCGAGTCGATGCTGCCCGGTCCGGGCGCGACGGCGAGCAGCACGTCGATGCTGATCTCGGCGGCCGCCGTCCGGGGCGGTAGGCCGAACGCCTTGCACACCGTCGGGTGCAGTTCACCGGCGTGGCCGAGCAGCACCTCGTCACCGGCCGCGTTCAGCACGGTCAGCTTCGCGCAGCGTCCGGGGTGGAACGGGGCATGGTCGTCGGCCTCACGGCGCACCGCCACGCCCGCCTCTCCGGCGGCCAGTTCGGCGAAGGCGATCGCGTGCTTCCAGGACGCCGGCTCGGCCGCGCCATCCCAGCCGGCCGGACGCCAGGCGCCGGTCAGCACCGCGGCCAGATGCCGCGGCTGGGCCGGCAGTGCGGCCTCGATCGCGGCCAGTTCCTCCTCGCTCGGACGGCCGTCGACGCCGGGCACCGGGGCTGCGGCACCGCTCCCGGCCCGGAACACCGAGCCGGCCTCGAACAGAGCCAGATCATCGTTGCCGCGCGAGGTGTTGCGCTGCACCGCGGCGAACAGGCCGGGCAGCAGCGACGTCCGCAGGTACGGGCTGGTCTCCGCCAGTGGGTTCGCCAGGCGGACGACGGCGCGACGCCGGTCGTCGGCGGGCAGGCCGAGCCGATCGAGATCCTCGGCCGAACCGAACGGCAGGGTCAGCAGCTCGGTGAAACCGTTGCCGGCCAGCACCCGGACGATCGCCCGGCGCGTGGCCTGCCCCGCGGTCAGCCCGCGACCTGCCGGCGGGGTCGGCAGGATCGAACCGATGGTGTCGAAGCCGATCTTGCGGCCGACCTCTTCGACGTAGTCGTAGGGGTCACGCAGATCGCGGCGCCAGGTCGGCGGCCACAGCTCCAGCTCGCCGTCGGACACCTCGCTGACGGCCGCGCCGCTGGCCCGGAAGATCTCCGCCACCCGCTCGGCGGGCACGTCGACACCCAGGATCTGCGACGGCAACTCAGTCCGGATTCGCTGCTTCGGCATCAGCGGAACAGCCCCGGTCACCGTCTCGGCTGCCGACAGCACACCGCCACCCAGCTCGACGAGGTAGCGCGCCACCAGATGCGCGGCCGCGTAGGTCGCCGCCGGGTCGGTGCCGCGCTCGAACCGCTTGGATGCCTCGGACGGTAGCCCGTGCCTGCGCATCGACCGCGAGATGGTGGACGGGTCGAAGGCGGCCGCCTCGATCACGATGTCGGTGGTGGCGGCGTCACATTCGGTGGTGGCACCACCCATCACACCGGCGATGCCGATCGGACCGGAGTCGTCGGTGATCAGCAGATCGTCGGCCGACAAGGTGCGTTGCACGTCGTCCAGGGTGACGATGCGCTCCCCCGCGGACGCCTTGCGCACCCGGATCGACCCCGACAGCTTCGAGGCGTCGTAGGCGTGCAACGGCTGGCCGACTTCGAGCATCACGTAGTTGGTGATGTCGACCGGCAGCGAGATCGGCCGCATCCCGGCCATGGTCAGCCGCTGCTGCATCCAGCGCGGGGACGGCGCGGTCTCGTCCACGCCGGTCACGGTCAGCGCGACGAACAGCGAGCAGGCCGGGTCGTCCAGGACGACCGAGTAGCCGTCCGCCACCGGCGCCGGTACGGCCCGGTCGACCACGTCGGTGAACGGCACGCCGAGCGCCTGAGCGGCCTCGCGGGCCAGGCCACGGATCGACATGCAGTACGCCATGTCGGGCGATACGTTGATGTCGAGCACCTCGTCGCCCAGCCCCAGGTATGCCGACGGGTCATCACCCGGGACCAAGCCGGAAGCGGACGGCAGCACGATGATGCCGTTGTGATCGGTGCCGATGCCCAGCTCATCTTCGGCACAGATCATGCCGTCGGAGAGGTGGCCGTAGGTCTTGCGTGAGGTCAGCGTGAAGCCGCCGGCCAGCACGGTGCCGGGCAGACCGACCACGACCAGGTCGCCAACGGCGAAGTTGTGCGCGCCGCAGATGATGCCGCGGACGCCCTCGGTCACGTCACGCCCCTCCACCGGGGCCGGCGGACTGGCCGGGGCAAGAGCGGCGCCGACGTCCAGGTGGCACCAGCGGATCACCTTGCCGTTCTTCTGCGGCTGATCGACGAAGTCGACGACGCGTCCGACGACCAGGGGGCCGACGCCGGCGCCGAACTGCTCGACGGTCTCGACCTCGAGCCCGGCCCGGATCAACACCTCGGCCAACTCGCGGCCTGTCAGCCCCTCGGGCAGCGCGACCCAGTCGCGCAGCCAGCCCATCGGCGCCCTCATCGAGCGACCCCCTTCAACATGCGGCTGAATCGGACGTCGCCCTCGACGAAATCGCGCAGGTCGGAGGCGTTGTTGCGGAACATCAGGGTGCGGTCGATGCCCATGCCGAACGCGAAGCCGCTGTAGACGTCGGGGTCGACGCCGCAGGCGCGCAGCACCCGCGGGTTCACCACGCCGCAGCCGCCCCACTCGATCCAGCCCTCCGATTTGCAGGTGCGGCAGGGACGGTCCGGGTTGCCGACCGATTCACCGCGGCAGACGAAGCACTGCAGGTCGACCTCGGCGCTCGGCTCGGTGAACGGGAAGTAGTGCGGACGCATCCGGGTGCGGATGCCCGCCCCGAACATGGCCTGCGCGAAATGGTCCAGGGTGCCGCGCAGGTGGGCCATCGAAATGCCCTTGTCAACGGCCAGTCCCTCGATCTGATGGAACACCGGAAGGTGGGTGGCGTCGTATTCGTCGGCGCGGTACACCTTGCCCGGACAAACCACGTACACCGGCAGCTCACGCTCCAGCAGCGAGCGGATCTGCACCGGCGAGGTGTGGGTACGCATCACCAGGTGGTTACTGACCGGCTCAACGAACAGCGTGTCGGTCTCGCCGCGGCTGGGGTGGTCGGCGCCGATGTTCAGCGCGTCAAAGTTGAGCCACTCCGATTCCAGTTCGGGTCCCTCGGCGATCTCCCAGCCCATGCCGACGAAAACGTCGCTCATCAGGTCGATCAGCCCGGTGATCGGGTGGATCGCGCCGGCCGGGTGCAACTCGACGGGCAGCGTCACGTCGACCGCTTCTTCGGCCAGCACCCTGGTCAGTTCGGCGGCTTCGACCTCGGCGGTGCGGGCGGCCAGCGCCTTCTGCACCCGTCCCCGGGCCGCGCCCAGCAACTGCCCGGCCTGCTTGCGGTCGGCGGGCGGAATCGCGCCGATCGCCCGGTTCGCCAGAGCCAGCGGCGACCGGTCCCCGGCGTGCGCCAGCCGGGCGTCCTTCAGCGTGGACGTCGAGTCGGCGGCGGCGATGGCGGCCAGCGCCTCGGCGACCATCGCGTCGATCGCCTCCGGGCGCAGCGAAGCGGCCGGATCGGATTCATTCGGGACTGACATGCGTCTGTTCTCCGTTGTCTAAGGGGTCTCGACGAGCTCGACCGACGATGGCCATCGCCTTCTAGCCGGAGCCAACCTTGGTGCGCTGGGCGCTGGCCGAGGCGTACAGGCAGACCGCAGCCGCGGTGGCCAGGTTCAGGCTCTCGGCCTCGCCATAGATCGGGACGGCGACCGTCCGGTCAGCCAGCTCCAGGTGTTCGACGGGAAGGCCCCAGGATTCGTTGCCCATCACCCAGGCGGTCGGTTCGCCGAGCCGTCCGGTCAGGTCGGTGAGTTCGGTGCCGGCCTCCCCGTCAGTGGCGAACACCTGCAGGCCGGCGGCCCGGCAGGCGTCGATCGCCTCGGCCAGGTCGACCCCGACCACCAGCGGCAGGTGGAACACGCTCCCCACGCTGGCCCGGACGGTCTTCGGGTTGTACACCTCGACCGAATCCGAGGACAGGATGACGGCGTCGGCACCGAAGGCGTCCGCGCACCTGATCACCGTGCCGGCGTTGCCGGGATCGCGGATCTGGGCGCAGATCACCACCAGCCGGACGTCGGGGGTGACCGCCTCGGCGAGCGGAACGTCGAGCGTGCGGCAGACGGCGACGACTCCCTGCGGACTCACCGTGTCGGAGATGGTCGCGATGTTCTGCTCGCTGACCGCGTAGTGGGTCACCCCTGCCTTCTTGGCGGTGCTCAGCAGGTCGACGTGGTCGTGCACCGCCGCCCACCGGAAGAACACCGCTTCGACGACGTCCGGCTGCTTGAGTGCCTCGCGCACCGCCTGCGGACCCTCGACCAGGAACGTGCCCGTGGCCTTCCGCTCCTTGCGGCGCAGCAAAGCCCGAGCGGCGCGCAGCACCGCCTGGGACGGCTCAAGCAGTTCCAAACGTTCGGGGCTCACGGCGATCGCCTTTCGGATGCGACGACTCAGCGGGGTGGGACGGAACAGCGCGATACCGCGAGGGCTCGCGGTATCGCGCTGACCTGCAGTGGGAGGCCTTGGTCAGGCGGTGGCGCCCGCGTTGGCCTTCGCCAACTCGACGAGCTTGCCGAACGCCGGGGCGTCGTTCACCGCGAGCTCGGCGAGCATCTTGCGGTCGACCTCGACGCCGGCGGCCTTCAGGCCGCTGATGAACCGGTTGTAGGTCATGCCCTCGTTGCGCGCGGCGGCGTTGATCCGCTGGATCCACATCGAACGGAAGTCGCCCTTGCGGTCCTTCCGGTGCGCGTAGTTGTAGGTCATGCTGTGGAGCAGCTGCTCCTTGGCCTTGCGGTACAGCCGGGACCGCTGGCCACGGTAGCCGGACGCCTGCTCGAGGACTTCGCGGCGCTTCTTCTGGGCATTCACCGAACGCTTGACGCGTGCCATGGTGGGTTAACTCCTTGTGTCGATGGCCCGGCTGGCCGGGCCGCGCGCGAAAACGCGCGAGGTGGTTGGGTCAGCGGGCCTTGTACGAGCCGAGCAGCTTGCGGGCCTTCTTGGCGTCGCCCTTGGCCACGACGGCGTCGCCGTCCAGCCGCCGGGTACGGGTGGTCGGCTTGTGCTCGTTGAGGTGCATCTTCCCGGCCTTGCGGTGCATCACCTTGCCGGTGGCGGTGAGCTTGAACCGCTTCTTGGCGCCCGAGTGCGTCTTCATCTTCGGCATCGTGCCGCTCGCTTTCTTTTCGTGGATCTCACAGTTGTGAGAGGTCTCTACAGGTCGATGTCGGGGTCCATGTTGTCGGCCGGACCCCGGCGCCTCTTGAGGCTGGTGCCGCCCTGGTGGGCAGCACGGTGCTCAGCCTCGGCGGTGCGTTCTGCCTCCGCGTCCGCGGCGCGCTGGGCCATCCGGGCTCGCTTGTTCGCCTCCGCGTCGACGCGGGCCTCCGACTTCTTCTTCGTCGGGGACAGCACCATGAGCATGTTGCGGCCGTCCTGCTTGGGCGCCGATTCGACGAAGCCGTCCTCGACCACGTCGTCGGCGAGCTTCTTCAGCAGGTTGAACCCGAGTTCCGGACGGCTCTGCTCGCGGCCGCGGAACATGATGGTGATCTTGACCTTGTCGCCGGCCTTCAGAAAGCGCACGACGTGACCCTTCTTGGTCTCGTAGTCGTGGCTGTCGATCTTGGGGCGCAGCTTCATTTCCTTGATCACGGTGTTGGTCTGGTTGCGCCGGCTCTCGCGGGCCTTCTGGGCGGCCTCGTACTTGAACTTGCCGTAGTCCATGAGCTTGGCGACAGGCGGGCGCGCCATCGGGGCCACCTCCACCAGGTCGAGATCGGCCTCGCGGGCGAGCCGCAGCGCGTCCTCGAGCCGCACGATGCCGACCTGCTCGCCGGCAGGCCCGACCAATCGCACCTCGTTGGCGTGGATGCGATCGTTGATCCGTGGTTCGCTGATGTTTCCTCCAGTGTGTTGCAGCGTGACGGTGCCGACCGAAACGAAAAGGCCTCCGCCGATGCGGAGGCCCACGGGTAAGACACGGCCGTCGCTGCATGCAGCAGGCCGGTCGGCGACCCGCCGACCGAGGGCCGGACGGGTGGGAGTGCGGGACCCCACTTCGGAGGACCAGCCGGAAACGGCCGGTCGACGAGCGCCATTCTAGCTCGTCCTGCCCCTGGACGCCGAATCGCCCCCATCGGCCCCGAAGGAGGCACGGCCGGAACCGTGTCCTCGGGCCGCACCGATCCACGGTTCTCCTCGTGAGGCGACCCGCTACTCGCTCGGCGCTCCCTCCCAGACCGTCCACTCGTAGTCGGAGGTCAGTGCGCCGTCATCGACCAGGCGCAGCACCTCGGCGACCTCGGCCTGGGCGTTCTGCCGATCCAGAGCCGCACGGTTCTCGAAGACCTCGAGGACGACGAAGACATTGGGATCGGTGAGGCTGCGGGTGGTATCGAAGTGCACGAACCCGGGCAATGCCCGGCTCGGCGCTTCGACGGCTGCGATGGCCGCACCCATCTCTTCGGTGCGTTCGGGTCGGCACTGGACCCGGAACCGAGCGAAAATCATCGCGCCTCCTCGGGTTGACCCCTCGGGGAACTCTACGACCCGCCCGCCGGATCGGCCAGGCTCAGCCATCCCCAGCCGTCCGCCAACTTCATCAGCCGGTTCCCGGTGGCGAGCGGACGGATCAACTCTCCTTCGATGGTCAGCAGGTGAGGCCCGGCGACATCGACCACGATCGCTTCCGCACCGGTCTCCACCGCCGTTGCCGCGACCTCGTCGAGGGTGCAGGGCACCGGCCGGGCATTCGGGTCGAAGGCGCGCAGGGTGTCCAGACCGGTGAACGCCAGGACGCCGCTCGCACCGGAGGCAGAGGTCATCAGGACGGCCGACATCTCGGCGTGCCGATCGGGGTCGGGACCATCGCCGGCTTCATCGCCTGAGGCCACGATCGGCAGCAACAGCCGCGCTCCGCACAACGCGGCGACGGCCGACAGGTACGCCTCTGCCCCCCCGGTACTGGACGCGGCAAGTGCGGCGCGCACCTCGGCGTCCGGTTCGCCGCGATCACCAGCCCAGGCGACGTTGACCTGTCCAAGAGTCTTCACGCCCCCAGCCAACCACACCCGACGCGTCGCGAGGACGCCGGAGCCTCGTGCCTCACTCCCTGAGGTGAAGCCGGAAATCCCCCATGCGCCGGGGTGCGGCGTCTGGCAGACGACGCGCGATCCTGGCACGCTGCTCGCATGGATATCTCCCTGTGGGTGATGATCATCGCCATCGGCTGGACCGTCGTCGGCCTCATCCTGGTGGCCGCCTTGTGGTCACGGGCGCCGTGGAAGGCCGTCATCGCCTGGCTCGGCGTCGCCCTGGTGCCCCTCGGCCTGTGGCTGGCCGGGTTGTCCCAGGCTGCGATCGACGGCTGGAACACGCTGGCGCTGTGGTGGCAGGGACTGATCTTCACGCTGCCCGTGATGATCGGCGTCGGCCTGCTCGGCCTGGCGGCGCTGTTGCTGGTGGTGTCCCGCCTGGTGCCGAATCGCCCCCGCAAGCGCAAGTCGGGCAACGAGATCCCGTCGGCGACAACACCGCCCGCCTACCGGCCCACTCCGCCGCGCAGCGAGGCCGAGCCGACCCTGATCCTGCCGGAGAACCGGCCCAAGCCGTGACACCGTGAAACAAGGATCGGGATCGGGCACCGACTACCGTGCCCGATCCCGATCCTTGTTCGTCACCTCACGTCTGGTCTGGATGGTCTCCGCCGTAGGCCTGGGCGAGCCGTTCGCGCAGGTCGGCGACGTGCGCCTCGGCGAGGTCACGGTCACTGCGTTGAATCCCCAGCAGCGGACGCTGCTCGACGACTCCGCGGACCATCACGAACGGCCAAGGATCGCCCTCGCGGTAGCGGAAAGCCTTGATCTCGGGCCACGGCACCACATGGGTGCGGACGCCGTTGCGGAAGGTCAACCCGTCGGCGTCGGCCCGCACGTAGCTCAACCCCAGGCCCAGCGCCAGGCCGATCATGATCGCCAGGAAGAACAGCAGCGTGAGCACCTGGATCGGGGTGAACAGGTCGCGGATGTGCTGGGGGGTCATCATCCAGCCGAGCAGCGACGCCAGCAGCAGAGAGGACGACAACGACACCCCCATCCGCAGGGCCGCGCGCGGGCGGTACGTGACGGGATCGGTCATAGCCGGCAGGCGACGATGTCGGTGACCAGGATGGCGTCGGCGCCGACGTCCCACAACCGGTCCATGATCTGCGGCGCCGCAGCCCGCGGGATCATCGCCCGCACCGCTACCCACCCCGGCTTGGCAAGGGGTGACACGGTCGGCGCGTCCAGTCCTGGGGTGACCTCGCAGGCCGCATCCAGGGCCGTTTCGGGAACGTTGTAGTCGACCATGTAGTAGGCCCGGGCGGTCAGCACCCCGGTCAACCGTCGGACCAACCGGTCCATGCCATCGGGAGCGGACGCCCCGGCCCGCTGAATGAGGATCGCTTCCGAGGTCAGGATGGCGTCCCCGAACAGTTCCAGCCCGGCCCGTTTCAGCGTGCTGCCGGTCTCGACGACGTCGGCGACGGCGTCCGCCACTCCGAGCCGCACCGACGACTCCACGGCCCCGTCCAGGTGGATCAGCCGGGCGTCGATGCCCTGCCGGGTGAGCCAGTTCCCGACCAGGCCGGAATACGACGTGGCGATCCGCTTGCCGTGCAGGTCGGCGACCGTCCAGGCCTCACCGCCGGGGGCGGCGAACCGGAACCGGGTGCCGCCGAAGCCGAGGGCCAGCACCTCTTCGGCCTGCGCGGCCGAATCGATCAGCATGTCGCGCCCGGTGATGCCCAGGTCGAGCGTGCCCTCCCCCACGTACACGGCGATGTCGCGGGGACGCAGATAGTAGAACTCGACTCCGTTGTCGGCGTCGACCAGCACCAGATCCTTGGAATCATGACGCTGCCGATAGCCGGCCTCGCGCAGCATCGCGACGGACGCTTCGGAGAGTGAGCCCTTGTTGGGCACGGCGATCTTCAGCACGGAACGCTCAGACACTGTGGTGACTCTACTGGTGGTCGGCGAAGGCTGGCGAACGGTGTCATCGCCGGAGGCGCCACGAGTGACTGCACCGTCGGCCGCGGCCTTCGGAGTGCCGCTGCCGTCATCAGGCGTCCGCGCCGAAGTCGGGTCAGCCGAAGTCGGGTCAGAGGTGGGCGTAGACATCGTCGAGGTCGAGTCCCAGAGAAACCATCAGCACCTGCAGGTGGTACAGCAGCTGGCTGATCTCCATGGCTGCCTCCTCCTTGGACTGGTACTCGGCCGCCATCCAGACCTCGGCCGCCTCCTCAACGATCTTCTTGCCGATCGCGTGGACGCCGGCGTCCAGCGCGCGCACCGTGCCGGACCCCTCGGGACGCTCGGCGGCGCGCCGCTGCAGTTCGACGAACAACTCTTCGAAGCTCTTGCTCACGGGCAGGCAGTCTACGGTGCGAGCCCGGCCTCGAGCACCGCCGCTCCGCTGCTGGCCGACGTCGGTCAGCCGGCGGCGAGCGCCAGTTCCTGCTGCCAGGCGGCGGCCGCGCTCAGCAGGTCGCGGCGTTCGGCGGCGGACTCGGCGCCGACCGGGAGGATCTCGCTGAGTGCCTCGGCGGCGTCCGCGGCGATCGGGACGAGTCCGGCCGCCCGTGCCTGCTCCAGTGCCGAACGCAGCAGCCGGCGGGCGGCCGGCAGATTGCCGGCCACCCCTTCCAGCCGGCCGAGGTAGTAGTCGACCGGACCGAGCCACAGCATCGACCCCCACACCGCATGCCGTCCCGAGTACGGCCGCAGGACCGTCAGGATCCGTGCCGCCGCCACCGGATCCGCGAGCCCGGCCACCGCTCTGGCCTGGACGCAGCTGCAGGCGAGCCAGCCCGACCAGCGCGGACCGCTGACCGCGTCCGCCACCGTCTCGGCACGCTGCCGGGCAAGGTTCACCTGGCCGCCCTGCAGCAGCACTTCGACTCCCAGCCAGCCGGTGTGCAGGCCGACGCTGTCGCCGATCGCGAGGATGATCGGGTCCCAGGCGGCCAGCCGTCCGAGCCGCCGGTCGATCTCGGAGGCGGTCACCATCGAGTACGACTCGCGCTGGTAGAGCTGGGTGCGTTCGGTCTGCTGGACGGCCGACACGGCCAGTTCGCGGGCCCCGGCGATGTCGCCACGCCCAGTGGCGATGCCCACCTCGGCCCACAGCAGCTGCGAGACCGCACCGGCCAGCCGGTGCCTACGGGCCAGCTCGAGTGCCCGGCGGATGTCGGCGGCGCTGTCATCGACCTGGCCGTGCGCGCTGCGGCCGCAGGCGCGGATCGCCAGGCCGACCAGTCCGGCCAGCGCCCAGCGCTGCGGGTCGACGCCGGATCGGGGCTGCGCGACCAGATCGAGCAGCCGCTCGGCCACCCGCAGCTGCTCGTCCAGCACGCCCGCCTGCCAGAGCACCCGTCCGTGCTGGCCGAGTGCGGACGCCAGCGCGCCGGCGTCGTCGCTGCGCTCGGCCAGGTCCACGGCCTCGGCACCGAAGAGGAGGGCTCGCTCGGTGGCTGCGTAGGTGAGGCCCACCGCCTCCGTTCCGCGCAGTCGAGCCCGCACGGCCAGGCTCTGTGGATCGTCGGACTCGCCGAGTTCCGCGCGCGCCGCCGCCAGCCGCTCGAGCAGCTGTTCGTCCACCGAGCCGAAGGCCACCCAGTGCCAGATCCCGCCGCTGATATCCAGAATCTCGGTGAGTTCGGCATAGGCGGCGCGCCGGCCCAGGGCAACGGCCAGGTCGAACGCTTCGATCAGGCACTCGCGCAGCTCCTCCAGCGCGCAGGCCAGCGACAGCGCCAGTGCCCGCCGGGTCAGCAGCTCGAGCCGCCGCTGAAGATCATCGGCCGGCAGAACCGCCAGCGCGCGGGCGAACCAGTACGCCGCGGTGTCATGGGTCCGCGAGGCCAGATGAGCCTCGGCGGCCGCCGCCGCTGCCCGGATCGCCGCCGGCCGGTCAGTCAGCGGCAGTCCTTCGACCAGGTGATGCGCCAACGCCGGCGAGTCTCCCGAACCCGACAGGGCCTGGGCGGCGCGCAGGTGCCAGCGTCGGCGGGTCAGCGGCCCGGCGGCGTCCAGCACCGCCTCCCGGACGACGGCGTGGCTGAAGACCAGTCCGTCCGAGCTGGCCGGTTCGGTCAGGATGGCAAGATCGACCGCCTGTTGCAGCGCGTCCAGCAGGTCGGCTCCGATGCCGTCATCGGCGTGCGGCTCCACCACCGCCGACAACAACTCGAGATCGAACCGCTGCCCCAGCACGGCCGCCGCCCGCAGTACGGTGCGGGCCTCTTCCGGCAGCAGCTGCAGCCGGCGCTGGACGACCGCGCGAACCCCGCCGGGCAGTCCGTCGCGGTCTCCGGCGGCGATCAGCCGGGCGGTCTCGCCGACGAAGAACGGGTTGCCGCCGGCGCGTTCCACCACCAGGTCCAGGTCACCCGGCGATAGGTTGCCGCCGATCCGCGAGGCGAGCGCACGGGCGTCCGGGGCGTCCAGTTCGGCCAGGTCCAGCCGGCGGAACCACGGTTGCCGGGCCAGGGTGGAGAGCAAACCGACCAGGCCGGGGCTTTGCTCGGGCCGCGTCGTCAACACCAACGTGACCGGCGCCTCGGCAAGTTCCACGGCCAGGAAGCCGAGCAGCCGCAGGGTTTCGGCGCCGGCCCAGTGGACGTCCTCAACGGTGAGCAACAGCGGCCGCAGTCCCGACCGCTCGCGCAGCGCCGCGACGATGGACGCCGCCGCGTCCGCAGGACCGGCACCGAGTTCGGACAGCGCCGACTGCACCGGCCACAGCGCACCGACATCGGCGTCCTCGTGACAGCGGCCGACGCCGACCGCTACCCCGGCCGCGGCGGCCCGGCGACCCAGTTCCTCGGCGAGCGTCGACTTGCCGATGCCGGCCGGCCCGGTCAGCAGCACGATCCCGGCGCGGCCCCCGATCGCAGCGCTCACCACCTCCTCGACCACGCCGAGTTCGCTGTGCCGGCCGAGAATGGCGCCGGCCGGCCGGGCCACCCGGTTTGCCTCCGGGGCAACCGGTTCCGGCGCGGAGACTGCTGCCGGCGGGGTGGTAGACGCCGCAGGTCCCTCCGACGCCGCAGGTTCGTACCTAACCGCAGCTGCGTCCGGGACCGCCGATCCGGACGGCGTGACCGGCGGTGCCACCGCCGGTGCGGCAAGCTCGGGGTCCTGCCGCAGCAGCCGTTCCAGCAGTTCGGCGAACGCCGGGCTCGGATCGAGGCCCAGCTCGTCGGCCTGGGTTTCGACGAACGTCCGGTGCCGGCTCAGCGCGTCCGCCGTCCGGCCGTTGCGATAGAGGGCCAGCACGAGCAACCGCCAGACCGTCTCGTCATGGGGTTGCGCCCGGGCCAGGGCTTCGAGTTCACCGAGCACCTCGTCGTGCCGGCCGAGCGCGACGGCCGACTCGGCCCGGATCAGCTGGGCCGCCACCCGCTCGTCCTCCAGGCGATAGGTCGCCTCGCGCACGAAAGCCACATCGACGGCTCCGGCGAACGGCGTCCCCGACCAGAACTGCAGCGCATGGGTGGCGGCCGCCGCTGCGCTCGCGTGATCCCCGGTGGACCGCGCGGCGCGCGCGGAGGACAGCGCGCGCCGGAAGTCGTCCACGTCGAGTGCCGCCTCGGCCGGCAGCACCAGCCGGTAGCCGGGCAGCTGGGTCCGCAGTATCTCGGCATGTCCGCGCGGTCCCCGGTCCGGCTCAATCGCACGGCGCAGGTGCGACATCATCGCCTGGATCGAGGCTTCCGGACGGCTCGGCGGCTCCGCCTCCCACAGGGCGTCGACGATCCGGTCCACCGAGACGGTGGAGCCCCGGTGCCAGGCCAGCAGGGCGAGCAAGGTGCGGCGCAGCGGTGGTCCGAGTGGGACGCCGACGCCGTCGGATCGCACGCTGACAGGCCCCAGCAGTTCGAACCGCAGCACGCTCCCCCGCTTTCTGCGCCAACTCAGTATCAAGCCGGCAGCAAGTCGAGTCTTGCAGAGTCGGAGCCAGCACCACCACGACTCCTAGTCACGGAAGAAGACCCACATGTCCCGCATCCTCGTCAGCTGCCTACCCGCGGCCGGCCACCTCCGTCCCGCGCTCCCCATCGTCACCGATCTGGTGGCCCAGGGGCACGACGTTCTCTTCTACACCGGCGCCGCCTATCGCGCCCAGGTCGAGCGGACCGGCGCCACCTACGCGCCGATCGTGCACGGCATCGACGCCGACGAAAGCGCCGACATGGCCGAGATGTTCCCGGAACGGGCGAAGCTGAAGCCCGGCCTGGCCACCCTGGTCTGGGACATGGAAAACATCTTCGTCGGCGGCATTCCCGCCTACGTCCAGGACCTGGAGGCACTGGTCGAGGAGTTCCGGCCGGACGTGCTGGTCGGCGACTTCGGTTCGCTGGCCCTGACCGTGCTGGCCGAGCGGGACTCGCTGCCGCTGGCGATGTTCGGCATCACCGCGTTGACCACGTCGAGCATCGACACCGCACCGTTCGGCTTCGGGCTGGCCCCGTCGTCCTCGGCACTCGGACGGCTCCGCAACCGCGCGCTCAACGCGTTGATGCGCGACCAGGTGATGGGCAAGGCGCAGCGGGCGTTCAACCGGATCCGGGCGAGTTACGGTCTCGAGCCGGTCAGCCACTTCTTCCTGGACCATCCGGCCCACGCGTCCGACGTCTACCTGCAGTCGACGGTGGCCGGGTTCGAATACCCGCGCTCGGATCTGCCAGCGTCGGTGCGGTTCGTCGGTGCCGCCAAGCTGCGCGGTGTGGACGACTGGACGCCGCCGTCCTGGTGGGCGGACCTGACGCCGGACCGACGGGTGGTACTGGTCACCCAGGGCACCATCGCCACCGATCCGGACGAGGTGATCCGGCCGGCGGTCAAGGCCCTGGCCGGCGAGGACGTGCTGGTGATCGTGGCGACCGGCATCGACCCCGAGGTCGCCCTGCCTGCCGCCGACCGGCCCGCCAACGTCCGGGCGGAGGCGTTCATCCCGTTCGACCGGCTGCTGCCCCTGGTGGACCTGATGATCACCAACGGCGGCTACGGCGGCGTGAACCAGGCCCTGGCCGCCGGTGTGCCGCTGGTCGTGGCCGGCAAGTCCGAGGACAAGGTCGAGGTCAGCGCGCGCGTGGCGTGGAGTGGCACCGGGATCAACCTGAAGACGCAGCGGCCGACACCGGAGGCGATCCTGCGCGCGACCGATCGGGTGCTGTGCGACGACTCCTACCGCCGGGCCGCAACTCGGCTGGCCGCCGAGTTCGCGACGCATGACAGCGCCGCCGAGCAGGTAGAGGCCATCCTCGAACTGGTCGCCACGCCGGCTGCGGCCAGCCCGGTGGGGGCCTGCTGAGCTGGCTGCCGATGTCCACCCGGGAATCAGGAAGTGCTGATCGCGGGTTGAGCTTGTCGAAACCTCTTGCCGGGGTGCCGGGTCAGGTCTCGACAGGCTCGACCAGCGATCAGCGGCGCTTCCTCTGGCCCGGGTGGACATCGCCGTGTCCGGTGATCGATTCGTCGCGCGGTGGCCGCCCTACGGCATGCTGTCGGGCATGGAATCGCAGTGGCAGTCCGGGGTCGAGATCGGCGAGCTGACCAGTCATCGTGACCGGAGCGCCGCAGCCGAACTGCTGGCCGAGATCTGGGGGGTGCCGGCCGCGGAGTCGCCGGTGCCGGCCGACCTGCTGACCGCCCTCAGTCATGCCGGCGGCTGCGTGCTCGGCGCCCGGACGCCCGACGGCACGCTGGCCGGCGTGACGATCGGTTTCGCCGGTGCGCCCGGCTCGGAGCGGGTCTATTCCTACATCGCCGGCGTAGCTGCCGCGTTCGCCGGGCGAGGCTTGGGGAGGCTGCTGAAGCTGGCGCAGCGCGACTGGGCGCTGGCCCGCGGCGCCACCGTGCTGGTGTGGACCTACGACCCGCTGATCCGCCGGAACGGTCATTTCAACCTCAACCGGCTCGGCGGCCGGGTCACCGAGTTCGTCCGGGACTATTACCCGCCGATGCTGGACGCGGTGAACGCCGGCGACCTGCCGGACCGGTTCGTCGTGGAATGGACGCTGACCGAGGAGCCGGGCGGACGCGATCTGCCGGCCGACGCCGCGTCCGCACCGGCGGTGCTGGAGTGCGGCGAGGGCGACGAGCCGGTGATGCGGCGTCCGGAGCGGGGCGGCTGGGCTGCCGGCGCCGATGCCGTCCGGGTCTGGGTGCCGTCCGACATCGAGCGATTGCGGGCAGCCGACCCGGCGCTCGGACGCCGCTGGCGGATGGCCGCGCGCGAGGTGTTCGGCGAACTGTTCGCCGACGGCTTCCGGCCGGTCGGGATGGCCGCCGACGGGTGCTACGTGCTGGTGAAGGAGTCTTGAGCCGAATGTCCGCCACTGTGACCCTGCGCCGGCTGGAGATGCCGTTGGTCCGTCCGTTCCGCACCAGCAAGGGCGAGGAGACGGTCCGGGACGTGCTCGTCGCCTCCTGGACCGAGGACGGGGTGACCGGGTGGGCCGAATCGGCTGCCGACCCGGAGCCCACGTACTTTCCGGAGTACATCGACGGCGTCCGGCTGACCATCGAGAAGGTCCTGCTGCCGCTGCTCGCCAGCGCCTCGGGACCGTTGACCGCCGGCGCCCTGCGCCGGGCATTCGCCCAGGTGCCCGGCAACCCGCTGGCCCGCGGACTGCTCGAGACCGCCGTCCTGGACGCCGAACTGCGTCGGCACCAGATGCCGTTCGTGGACTTCCTGTGCTCGGCGCGCCGTCCGATCCGGGTGGGGGTCTCGGTCGGCATCCCCGGCGATCTGGACACCCTGCTCGCCTGGGTGGCCGGGTATCTCGAGGACGGCTACCGGCGGGTGAAGCTGAAGATCGCCCCGGGCTGGGATCTGGAGCCGGTGCGAACCGTGCGCGAGGCGTTCGGTGACGAACTGCCGCTGCAGGTGGACGCGAACCAGGCGTACACCCCGGCCGACACCCCGCTGCTCGGCAAGCTCGACGAGTTCGGACTGGTGCTGATCGAGCAGCCGTTCGCCCGGCACGAACTGCTCGGCCACGCGAAGCTGGCGGCCCGGCACGGCACCCCGGTCTGCCTGGACGAATCGGTGCTGTCGCTGGACGACGCGATGACCGCGATCCGGCTGGGCGCCGCCGACGTGATCAACATCAAACCGAGCCGGGTGGGCGGCTATGTCACCGCCCGGCAGATCCACGACGTCTGCCTGGCCAACGGCGTCCCGGTGTTCTGCGGCGGCACCCTGGAGACCGCCGTCGGCCGCGCCGCCAACCTGGCCCTCGCGACACTGCCCGGATTCACCCTCCCCGGCGACATCTCCGCAACCAGCCGCTACTACGCCGCCGACATCGGTCCGTCGTTCGAGCTGGACGCCGACGGCTGCCTGACCGCGCCGTCCGGCCCCGGCATCGGCGTCGAGGTGGACCTGGACACCGTCGACAAGTTCACCGTGGAGTCCACCACCCTGACGCTCTAACGGTCGCTCGAACGCCGGGGACGGTTCTTTTCGTGCGAGTTTCGCACATCGGGGACGGTCCTTTTCGTGCGAGATCGCACGTCAGGGACGGTTCTTTCCGTTCGAAAATCGCACGAAAAGAACCGTCCCCGATGTTCGGGAGGGCTCAGAGCCGGATGCCGAGCAGTGCATCGAGCGCCCCGGCAACGGTGCGGCCGGCGTCCGGGTCACCGCCAGCGTCTTCAGCCCAGGCGTCCATCGCGGCGAGTGCGGACGGCGAGTCCAGGTCGGTGCGCAGGGCGTCTCTCAGCGCCGCGATCAGCGGCTCGGCGGACGGCGCCGCGGGACGGGCGACGGCGTCCCGCCAGCGGTTCAGCCGCTGCTGGGCCTCGGTCAGCGCACCGGACGTCCATTCCCAGTCGGAGCGGTAGTGGTGGGCGAGCAGACCGAGCCGGATCGCCATGGGGTCGGCGCCGGAGGCGCGCAACCGGCTGACCAGCACCAGGTTGCCGCGCGATTTGCTCATCTTCTCGCCGTGCAGCCCGACCATGCCGGAATGCACATAGGCCTTCGCGAACGGCTGCCGGGTGGCCATCGCACCCTCGGCGGCACACATCTCGTGATGCGGAAAGATCAGATCGGAGCCGCCACCCTGAATGTCGAACGCGACGCCGAGGTACTGCAGCGCGATCGCGGTGCACTCGATGTGCCAGCCGGGGCGGCCACGTCCCAGCCGCGATTCCCAGGACGGCTCACCCGGACGCTCCAGCCGCCACACCAGACAGTCCAGTGGGTCGTTCTTGCCCGGACGGTCCGGATCACCACCTCGCTCGGCGAACAGGGCAACCGCCTCGGAGTCGCTCAGCTTCGACAGCCGTCCGAAACCGGGCGCCCGACGCACCTCGAAGTACCAGTCCGGATGCTCGGCGTCGTCCACCTGATAGATGGCCCCGGTCAGCTTGAGCGACTCGATGAGTTCGACCACGGCCGGAATCGCCTCGACCGCCCCGATGTAGTGCTGTGGCGGCAGCACCCTCAGCGCGGCCATGTCCTCGCGGAACAGGTTCACCTGATCCTCGGCGAGGTCCTCCCAGGCCACCCCGGTCTGTTCGGCGCGCTCCAGCAGCGGGTCGTCCACATCAGTGACGTTTTGCGTGTAGACCACCCGATGCCCGCAATCGAGCAGCACCCGATACATCAGGTCGTAGGCGACGTAGGTGTTGGCGTGACCGAGATGGGTCGCGTCATAAGGAGTGATGCCGCAGACGTAGAACCGCGCCTCGTCGTTGTCCGGCTCCACCTCGACCAACTCGTCGAGCGCAGTGTCGTGAACACGCAGCCGGCCACCGGCGCCGTCCAGGGTGGGCACATCCGGCGCGGTCCAGGCTCTCACCGATTCCTCCTTCATGGCGCCACCTCGGGGCCGGACGCCAGCGTATCGTCGCGCTCGCCCCGAGCCGACCGCGGCCCAAGGCGGCCCGCGGGATCGCGGGTCGCTGCGTTCTCAACCTCGCCGATCGCCGGGGCATTCCGCACTCTCCGACGACGGCCTGTCCGACGTTGCCGGGCCGATCGGGTGAGCGCTCGCACCTGGCGTGAGGCGTCCGCCGAGCCAGCTAAGCTGTCCGGCGGCCATCTCGCCGGAAGGAAATCCATGATCAACTGGTGGCAATCGATCGTGCTCGGCATCGTCGAGGGCATCACCGAGTTCCTGCCCATCTCGTCGACCGGTCACCTCACGGTCTCCGAAAAGCTGATGGGACTGCCGATCGACGACCCCAGTGTGACCGCGTACACCGCGATCATTCAGGTGGGCGCGATGATCGCCTCGATCGTCTATTTCTGGTCCGACATCGTCCGGTTCGGCGGCGCCTGGTTCAGCGGACTACGAGACGCCTCCAAGCGGAACTCCGACTACCGGATGGGCTGGGCGATCATCGCCGGCTTCGCCGTCACGGCGGTCATCGCACTACTGGGTGAGCCGCTGATCACCGGACCGTTGCGCAGCCTTTGGGCGGTCGTCATCGGTCTGGTGGGCTGGTCGATCGTGATGTTCATCGGTGACCGGGTCGGCAAGCAGACCCGCGGCGAGGACTCGATCACGGTCAAGGACGGCATCATCCTCGGCGCACTGCAGTCGCTGGCGCTGGTGCCCGGCGTCTCCCGCTCGGGCGCCACGATCACCACGGGCCTCCTGCTCGGCCTCGACCGGGTGTCGGCGACCCGGATGAGCTTCTTCCTCGGCATTCCGACGCTGGTGGCGTCCGGGCTGTACCAGGCGGTCAAGGAGGCCAAGCACATCGCGGACGGCGTCGGCTGGGCGTCCACCCTGGTCGGCACCGCGGTCTCGGGCGTGGTCGCCTACGCCTCGATCGCCTGGCTGCTGCGATACGTCTCCAAGAACAACTTCACCGGTTTCATCATCTACCGGCTGGCGCTGGCCGCGGTCATCATCGTGCTGCTGGTCACCCAGACGATCAGCGCCACCTGACCGGAGGCCGGCTCGCGGCGCCTGGATCACGCCCTCCGCGGACCCCCTAAAGCCCTCCCTAACTAGTTCTGGCCTCCCGTCGACGGGAGGCCAGAACTAGTTAGGGAGGGCTTTGTCGGCCGCGGGCTAGGCAGAACGTCCAGCGTTCGGACCACCGCTGACGTCGTCGAGGGCGGCGGTGATCTCCACCGGCAACTCCAGCTCCTCGGTTTCCAGCAGATGGTCGAGTTGGTCGACGGTGCGCGGTCCGATCAGTGGCGCGGTCACGCCGGGTGCGTCCCTGGTCCACAGCAGCGCCACCTGCGCGCATGACAGATCCAGGCCGTCCGCCGCGGTCGCGACGGCGTCCACGACCGAGCGCGACCGGGCCTCGAGGTAGGGCTCGACGAACCACGAGAAGTGGGTCTGTCCGCCCCGAGAGTCGCGTGGCGTGCCCGTCCGGTACCGTCCCGCGAGCACTCCTCGGCCCAGCGGCGACCAGGCCAGCAGGCCCATACCGAAGGCGCGGACGGCGGGGATCACCTCCACCTCGGCGCGACGGGCCAGCAGGGAGTACTCGACCTGGGTGCTGACCATCGGGGCTCGTCCGGGAAACGCGGCCTGCCATGTTGCCGCCTGGGCGGTCTGCCAGCCGACGAAGTTCGACACCCCGGCGTAGCGCACCATGCCCGTCGACACCGCGTGATCGATCGCGGCCAGTGACTCCTCCAGCGGAGCCGCTCCCCAGGCGTGCAGTTGCCACAGGTCGACGTGGTCGGTGTGCAGCCGCCGCAGCGAACCGGCCAGGTCGTCCAGCAACGCAGTTCGGGACGTGTCCACGACACGGCGTCCGCCACGGACGCCGAAACCGCCTTTGGTGGCGATCACCAGGTCGTCACGGGTGAGGTCGGTGTGGATGGCGCGGCCTATGATCCGCTCGGCGTCCCCGTTTCCGTAGGCGGCCGCGGTGTCCACCAGGGTGCCCCCGGCTTCAACGAACCGGTGGAGCAGCGCGCGCGCCTGACTGGGCGGAACGTCGCGGCCCCAGGTCAACGAGCCGAGTCCGAGACGCGACACCTGCAGGCCGCTCTCCCCCACGGCGCGACGATCCATGACGGCCACCCTAGAGCCTGCTCAGGCGTGGATCGGCGCTGCCCGCCCGCGGACGGGACGAGTTCAGGCCTGGTCGAGGAACCGATCCAGCACCCGCGCACCGAACTCCAGCGATTCGGTCGGCACCCTCTCGTCCACGCCGTGGAACATGGCCACGAAATCCAGGTCGGCGGGCAGCTGCAGCGGCACGAACCCGAAGCAGCGGACGCCGAGCTTCGACCAGGCTTTGGCGTCCGTCCCCCCACTCATCAGGTAGGGCACCGCCTTGCCCTGCGGATCCTCGGCCTCCAGGCAGGACTGCATCGCCTCGACGAGGGCTCCGGAGAACTCGGTCTCAACCGCGTCGTGGTGGCTGGCCACCTCGTAACGCACCTTGTCACCGAGCAGTTCGGCGATGGTGGCGAAGAACTCCTCGGAATGCCCGGGGATGAACCGGCCGTCGACGCCCGCGGTCGCCCGGCCCGGGATGACGTTGACCTTGTAGCCCGCCTTCAGCATCGTCGGGTTGGCCGTGTTGGCCATGGTCGCGCCGACCATCCTGGCGACGGTGCCGAGGCGGGCCAACGACTCCTCCACCGAATCGGCGTTGATCTCGACGCCGAGGGCCTCCTCGACCGCGTCCAGGAAGGCCTGCTGGGCGGGATGGATCCGATGCGGCCACTCGTGGGCACCGATCCGCGCGACCGCCTTCGCCAGCGCGGTCACCGCATTGTCGGAGTTGCGCATCGAACCGTGCCCGGCCGTCCCGTCCGCGATCAGGTTCAGCCAGGCGAGGCCCTTCTCGGCGGTCTGGATCAGGTAGAGCCGTAGGTCGTCGCGCACGGTCAGCGAGAAACCACCGACCTCGCCGATCGCCTCCGGGCAGTCCGCGATCAGCTCGGGGTGCTGCTCGACCAGCCAATGCGCGCCCAGCCCGCTGCCGGCCTCCTCGTCCGCGGTGAACGCGAACCTGATCGGACGCCGCGGCGCCCGCCCGGTGCGCACCCGGTCGCGCACCACCGACAGCACCATGGCGTCGAAGTCCTTCATGTCGACCGCGCCGCGTCCCCAGACGCAGCCGTCCTTCACCTCGCCGGCGAACGGGTCCACCTGCCAGTCGGACGCCTGCGCCGGCACCACATCGGTGTGACCGTGGATCAGCAGCGGCGGTAGCGAGGAATCACAGCCCTCCGGCTCCCAATGCGCGACCAGGCTGGCGCGGGTGGCGGCCGGCTCATAGAGCTGGGAGTCGATGCCGACGTCGGCGAGCTTCTCGGCAATGTACTCGGCCGCGCCACGCTCGCCCTTGGAGCCGTCCGGTCCGAAGTTGGAGGTGTCGATCCGGATGAGGTCGCTGCACAGCTGAACGACTTCAGCTTCGGGGGCACTCTGCAGGGTCATGCCGACATCTTGCCGGAAACGGTGAGCCGGACGGCGTCCGCACGTCCCGGATCGGCCATCCGGTGATATCACCCCGGGTCTGGGCTCGGTCGAGTTGAGCACGTCCGGGCGAGCCGGATATGCTGACGTGGTTGCCCGGTCCACCGGGCGCACACCCTGTCCGGGTGGCGGAATAGGTAGACGCGCTAGCTTGAGGTGCTAGTGCCCGTTATAGGGCGTGGAGGTTCAAGTCCTCTCTCGGACACAAGCAAGGCTCAGTGTTTCCCCTAGTGGGAGGCTCGGGGCCATTTCGTTTCCCGTTGGAATCGGCTCCGTGATACCCATCTGATACTTACGTCACCCCGCGCCGCCCATCAGGGCCGCAAACTGCACTGCTGCCTCGCGTTGCATGCCGGGCATCACGTGCTGGTAGGTGTCCCAGGTGATCCCGACGCTCGCATGCCCGAGCCGTTCGGAGACGATCTTCACGTTGATGCCGGCCTTCAGCAGCAGGGTGGCGTGCGTGTGCCTGAGGTCATGCAGGCGGACGGTTGGCAGGGCATCTTCGCCGGACTTGCGAGCGCAGCTGGCCACCGACTCGGTGAACCGGCGTGTGAACGCGTCGGGGTGCAGCCGGTCGCCCTCCTGGTTGGCGAACACGAGCGCAGTGTCGCGGATCAGTGGCATCGCCAGCGCGCCACGAGCCAGCCTGTGGGTCTTCAGCACCGCGACCGTCGTCGGGTCGATGTCCACGACACGGGACGCCTTGCCCTTCGTCAGACCCTCGATCAACGACAGACCCTGCCCTTTGGTGCGAACGGGCGTGAGCGACCGCCGGATGCTGATCCTGCCGTCGTTCAGATCGACATCGCGCCACCGCAGCGCAAGCAGTTCGCCGCGGCGCATGCCGGTGTAGGCGAGCAGGTGCCAGGCCGGGAAGATGTCGGTGCGGCGCTCCTTCGCCCACGCGAGGAACAGACTCAGTTGCTCACCGGTCCACGGGTGGATCTCGGGAGACTTCGCATCACGAGCGGACGGCGGCACGGCCAGGGTGGCGGGGTTCTTGGCGATCTTGCCGTGGTCGACGGCCGACTTCAGGGCGGCCTTGACGATCGTGTGTACGTAGCGAACGGAGCGCGGCGAGAGGCCTGTGCCCTTCTTGTGGTTCACCTTGCCGCTGGTCTCGAGTTCGCGGTAGAGCTTCGTGAGGCGGGGGCCGGTGAGTTGCTGCAAGGGCATGTTGCCGAGGTAGGGCTTCACGTGGTGTTCGATGTTGCGTCGATAGCTGGCCATCGAGGATGGCGCGAGCCGCAGCCCGTCGACCCACTCGTCGAGCCAGTCGCCGAGGGTCGTCTTGGTCGGCGCGACATAACGGCCGTTCCGGATATCGGCGTTGATGTCGCCCAGTGCGTCCGCTGCTGCCTTCTTCGTCAGATAGCCGCGCTTGAGCCTGACGACACCTTCGGCGTCGTGGTACTTGATGAGCCAGCGGCCGCCGGCTTTGGTCTGGTACTGGCTGACGCTGCCCTCGCCGCGTGCACGGCGCTTCGTCTTGGTCATTTTCCTTCCCGTCCTCCCGACTCGAGAATCGGGAGCAACCTCCGGCCTGGCTCCCCACCGCTAGCCCCCGGTTTGGGCGCCGCGCTCAAGAACTCACGCACTCGAGCTTTGTGCACCCAGTCGCGCACCGTTTCGATCGGCACCGGGTTCGCCTCGCTGTAGGGCTCCGGCGCTACAGCGAGTCCCACACGCCGCAGGATTCCCCGTCCATGTGGCAACTCTCGTAGGTAGGCCAGCGCTACCTCGGCCAGGAAGTCATCTGCGAGTTCGGGGCGCCCACGTCGGCGCGGTTCGCTAGAGGTGGCCGCCTCGCGCTTTCCCCATTTCAGGAACAAGCGCTGCGCGCTCCGATCAGGTACGTTCTGTCGGAGCCCTGCGACGGTTGTCGCTGCCGAAGCCGGCGACAACCGACGCAGGAGGTTGGCGTCAATTCCGCCGGCGGGAGTTGCAGCGTCCTCTGCCTCTACGAGCAGGCTCCGCACGACTAGCTTCCCGTCCTGCTCAGTGAAGACCCACCGAACTCGCCATCCTGGCAGTGAGTCGTCGTCCAGCGCTGCCACCGCGTCGTTGCGGTGATGCTCCGGCGTCAACGAGCGACGTTCGAGCCCTCGCCACAGCCTCTCCCTGAACTCCTTGTCCCACGTTATGGCCTGCCGAGTCTCCTGCGCCTGGGCGGCGCGTGCGTCGGGAGTGTGGCATTCATCTTCAGTGGGTGTGATCCAGGGGTAGTCCAGAAGGCTTTGTAGGTCCTCTTCGTTATCCACGCGAGCATTGTCGCCGCGATGGTGCCATTTCGTCAACTGTTGCGCATGACAGTTGTTTTACCTGACGGAAAATCACCGCTCCCGGCCCAACCGTAGATAAAGCCCCATGAAGCGCGCCACTGTGGTGCCATGGATGAACCCCTAAGTGAGGAACTCGCCGGGCTCCAAGACCTGTTGCGACTTCAGCAGTCACTGCCTTCGCCGGCCATGTGCCGCGCTCTGCGCGTATCCGCCGGGCTTTCGACCACCGCAGTCGCGACTCCGGTCGGTGTCACGCGACAGACGGTCAGCAAGTGGGAGCGTGGAGTGCGCAAGCCTCGAGGTGAGCATCTCCGCAAGTACGTCGCCGTGCTGAGCACACTCCGAGACATCCAGCACGTAGTGATCCAGCGAGCAGCGGCATGAACGGCGTGCCCTGCGTCCAGGTCGGCAAGGTCTGGCGCATCCCAACGGATCCGTTCCTGTCCGACGCGCAGCTGACGCGGGAATCGTTGCCGGCCGAGCTAAGCGGCCGGCTGTTCCTCACCGTCACCGAGGTTGCGAAGCTCTTGAGCGTTGACCCCCGCACCCTCCGACGGTCGCTCAAGCTTGATGAGCAGCGCGGTACAGGCCTTCGTGTCGTATCTGACCAGGGCAGGGCCGCATGATGCGAGAAAGCCGCCCCGTGGGCGGTACCACGATGGCGGCTCAAGCTTTCCCGGCTCTGCAGCCCACATTACCCGAGGGGCCTGAGCAGGCTCACCGCAACGCCGACGACTGGTGGCGCGACTGCGCCGCACGAGCACTCGGCTGGTGGGCCGAGACCGGCCAGCCGTTCACCGCTGACGACCTCCGAGCCCTCGGCGTCCCAGACCCCGACCACCCCAACCGAATCGGTGGCCTGTTCCGACGGGCTTACCGAACAGGGCTGATCGAGCCCGTCGGGTACATGCCGTCGAGCAGGCCGAGTCGCAACGGCGGCGTCCTCCGCACCTGGCGCGGCGTCCGGAAGGACGAGGCAGCGTGACCGGAAACTCAGCAGAACCGCTCCGCGGCACCGGCCTCGTCCAGCACGGCCTGGACGGCGGCTTCACCGTCCGACCGCAACATGAGCCGTCCATGTGGCTCCGAGAGCAGATGAACCTGATCCTTCGACGGTTCACGAACGGCAGCCTCCGCAGCTGTCCCCACCCTGGCCATCGCATGTTTGCACTCTGGGCGCCAGACAAGCTCCGCTGCGGCGCCTGCGCAGTCCCGGCCGAAGAAGCCCGTTCCCATGCCCACGGGGGAGTGCGATCGCTGCAACCAGCGCCCCGCCCGAGAGTTGATCGGTCTCGGCGTGTTCGCAACCGACCGGATCGTCGTCGAAACAGTCCTGTGCGAGGAATGCGCCGAACTCGAAGGCCTGCCACCACTGCCGGTACGGGAGTCGACCGATACCGAGGTCATCGCCGAGTTCGCCGGGGTTGTCCGTCGCAGCGAAACCGAGGGCGGCATCGTGACCCGCCCCGACCACACGCCCTCTGACTGGCTGGCCTCTGTCGTCAGAGAGCTCGCGGGACGGCTTGTCGACGGCACGCTGACTCAATGCCCGGCCACCCACCCCGCACCACGACTCGTGTCGCTCCACGACCCCGACCGGCTCCGCTGCTGGCCCTGCTACGTCGACAACTACGCGATGCATGGCCGCGACACCGCCGCCTGTGACCGGTGCGGCGACGTCCCCGAGCCAGCCGCCCGCCTGACGGGATTCTCCTATCGGGCAATGCCGACGGTCCTGCTCTCGGTCGAACTCTGCCCGGCCTGCGCCACCAAGGAGGACCTGTGACTTCCGAGCCCGCACAGATCCTGGCCGATTGCAGCATCAGCTGTATCCCCCAGCACGAACCGACCGCATGGCTTCGCGAACAGGTACAAGGCATCCTGCGCCGTTTCGTCAACGGCAGGATCCGCACATGCCCGCACCCCGGCCAGCGGCTCATCTCCCTGTGGTCACCTGACCGGCTCCGCTGCTTCACCTGCGAGGCAGCCTTCCAACTCGACCGGGCCGCGACCGATGACGACGACTACAGCTGCGATAGGTGCGGCCACATCGTCACCGGTGACGAAACGCTGATCGGGATCGGCTACACAGCCACAGACCGCATCATCGTGGTCACCGGCCTCTGCCAGACCTGCTCCGCCAAAGAGACGCCCGGAGCCGAAGCATGACCGCCACCACACAGTTCCACGCAGGTAAGGCCGACTTCTCCGTGCAAGCGGGCAGGCAGCTCGCCGACATGCTCGGCAGCCCCATTCCAAACATGCTCATCGACGCGCTGGCCGAAGGTATGGCCAGATTCTGGGAACGCCGCGCAGTCACCATGGAGGACGCCCGACCACGCCCCGGCGACTTCGTCGGCAAAGCCACCCCAAGTGAACTCGCCGAACGCTTCCAACGGCTCACCAACGCCGCGTTGCAGTGCCGCCGGCACGCGCAACTACTCCGAACCGACGGGCTGCCCCCGCACATCCATGACGAGATCGCGGACGTCCTCACCGAGACGAGGGCCGCCTGATGGGAATCGCAATCGCGTTGACCCCCCGCATCGACGTTAACGAACCCGACGACGTCAGCCCCGAGGCCGATGAACTCGAGGCGACGCGCAAGTTGCTCAGCCGGATCCGCAACGGTGCATGGCTGGACGAGCAACGCTTCGCTGCCCTGCAGTGGACGATCCCGGGACTGATCCCGGAAGGATTCGGCCTGCTAATCGGCCCACCGAAGATCGGCAAGTCCTGGTTCGTCCTCGGCGTCGGCCTCGCAGCCGCCGTAGGAGGTAAGGCGCTCGGACACATCCAGGTTGAGCAGCGACCCGTCCTGTACGCGGCGCTCGAAGACGGCGACCGCCGCATGCAGGACCGCAGCCGGCACCTCATGCACGGCAAGGCACTACCGAAGCCGTTCGAGTACTTCACGCAAGCCACCCCGGACGAGCTTCTACCGATCATCGAGACCTGGCTCGACCAGCACCCGGACGGCCTCGTCATGCTCGACACGCTCGGCAAAGTCATGCCCCGAGCCCTCCCCGGCGAAGGGGTCTACCAGCGTGACTACCGGATCGGTGGCGTGCTCAAACGCATCACTGACAAGCATCCCGGCAGCACCATCCTCGTCGTTCACCACAAGAAGAAGGGCGGTGCGGCCGACTGGATGGACTCCACCAGCGGCACGAACGGCCTCAACGGGTCCGCCGACTTCACCATCCTCATCGAACGAGCCCGCGGCGAAACCGAAGCCATCATCAGGGTCACCGGTCGCGACGTGAACGAGGGCGAATACGCCGCCACAGCTGACGGTGGCCATTGGGCCATCGCGGGCGAATCGCTCACTGAAGCCGCACAGGCAGCGCGCCAGACCGCGGCCACGATTGGTCTGGGCGAGGACAGCGCTCGCATCGTCGAGTACGTCACAGCCAACCCAAACGTGGGGCCTTCCGCGATCGCAGCAGCGCTCAATCTGGACGGCCAGAACGTGCGCGTCTACCTCGGGCGCCTTACCGAGAGCGGATGGCTCACGAAGCCCGAACGGGGCCGCTACATGCCTGTTACCTCTGTTACGTCGTCACCTGTTACCAGCAACCACCCGACTCCCCCTGTTAGGGGTGTGAGTAAGGAAAGTGACGAACGTAACAACGTAACTGAGGTAACACACCTTCCAGGGCTTACCGAGCTGGCCGAGGACGCCACAGCGACACCGACCTGCACCATCTGCCACCAGACACTCACAGAGGCCGGCGCCACCACCCACGCCAACTGCGACCCCACCACAGCCCCAGCCACGCAGCGCCGCCGCTGCAGCGTCAAGGGCCACGACACCCACCCACGCCCGGACGTCTGCAGCACCTGCGCAGCCATCGCACAAGGCGGGCGGGCGTGAACACAACAACCAGACCCATGAACGCGGTCTCCAAAGCAGGACCCATCAACCCTCCGGATCAGCTCGGACCCATGCACCAGGTCTCCGAGGCACGACCCATCCACCCCGGCGCACGGCAGCGCTACACGAATCGCAAGCGAGCTACCCATCGTGGCGGCGTCCGCGGCCGGACCCATGGTGGCCACCGAGCCTGCGCCGAACCCATCAGGGGTGGCGAGGTCGGCTCAACCCATGAAGGGGCTGCACCCACGACCTCATGGACGACGTCCCGGAACGTCGACCTCATGGAGCGACCGCATCGGCGCAGCAGATCGGGGGCAGATTTACGCCTCCGCACTGGCTGCCCGGTGCTCGCAGAGTGCTCGGACGCCACCGATGAGGTGGGCGAGAGCTTCCGTGTCTGGGGTGGTCGTGTCCGTACCGGGATACCTGGGATGGCCGCTCAAGTATCACGACCGGGATCACGACCGCTTGTCACGGTTCCGGATCGCCTGTTGATCAGGGGTGACGCAACTTCCAGCGGTGTGATCAGACGTCCTCTCTCCCCCACCAGATCGGCTCCGGCCCCTACGTCTTCGGACGCGTCTCGCGTCCGGCTCACCCCCGATCGCCGAGGAGGCGCAGCATGACCACTCGTACCGTGATGACCGTCCTGAAAGCCACAATCGCCGGCTTCCAGGGCCCGATGCAGAAGGCGGCCCAGACCGCGATCGCGGCCGGAAGGTCGATCAGTGACGCGGCCCGGAACTCGTCAGCCGAGTGGGACCGGGTCGGTGGCGGCATGCTCAAGGGCGGCGCGCTCATTGCTGCCGGTCTCGGGTTCGCCACGAAGGCCGCAATGGACTGGGAGTCCCAGTTCGCTGGGGTGAAGAAGACCGTTGACGGCACCCCGCAGCAGATCGATCAGTTGGAAGGGTCGCTGCGTGGTATGGCCCGCACGATGGCCGCCTCGCATGAGGAAATCGCCGCCGTGGCTGAGGCCGCTGGCCAGCTGGGGGTCGCGACGCCGGCGATCGCTGGGTTCACCCGGACGATGATCATGCTCGGCGAGACGACGAACCTCACCTCGGATGAGGCTGCAACGAGCCTCGCGCAGATGATGAACGTGATGCAGACCGCCCCCGACAGGGTCGGCAACCTGGCATCCACTCTGGTCGCCCTCGGTAACGCCGGTGCCTCCACCGAGTCAGAAATCCTTGGGCTGACGCAACGGATCGCGTCCGCTGGACGCCAGGTTGGCCTGTCCGAGGACCAGGTCATGGCCTATGCGTCCGCTCTGGCCAACGTCGGTGTCGAGGTCGAGGCTGGCGGCACCGCCATGTCGATGACGCTGCTCAAGCTGGAGCAGATCTCCCGCCGTGGCGGCACCGCGTTGCAGACGGTGTCGCAGGTCGCCGGTGTCGACTTCCGGAAGGCGTTCGAGGACGACGCGGCCGGCGCGACCCAGAAGTTCATCGAGGGTCTCGGCAAGGTGCAGGAGGCGGGCGGCGACGTCACCGGCATCCTCCGCTCCCTCGGCATCACCGGCGTCCGCGAAGCCGACGCCATCCGCCGCCTCGCCTCGTCCGGAACCAACCTGGTTGATCAGCTGTCGTTGGCTGAGGCGGCGATCAAGGGTCAGGATGCGCTGCTCAACGAGTACTCGAAGCGGGCTGCGACTACTGAGGCTCAGGTGACGGTCGCGTGGAACAACATCCGGGACTCGGCCATCTCGGCCGGGACGGTGATGCTGCCCATGGTGCAGCAGGCGGCGCAGAGTCTCGCGACCCTCGCCAACGCGTTCGGCGGGATGTCACCCGACCAGCAGAGGTTCGTGGTCACTGCGGCGGCCGCGACGGCTGGGCTCGCCTTGTTCGTCGGTGGCGGCACGAAGGCGATCGGCATGGTCCGTGACCTCAAAGACAACCTGACCGGGCTCGGCGTCAACATGGGCAAGGTCAGCGACCGCGCTCGAAGCTTCGGTGCTTCGCTCAGCAAAGCGCTCAGCATCGGTGCGATCGCCGCCATCACAATCCGTGGTCTGGCTGACGCCAGCACCGACTACTCGCATGCGACCGACCGGGTCGCCGACTCGATCAGGAATCTCGCCAAGGCCGACACCGGTATCGAAGCGCTCAACCTGCAGATCAGCGACGCGATGAAGTCCGATTCGTGGGTGACGAAGGGTGACGCGTCGATCAACTCGGTCAAGGACGCGTTCGTTGCGCTCGGGAACGAAGCCCGGAATGGGCTGACCGGCTTCAACCGGACCATGGACGCCACCGCTGGCGGCGTGCTCCACCTGAAGTCGAGCACTGGGCAGGTTGTGGACGAGTTCCACAAGATGGATGAGGCTCTGCTTGGGTTGTCGCAGGCCGGCCAGTTGGATCAGGCGCAACAGGCATTCCGTCGTCTCTCGGATGAGGCGGTCCTTGGCGGCGAGTCGATCGAGTTCGCCGCGCAGCAGTTCCCCGCCTACCAAGGTCAGCTGCAGCAGACCGCCGCAGTCCTCGGCGTCACGAACCTCAGCGCCCACGAGTACGCCCAGTGGATGCGGGGCGAGATTCCGCAGTCCGTGCAGAAGGCCACCGCAGCCGGCGGACCGCTTGTTGCGAACCTCACCGACCAGCAGAAGGCCATGGCTGGTGTCGCCGGTGCGGCTGCTGGTGCGGTGCAGTCGATGCAGCAGTTCTCGTCGCTCAGCGCGCAAATCGCGGGCGGCGAAATGGGATTCCTGGCGGCACTGGACCAGGCGAACAAGGGGTTGAAGGAGCGCGGCAAGGGCCTCGACATCAACACCGAGAAGGGCCGTGCGAACCAGACGTCGCTACTCCAAACCGCGGCGGCCGCTAACAGCTACTTGGAGTCGATGTCGAAGGCGTCAGCTGGGCCTGAGACAATTGCTGCGAGCGCGGAGAAGATGCGAGCCGGGCTGGAGAGGACCGCCCACGCCATGGGGATGGGCAAGGAAGAAGCCAAGGCGTACGCGGCGTCGATGATCGCGATACCGGGTGAAGTGGCCCCCACGTTCTCGGCTCCCGGTGCGACCGTCAGCGCAGAACAGGCCCGGCAGTTGGCGGCTGCGGTACAGGCCGTGCCCGAGCTGGCTGAGACGAAGATCCTCGCGATCGGTGCCCGGCCGTCGGTGGCGGAGGTGAACAGGTTCATCGGCTCCCTCGATGGCGTTCCCGCCGAGAAGAGGGCCGTCCTTCGTACCATCGCCGAACTCGCCGGGGTGAACACGGCGCGGGACGCGATGAACCGCATGAAGGGCAAGGACGTCAAGGTCACCACCAAAGCGGACCTGTCGGGCGTCAACTCTGCGAAGAGTGGAATCGCGGGCGTCCAGGGGAAGACGGTCACGGTGAGGACCGTCTATGAGACGTTCGGCAGCCCCGGCGGCGGCAAGCGGGTTTCTCTGAGGGCTGATGGCGGTCTGATCTATCCGGCTGTGACCGCTGCGGATGCAGGGTTCCGCACTGTCGCTCGTCTCGCGGCGGGCGGTTCGGTGCCTGGCCAGTCTCCGCATCCTCGTGCCGATAACGTGCCGATCTGGGCGACCGCCGGCGAGTTCATGCAGCCTGTCGCCGCGGTCGGCTACTACGGCGTGAACGTGATGGAGGCGTTGCGGCGCCAGCTGGTGCCGCGCGAGTTCTTCACCGCGATCGGTCTCGCTGATGGCGGCACGGTGGATCCGCGGCAGGTCGCGCAAACCCGCCAGCTGACCGTCACCGTGCCGTCCACACCGACAGCCCCCGTCCCGGAGCTGACGGTGATCGTGCAGAACCCGTGGACCGGGGAACAGGTGCGGGCGCACACCGTGGATGTGGTGCGGGGCGAAACGCAAGCCGACCGGCAGTTCGACCGCCGCCTTGGCCGACAGATGAACGGGAGGTAGCAGAGCGTTGGCAAGCACCCCTCCGACAAGCCGAGATACCCCCATCAAGGGACGACCAATCCCTTGCCCACGAAGGAGAACACCATGACCAGCAGCGCACGACGAGCCCGAACGACAGATGCCTGGGGCGACCCCAGCGTCAGCCGGTCCCCGACCACAGCCTGGGGCCGTCCGATTCCCGCCGACACCTCCACCACGGCACGCACGAACGCCTGGGGCCGTCCGCTCACTCGCGAACAGCAGGAGTCCCTAGCGGCCGCGACAGCACGCGCCGAAACCGAACGGAAGAACCTGGCCTCGATCGTCGAGTCCCGCGTCACGCTCGGCGACGCACCCGACCAGGCCGAGCGCTACGCCCGGGCGTTCGCAGCTGAGCAGCACCGCACCCACAACGATGTGCTGGCCGCGCTCAACATCGGATGGCGTGCCGAGAGCCTGCGGAAGCAGGCCCAGGAGGCAGCCAAGCCGACCATCCGTTCCGCCGCGCAGGTCCTCGACGAGCACCGTCGCCGGACACGGCCCGTCAACCCCACCGCCCGCCGCGTCGTCGGCAGCTAGGAGACCGAACAACATGCCCAGAACAAAGACCGACCCCGTCACCGACGCCCAGCAGGCCGTCGAAGACGCCGCCGCTGTCGTCCAGCAGTGGCTCGACGAGACCCGCGAAGCTCAGGCCCGCCTCGACTCGCTCGCCGAGGTCGGTGCCGCGATCCTGGACAATCCGTCCACGCTCGGCGAGACGGCCTCCCAGAAGGCCGCGTTGGAGCAGCGGATCGTGCTGTGCCGCCAGGCGTCCACCGAGGCGCAGGAGCGGCACATGGCGGCCAGGCGAGCCCTCCACGGCGCGGAGGCGGACATGCTGCAGCGTGACGTCGAGGACCGGCAGAGGGCCCTCGCCGAGCATGAGGCGGCCGTCGAGGTGATCGTGCAGCAGTTGAGAGATCTAACTGGCACCACCTGGCAGCCGTACGCCCGCAGCTCCAACGGCGACTATTGGCGGCCGGCGACGATGGCTGATCGGATGCGGCACCAGATCACCGAGAGGCAGCAGGAGATCGACCGTTTGCGGGCGATCGCGTCCGGCGAGATCGACCTTGCCGCCCTCGACGCAGCCGCGGCAGAGACTGCTGCTCGGGAAGCGGAGCAGGCTGCCTACGACCAGATGGTCGCCGAGCGGCGCGTCACATTCAACGAACTCGTCGCTGATCTGGAAGCGCACGGCGTCATGGCCGATCTTGACGGCGACTCGTTCGACGTGGCCGAGTTTGACTACCACCTCACCGACCCCGGATTTGTTGAAGCGGCGCTCAGGTCTGCCGGCGTCGATCAGCGCGAGGGTGTTGACCGCGAGTGGCGACAGCAGGTGCTGACCGTCGCTGGCGGCTGCCTGGATTCGTGGTCCTTCGGTGCGCTGGTTCGGTGGATGGACGCGACCCCGCGGGAAGGGGCAACCGGGGCGACGTACTACGTGCCGATGCCGCCCACCGGCCCAGACGAGGCGGCGTGATGACGGCCGCCACTACCGAAATCACAACCAACCTGACCCTGCGGGGTCGCAACATCAAGGAGGCCTGAGATGGCTGTGAACGAAACGTACCGGCAGGCGAACCGTTTGTCCCTGCCCGTCCCTGTCGGCAAGAAGGCCGGTGACCCGGTCCGTGTCGGTGGCCTGAACGGTGTTCTGCAGACCGACCGGGCCGCCACCACAGTGTCCCCGGTCAACTCGGACGGCACCACCAACCCGGCCTACAACTACGGCGGCGGGAACCCAGACGGGTACGCCTCCGTGTGGCTGGAGGGCGCCCACGACTTCACCGTCGGGTTCGCGGTGAACAACATCGGTGATCCGGTGTACATCCTCGCCGACGGCACGGCGCTGTCTGACGAGGTCCCGGACAATCATCTGTACGGGCACGCCCTGACGACCAAGCCGGCCGGCGTGGGACGGCTGGCAGTGCGCCTCAAGAACTAGTGCGTGAAGTGAGTACGGACCGCGGCAACGACACGATGCAGGTCCGCTTCACACGGTTGCTCACCGGGCACTGGAAGTACACCCGTGGGAAGGGCTCGTGGCGGCCGGCACACCTGTCGGCCTACGTCGACGGCTACCAGGTGACATGCACCGGCAACGGCCGGGGCTGGTCTTGCGCCTGCGAGCTGCCCGACTGCGACCATCGCAGGCTGGTCGCTCAACTGATACACCCGTGGCTCCTGGAGTTGCTGGAGGCAGAGGACGATCGGCCGCTACGGCCACCGTCTCAGTCACGACGAGTCCGACAGGCATCGTCCCAACACGGGACGTCTGCAACTCCGGTACTGGGCACTGAAATGTCCGACTCTTGACTACCACGTCGCCGGAACCTCTCTTGGAGGCCGAGAGCGTGCATTATTGACCTATGACCACCCACAAGCAGGACGAACTGGGGCACAACGTCGAGCGCCACATCGCCGATGCTCAAGCGCAGTACTCGCGCTACCTGGATCTCTCGAAGCTATCAGGCAGCCGCTGGTGGGCGGAGCCAGAGCCGACTCCTGCCGCTCGACAGCCAGTCGGGTTCTTCGTCCGCCAGTAGCACTGAATGGCCACCTGGGCTCAGTTGCTCGAACACTTCGGGCAACTCACTACTGACGCGCAGCGCAGTGCTTGGTTCTCCAACACACTGATCTCAGCGCTCAACGACGTGTCCAATCTGCGTGGGGGACGGAACGTACTGCTGTATGGCTCAGCCTTCCTCCAGAAGCCCCAACTGCCCTCAGTCCACGTCATGATCACGTTCGAAGAGATCAACGGGCTCATGTCGTCGCTTCACGGGATGCAATGGGACCGCGGGCTCACGCTAATCCTCCACACACCGGGCGGGATGACCAACGCCACCGAGTCAATCGTGGAGTATCTGCGATCCAAGTTCTCCGACATTGAGGTCATCATTCCGACCTTTGCGATGTCCGCAGGCACCATGATCAGCTTGGCGGCGGATCAGATCTGGATGGCCAACCACAGCCAGCTTGGCCCGATCGATCCACAGATGGTAGGTAACGGGCGCTCGATGCCGGCTCGTGCAGTGGTTCAGCAGTTCCAGCAGGCCCGGAGTGAGGTGATGGACAACGTCGCATCGGCGCATGTTTGGGCGCCGATCCTGGGCACCATCGGGCCAGCGCTCCTCAAGGAGGCGGAGAACGTGATCGCCTACTCCGAAGACATCGTGGCCGGCTGGTTGGGTCGGTACATGTTCCGGGAGGAAGAAGATCCGTCATCTGAGGGCAAGCGTGTCGCCAGGCAGTTCAACGAGGCTGGCACGATGAACGACCATGGGCACCGAATCGGCCGTGATGAGGCGCAAGGTTGGGGCGTCAAAGCGCATGCGCTCGAAAGTGACCAAGCACTACAGGAAGCGGTCTTGACTGCCTATCACGCCATGACCATGTTGTTCGAACATGCCGCAGGCACCAAACTGATGATCACGTCGTCCGGCAACACCTGGATGAAGAACTTCGAAACGGCAGAGCAACAGATGGCGCGCCTGCAGCAGCAGGCCCTCCAGGATGCAGCTGCCCAGCCGGGCCAGACCTAACAGCCGGGCAGGAGGCCCCGCTCCTGAGTTTCGGAGCTGGGTCCTTTCTGCTCGTTGGTCCCCGTAGTCAGCGGAGGTTCCCGTACGGGATTGATCCTGAAAGGTCGGACAAGATAGTTTCGCTGGTCATCGGGTCACCTCGGACAGCAAACGAGCCGCCTCCGACAGCGCCCAGTCGGCGACCTCTTCAAGATCTGCTTCGGCGTCGACCAGGAGGATGTTGTAGTCCTGGAGCATGATTGATCGTCGGCCCAGTTGCGGCACGACGATGGGTCGCAGCCCGATGAGTTCGAGCATGGTGGTCGGGTCGGTCATCGGGTCACCGCCTCGGACAGATTGCCCCGCTGGATCTCGACGACCATGGCGTCGAACGTGGCGGTGATGCGGGCGTTGATCTCGCCGTACTGGGCGCTGGTCAGCCCGTCGGGCATCACCAAGGTGATCGTGCGGTTGCAGCGCCAGCAGTCACAGTCCGGACGGTGGGCAACGCAGCCGGTGCACCACACCTCGCCGGCGCGGAAGTCGTGGACGTGCACTGCCTCAGGCGTGGGGTCTGGGCGTGCAACAATCTCGTTCATGGGATCTCCTGTTCGAGCAGGTGGTTCCTAGACCCTCGGACGGTGTTCCACCACCTCCGGGGGTCGCCTCGTCTTGAGGTTGTGAACAACGTAAACCCCCGGGGTGAACGATGTCAACTGAACGTTGTTCCCCTAGAGTGTCGCCATGGAGTTGATGGGCACCTCAGAGATCGCCACCCTGCTAGGCGTCTCAAAACAGCGAGTCACAGCCCTCGCCGCCCGCCCCGATTTCCCCGCCCCGGTTGCCGCGCTCGCCATGGGCAAGGTGTGGCGTACCGCCGACATCGTCGACTGGGCGAAGGCCTCAGACCGCAGAATGCACACCTGACCGATGAAGGAGAGCGGGCCCAAGCCATGACCAAACCAAGTCCGACCGATCCACACGTACCGATTGCCGCCCGTCAAACATGGACGACCGCACTCGGCGTCGTACTGGTCGGGCTTGCACTGAGCAGCTGTTCTGCACACGGACTTTCAGCAACGCCATCACCGTCACTGCCGGTCAGGTACAGGACCGTCGTCGACCTCCGCAACGCCGCGATCGCTGCTGGGTACGAATGCTCAGAGTGGGAACAACACAACAAGATCAGTCGCGCTGCGGAATCGGGTAGCTGCTCGACCGCTGACGTCTTCTCCACCTACGTGACTGAAAGCGACGCGAGCGCAGCTGCAGCGACACTGAAGTCGTTGCAAGGCGCAAAGACACTGGTTGTCGGGCCCAACTGGATCATCAACACCAACGTGATGGTGCCGGAACTCAGCAGCGCTCTTGGCGGCACGGTTGTGACAATCGCTCAGGACTGATGGGCCATCTAGGTTCAGCGGTGGCTCAAGCCAGCGGTTTGCGTTTCCTGTGGGCGAGGGACCGGCGCGACGGCGGCTCAAGCCACGCCGTGGGTGCCGCTGATTCCGCCGGTCGGGGCGCAGATAGCGCCGCATGCCACCGGTCGAAGTCGTACCGGCGGAACCTCCACCTGCAGCGGGCACCCAACTGGTAAGCGCCGGCGGCGGCCAGGTCGCCGCGGTTCGCCATCTTCCGCACCCGATCCACCGACCGGCGCAGGATCGCGGCAACCTCAGGCAGCGTGTAGTCACCGTCAAACGGGGCCGTGGTCATGACGCCACCGCCCGAATCTCCGAGACGGTAATGAGCTTGAGAGCGATGGGGCCGAGTGAACTGGTCACTCTGGGTCCTCCTTTGGTCGAGGGCTGCGTGCCCTGGTTGCACTGTTGTCGACGCTAGCTAGCCGCCAGGCCGGACGGTTCTCGTGATACCGATCTTGATACCGCCCAGGATGGATGACCATGCCTCTACATGCGCGAAAGGTCTCTCGCGACGTCTTGGCTGGTCGCCGATAACGCCTCTGGATGTCGCTCGCGTATCACGATGTCGGCCCGCGATTAGGAGTTCAAGTCCTCTCTCGGACACAGAAGAAACCCTAGTCAGACGGCAGTCGGCTAGGGTTTTCTCGTTGGCGTCGGACCATGCCGGTTGACGAGGAACCCCCTGATCGACAACGACAGCGGCCACAGTGTGGACGACTCTCTTGCTCGGCAACCAACCGCGAACTCTAGTGCGAAGGGATCGTGGCGCCCCGCGCTGGACATCGCCGGGTCAGGACCGCCGACCGGACGGGGTGATGGCGAGCTTCCGCTTCATCCGAACAGGGACCCTAGCTCACGCGACGCCGACGTGCGCCTCGCGGCGGGTGTCGCCGGCCGCCTGCAAGCTGCCGTCCTCGTGGCGCAGGGCGGCGCCCACTCCACCGAAGTACATGTGCAGCTCACCGTATTCGTGGCCGTCCAGGCCGAGTTCGCTGATGGCTTCCGCGATTCCCGCGTCGGGTTCGTGCTCCACCACCAGTCCGTGGCCGGTGTGCCGCACGTGCAGCCGGGGGTTGGCGATGGCATCGGCAAGTTCCTTGCCATGTAGGCAACTTTGGCCCAGCACGAGCATCAGGGCGGTGGTGATTCGGTCCGCACCGGGTGACCCGATGGCCATCACCTGGCCATCGTCACTGCGACCCACGGTGGGGGCCATGTTGGACGCCAACCGCGTCCCCGGCGGCGTGGCGTGGAGCCCGAGCCGGTTGAGTTCCACCTCGCCCAGTGCGTTGTTCAGCAGTACCCCGGTGCCGGGAATGCAGAGCCCGGCGCAGTATCCGCTGCTCATGGTGACGGCGCAGGCGTTGCCGTCGGCGTCGACCGCGGAGATGTGCGCCGTGGAGGACGATCCCCTTAGCGCGGAGAGTCCGTAGCGCCCCACCGAATCCAGCAGGCGGATGCCGTCCGCCTCCAGGTCGCGTGACAGGTCGTGGGTGGTGAGCCGATACGACAACACCGCCCGTTGGATCTCGATGGCGTCGCGCCAGGTCCAGTCGCCGATCCGAGCCAGCTCGCCCAGCATCACAGCCAGCATCGGACCGCCCACCGCCGGCGGCGGGTTCATGCCGATCCGCCAGCGGCCCACCGTCGAGACGTGCGCCGGGCGGCTCACCGGATGGTAGCGGGCCAGGTCGGACGCGGTGATCAGCCCGTGCCGGTCCGCCATGTTCGAAGCGAGCGCCTGCCCCACGGCACCTGTGGTGAACAACTCCGGTCCCTCATCGGCGAGCTGATCGAGGACTGCGGCCAGCTGCGGATTGCTGGTCAACTCTCCCGGGCCGAGCAGGCTGCCATCGGGTCTGGTGACCAGCGCATGCGCCTCGGCGTCGGTGGCGAACAGGCTGTCCGCGGTGAAGGCAAGGTAGCGTGCCGCCGCCGCCCCGATCGGGTAGCAACGGGCGGCGCGCGCGGCGGGTGCGACCACGTCCGCCCAGGGCAACCGCGCGAAGCGGGTCTGCGCGACACCGAAGGCGGGCACGATGCCGGGAGTGGCCACCGACCCGTGACCCGCATACATGGTCAGCCCACCGCCGTAGGAGGTGACCACCCGGCGCAGGCCGTGACCGCGGCGTTCCGGATCACCCTCCCGACCGGGCATTTCGACATTGCCGTCGATCACTTCCGGATCACCGCCGGCCGGCCAGATCGCGATGTAGCAACCCCCACCCAGGCTGACCATGCCCGGTTCGGTGGCCATGGCCACCAGCGCGGCGGCGAGTGCGGCGTCCACGGCGTTGCCGCCGTTCCGACCAACCAACAGGCCGGCTTCGAGGGCCTGAGCGCCCGTGGCCGCGACAGCGATGATGGGCCTGGTCACAGCGCTATCTTGACGTAGTCGTACGGCGATGCCTGCGCGTCCCACTGAGACTGTCGGCAGACCGTACCCGCTGGCATCCGTCCGTGCCTGCTCGCTGACCGGCGCCCACCGCGCCAACACACCATCGAAAAGGATGTCGGTCAGGGCGATGGGCCGGGGTCTCGGGCTGCCTTCTGCGCTGTGCAGCGAGCCGCGCCCGAGCCCCGGACTGGTAGGTCTTGTCTGTTCCGAGTTCGTCAGTCTCGACCGCGGAAGGTGGACTTCAACTCTTGATTCGGATTGGCATAGCTGGTCGGCGGCAGAACCTTCACCTTGTCGAGGCTGACGGTGATCACGCGGTCCGAAGCCACGTGACTAAGGCGGAGTTCGGTGTGGCCGCCGACCGAGGAGTAGCGCCAGAGCCAGGCCTGTGCGCTCCCACCGTTGCAGGGCTTCGTTGTGACCTGGCCAGTTGGCTCTGCATTGAGGCATTGCCCGGTCTTCTTGTTGACCAGGCGCATTCCTGGCAACGGATCGGGCTCCCAGTGCCAGTGCTGCCCGCTGTCGCCGGTGTAGGGAGACATCGAAACCGTGCCGGCAGAGTTGCCGGTGAGGGCACGAACGCTGAGGTTCGCGTTCGTTATCGAGTAGTACTTGCCGGACGAGCTTTCGGCTTCGGCGGGGGTCGACGCGAGCACTCCCCCTGCAAGTCCACAGGCAGCAATTGCGGCGGCCAGGCGCACCCCACGGGTGACCCGCGCAGCCTTTCTGATATTCATGACGGTTCCTTTCGGTCGCGGATCTGAAACGTGATCCATCGCCCAAGAAACCCAAAGACGCAGCCGGATACCCGTAATCCACGACCTCGGTAGCCGAAATCGAGATCTAGGTAGTCACTACCGAAAAGCTAGGTATGTGCTCGTGTCGACCGCTTTCGAAGCCACCGGACGTCACTGCTCAGCCGCCTCGGCATACCCGAAGACGCAGTTTCACCACGATCCCATGCCGGCCAACCGCGACTGCCGCCGTGCTATTTACAGTGGAACCGACTGCGGGAACGAGAAGACGTTATGCGGGTCATAGCTCTTCTTGACCTGACTCAGCCTGGACACGTTTGGGCCCCAATAGGCCGTCGCGTAGTCGGTCAGCTTCGGATCTGCGTAGTTCGCGTACGCCGAATCTCCCACCCAGGGCTCCAACGCCTTGCGTTCGGACTGGACGAACTGGTCGAAGCGGGCAGGGTTCTGGCTCGCCATGTTGTAGGGCCAAGTCGCCGTGTATTGGAGGTCAGCGAGCGCGGTGCGCCATGGGAACGCCGTCGCATCGGCTGCAACCTCGCCGACCGCGCCGCCCATTGCGTCGAAGGACACCCCGCCCTCGATCATTCCCTTCACCTTCGCCCCTTCACCCACCGCGTGGACGATGGCCTGCACCCCCGCGCTCGGCAGCGGGCTAGTCAGGATGGACGAGGTCGCCGAGAAGGGTTGGCGGTAGGTGGGGCTCAGCGACTTGGAGATGCAGGCGCTCGCCGACTGCCCGGCGCAGCCCGCCTCGTAGAGCATGGTGGCCGCATAGCTGCCTTTGTTGCTCGCGTTCTGCGACGGACGCGGCGTCTGCGCGAGCAGCGCCTTGACCTGTGCCGCCGGCGACCCCGAGCCGATCCACGTGCCCGCCACCAGGACGCGGCTGCCCTGGCCGGGCTGCGCCAGCAGCTTGCAGGTGCTCCACAGCTCGCGAGGGGCGCCGGCCATCCAGCGCTGCCAGGCGGGCAGCACCTGGGTGGCCGCCGATAGCGACGTCCACTCAAGGAAGAACGTCTGCATCTGAGGTGCCGGACGCACGTTAAAAGTCAGTTCCGTGACCGCGCCGAAGCTGCCTCCGCCGCCGCGCAACGCCCAGAACAGGTCCGCGTCGGTGGTCGCGTTGACGGTCCGGACGCGCCCGTCGGCGGTGACCACCTGCACCGACGCCAACTGGTCGCAGGTCAACCCGTAGGCGCGCGCCAGGACGCCCACGCCTCCGCCGAGCGTCAAGCCGGTGACACCGACGGTCGCGCAGGATCCTCCGCCGATCGACACCCCCTTGGCCCCCAGGCCGCTGTAGACGTCAGCGAGCAAGGCCCCGGCACCGATCGTGGCGGTCTTCCCGCCCGAGGCGACCTTCACCGTGCTGAGCTTCGCCAGATCGACCACCAGCCCGGAACCGGACGACCAGCCGCCGTAGGAATGCCCGCCGTTGCGGATGTGCAAGGGCGCTCCCCCGTCCGCGGCGAACTTGACGCACGCAGCGACGTCGGCGGCGTTGTCGACATGGGCGATCGCCGAGGGCTGGGGCTGGGAGAAGAACCGCGGGTTGTACAGCAGCGACTTCGGCTGGAAGCCGCTCTGCCCCGGGAGCGATAGCGTGCCGGACAGCTGTTTCGCGAGTTGGGCGTACGTGGGCTTTGTGGATCCGCCGGGCGCCGGAGGCGGCGCCCCGATCATGGTCGGGGTGGCGCCGACGCTGGGCGTGGCCTCCTTCGGCGCCGCACACCCCGGAAGAAGCGCGCCGAGCCCGATCAGGCCGGCCACACCCAGGACATCGCGTCGTGTCAGATCCACCATCGGGCCATCATCGCCGCGTCGGACCGCTCGCACAACAACCACCTCGAAGGTGTCACCGTCGAACGGCAGGCACCGCCGGCGGGTTCGCGCGCGGACGCCGAACATGTGACTGCGGCGGTTCCGGAAGCACCGCAATGGTTCGGGAGTCCGAAGCCGCGCTCTCGCTGGGGGCACGCCCGGCGCCCGCGGCGCAGGCAGCGCCGGTCCCGGTCAGGCCCTCAGGCCCAGTCAGCCGGACGTCGCGGACACAGCCGCTCGGCTCGACGCTAGTCCGGACGGTCGTCGGACGCCACGCTCACCGGCCGACCGAAAGACTCCCGTAAGCACCCTCGCCCACTGGACGAGAGAACAGCACCGGCGGCACGGACGCGGCATAGGTGTGCGCGATGTGATCGTGCAGGGCGGCGGTGAATCCGGGAATATCGTGGGCGCGGAGCAAGTCGATGAGCTGTTGATGTTCGGCGAGCATCCGTTCGCGTTCGCCAAGAAGTCGCTCGACCGCGCCGAACAGCACCGACCGCTGGCGGTCGGCGAGCCGGTCGCTGAGTTCGAGCAGGACATCGTTGTGGCCGGCCTCGACGAAGTGCCGGTGGAAGGCGATCGTCAGGTCGATGTAGCGCCGAAGGTCGCGCTCGGCGACTGCGTTTCGTTGTTGCTCGAGCGATCGCTCCAATTCGACGACGAGCCGATCAAGCACGTCGGTCGCGGCCTGTCCGACCGCCGCCGACTCGAGCACCAGCCGGGCATCGGCCAGATCGGCTTTGGCCCGCTCGCTGACGCCCTGTACGAGCGCTCCGCGCTTGGGGTAGATGACGATCCACCCCTCGCTCTGCAGCCGGAGCAGCGCCGCGCGAACCGGCGTCCGGCTCACGTCGAACTGAGCTGCCAGGGCCGCTTCACCGAGCATCACCCCGGCTCGATGGCGACCCTCCACGATGGCATCGCGAAGGGCGTCGTAGACCCGATCGGCGGCGCTGGCACCGGGCAGCCCGTACTCACTCGTCGACATCGGGACACCGCACCGGGCATGGGTCACTCACGCCGGGCATCTTGCCACTCGCTGCTCGTCGGTCTCAGCGCCGGCTTTCGGTTTGTTCATCGAGCACCTGCTGGTTGGACTCGATGAAGCCGCGCCACAACGCGAGAGCCATGCCGCCGAGCGCCATCATCGCGGCGAGGCATCCGCAGAAGATCGGTTTGAGGGCTCCGAGACCCTGCCCCGAGATGAGGCCGAACATGGCGAGTGCGAGCACCACCAGCATGGCGAGGGCGCCGCCGTTCCACCACCTGATCAGGATCGCGTAGCGCGCCTTCCGTTCTGCCGTCGACGGACCATCGTGAGTCTGCATCGCACTCTCCCTTCCTCCGGTCGCAGAGCGATCAGCTGATCCGATCAACTCTAGTCGTGTTGGATACAACATCAATACATGATGTGTTGCTGTCGTCGTTCCTAGGCCGCAGCAGCCGTAGATCGGTGGATCGAGGCTTAGGGTTGACCCATGATGCTGCCGCCGCTGGTGCCGCCCACGGGTGAACTGGACGCCGATGGCCTCGCGCGCTATTCGCGCCAGTTGATCCTCGGCGAGGTCGGCGTCCCCGGGCAGCGCAGCCTGGCCGCAGCCCGGGTGTTGGTGATCGGCGCGGGTGGCCTCGGCTCGCCGGTGCTGCTCTACCTCGCCGCCGCCGGCGTGGGCACGATCGGCATCGTCGATTTCGACCGGGTCGAGAAGTCCAATCTGCATCGCCAGGTGATCCACACCGACGCCGACATCGGACGACCCAAGGTCGACGCGGCCGCGGATGCCGTCACCGCGCTGAACCCGACGATCAGCGTGCGCCGGCATGATCTCCGGCTGACCGCGGACACCATCGATGAGCTGCTGGCCGACTACGACCTGGTGATCGACGGCGCGGACAACTTCCCCACCCGCTACCTGGTCAACGACGCCTGCGTCGCGGCCGGCAAGCCGCTGGTGTGGGGATCGGTGCTGGGCTTTGCCGCGCAGGTGGCGGTCTTCTGGGACGCCGCACCGGGAGGCGACGGCGTCCAGCTGCGCGACGTGTTTCCGGAGCCTCCAGCGGCCGGAGCCGTGCCCTCGTGCGCCGAGGCGGGGGTCGTCGGCGCACTGTGCGCACAAGCCGGCTCGGTGATGGCGATGGAGGCGATCAAGCTGATCACCGGAATCGGGCAGCCGCTGCTGGGCCGCGTCCTGGTGATCGACGCCCTGGCCGGGCGCTGGGACCAGATCGCGGTCCGACGGTCGGAGCGCCGACCAGCGGCGTCCGCACCGGTCACTGCTTCCCCGGCAGCCTGCGCGCCGGTCCCCAGCGCCACCGTGGAACTCGACCTGCCCGAGGCCGGCCCGATGTTCCTGCTGGACGTCCGCGGCCCCGACGAGTTCGCCGCCCAACGGGTGCCTGGTTCGGTGAACATCCCCCTGCCCGAGGTTCTGGAGGGTGCGCTCGACGGCGTCCCGAACGACGAACCGGTCCTGGTCATCTGCCGCAGCGGCCAACGAGCCGAGATCGCAGCCGCCAGCCTGGAGGCCCGCGGCTACCTCGACGTGCGCGTACTGGCCGGCGGCCTGCAGGCGTTGGCGTAAGGCATGAGGTCCCACGCCGCACCGGAGGTCTTCCGGATCAAGCGGGTCTACGAGACAGCTGAACCCGCCGACGGGTACCGCGTCCTGGTCGACCGGCTCTGGCCACGAGGTCTCTCGAGGGACGCCGCGGCGCTCGATCAATGGCTGCCGGAGGTGGCGCCGTCCGCCGAGCTGCGGAAGTGGTGGAACCACGATCCCGATCGGCTCGACGAGTTCGCAACTCGCTACCGCGCCGAGTTGGACGCGAACCCGGCCGTCGAGAGCCTGCGCGAGATCGGACGCGAGCACGCACCGGTCACGCTGCTCTACGGAGCACGCTCCCCTCGACTCAACCAGGCCGTGGTGCTGCGGGACTACCTGCTCGGATGACGTGAACGAGCGCATGAGGCCGGCGGATCCTCGCCAACCCGGCGATCCGCACCGAGCCCCGAGATCCTCCTCATCGCTGGCCAAGGTCGCGGTCGATCTCCGCTTGCCGTCCGGCCCGGGCCAGTCCGAGCAGCACGCCGCCCACACCAACACCGAACGCGCCTAGCAACGCCATCGGCACCCAGGCACCACCCCGAGTCGGGCGGATCATCGTCAAGCAGACGCCGAGCGTGGCCGCGGTGGTCGCCGCGGCCGCGGCCCCGGCCCGCGTCGGGCCAGGACGGTCGGCGCCCGCACTCCAGGCCGCCAGTGCGACCGCACCGGCGGTGAGCGCGATGTCGGTGGCCGCGGCACGCTCCTTGGACACCCACCGATCCGGCCGGCCCGTGGCTCCCCAGTGCGAGGGCAGCCGCTGCGGCAGAGTCCGGCCACGCACCAGGTAGTGCAGCAGGGTCGCTCCGGTGAGCACCGCTGGCAGTGCAGCAGCCGCACGGAAAGCCGCGTCCGGAGTCGAGGTGAACGGGACGGCTTCGGCGTCGGGCTCGATCAGGTTCAGCCGGACGGCCACCGCTCCGAGGTTGACGTCCCAGCCGAGACCGATGGCGCGCGGCAGGAAGAGCCGCTGATCGGCGGGCTGCCACCAGGTCTGCGCGATGCGGGTGAGCATGCCGGGCAGGCGCAGACCCGAAGTCCACCGATCACTCAGCCTGCGGCGTCCGGGTCCGCCCTCAGGGGCGAGTCCGGCCGTGACGTCGGCGACATCGGCAGGCGTGGCAGTGGCCGTCAGCCGGTCACACAGGTCGGCCATCAGGTCAGCGCGGACGTCGTCGCGCAGCCCACGCTCGACGTCCGCGACGGCGGCATTCAGGAACCGCACCGCGGCAGCCCTGGCGTCGGGCCGCAGCTCATCGATCGAGGCGATCATGACTCCCCTTTCAGAATGCCGGACAGCGCGCCGGCGACCGTGTCGAACTCCCGGGCCATCGCCTCCAGTCGGCGACGCCCGCTGTCGGTGAGTGCGTAGTACTTGCGCGGCGGTCCGACCGGGGACTCACGCCAGTTCGTAGTCACCGACCCCGCCTTGGCGAGCCGCGCCAACAGCGGATAGACGGTTCCCGCTGTGATCGCCAACCCCGGACGCCGGGCAAGGTCGTCGACCAGACTCGAGCCGTAGCGCGGTTGCTCGGCAAGCAGCCCGAGCACCGCAAGCTCGAGCACTCCCTTGCGCAGCTGCGACCCCCAGGAACCCGACCCCTCGGACATAGGTCGATCGTATAACCATCTACCTTGCTTAACAAGCTAGCGACGAAAGAGCGACTGTTCGGTACGAGGGGACGGTTCTTTTCGGTCCACTTTCGGTCCACTTTCGGTACGAAGGGACGGTTCCCCCGGTCACCGGGGACGGTTCCCCCGGTCACCGGCGACGGTTCTCCCGGTCACCGGGGACGGTTCCTTTCCGATCCAGACTCGGAGCAAGTACGGCGTCCCCGATGGTCCGCGATCCGACCCTCCGCCGCCAGCCTCGGGCCGGACGCGCGACACGCCGATAGGTGGGTGCGGCCCGTCGACTGTCGTAGAGTCGGGCTCGCGACTGGTTCTCCGCCGTCCTCGGACGACGGAGAGGCAAGAGGGAACCCGGTGGGAATCCGGGACTGCCCCGCAGCGGTAATCGGGAACGACCTCCGTCACCAAGCACTGGGCCCACAGCCTGGGAAGCGACGGACAGTAGGTGGATCTGACGATCCGAGCCCGCGAGTCCGAAGACCTGCCAGCGCCCGGCCGGCAGCCGCCGACCGGAGGCAAGGACCGCTAGGGACGGCCCCACCTCACGTCCGGGCCTTCCGCCCGACCCGAGGGGTGGTGTCGCCGCAGCGGCCGGCAGCAACTCGCGAAGGAGAGTTGAATGACCACCAGCCGACGACGCCCGCGCCGGGCTCGCGTCCGTTCGCACGGACCGGACGCCCACCTCAGCCAGTAGAGCGCCACCCGTCCGCGTCCGCCGGGAAACCAGGTTTCCCGACGATCGCACACCTTCCCCAACCACACCGCCACGCCGGCGATCCCGCGCGCCCCAGTTCGTGCGCCTGATCTACCGGGCCGTCCGGCGGCCTTTCGGCATGCCCGGGGATCCCCTCGCGGACACCCGAAAACACAATATGTAGTGGTGCTTGCACGCTATGACCCATATGTGTAGTGTCCGTGACTAACACCGTGAAACTACATCGGTGTAAGCCCAACCCTCGGAAGGACCAGCGATGACGATCACCGTCTACAGCAAGCCCTCGTGCGTTCAGTGCACCGCCACCTATCGCGCGCTCGATCGGGCCGGCCTTCCCTACGACGTGGTCGACCTCTCCGCCGACGAGTTGGCGCTCGCGCAGGTGATGGAACTCGGCTACCAGCAGGCACCGGTGGTGTTCGCCGGAGACGAGCATTGGGCCGGTTTCCGACCCGATCGGATCAAGGCGACTGCCGCGCGAGTCCAAGCGGCCTGACGCACCAAACCACCGTTCGCTGGTTGGGCCTGCCGGAGCCGCGGAGGCGCGGGCCTCGACAAGCTCGACCAACGGCGAACCGAACCGCCGACCAGGGCACGACCACAGAGTGAGGAGCCGACGATGGTGCACATCGTGTACTTCTCCTCGACATCGGAAAACACCCATCGCTTCGTGGCCAAGCTCGGCTTCGAGGCCCAACGGATCGGATTGCGCGCCGGCGATCCACGGCTGTGCCTCGATCGTCCGTTCGTGCTCATCACCCCCACCTACGGTGGCGGAAACGGCCAGGGGGCCGTCCCGAAACAGGTGATCCATTTTCTCAACGATCCGGCCAACCGGACGCGACTGCTCGGCGTCATCTCGGCTGGAAACACCAACTTCGGCGCCGCCTACTGCCTCGCCGGCCACATCATCGCCCGCAAATGTGCGGTACCCCACCTGTACCAGTTCGAACTCATGGGCACGCCGGACGACGTCCGCGCCGTCCAGAAAGGGCTTGCCTCGCTATGGCAACGACACTGCTCACCGATACCGGCGTAGAGACGGTGTCGACCGAGGTCGACTACCACGCGCTGAACGCATTGCTGAATCTATACGACGCGGACGGCAACATTCAGCTCGCAGCCGACCGCCAAGCGGCGCATCAGTATTTCCTGCAGCACGTCAACACCAATACGGTCTTCTTCCATTCGCTGAAGGAGAAGCTCGACTATCTGGTGGAGCACGGCTATTACGAGCAGCAGGTGCTCGACCTCTATGGATTCGACTTCGTGAAATCGCTGTTCAAGCGAGCCTACGCGGTGAAGTTCCGTTTCCCGACCTTCATGGGCGCGTTCAAGTACTACACCTCGTACACGCTGAAGACCTTCGACGGCTCCCGTTACCTGGAGCGCTTCGAAGACCGGGTCTGCATGGTGGCGCTCACCCTGGCCGCCGGCGATCGCCAACTCGCCGAACGCCTGACCGACGAGATCATGTCCGGACGCTTCCAGCCGGCCACCCCGACCTTCCTGAACGCCGGCAAGGCGCAGCGCGGCGAACTGGTCTCCTGCTTCCTGCTGCGGGTCGAGGACAACATGGAGTCGATCGCGCGCGCCATCAACTCGTCGCTGCAGTTGTCCAAGCGGGGCGGCGGAGTTGCCCTGTCGCTGACCAACATCCGCGAATCCGGCGCGCCGATCAAGAAGATCAAGAACCAGTCGTCCGGTGTCATTCCGGTGATGAAGCTGCTCGAGGATTCATTCTCGTACGCGAACCAGCTGGGTGCTCGGCAAGGTGCGGGCGCGGTGTATCTGCACGCGCATCATCCCGACATCATGCGATTCCTCGACACCAAGCGTGAAAATGCTGACGAGAAGATCAGGATCAAGACGCTGTCGCTGGGCGTGGTGATTCCAGACATCACCTTCCAGCTCGCCCGGGACAACGAGGACATGTATCTGTTCAGCCCCTACGACGTTGAGCGTGTCTACGGTGTTCCGTTCACCGAGATCTCGATCACCGAGCGGTACCACGAACTGGTCAACGACCGACGGATCACCAAGTCGAAGATGAACGCCCGGAAATTCTTCCAGACGTTGGCCGAGATCCAGTTCGAATCGGGCTACCCGTACATCGTTTTCGAGGACACGGTGAACCGGGCCAACCCGATCGACGGCCGGATCACGATGAGCAATCTGTGCTCGGAGATCCTGCAGGTCTCGACGCCGTCCAGTTATGGCGAAGATCTGTCGTATACCGAGGTCGGCAAGGACATCTCCTGCAATCTTGGGTCGCTGAACATCGCCAAGGCGATGGACTCGCCGCATTTCGGTGGCACCGTAGAGACCGCCATCCGGGCACTGACCGCGGTGTCGGATCAGTCGAACATCGCCTGCGCGCCGAGCATCGAGCGCGGCAACGCGATGAGTCACGCCATCGGTTTGGGCGCGATGAACCTGCACGGCTATCTGGCCCGGGAGTCTATCCATTACGGCTCGGACGAGGGCCTCGACTTCACCAACATGTACTTCTACACGGTGACCTTCCACGCGATCGCGGCCTCCTGCCGGATCGCCCGGGAACGCGGCCGGACCTTCGACGGCTTCGCACGCTCGACGTATGCCTCGGGTGAGTACTTCGTCCGTTACATCGAGGGCGACTGGACGCCGCGTACCGCGAAGGTGGCGGGGTTGTTCGCGGGTGCCGGGATCGCGCTGCCCACCCCGGACGACTGGCGCGCCCTGGCCGCAGAGGTGGCCGAGTACGGCATGTACAACCAGAACCTGCAGGCCATTCCGCCGACCGGTTCGATCAGCTACATCAACCATTCGACGTCCTCGATCCACCCGATCGTGGCCAAGATCGAGATCCGCAAAGAGGGCAAGATCGGCCGCGTCTACTACCCCGCGCCGTACCTGACCAACGACAACCTGGAGTACTACAGGGACGCCTACGAGATCGGCCCCGAGGCGATCATCGACACCTACGCCGAGGCGACCAAGCATGTCGATCAGGGCCTGTCGCTGACCCTGTTCTTCCCCGACAACGTCACCACCCGTGACCTCAACCGGGCCCAGATCTACGCCTGGAAGAAAGGCATCAAAACGCTGTACTACATCCGGCTGCGGCAGCTCGCCCTGGAGGGCACCGAGGTCGAGGGCTGCGTCAGCTGCGCGTTGTGACCATGGGGACGGTTCTTCCGGTCACCGGGACGGTTCCCATGGTCACCGGGGACGGTTCCTGTGGTCACCGGCGAGGGGTGCGCTCGCTTCCGAGTGACCGGAAGAACCGTCCCCACGGTCCACCGACCTGAACTCGACAGGCGCGATCAGGCACTACCACCGCACTCGAAGGAGCATCGATGACTCAGAAACTGACCCTGCTGCGGGGCGTCCAGGCGATCAACTGGAACCGCATCGAGGACGATAAGGACCTCGAGGTCTGGGACCGGCTGACCGGCAACTTCTGGCTGCCCGAGAAGGTGCCGCTGAGCAACGACATCCCCTCGTGGCGGACGCTGAAGCCGCATGAGCAGCTGATGACGACCCGGGTGTTCACCGGGCTGACCATGCTGGACACCATTCAGGGCACCGTCGGCGCGGTCTCGCTGATCCCGGACGCCCGGACGCCGCACGAGGAGGCGGTGTACACCAACATCGCGTTCATGGAGTCGGTGCATGCCAAGAGCTATTCGTCGATCTTCTCGACGCTGATCTCCACCGCCGAGATCGACGACGCATTCCGCTGGAGCGAGGAGAACGAGCACCTGCAGCGCAAGGCGCAGATCGTGCTCGACTTCTACTACGGTGACGACCCCGAGAAGCGCAAGGTCGCCTCGACCATGCTGGAATCGTTCCTGTTCTACTCCGGCTTCTACGCGCCGATGTACTGGTCGAGCCACGCGAAGCTGACCAACACCGCCGACCTGATCCGGCTGATCATTCGCGACGAGGCGGTGCACGGCTACTACATCGGCTACAAGTACCAGGTGGCGCTGCGCGAGGCGTCCCAGGCGCGGCGCGACGAGCTGAAGGACTACACCTTCGACCTGCTCTACGAGCTGTACGACAACGAGGAGAACTACACCGAGGACCTCTACGACCCGCTCGGCCAGACC
>WBZS01000348.1_pt1 | contig 65864 bp, 69 predicted proteins | sample 5204201 | NCBI WGS metagenome assembly WBZS01 (sample SAMN12344357, study PRJNA552823) | activated sludge metagenome | biome: Activated sludge suspended growth; feature: Nitrification reactor; material: Wastewater; isolation source: activated sludge from nitrification reactor of wastewater...
ACGCTTGACGGGCAAACCCCGGATACGGCTTACTTCAACCAGCCGCTGCTCGCCGCAGCGGCTTAACCCGCAGAGAAATCACTTAAGAAAACCGAATTTCTGTCCAACTGCGCGGGGCCACCTCTGTTAGCAGGCCGGAATCAGCCTGAAGCAGGCATAGAGGCTGCACTGCCTTACGGTTCGCAGTTGGCCTACCTGCGATTCAGTTGTGGCGGTATCGTTGCGTTGCACCTGGTGGATTGCAATCGGAACCACCGGCGGGTTTGCGAATGGAACGGCTGGTGGTTTTCACCGGAATACACAGACCGTGAAGGCCCCTCCATGAAGCAGCCATCGCCCCTAATCGCCAACCAAAGACACGGTGCTTTCGAGGGCTTCCGGCGATCGTGCGCTGGCGTCGGCCTCAATCCGATCGACCGCCGCGTCGCGTTCAGGACCGGGTTCGTCCGCGCCATCCGGTGCACCCACGGCTTCGGCCTCTTGCCGATTTGGCCCGCTGCGGTCTTCGACATCGTGCGCGTCCAGAGCATTCATCCGCCGCCGCAACCCCATCGCAAAGTTTCGCGCACCGTTGGCGACATCGCGCACCTGCCGTTTAAGACCCGCGCGCTGGATGTCGACAGCCTGGGTGGTAATCACCTCGTGAATCTCCAGGGTCTGCAGCAAGGGCATCAGTTGGTCGAGTTTGCCCAGCACCTCCAGGAAGCGTCGACCGATGGACGACAACACATGGACGTCCACATCGAGCGGCACGGTGTCGTAGGTCGCCGTGCTGGTGATGCCATGGACCTTGAATAGCGCTTCGGCACCATCGATGGCTTTATTGAGGTTCTCGGTCACGGTGTCCATCTGGGCTCGAATGGCCTCCTCGACCTTGGCCACGTCCTCGTGGTCGAGCCGCGTGCGGGCGATCACCGAGATGAAGTGGGTGTTGAGTTGCAGCGTGTTGAACAGCCGCGCGAAGAAGCGCTTGCCCTCGGCGCTGGTGAAGCGCGTCGGCATCTTCAGGCTGGCCGCCTCGACGCGTCGGAAGTCGGCCTTGGCCTCCTTGGCGAGAATGCGGGCGTTGACGGCCCCCTGGTCTACCTTGACGATCTGGATCTCCGACATGCCGTGCTCCTCGAAATACCGCGTTCGGAGCGATCATCCGCAGCAGCATGCTCATTCGCCACCGGAAATGGCCGTCACCTGAGGGGCCTTTCGGCATCGGCCCCGATTCGGGCAGGTTTTCGGGATTGACTCGGCAATCCGGCACCGCTACCTTGACGTCATGCAGTAGCTGGCCCTGCATTCAAACAAGGCAAGCCCTGGAGTTTCCTGTCCGTCGCGTATGCCATCGGCTTCACCGGTGCCGCGTGCGCCGACCTTGCCAGCACCGACAAGGGTGTCTGTCGCACCCATGCCATCGAGGCAAGTTTTCGAGGCAGGGGCGAGGCGCTTCCATCCTTCCCTACGCGCCCTTCCCCCGAAAGCCTTCCCCGATCGGTAGCTGGCACACCGATCACGGCGGTTCTCACCGGCCGTTCAAGCCAGCCCTGGAGCTTCTTCCCATAGCGCCGTTCCGCCCGTAGCGGGCCGGCCGTTTCTCACCCCACGGGGGCATTTGCCCCCCGTCGTGGTGCGCGTTGCCTCCAATTTTTCCTGGAGCCAACGATGCTGAATCAGAGCGTATCCCCCCGAGTTTCCCGTCCCACGCCCGTGGGGCCTGTTTTGCCGCGCATTCTTCCCTCCGTCGCGGCCGCCTCGCGCCACCGTCCGGCGGCGATCCCCGATCGTGCCGCCCTGGACGCTTTGCTCGACAACGAGGAGGCGCCCGTCGAATGGAGCGAGGAAGACATCGTCTTCCTGCATTGGCGCCTGCTGCAGGAGGTCAGCCATCTGGCTGATCCCACAACGCCGCTGGAAGAGAAGTTCGACACCCTGCGCTGGGTGTTCAGCGAACGCGAGAAGGACGGCCTGCCGTTCTCCTTTGTAAGTTGCCTGCGCGTCGTCGGCTGCAGTCCGCTGTCGCCGATCGCTTACTGCGGTCGGGTCGACGCGGAGGAAGTGCGCGACTGCATCCGCCACGGCCTGAAGGCCTGGCTCGATGTCTCGCTCGAGCGCTACCCGGACTGGGTGCGCGATGCCGTCGTCCACAACCCCGCATGGGTCGAGGCCCGGCTTGCCAAGAACCCCCAGTGGATCAACGAGCAAATCAAGCGGATGGCGGTACAGGGCGACCTGTTCGCCTGATGCCGTCTCCCATTTTTCGGGCTGGTCGCCAACGCGAAGGCCCTCCCCTTTCAAGGAGTCGTTATGACCACTTTCAAGGATGTCCTGTGCCTGCTGGCAATCTTCGTCGCCTACGGCATCGTCGGACGCATGGATTATGAAGACGCGGTAGGGCTGGAACAGATTATCAAGGAACGGCATCACGCCGACTGTCTGATGACGACGCCAGCCGACCGCGAAGCCCTGGCGCGGATCAACGATCTGCCCTTCGATCCATCTACCCGCCGCACGGACGCAGCCGCGCCCGAAGACGGGCACCCCTGCGCGTCGCGCGTGCTGTGAGGAGGCCGCCATGCATACCCAAACGCGCATCGCGAACGACGCCCTGTCCCTGCTGACCGTCCACGCGCCGGAAGACATCGAGTTCCTAATCAAGGAAAGCGAAGTCCTCACCGGCCGGGCCGGCCGCACCTTCGTAATCGCCGGCGCCGACTGGCTGGCCTACCGGGTGCATTGGCATCCGATCGGCCTGAAAGTCGAACGGCTCGATGCCGAGGGCCGGGTCCTCAGTGGGGTTCATTCCACCCAGCACCTGCTGCCCCGGGAGTTCCTCGGACACAGCCTGATGGAGGCCCTGGCCGCCGGCCAGTTGTTTACCCCGCCGATCCGCCGTCTCGGCTGACCGATCGTTCTGTCCCCCTTGGCGGGCCCGTCCCGCCGGGGCCGGGTGCCGCCTGCACTCATGGAGCACATCATGCAGATACAGGTTCAAATCAACGAGGAAGGCGCGCTGCGCAACCAGCGCTATGCCTTCACCGACCGCTTTACGCTCGTCTCCGAGCTGTTGCAGAACGCCCGCCGTGCCGGGGCGATGCGCATCGAGATCCATTACGACGCCACCACCCAAGTGCTGCGGGTGGAAGACGATGGCCGAGGCCTCGACGACTTCCAAAAGCTCCTGAGCTTCCACGAGTCGGGGTGGGATGCGGCCACCAGTGCCGAGGAGCGCCCTTTCGGGGTGGGCTTCTCGAAGTGCCTGTATGCCGCCACGCGCTGCATCGTCGCCTCAAAGCATCAGCGTGTCGACATCAACACCGCGGCGGCGCTGGCCAAGGCGTCCATCGAGGTGGAGCCCATCACCGAAGCCGTTGCCGGCACACGGATCGAGTTGCACGGCGTTGACCTGCCCGACCTGGGCAATCGCATCGAGAGCTTGTGCCTGGGTTTTCCGGTGGAGGTGGTGTTCAACGGCAAGCCGCTGTTGCGGCGCTTTGCCGCCGCGCATCTGGCGACGATGGCCAGCCCGATGGGCGCGGTCCATCTCACCGGTACGCGGGACGGCAAGTTCAGCTACAACACCCTGGTCTTCCTGCAGGGCTTCTGCGTCATGAAGCCCAACTACTGCCCGTTCGACGAGGTCAATATCGTGCACCTGGATTCGCGCCAGTTCATGGCGCGCCTGCCGGATCGCGACAAGTTGATCGACGAGGACGTACAGAGAAAGCGGATCGATACCGAGTTGAAGGCCTGCTGGCGGCAGACGCTAGAGGTCGCCAAGACCCAACTTTCGCCCGAACGCTTTGTCGCGATCTACTATGCGGCGATGCGCGCCTGGGGACATTGGGACCTGCTCAACGATCTGGATGTACTGCCGGTCGAATTGTTCGACGAAATCGTCGACTATCCGATCCAGGATGACGACCGCAGCTATGTCCGGCAAGTTGCCGTAGCACCCACTCGACATGCCGTCGAGAGCGGCAAAGTGACTCTGGTTTCGCTCGACTGGTTGGGTGACGACAACGCAGCACGCTGGATGCTGGCCCGGGCCAAGGGCTATCTGGTCTTCGACTGGATCGGCCTGAGCTCCGAGCACTGGGCATGGCGCCACGTGCGTTTTCTGGACCAGGAAACAGTGCAGGTCGAAGCGCTCTCCGAACAGATTCGCGTCCAGTTGGAAGGCCGCTGGGTGTGGCCGACAGTGATCCTGTGCGAGAGCGTCATCCTGCGCTCCGCCAAGGACGTGGCCGAGATCACCGACGCGGGCGTCTGCCACGGGGATGTCTTGTACATCCCGGCCGGCGAGACCTCCGGCGAGCCGGTACGTCAGGCCTCGTCCTTTATCGACGAGAACGACCAATTCCTCGCCTCGGACCTGGACGCGGACCGCGACGCGCTGGCGGATTTGATCCGTCGCCTGCGTTCGGTCGATCCGGTGCAGACGCTGGACTCGCTGCTGCAGGAATTGCGGCTGGGCCGGTATCCCCTACTGCACGGCAAGGCCTTCCAGGTCACCGTGGGGGTGGGTGCTGCGCCTGGCCATTCGGTGGCCCTGGTTGCCGAAGCGGGTTCTGCCAACACGGGAGCTGGCCATGCAGGATCGTGAGTACGCGGCCCGCATCGAAGCGGTCAAGCAGCGTGCCCATGGCCGGTGGACGGAAATACTGGCGAGTTTGGGCGTGGATGAACGCATCCTCAAGCGGCGCAACCTGCCTTGCCCCTTGTGCGGTGGCACGGATCGGTTCCAGTACACCGACAAGTTCGGCGAGGGGAACTACCACTGCCGTCAGTGCGGCCCGGGTGGCGGCTTCAAGTTGCTGCAAGCCGTCTTGGGCGTGGACTTCAACACCGCGCTGCGTGACGTCGAGCGCTGCCTGGGGATGATGCCGGTGACGGCACCGTCCCGAAGCTGCGAGCCTTCGGCCGAGCGCATGAAGAAGCTGGCCCAGCGCATCTGGAATGAGGCCAAACCAGTGACGGTGGGCGACGAAGTCGATCGCTACCTGAGCGGACGAGGTCTCGCCCTGCCGGTGTACCCGAAGGTGCTGCGCTTCCACCCTGCCCTAGGCTATTACCAGAAGGAAGCCGCCGGCAAGTCACGCAAGGTGGCCGAGTACCCGGCGATGCTCGCCTGCATCCAGGGTGCCGACGGCCACGCCGTGACGCTGCACCGGACCTATCTGCGGGACGGCGGCAAGCTCGCGGCGCTCGATGCGAAGAAGGTGCTCTCGGCCGGGATCAACGGCGCCGCGGTCCGCTTGTTCGATGCGACCGAGGAACTGGCGATCAGCGAAGGTATCGAGACCGGCCTCGCCTTGCATCTGGCGACCGGCAAACCGGTCTGGGCCGGCCTTAACGCCGGCAATCTGGAGAAGCTGTGGCTGCCGGACACGGTGCGTAAGGTCTGCATCTATGCCGACAACGACGCCGATGGCGACTTTGCCGGCCAGGCCTTTGCGTTTGCCCTGGCGCGTCGACTGAAGCGGGAAGAGAAAAATAGCGGTCGGCGGCAAGTGCGGGTGTTCCTGCCCAAGCATGCCGGCACCGATTGGGCCGATGTCTGGCGCCAATGCCTGGAAGCCCAGGCGCCGCGTGCGGCATGAATGTTTGATGAAGGGTGCGGCCAGTCGGCTGCACCCGCCTTTTCAGCGGCACTGCATCAGGCGGTGACGGTGAAAAGGCCCCTTTGTTTGCCCCACTGGTAGTTGTCACACCAGGCGGCGCCCCACGGCACCGCAAAGACAGCCCTGGAGTTCCGGCGCGATTTCTCGCGCCCTTTCTGGACCGGCAACCGCCGGTCCGTCATCGACCCTGGCGGGGATGCGCTTCCCCCGAGGGGTGATGCCGTCTCCGCTTTTCTTTTCCGAAAAGGAGATTGCTATGAAAAACGGACGTTCACTCATCAGCCTGGCCCAGGAACTGGAGCGCCAGCTGGATTCGAAGAAGGACTTGATCGTGCCCTCGACGCTGGTGCGCCATGCCACCGACGATCTGGGGGCCACCCGACTCGTCATCGAGGAAGGCGGCAGCCCGGTGCACTACGGTGTCACCCCGCTGGCGCGCCGCCAGCTGGCGGACAAGCTGAAGATCCCGTATGCCTACTTCGAGCGCATGCGCGAAAACCAGCCGGCCCTGCTCGATCGCAACGTGAACACCTGGCTGCAGAGCGAGGAAGACCGGCGCATGCTGCGCACCCTGGACGGTCAGGTGCGCGCCGTGTTGTCGGATCGCTACCGCCGCCTGGACAACTTCGACCTGGCCGAGAGCGTGCTGCCCATCCTGCAGCAACTGCCCGAGGTACGTTTCGAATCGGTCGAACTGACCGAGACCAAGATGTACCTCAAATGCATTACGCCACGCCTAAAATACGAGATGGCGCCCGGCGATGTCGTGCAGGCCGGCGTCGTGATCTCGAACTCGGAGGTCGGCCAGGGCACGCTGTCGGTGCAGCCGCTGCTGTTCCGGCTGGTGTGCAGCAATGGCTTGATCGCTGCCGACCGGTCGCTGCGCAAGACCCACGTGGGCCGCGCGCTGGGCACCGAGGACGAACGCATCCAGGTTTACCAGGACGACACCTTGCGCGCCGACGACAAAGCCTTCTTCCTCAAGGTGCGCGACGTCGTGCAGGCGGCGGTTTCGGAAGCGACCTTCCGCCAGACGGCGCAGAAGATGCAGAAGACGCTCAACATCCCGCTGGTGGGCGACCCGGTGAAGACGGCCGAGGTGCTGGCCCAGCGCTACGCCCTGAACGACAGCGAGCGCGCCGGTGTGCTGCGCCATCTGATCACCGAAGGTCAATTGTCGGGCTATGGGCTGGTCAATGCGGTGACGCATTACAGCCAGGAGATCGAGGACTACGATCGCGCGACGGAGTTTGAAGCACTGGGCGGCCGGCTGATCGACTTGCCGGCCCATGAGTGGAAAGGCTTGGCGGAAGCGGCCTGATCCAGAAAATCGTTGAGAGCCGGCCGGGGCCACTGCCCCGGCCGGCTCTCAACTATTCCAGAACACCGTGATACCGACGGCGGCGTGGACATTCCCGGGGACGCGCAGCCCCATGCCAGGAATGGATGATGCTTACCACCACCTTTTCGGCGCTCTCAACCTATCGTCATACTTCGAACACTTCAAGGATCGACCGTCCCTTGCCGGCTTGTTTTGCCATATACATGAGATTGTCGGCGTGTTGGATCGCAATATCCGGGTTTGCCGGTGGAGTGGGAAACACGGCAACACCGATACTGAAAGTCATGCTCCACCCTGTCCGGATAGTCTCTTCCCGCAAACGCACCTCCAGCGTGTCGGCGACGCATTGTGCCCCGCAGGGGTCAGTGTCCGGCAACAAGACGATGAATTCGTCGCCGGAGAGGCGGGACACCAAATCAGTCATTCGCATTGCCCCCTGAAGCGTAGCGGCGACAATTTGCAGGAAATGATCGCCCTCCAGATGACCGCGCCTATCGTTGATCTCTTTGAAGTTGTCGCAATCGATGAACACAAGGGCAAAAGATTGTGAGGTGCGCCGGTGCCGGGCGAGTTCGAGTTTTAGCCGCTCCATGAGCGCCATCCGATTGGCGATTCCGGTCAGTTGATCGCGTCGAACGAACTCGGCCGTCTGGTCTTGGATTTCTCGCAAGCGCGCCGCGAGCACGCCGGCGGCGATAAAAAACGTGAGTGTCGCGAGTTGTTCGGCATAAAACAAAAAGGCGCGGGCGTTGTGGTTTCCGGCCTGGATACTGCTGAAAAAAACGATTATGGCGGCGAGGATGGCAGTTGCGATGCTTGCGCGAAGCCCGACGCGCCAGGCAATCAATACGACGGGGATGAGGTAGAACTGGGGGATGCGCAATTGAACTCGCGTAAGCACATCGAGCGTGGCAATCGCGAGCAATAATATGCCGGCGAGCAACATAGCCCGCATGTGTTCTCCCTGCTTTAATGAACCATCTTTTCTACGGGTCTCTTTGGGCCGTTTTGTCATAAGCAGGGCATTACCATTCCATCGACATCATCCAATACCCCAATTGTGGCCTAAACGGCCCCCGTTTGTAGAATATATTCCGTGGATTGTCAGTCTCTTAAGCACCATGCTTTCGCGCATGGTGACGCCTTTTTCACAACTCCAGCGCCGACTCGCGCGCAATATGCGCCAAGCCCGAATACGACGGGGGTTATCGCAAGAAGCATTAGCCCTCGAAGCGGAAATTGATCGCACTTACGTCTCTCAGATTGAACGCGGCATCGGGAATCCGTCGCTTCGGGTTATGAGCCAACTGTCGTCGGTGCTCGAAACGGAAGTGGATGAACTTCTGAAAGAGATCGGATCGTAAGTCGGGTGGTCATTTCGACCTTTTTTGGATCGTCTCAGAAAACGGAAAAAATCGTACGCTAACCCGGTAGCAGCGGCCGTAGCGGCCTGAATTTCCCTGCGCCGAGTTTGGCGCTGCTGCGCCAGACGTAATCGCAGGTAAGGTGACGTGCTCCCATCCGAGCGGGGATAGGAATTGCAGCAACGCGACATCGTGACCGTTTAGTGCCTGGTGGCCCGCCAGATAGACCGTGTGCCACAGCACGATGGCCGCCATCAACAGGTTCAAGCCGCTGACCCGGTAGCGCTGCTGCTCGAATCTGCGGTCGCGGTTTTCGCCCCGCCGGTTGATGAACACGGCGCGGGCTAGAGCGTTGCGCGCTTCGCCCTTGTTCTGCTCGGCATGCACGCTGCGGCACAACTCAATGCTTTGCAGCCGGTTCAGCGCTCGATGCGCCCCAACTCGCGCAGCGCCACGGCCAGACCGATCTGGCGCGGGTAGCTCCCGAGTTTCCTGAGCATCAGCGAGGCAGTCGCCGTGCCCTGCTTGATCGAGGTGACCAGCCCCAGGATTTCATCCCAATGGGCGCGGACATGCTTGAAGTTGAGTGTACCGTCGATCATGGGTTTCAGCGCGTCATAGGCGGCGTCGCCCTTCGGGATGTACAACTTGGTGTCGCCCAGGTCGCGGATGTGCGGCGCGAAGCGAACGCCCAGAAGGTGCATCAGGGCGAAGACGTGATCGGAGAAACCCGCCGTGTCGGTGTGGTGCTCCTTGATCCACAGGTCAGATCGTGGTACGGCAGGCCGTCGAGGACGTAGGTCGAGTCGCGTACGCCGATGTTTACCACACTGGTGTGGAACGGCGCGTACTGGTCGGAAATGTGGGTGTAGAACAGCCGTCCCGGCTCGCTGCCGTACTTCGGGTTGATGTGGCCGGTGCTCTCGGTCTTGCTCGCCGTCTTGAAGCGCGGGCCGTCCGAGGATGACGTGGTGCCATCGCCCAAGTGCACGGCGAACGGCTGCCGGAACTGGGTGCTCACCAGTTCGGCCAGCGCCGTGGAATAGGTTTCGTCGCGGATATGCCAGGCTTGCAACCAAGCGAGTTTGGCGTAGGTCGTACCGGTCAGCCATCTTGGTCAAGCCCAGGTTGATCGCGTCGGCCAGGATGGTGGTCAGCGGCAGGTTCTTGTCCTTGGCAAGGTCGCCCGATTTCAGATGCGTGAAATGGTGGGTGAAGCTCGTCCACCTCCATCAGCAGTTCAGTGATCTTGATGTGCAACGACAGGATCATAGCTCAATCTGACGCATCAACGCTTGAAGGCCAGCAAGAGAACGCCACCGGCGACCATCGCAATGCCCGACCACTCGCGAAGTGATGGTCGTTCACCCAGAAAGGTGAACGCAAACACAGCCACTAGAACGAGGCTGAACTTGTCAACTGGCGCTACCTTGGACGCATCTCCTATCTTGAGTGCCCGGAAGTAACAGATCCAAGACGCGCCAGTAGCTAGGCCAGACAGCCCAAGAAACAGCCAAGTCTTGGACGAGAGCTCGAAGGGATTGGCCCACTTGCCCGTGTAAACCACGAACACCGACAGTACAACGATGATGATCGCCGTACGGATCAAGGTGGCCAGATCAGAATCGACGCCTTGGATGCCGATCTTGGCAAAAATGGCGGTCAGTGCTGCGAAAACGGCAGACAGAATTGCCCAATAAAACCAGCCGGTAGATGTCGCCATATATTCTCCCTTTGGTGAATTACTGAATTTTGGCTGATTAAAACTTTCCGGTCATACCAAATTCAATCGGCGTCGTGACGTAAAGGACGTTGATTTTCCGTTTTCTGAGGCACCCTTTGAAGTGGTTTAGCCATCGGCACGTGCACGCGGACACACATGCCGGAATACCTCACTTCGTCTGAGAACCCCAGGTGAATCTCAGCGCCAATTCGGTCCGTGACTGCCTTGACAATGGAAAGGCCCAGACCTGACCCGACTTGATCGCTCCCAAGGGTGCGATAAAACGGGTCAAACACCCGCTCTCGCTCAGTAACTTGAATCCCTGGCCCTGAGTCTTGGATTCTCAGTATTGCGCGGCCTTCCTCCGTGGTGACAGAAAGATCAACCCTGCCACCATCCGGCGTGTATCGAATGGCGTTATCGACTAAATTCTTGACTACGGCAATTACATCCAGTTCGTTCACCCAGAGTTGGGCGTCTTGCTCTCCTTCGACGCCAATGTCGATGTGCTTGTCCTCGGCCAGCGGCATAAGGTCTTCCAGCACGCGTCGATAAACGTGCTGCACCGATACAGGCGACTTGGGTCGGTCGAGTGCAGCCTGAGCCTTGGCCAAGGTGAGAAGTTGATCCAGCAGGTTACGGCCACGCTCTATGCCTCGGCGCAATGTCATGAGACGTTCACGCGCGAGGTCAGACATATCCGCCTGATCCAGTCGCTCCGCTTGCAGTGACAAGGCGGTAAGCGGGGATCGAAGCTCATGCGCCGCATCCGCGACAAACCGGCGCTGGGTTTCCATTGACTGGTCAACGCGGGCAAGCAGACGGTTGATCGCCACCACGAACGGGCGCACTTCGGCAGGAAGATGGCTGTCCTCAATGGGATGTAATTCTTGTTCGGCGCGTTGGTCAATTTCTGCCGACAAAGAAGCAATGGGCCGGAACATCTTGCGCACAAGGTCAGCCACGATCAAAAGCAGGATGGGAACCAAGATAAGAAACGGCATCAATGTGCGCAAGGCGCTGTCGCGTGCAATTTCGTCGCGAACGCCGGTTTCTTGCGCCACGGCAATTCGCTCGCCGTTGGACGTTGTTTTGACCAGCACACGGAACGGCTCGCCGCTGACATCAAGCGTATGCAGACCATCGGGCAGCGTAATCGGTAGTGGCAGCGGTACGCCTGCATCGCCCTTCCCGGCCGCCTTGCCATCATCTGCAAGATATTGAACGACTACACGTGACTCCTCATCGCTGTCTTTGGCGCGGCCATCGTCTCCAAGATGTGCAAGCGGAAGGTGTTGCCGATCAAACAACGCCGCAACTTGGCGCAGCATGTCGTCTTGTAGCTCGTGAGCTTCGTCGAATGCGGAAACGAAGGAAAAGATGCCCGCCACCACCGCAATAACCAAAATGGCTAGCGACAGCGAAAAGGACAGCTTGAACTGAACCGACTCGTTCAGACGTTTTTTGAAACCATCCATCCAACCCCCCTGACATTCTTGATGACTTCGCCGCCCAGCTTGCGCCGCAGTGCATGGATCAGGAATTCGACGGCGTTGCTCTCGACCTCTTCACCCCATCCGTAGATACGGTCTTCCAGATCGCTGCGCGAGAGAATGGCTCCAGGGCGTACCAGCAAGGCTTGCAACAAGGCAAACTCACGATTGGAGAGTTGCACCGAGGCACTGTTGTTGACCGCCGCCTCCCGCGTGGCCGGATCGAGCGACACGACGCCGTTGCTGAGCACGGACGTTGCATTTCCTCCCTTACGTCGTAGCACCGCACGCATGCGGGCCAGCAGTTCGGCCATCTCAAAAGGTTTGAGCAAATAATCATCGGCTCCACCATCCAAGCCGCGCAGTCGATCATTGAGGCCGTCGCGGGCAGTGATGATGAGAAGGGGAACCGGATTGTCTTTGGCGCGAATGCTGGTCAGCACCTCCAACCCATCCTTACCTGGAAGGCCAAGATCGAGCAGCACCAGGTCATAGTGCTGGCAACCCAGTGTCGTGAGGGCAGTTTGGCCGTTCTTTACCCAGTCGGCAGCGTACGAAGCGTCTTTCAGCGCCCCTTGGATGGCTTCGCCAATCATGAAGTCGTCTTCGACCAGCAATACTCGCATTCCTCCTCCAATAGATAACAGTAAATCAGTGCGCCGTTCTGGCAGCTCTTTGCTTGAATAGCAAAATGCTAGTCAAAATGAAGGCAAATAGTGCCGCTGATGCTGAATAACGACTCAGGGCCAGCCCGCCTGCACTGAGCGGCTTATCCAGAAAATCCCCCACCACGGCACCGAGAGGGCGGGTCAAAATGAATGCGGCCCAAAAAAGTAGGGTTCGCGACACATTTGTCCAATAGTAAGCTGCAACGACCAAGGCCAAAAGCCCGCTGAACACAATGGCGCCGCCGGTGTAACCCAATCCTGCCGTATCCGCCGTCCAATCGCCCAGTGCCGTTCCCAAAGTCTGGGAGAACATGATGGTCACCCAATAGAACATCTCGGCCTTCGACGAACTGACCGTGCTAACCGAAACTGAGCCTAGCGTTCGATGCCATATAAATAGTGAACCGAACAACAAAGCCATAAGCAAGGTCGAGCCACCCGCGTACCCAATACCGAGGGATCGGTCAGCATAATCAGCCAGTGTCGTGCCGACCGTGGTGGTTGCAATGATGGTTGTCCAGTAAAGGAATGGCTGAAAGGTCTTGGCCTTGATTTGCGCAAAGACCGCAGCCAAAAATACGGCTGCGAAAATAACCGTACCAATCAAGTAGCCCAAATTCATAGACATCGAAACGGCATCGCCACCTGTTTCACCGAGCGTGGTGGCCGCAATCTTGATGATCCAAAAAACGAGAGTGACCTCTGGGACTTTGCTCAGGGCTTTTTCTGCTGAAATATTCATATTGATTCGTTTTCTCTGGTCAGAGCTTCGCTTGTAGCGAGTCGAAAGTGCTCAATAGATCAGCCATCGCCTTTTTGCAGTCGGTTTGATTGGGTGCATCTGCACGCAGCGCGCTAAGGGCAGGGTCAATGGCCTTGTCGAGCCTGTGCCAGTCATCCGCTGCACGAGGCTTCAAGCCCGCCTCCGCCGAGTCCCATGCAACCTCCAAATCTTTGATCCGTGCTTTCGCTGTTGGCAGATCGCCCTTATCCACGATGACGGAGACGTCTGCGGCGATGTTCCGAAATGCAGACAAATCCCCTAATTTGGACGCGGCCTTTGCCTGCGGCGCGGAGGTGGTCTGACTTGTCGCTATTGAGGCAGAGCCTGCTGTACCGGCGTCGGTGGACTTTGAGCATCCAGCCGCAAGGGCCAAGAGAACGATGGCCGATATTGCAGCAACGGGGCGGATCAGCGAATGATGATGGCGCATGTTTTTTCCTTGAGTTATTGGGTAGAGGTTATTCGGCGGCTTGTGCATTCATGCGGCGGCCAACGCTGAACTGCGCAACGGCGACCAACATCACAATCACTGTCAGGAACAAAGCGCTGGTCCACATGGCACCCATGCCAAGTCCGCCATAAGTTTTGGCCTGGGTCAGCAGGTCACCAAGCGCTGCACCGAAGGGGCGAGTCAGGATGTAGCTAATCCAAAAGGTCAGTACGGCGTTACCGCCTAAACGGAATGCCGCAAAGGTTAAAGCGATCAGTGTTCCGAACGACACGGCTCCCCAAGTGAAGCCCAGGCCAAGCGCTTCGGTCGCCAAGTCACCCGCCGCAGTACCCAATGCAAATGTGCAGAGAATGGCCGACCAGTAAAACAACTCCCTACGTCGCGTGAAAATCTCATGGATAGACAAGCTGCGTTCCACCCAAAACCAAACCGCAAAAATCCCCGCAAGCGCCAGGGCAAATGCCGACGTGCTGACATACAGGCTAACGCCTAGCCCATCGGTGAGTAGGTCAGTAATCTGGGTGCCCACCACGCTGACAAGCACGACTGTAAGCCAGTAAATCCAGGGCGTGTAGCGCCGCGTGCGTAACTGCATGAATAGGGCAACAGCTAACAGTGCGCCCATCACTGTACGAGTCATACCTTGGCCGAAACCTGCATTGACAGCTAGAAAGTCGGCTCCGGTTTCTCCGACCGTCGTGGACATAATCTTGATAACCCAGAACGAGAGAGTCACTTCTGGGACTTTATTGAGCCAGTTTGAAGCGGAAGGCGTGGTCAGCGTATTCATGGAGTTATTTCCTGCAAAGGCGGGTTGTTCTTGCTGCAAGTCTGACCGGCCAAACTTAGGCCAGCCATAGGCTCATCATTTGTGAACCCATCCAATTTGGATGAGTTTTCCGAAAAGGACTCGATGAACGCAGAGGGCAAGGCGGCAAGTCGCAGGCAGATATACGCGCATCTCACGAAACGCCAGCCAGGCACTCAGCCCGGCGACCAAGGCCGCGCCAACCATGTCTAGCGGAAAATGAACACCAAGATAAATGCGCGCCCATGCAACAGGTAATCCCAGCAATGCAAGCGCCATTCCCGCCAGGCGCGGGCTGCGGTGCATCAGAAAACTAAAAGCGACGGCCCATAGGAGCGTCAGATGGTCGCTCGGGAACGAAGAATCAGCAGCATGGGGAATCAGGGTGTGCCCCAGACCAATCATGAAAGGACGTGGATGTTGCCAAACCAGTCCGATGATCTGGTTGATGAGCAAACCAGCCAGACCGGACGCGGTCGCTTCGAGCAAAACCTTGCGGGTATATTCGTTTCCGCGTAGCCAACCGAATCCGATGATGACCGGAAGCGCCCAAATGGCGTATTCAGCGAAAAAAGTGGCGATGGCCAGTAGCAGTGTGCTTGGGTGCTCTGGTGCATTAAGCCAGAGAAATAGTGCGTGATTGAGGTCTTCCATGTGGTCTCCGGGGCCGAATCACCCAACTGGGGCGACCCGGCCTTGTGGCGTGTAGTTAGTCTTGCTTGTCGTGGTCGTCATCGCGATCCGCTTTGTCTTCGGCGGACGAAATGACCGTGCCTTTGTCGGCATCGACCCTCACATCAAAGACTTTGGCCCCACTGACGACCTCCACGTCGTAGACCCAGCCCTGTTTCGAGTTCTCGTACTCGGCGCGTGAAGCCTTGCCGTTGGCGTGTTGCTCGGCAGTGGTGACAGCCTGAGCCATCGGGATTTTGGCCTTGGTGATGGCCATGGCATCGTTTTCCATGCCGCCTTGGGCGGCATAGGCAACGGTGCCCGCAGCGGCAATGGCAGCGGCCAGGAGAGAAAGTTTGCTGTAGCGATTCATGGTTTTTCTCCAAAAAGAACGCAGGTATTTGCGCAATGGAGAGATTACGGAAGCTGACTTAGCTGGCACTGAGCCGCTCAAAAATAGCTTAACGTGCTTTATTTTCCGTTTTCTGCGACGCCCCCCAGCAGGCCGGCGATCGGGCTGAGTAGCTGCGTCGGCTTCGCCGCCGGTCTTGGTCTGATTCGTTGGAATCGTCCCCCTTCAAGCTATGCCCGTTCGATATGCCGAACAATCCTCCCGGTGGCGGCTATTCCCCAAGCAACAGCTTCTGTCGGACCTTACGTGTGGCAAAAGGATCGCCCTCCGGATTTTTGAACAAATGTCCCTGCCATAACACAATACCAATGACTATGCTGCTTTTTATTGCCATAACCCAATCATCATGACGGGTCGCTCATAAAACTTTCCACCTTCGATGCTCAGACACCCGTTTCAGCAGAACCAACTGGAGAACATGACCATGAGTCGCGTGACGCTTACCGATGTCGAATGGATCAACCTGAATGTGCTGGTCGTCATTCGCGCCGGTCTCCAGTATGACCCCGCCTCGACCTGCTGCAGGTACGGGCTCAATACGGCGCAAGCCAATCATCTTCGAGAACTGAGCCTCGACGAGTTGTGGTCCTTGGTCATCCACGTCGGCGACACGACCCTGTTCCCACCACGCGCCGACCTGGTGACGTTGCTGAGCACGCCGCGAGCGTTGGCGGGTCCGATGGCGCTCGTCCATCCCCCCATGCCGATGCAAAGCCGGCGGTAGGAACCACGACCGATGCCGACCCGCGGCGACCGGCACCTGCGCGCCATGCAACTGGCGAAGCAGTTGGCGGCGCTCGGCGCACGCCTGAAGACGATCCACCTCATCACCGGCATCCCGCCGCGCCAAGTGCAGAGCCTCTTCTTCCCCGATGCCCGCACCATCCCGCGCGGACGCGCCCCCGATTCGGCCGAGTGGTACCACGGCGCCAACCTCATCCTGCGGACCGACGCCTGCCTCATTGGCGCCAGGTACTGCCAGTTGCGCAACCAGGGACTCGCCACCGGCGAAGCCCTGGTCTTCGCCTACCGCGCCTACCAGGCTGCCACGCTGCCGCCTTACCGCATCAGCCTGGACCGGGCCTTCAACCTCGTCTCCTATATCGACGGCATCTGGCTGGCCAACGCACCGGCGCTGTCCGTGCTGACCTGCCCCGGGTGTGGCTGCGAGTTCATCGCCGCGGTCGGCACCGTGGCGCACCCTGGCGAACCTTGCCCCTTCTGCAAGCTGCTGGAACGCTTTCACCTGGACCATCGCATCCAAGCGTCTTACCCGGCTCGCCCCGCCCTCGACATGACCGAGCGCCAACTGGGCATGCTCGCGCTCTTTCACAAACTTAGCCCCGAGGCCGAAGGCGATAGCCCCTCGGAATAGGTCCCGTTTCAGCGCGACAAGCGAGATAACCCGCCGAAGAATGCCTACTTCGCATTCTTTCCGGCATCGCCGTACCGCCATGCCCGCCACGCCAACGCCTGTCACTTTATACCCCGCCTCCGACCCCGGTTTCGCCGCCGTGCCGGTCGATGATCTGCTGGCCGGCGAAGCAGACCTGATCGCACGCATCAAGCTCTGCTACGGCATCGACCGGGACAGCTTCGAGCGCGATGTCCTAATGCTGGTGCGCCGCTACGCCGCCTGCGTGCATCTGCTGCCGGCGACCGCCGACAACTACTTCAGCAAACCGGGCGGCCTCTTGCGGCTCGGCCTGGAGACCGCTTTCTTCAGCCTGCAAGGCACCGACGCACACATTTTTTCGGGGCGGATGAGCATCTCGGCACGCCGCCAACTGGAACCGCGCTGGCGCCATGCAACATTCATCGCCGGGCTGTGTTGCGAATTGCACCGGCTGATGAGCCATATCATCGTCACCGATGCCGCCGGCGAGGCGTGGCCGGCCTTCCTGCGGCCGCTGGCCGACTGGCTGGCAAGCCGGGGCAGCGAGCGCTATTTCCTGCGCTGGCGGCCCCAAGCCGTCGAGGCGCGCGGCCTGGGCCTGTTCGCCCTGCCCCATGTGGTGCCGCCCGCGGTGATGGCCGACCTCTCCGAGGGCAACGCAGTCATCGTGCCGCATTTGCTGGCCAGCATCGGCGGCATTCCGGTCTATCGCGACCACAACATCCTCGACGAACTGGTCCGCCGCTCGCTGGCGCTAGTCATCGACCGCAACCTGGTCGCCAGCGCCGACCGCTACGGTTCGCCGCAATACGGCTCGCACCTGGAGCGCTACCTGGTCGACGCCCTGCGCCGGCTCACCAGTGGCAACTCGGCCTGGATAGCCAACCGCGAGAAGTCGCGCCTGTGGTTCGGACAGGACGGTCTGTTCCTGGTCTGGCCTGGCGCCGCCGAGGATGTTCAGCAACTGCTCGAAGCCGACCAACTGGCCGGCATCCCCAAGGCGCCCGAGACGATGCTGGAACTGCTGGTGGCCGCTGGTGTGTTCGAAGCGGCGGCAGCGGGCCGCGCGACTTGGTCCATCCAGCCGCCCGGCGCCAAGGCCCCGCTGGAAGCCGTCAAGCTCTCGACCCCGGCCATTCTCCTCGCGGGAATCGAACCGCCCCCCGTCGCCTTGCCCCAAGTACTGGAATTCAAGCCGGCGCCGGCGTCTGCGCCAGTTGCGCGGCAGACGCCTCCATCCATGCCACCGCCGGCACCGGTGAAGAGCGGCACCCAGTTTTCGCTCATTCCGCCGTCCGAGCCGCCCGCCGAGAGTGACGTCCGCGTGGCGCCGGTCGAGGAAACACCCGGATCAGCCTCGCCTGAACCGGCGACGGCACCGCCGTCGGCGACATTCGACTTGCAAGCTCCGATGCGTCTGAACCCAGTCGTGCGCGACGCCCTGGCCGAGGCCGTTCGCACGCTCAACGATGGCATGGGTCCGCCCACCGTGTGCACCGTCGCCCAGGGAGTATTCGTACCGCTGGAGGAATTCGGGCGGCGCGGCGTCCAGCCTTCGCTGGCCATGCGTGCCCTCATCGAGGCGAACCTGCTGGTGAAACCCAACCGCAATGGCCCGCCGACGCTGTCGCGTGAATTCAACGGCAATCCCACCGTCGGCATTGTGCTCGATCCGCGGTGCGTAAGCGGACTCGATCTGGCGGGCTTTGCAGCACCACCGGCGGAGGGAAGCTGAGATGCTGGTACGCCGCTACGAGATGCCCTGGCGCCGCGCCTACGAGGTCTATGCCGGCATCGCCTGGTGGCTGGCACTGCTCTATTTCCTGGGGGTAGGCGTAGTCGGCGCTCTCCCCCTTCAATTGGCCATGCCGCTGGCACTCGTCTGCTTCGCGATGGGCGTGCTGCGGGTGACCCAGGCCCTGCGCATGCTGGTCTTGCGGGCGTCGCTGGGCGGGCGCGGCATCGAGGTCGTCGGTACCGACGACCTGGCTCGGTGGTGCCAGGATCCGGCCTTAGTGTTCCTGGGCTTCGGCTTCGAATGGCAGCCCGTGCATTCGCAGCGGCTCTACGAACTGTCCAAGGTCGACTACCGGGAGTTCACCGTATCGCCGCGCCTGCTGCAACTTTTGGGCTACGACAGCAAGCCCCAGCCGGACGCCGAGATCGGTCTGCCCTATATCCACGGCGTCGAACCGAAGGAAGGCCCGTTGCACCGGCCGCTGCAGAACTTCGAGGGCGGCACACTGCTGGTAGGCACCACCCAGTCCGGCAAGGGGGTGGCACTCGCCAATCTGATCACCCAGGCGATCCGGCGCGGCGACGTGGTGATCGTCATCGATCCGAAGAACAGCCGGCGCCTGAAGCGGGTTGTGGAGCGCGCCTGCGCGGACTACCGCGAGCCGGATACCTTCATGGAATTCCACCCTGCCTTTCCGGAGCGGGGGGTACGGCTGGATTTCACCTTCAACTGGCAGAAGCCCACCGAGATCGCCTCGCGTATCCAGTCGATCATGCCGCCGGACACGGCCGGCGCCTTCTCGGCCTTCGGCTGGGATGCCGTCAATGTCGTGGTCCAGGGCCTGGTCGAGATCGAAGAACGGCCGAACCTGATGAAACTGACCAAGTACATCGAGGGCGGCATCGAGCCGGTGCTGGAGGGGTCGCTGCGCCGCTACTACGACCAGACCCTCGGAGCGGGCTGGCGTGAACTGCCCGAAATGAAGAAGCTGCTCAACGACGCCCATCGCGGCAACCTGAAGCGCCCGTCGGAGGCGGCCAGCGCCGACCTGATGGCCTTCGTCGCCTACTACGAGCACTTCATCGCCCAGAACCAGCGCAACAAGGTGATCGATGCCCAGGTGCGCACCTTCCGCCACAACCGGGAGCATTACCAGAAGATCACCGCCAACCTGCTGCCCATCCTGTCGATGCTGACCTCGGGCGACCTGGGGCGCAGCCTCTCGCCCGATCCCTTCGATGCGGACGACAGGCGGCCCATCATGAACTTCGAGAAAATCGAACGCGCCGGCCACGTGCTCTACATGTGCCTGGATTCCCTGCCCGATCCGTCGGTCGCCTCGGCCATCGGCGCCCTGGCGCTGGCCGATCAGGCAGCGCGCGCCGGCATGCGCTACAACCTGGGCGGCTACCGACGCATCGCGCTGTTCGTCGACGAGGTCTCGAACGTCATCAACCAGCCGCTGATCGAGATCCTCAACAAGGGCGCCGAGGGCGGCATCTTCACCACCTGCGCCATGCAGACCCTGGCGGACCTGGCCAAGCGGCTGGGTAGCGAGGACGCGGCGCGCATGGCGCTGGGCAACCTCAACAACCTGATCGCGCTGCGCACCAAGGACCGGCCGACCCAGGAATTCGTGGTCGAGACCTTCGGCAAGACGGCGATCCATACGGTGCGGGTGGGCCTGAGCCACGGATCGGATGCCCACCTGGGCGACTTCTCGTCGAGCTATTCCACCCAACTCACCGAGAGCTTTGAGGAGATGGTGCCAGCGGATGTGCTGGGCAAGCTGCCCAACCTCCAGTACTTCGCCTCGGTGTCGGGCGGCCGGATCATCAAGGGACGGTTTCCGATCCTCGATCCCGATGCGGAGTCGTGCCGCGCCCAGGGAAAGGCGACCGCATGATCCGCGCCGTCGCCGTGTTGTCGTTGCTTGTCCTGCTGGTCCTGGTGCTGTACGTGCCGTCGGCCCATCCCCCGGAGCGCTTCCTCGCGCAGCTACGCGCCGAGCATGAGGCGGCCACAGCTTACTGGGGCGCCGAGCCCGCCACCCGCATGCTGGATCGGGCGATGCGCATGCAAGATTCGACGGCCCAGGTCACGCCGATTCCTGCCGCGAAGGATGCGCCTTCGCCAGCGGGCGTGAACGGCGCGGTGTCCCGGGAGATGTCCTCGGTCAACCAGCGCCTCTTCAACAACACCTACTTCCGTGCCGTCGACGCGCTGCTCCTGCTCGCCAGCTATCGACTCTCCACCCTGCTCCAATGGCTGCCCTGGCTGGCGGTATTCGTCTTGGCTGCAATCGTCGACGGCGGATTCGCGCGGCTCATCAAGGCCAAGGAATTCCTGCAGCACGATCCGGAAATGTTCGCGCTGTACGCGAGTCTGGCAATCGTGACGCTCTGCGCGACGGTCGTCGGCTTCGTACTGCCAGTGCCGCTGCATCCGCTGCTGCTGCCTTGCGAGCCGCTGGTGGTTGGGGTGCTGGCCGGGCGGGCCGTGGGGTGTTTTCATCAGCGAGGATGAGACGTTACTCCGCGATGAGATCGGTGCAATTGGCCGTGATCAGCCAAAACACATGTACACTTGATGACAAATGGCAACGAAAACGCGTTGGCAGCGTGACATAACTGCGTTGCTGAGTATCAGCTTCACAGGAGTAAGAAACGAGACCGTCGTAAGATTTGTACTGAGATGGCAGTTCGGTCCGGCACTCTTCCCACTGGCTTAATGCTTGTGGAGTCCCAATTTCTCGAAGAGCATACGGTTACGACGCTTCGCGTCCCGCACCAACTTGTCATAAGAGATGATTTCAACGTACCCATTGCCTTCGGGCAGGGTAAAGAAGTACCCCTCGTTGTCGGCAGTCTTGTGATATCGCAGCGACACCTGCTTTCGGAGGGTCGGGGTAAGGTCAGCGATCAGATACCCTGTATACCGGAGCCGATCGGGATTGACGGGCCTGCCGTCGACGTCCTTTACCGCGCCCTGATTGACTTCCACGAAGCGCTGGATGATCTGGTCAGCCGGATCCTTATCGTAGTCGTCCCGGCCAGGCCGCTTGAACTCGACGACGACCAGCCCTCCTCCTGGAAGGTTGTCCGGCTCGGCTACGCCAATCGGCGTGTCGTAAAAAAACGCCAGGATATCGGGTTCCTTGCCGGATGTATTCTCCAGCCCGGCGACCTTGTTCAGTTTCTTGTCCGATGTGAGCAGCGTGTGAAAGCAAAGTCGCTCGTCTAGCAGCCAGAGATTCTGCTGATCGAGGAACACATCCTTGGATGTCACGCCCATCGGGAAAATCATCTTGTGCAGCACCTTCTCGAACGGGTATTTGTCGTCGGACTGCACGCGCTTAAGGCTTTGATCGACCAGATCCAGGATGGTGCGCCGATGGGCGACATAGTCGGCCAGTTTGGCTTTGCCGACATCGTTCATCTCCTCCATAAGGGTCTTTATCCGCTCCTGGTACTGGTCGAACGATTCCTTCTCGATAAGCGCCGCGACATGCCGCTCCTCCTTCCGCATCCCGTCCTCAATGTCGCGGCGGATGTGGAGCAGAGCCTCGTCAAGCTGCTCTTCCTTAAGGCCGGGCTGGACCCGCTGCTCGATGAGCTGTCTGTATTTTTCATGCGTCAGCACGCGGTATTCGGGCGCATGTTCGACAAACCGCGCGATCTGCGCGATTTTTTCGTCGTTGGTGGTTTTTAAGTCGATGGCAAGGACAGAACGGAGCGCTTCTGCGAGCCCTTTGTTGAGAGCTTGGCGGGACACCAGCGTCTGCTCTAACTCGGGCTCATCCTCAGACTGGAATGCGATCTTCGTACGTTCCTGGTTAGCGTTATCGTCCAAATACTCTCCCGTCACCAAAACGATGAGGGTGTATGCCTCTTGCTCCTCGTCCACGAGGCGCTCTGGCAACTCCGGGAGCAAATCCCTGAGCTTGGCGGTCGTCACCTCGCGGCCGTTGGCGCAAAGGTGATAATCGTGGCGTGCCCTGCCGTCCCGATGGCGGAACGCCTGGAGGGCGAATGTGTGGCCGAGGACATCGAAGAACTTCTCCTCAATGTGAGCTTGGACCGTGGATTGGAATAGCGCTTGGAGATCGATCGGGGCGTTGCCGGGGGACTCGAGCGACATCGGTGGGCAGGACCGGGCGGCGAACCGAATGAGGAAATGGGCGATGATGCGCTCCGCCAGCACTACCGGGTCCGTCGGCCATGCGCCGCGATACCGATCAGACAGACCGCGAACGGTGATGGTCGTCCCCGTGGGCGCATCGGTCGGCTCAGTCTTGTCTGCTCCTTCCAGTTCGCTAACGATAGAAAATCCGAAATTGCGGGACAGGCGTTTGCCGTCCTTCTCGAACACGCTGCGCACTTCGCACTTCGAAAAAACCTTGAGGAAAGTAAATCGGCCCACGCCCTTCCCGCCGAGCTTCACCTTGGACAGCGTGTAGGCTTCGCCGAATGAAGCGATGTTGGCGTCCGTGAATCCTGCTCCATCATCGGTGATTTCAAATCCGTCAAATACCTGGGTTTCATCGCCCGCCTGCCGAACCAAATCGTCCGACGCCAAAAGCCTTATCCGAACGGCGCCGCCCGCCGGGTTCCGGTATTTTTCCTCTATGGCGTCCATCGCGTTTGATATCGCCTCGAACAATGGCATAACGCCGCGAGTAGGGGCAAGTTCGAGCCGATCGACCAGACCGCGGATATTTGTGAGCATGGCGGAGCTTCCTGTATCCCCTGCCCTGTGACAAAGGGCAAATTTTGGATTATGCACGCATCCTGAATCCCGGTCGACCGAGACAGGGCAGACCTCGACGACCCGATTCATGGTTTGTTCGGTAATCGCCAGAACCTGAGCATCACCTTACTGGAAATGGATACGCGTTGCGATGGCCGAATAACCAGGCATTAACTCGATGGGCGACGCATAAGGTTCGCTTGGCACGATTCACCCGGTGGACTTGGGTAAAGCGGAGCTTCACACAGCCTCCACGGATGAATATCCGGTCGCCTACGTGTAGCGGCCAGATTTGGCAAGGAACCTCACCGGCGACTTGGCCGAGTACCATCGCCGGACCCGCCTTTTCAAAAGGTCATCTCAGTGATGGAAAGCTGTCAATGAGTTTACATATAACATGCAATGGAAATGTCTCTTCAGCGCGCCTATCGACCTTTCCCCTGATAGCGAAATCCCCCGCATTAGATATCCATTTCCGGGGGACACCACGGCCTCGACTGCCTATCCTTCAGTCATGCGCTCATACGAGCAATACGACGCCACTGAATCGAGGTCACTGCCATGTTTACCGCCACACCGACCACTCGCCAGCAGAGCACTGCCCGGCGCATCGAGGATAGTGCCGCACAGGATGTCATCGAGACGCGCCTTTGGCTCGAGGAGCACGACTGGCTCTATCGCCTGCTGCGCAGCCAAGACAATGTGTCGCCGACCTTCCGCTTTCCCGATCTCATCAGCGCCAGCGTCTCGCTGGTCTTCACGCATCAGGACGCCCCCTGTCGCATCTTCCGGTTTCTCGGGAGCGAGCTTGTTCTCCGCCCGCCCGAGACACCGCGCCGACGCGAATCGATGTGGCGGCACCAGTACCAGCTGCTGTTGGATCTACAACGTTCACCCGCTAACCGGCACCCCAACCCCAAGTTCCAACTCGACCAATTGACCACGGCCTGCGTCGCCCTGTGCCGGGTAGAGGATGGCTCGGGCGCAGGCATCCTGCGGCAGGCCCGCCGCAACATGGTCGAACGTTCCCATCCCGGGGGAGATGCGCCGCCCGGCTGAGGCTTACGACGCCCCCTGACTGGCATCCACCCGCTTCTGACCCGCTCGCTCACCGTCACCCTGCCCGGCTAGACGCCGGACCTACCCGAACCCGACCCTGACCGTCCGCGCACCGCCGACGGCCCAAACCCTCGCTGCCCGCCTACCCGGCGGGTCGTTCCGGTTTCGTTGGAGAGGTGACTCATGCGTCTGCCGCTGAACTTTGCTGGTCTTGCTGCACTGGCCGTCCTGGCGACCGCGCCCACCTGGGCGCGGGCTTGCTGGGAGGAAGCTGCCCAGCGCTACGGCATTTCGGCCGACCTGCTCTATGCCGTTGCCCGGGTCGAGTCGAACCTGAACCCCCAGGCCGTCAACCGCTCGCACCTCCAGCGTACCGGCTCCTACGACATCGGCCTCATGCAGATCAACAGCGGCCATCTTTCAGCCCTATCACGCCACGGCATTCGGGAAATCGATCTCTTCGAGCCATGCACCAATATCCAGGTCGGCGCCTGGCTGCTGTCCGACCTATTCTCCCGGCAGGGCGCGACGTGGGATACGGTCGGTACCTACAATGCCGCCTGCTCGCAGCTCAAGGGTGAAGCCTGCTCCAAAGCCCGCGCCCAATACGCTTGGCGGGTGTATCGCCAGTTGTCCGCGCTACATAGCAACCAACTTGCCGGTGTAACAAAGAAGGGCAAACAGACACCCCAAGGCGAAACATTGCCCCCCATATCGGTAAGGGTAGCGCCATGACGGCCACCCTTCTGAACTACCGTAGTCTCGGCATCATTGGCTGTTGCGCCGTTCTGGCCGCATCGTGCAGCCTGTTCCATAACGCGGCGCCACAGGATCACCCAAAGAACTCGGTTGACACTGCCCCCGTGCAACTGGCGCAACTCGATTTCGGCCGCCAAGCAACTTTCGGACGCTGCGTACCGCCAGCCTGCCCGACCCGGACCCCCAAAACCCTCGCAACGGATTCCTCAGTTCGGACGGTCGACCGCGCCGCACCATCCTTCCCGGCCCAGTCCATCCCCCCTGAACCTGCCACCCCGCCTTCAACACCAAAGATCGACACTTCACGGACGATCATTGTCCAATTCGGCCTCGGCAGCGCAATGCTAAGCCCAGCTGCCCGTTCCAGCCTGAATGAGGTGATGAGTGCCCTGCTCTCGGCGCGCCAGATCACGATCATCGGCCGCACCGACAACACCGGGCCGCTGGCCTTCAATGAATCACTGGCCCTCGCCCGCGCTCTGGCAGTTCGCGACCACCTGCTCAGCACCCACCCGATGCTCACACCCACGCTGAGCGTCAAGGCTCGCGGCACCTGCTGTTTCATCGCCGCGAACGACACCCTGGCCGGCCGTACGCAGAACCGGCGGGTCGAGTTGGTCTTTGATCTGAGTGACAAGGCGCAGCCATGACCTCGCAGCTTCCGCTTGTTGAAATTCAAATCCATCACCGCCGAGCGAAAGCGCTCTCACCCACCGGCATATTTATGTGCCCACCCGCCTAATACCCCCCTCATTACCCAATTTTCTGTTCGGAGGTTTTCATGAACGCTACAGCCCCTGTTTCTTTTCCTCACCTTGCCAACCGTAAGCCGATGAACGTTACCGTGCTGCTGGCGATGATCGTCCTCGGTCTCGGCGCCGCCTTTCCCGGTTACGCCCTGGATCTGGTGGCCTTCACCGGCATTACTGGGCCGCTCACTTCAGCCCTGACCCAGATCGCCGCGCTCGGCCCGGGAATCAAAGCCCTGGTCGGCTTCGTCGGCTTTGTTGTCGCCCTCATCTCGCTGTCGGCGCTGCGCAACTTCGGCCCGGTCCTGTTCTACATCGGGCTAGCCATTTTCGCCGCCGTGGGTCTGGTAATCGCCGGCGCGATCATGGGCGCGGTGATCTGAAACGCCGGCATCGACACCCAGGAGTCCGAAATGCAAGCAGACACCTATATTCCGCGGCGTCTTGATGATCAATGGAAGATCGGCTTCTGGGATGTCGATGTCGCCGCACCGATCCTGTTCATGTTTTTCGTTGGCTATATGTCTGGCAGCAAGACCTCGTTCGCCGTATGTATGGCAGCGGGCATCTTCGTCTCACGCTGGATCTCGCGCATCAAGGCGGACAAGCATCCGGCCTTTGCCATCCACTGGCTGTACTGGCACTTGCCGGCCAGTCCGTTGACCACGATGCGCGCCACGCCGCCGTCGCACATCCGCCGCATGGTCGGCTAAGCCAAGGAGAAGAACCCATGGACTTCGAACGACTCAACGGCGACATCAAGGAAATGCGCCGCCGCAACCGCGGGCTCGGTCTGGCCGTCGGTGTCCTAGCCGCCGGCCAGATCCTCGCTCTGATAGTCATCCTCAACCTGCTCGGCACGGTGCGTACCGTCGTCGTGCCACCCTCGATCGACAAGACCTTCTGGGTCACCCGCGACAAGGCCAGCAACGAGTACCTCGAGCAGATGGGCAGTTTCATCGCCTGGCTTGTCCTTGATGTGACGCCGGCCTCGATCGACTGGAAGAAGGAAATTCTGCTCGGCTACGTCGAACCGGAACAGTACGGCCCGCTGAAGACCCGACAGGAAGTCGAAGCCGAACGCCTGAAGCGCATCAACGCCGCCACCGTCTTCGCGCCCCAGCAACTGGTCCCCAGTGAAGAAGGCCAGAGCGTCGTCATTCGCGGCCGCCTGCGCACCGTGGTCAATGGCTTCGAGACGGCTAACGACCTCAAGGCCTATCGGGTCGAGTTCAACTACGCCGGCGCGCGCATGCATCTGAAAAGTTTCAAGGAGGTAGCCAATGTCGGCAACTGATACCCACCCGGCCCTATCCAGATCCGATTCCAAGCCGGCGTCGAAACACGGACGGACGATGAGCGCTGTTCTGGCCATCGCCTGTGTCGCCAGCATGACTGCCCTGCCCGCTCAGGCACTGCAACTCGTCGAGGCCAGTGACGGCGCGGCGGTCGAAGCCATCCTGTCAATCCGCGAACCGACCCGCATCCGCATCGAAGGGGCAGCGATCACCGATGTCTTTGGCAATATCCATTCGAGCCAATGCGGCATGGCGGCGGCGCTTCCCGCTAGCCCGGGCATGACGCCCGCCGGTATGGGTTCATCACCGATCAATCCAGCCGGCGAGATTGCCCTGACCTGCGACCGCGACAAGGGCGAAATCTATGTCCGTCCAGTTGGTGATTCCACCAAACCGATCAATCTCTTCGTCGCATCGGCCAACGCCACCTATACCTTGCTGCTGCGCCGTTCGGATACCCCGGCCGACACGATCGTCATCCGCGACAGGACACCGAAGGCCTTGCAGCATGCGCCATCAGCCCCGGCCGGACCCTCACCCAATCAGGTACGAGCCATGAAAGCGCTGTTGGTGGCGATGGCTTCAGATCGGGTACCGCCGGATATCCGAGTCGAAGAGACCCACGGCACGCTTCCGTTATGGAACGAGGCGCGGTTTTCGCGGGTGCGTCAGTACGAGGGGCGCAGCCTGGTTGGCGAGAAATACCTGCTGCAGAACATCAGCGATGCCCCCATGGTGCTGGCCGAACCGGAATTCGACCGCGAACGGGACAGCGTCGTCGGCATTGCCGTCGAGCACCACAACCTTCGCCCTAGCGAGAGCACCAGCGTCTATGTGATCCGCCGCGGAGAAACGCCATGACGACGCCGCGTCAGTGGATGCAAACGCTGCGGGGCTTACCGCAGCAATTACTGCAGCACCTCTCCCCGCGGCAACGCCAGTACGCCATGCTTGGCGCCCTGCTGGTCGGTGGCGTCGGGCTGCTCTGGACGATTTTTGCATTCACGGCGAGCAGTCCGCCAGCGATCAGCACGCAACCCGCCACCGGGCCAGCCAGTTCGGTCACCAACATCGGCGTGATGTCGCCTGGCGCTCAGGTCAATCCGGTCGATCAGTGGGTCGGCACAGCCGGCCGCAAGCTTGCCCAGTACGAGAACGAACGCGAAGAACAGGGACGACTCAACAAGGATCGCCAGACCTTCGAAGCTAAGACGATGCAACGCTTTGCCGAACTGGAACAGCGACTGACGTCGACCCAGCAGGCAGTTGCGACGCCCATGCCTCCCACGCCAGTCCCGACCATGCCACCGGCGGCGAGTCTGCCCCCTGCTCCGCCACCCTCCAAGGGCTTGTCCACTGGGGCAATGCCGAGCGGCACGCCCGGCGACCTGCTGCCTCCGAGCCCGCTGATTGCGCAAACGCCAGCGATCACCCGGATTACGGTGGCCGAGCGCTCCCTGCTCGCCAGCCCGGGAGAGAAAGCCGAGCGCGCCGCCGGGGCTGGATCACAAAACCCCCGAACCGTATCCACCTTCCTGCCCGTCAGCTTTACCCGTGGCACGCTGCTGGGGGGACTGGATGCGCCGACCGGTGGGCAATCGCAATCCAATCCGCACCCGGTCCTGATCCGTCTTTCAGACAACTCCTTCCTGCCCAACCGCTTCCGCGCCGAATACCGGGAGTGCTTCGTGGTAGCCGCCGGCTATGGCGACATCAGTTCCGAGCGTGCCTATCTGCGGACCGAAAGTCTGTCTTGCGTACGAACCGACGGCGCGACGCTGGAAGTCAAGATTCAGGGTTCGATCTACGGCGAGGATGGCAAGGTCGGCATGCGCGGGCGACTGGTCACCAAGCAGGGCCAAATGCTCGCCAACGCCCTGCTAGCCGGTGTGGTCAGCGGCATCGGCCAGGGCCTGGCCACCTCGTCGACCGAGTACAGCACCTCAGCTCTCGGTACAGTCGCCAGTGCCACCGGATCCGAAGCCTATCGCGCCGGCCTCGGCTCGGGTGTCGGCAAGGCCCTCGACCGGCTGGCCCAGTACTACATCAAGCTCGCCGAGAACACCTTTCCGGTCATCGAAGTGGACGCCGGTCGCGAAGTCGACGTGGTGATCACCAAGGGCGTGCGCATCGATGTGCCGATGACAAGCGGCGAACCGCCTTCCGCCCGCTTCGCCAATTCCCCTGAAACCCGTTATCTGGAGACCTCGGACGATGGCAACTACTAAACCCATGCGCCGGCGAGCACTCGTCGCGGCCTTGAGCACGATCCTTTTAGGCGCCTGCTTCGCCGCCAATGCAGCCAAGCCCGACGAGACGCAGTTGCTGACGGCATTGCAGAAAGCCCATCCGGGGACGCAGTTCTCCAGCGTCGCCCGCACGCCCATCGCCGGCCTCTACGAGGTCTGGATGAACGGCAATGTGGCCTACGTGTCGGCCAGGCAACCACGCTATTTCCTCTTTGGTCATCTGTTCGACACCCAGAGCATGAGCGACCTGACCGACCCGAAAATGGCGCAGGCCGGCAAGGCAAAAAGCCCCGATGAAGCGCCTCAGAAATACCAGCCAACCACAGCATCACCGATCCGCTTCGAACAGTTGCCTCTGAGCAACGCGATCAAGACCGTGCACGGTACCGGTCAGCGCCGGATGGCCGTTTTCAGCGACCCCAACTGCCCTTTCTGCAAACAGTTGGAAACGGAGTTGGCCAGCCTCGACAACCTCACCATCTACACCTTCCTGTTGCCTTTCCTGGGTGAGACCAAACCGATCGCCATCTGGTGTGCGGCGGATCGTGCGGCGGCCTGGCAGCGCCTGATGCTTGATGGCGACGACAGTCTGCTCAACACCGGCGCCGCCTGCGACCACCCGATCGGTCGCAACCTGGCGCTGGCCCGCCAACTCGGCGTGCAAGGCACGCCCACACTGATCTGGGCGGATGGCACCCGTAGCGAAGGGTTCGTTGGACAGACCGTGATCGAATCACGACTCGCCGCGACCGCTTCACAAGTTGCCCCGGAGAAACAGCCATGAAGACGCTCGTCCTGCGAATGGTTGCAGTCTGCCTATTCCTCCCCTTGGCCGCCTGCATGAACATGTCCGGCCTGGGCGGCGACTCGAAGTACGCCTGCAAGGCCCCCGATGGCGTCGCCTGCGACTCGGTGTCGGGCACCTACGCCAACGCCCTACACAACAATCTGCCCAGCCAGCAGGCACAACGATTCGCTCGCCGACAGAAAGAGCTATCCGAAGAAATCCCCTCCCCGACGCTTGGACGTACCACCTCATCGGCAGCAGCCAACGCTTCCGGCATGGCCGTAACGCCCGCCCCCCTGCGAACCCAGGCCCGTATCCTGCGGCTGTGGATCAAACCCTGGGAAGACGCCGACGGCGATCTCTACGATCAGGGCTACGTCTATGTCCAGGTGGACAACGGCCAGTGGCAGATCGACCACGTGCAACGCCAGATCCGTGATCTCTATGCGCCGCTGAAGCCCCCGCCCAAGCCGGACACTGAGGCAGCAAACGAACCCGGCGCCAATACACCGCCGCCCCTACCGATGTTGCAACGCCCGCCGCTGTCCGGGGCCGGCGCCAACCCTGCGCATTGAGGTCCATATGAACACCGCCCACGGCGATCCCCATTTCATTGGTCAGCGCGACCACGCCCATGCGCCGCGCTTTCCCTTTGGCGAGCCGGCGGACACACCGGCTGAACAGTTCGCCAACTGGCTGCCCTACTCTGGCTATCTCGCCGCCGAGAAGATTTTCGTGAACCGCGACAGCATGGGCGTCATGCTCGAATTGATGCCGCAGTCGGGCGCCGACGAGCGGATGGCGGAAGTGCTGATTTCGCTCTACGCCAATTGCCCGCCCGGCACCGGTATCCAGTTCCATCTGTTCGCCTCGCCGCAGGTGCGCAGCCAGTTGCGCCAGTACGCCAATCTGCGGGTCGAGGATGAGGATCAGGCCGAGCAGGCCAAACAGTGGGGCCGTCCGGCACGCAACGGAAATCTGTTCCGCAAATTGGCCAGGCAGCGCGTCGAGCACCTGCTGCAGGGGGCACAGAAGTCGCTGACCGCCGGTTTCCACTACACGATCCGGGATTTTCGGCTGATGCTGAGCGTCGCCTTTCCGGGCGACCCGGAAGACCTCAACAAACGCGACGAACTGCTCGCCCTGCGCGACTCGATGTCGTCCAGCCTGCGCTCAGCCTCGCTGCCCAATCGCGTTTGTGATGCCGCCGACCTGATCAACTGGTGTGCGCTGTTCACCAATCCCGACCGCATCTCCCAAACCGATGCGCCGGACCTCAACTACGATGATGGTCGAGAACTGCGCGACCAGATCGTCGACTTCGACACCATCCAGGACCCGCATCCGAGTGGCCTGACCTTGTGGAAGGAAGCCAGTCCCGATGTATTAGAGGCGCGCTTCTACTCGATCAAGAGTTTCCCCGAGCGCTTTGCCCTGTGGCAGATGGGGTCGCTGATCGGCGACCTGATGCAGCCGGCCTTGCAGTACAGCGCACCGTTTCTGCTCACCCTCGGCGTCCAGATTCTCGACCCCAACCTCACCAAGTCGGTGGTCACCGCCAACCATGTGCGGGCGACGCAAAACGCCAAATCGAAGATGGCTGACGTCATGCCGGACGTCAACAAGAAGCTGCAGGACTGGACGGCCGCGGCCGATGCCATCGACACCGGCGGCAATCTGGTCAGCCTGTACCACCAGTTGGCGATATTCACCGCACCCAACAAATCGGTCGCCGCTCACGAAGCGGCCAATGCGATCTGGCGCGGCCGGGGTTTCCAGCTCAATGCCGACGCCTACATGCACCGCCAGGCACTGCTCGCCAGCCTGCCGATGACGCTGACCGAGAAGTTCCACAAGGACTTGGTCAAAATGCGCCGGGTCACGCGCAAGACCATGGCCAACGCCATCCACATGGCGCCGCTGATCGCCGAGTGGCGCGGCACGCGCACCCCGGCCCTAGTGTTTGGGGGACGGCGGGGGCAGTTGATGACGCTCGATATCTTCGACAACGATCTCGGCAACTACAACTTCGCCATCATCGGTGCCCCCGGCTCGGGCAAGTCGGTACTGATGAACGAAATGGCCTGGTCCTACCGCGCCATCGGCGCCAAGGTCTGGATGCTCGATCTTGGTCGCAGCTTCGAGAAGCTGTGCCGCAAGGCCAAGGGCACCTATATCGAGTTCCGGCCCGACGTGAATATCTGCCTGGATCCGTTCACCCACATCGTCGACATTAATGAAGACATCGACATGCTGGTACCCGGCATTTCCAAGATGTGCTCGATGCAGCACACCCTGGAAGAGGTTCAGTACAAGGCCATCTCGGCCATGGTCCTCAAGCTCTGGCGCGAATACGGCAACGAACTGCGCATCACCGGGCTACGCGATGCCTTCAAGAGCGGGAGCATCGAAGAACTAGGCATCGTTGGCGACCAGCGCATCAAGGACCTCGCCATCATGCTCAACCCCTACTCGCGTGGCGGGCAATACGAACGCTTCTTCGAAGGCCAGAACAACATCGACTTTTCCAATGACTTCATCGTCATCGAGAACGAGGAACTGAAACGCCGGCCCGACCTGCATGCCGTCGTCAATATTCTGCTGCTCCATCGGATCACCGGCGAGATGTACCTCACGCGCAACCGGCGCAAGGTACTTTTCGTCGACGAGTTGAAACAGCAACTGGGCGACATCGGTGCCGACGACCCGGTCAAGGCTGCCGTGATCGAGGAAGCGGCCCGGCGTGCCCGCAAGTACGGCGGTGCGCTCGGCACTGCGACCCAGAGTGCCGACGACTTCTACGGCTCGACCCAGATGGAAGCGGCCTTCAACTGCTCAGACTGGGTCTTCCTGCTGCGTCAGAAGCCCGAATCCATCGAAATGCTCGACCGCAAGGGCCGGCTGACCATGGATGAACCGAAGAAACGCCTGCTCAATTCCCTGCGCACCGAGGCCGGCGTCTTCTCCGAGTTGTACATCTCGTCGCCGGTCGGCGAAGGCGTCGCCCGCAACATCCTCGATCCGGCCACCCACCTGTTGTTCTCCAACAAGTTGGAAGACAACGCCCCGATCGATGAATTGCGCGCCCAGGGCCTATCCATCGACGAGGCGATCAGCGAACTGCTGCGCCATCGGGGGCACGCGGTATGAAACCGAATACCTCCCAGTTATTGCGCCAGGGCTTGCTGACGCTACTCGTGGTGAGCGCCACCCTGACCGCCTACGACCGTCTCGTCCTGCGCCCCGCACTGCTTATCGGTGTGGTCGACGTGGCCGAGGTGTACCGCGCCAAGGAAGCCGAATTTACCCAGATGCTGACCAAGGCCAGTTCCGAAGATGACCGACAAAAAGCCCTGTTCATGGCGCGAAGCTTTGCCCAGCGCCTGCCAGTCGCCCTCGATGAATTGCCGCGCGAATGCGGTTGCCTGGTCGTCCTCAAGGCGGCCGTGGCCGGAGCGACCCCGAATACCGTCGATCTGACGGCCGCACTGCGTAGAAAGGTGACCGCACCATGAACAACGCCCCGCATCAACCGGCAGTCGCCATTCCCGCCGCACGCCCCGACCATGGGCGACGAATCCTCGGGTGGGTGGGCGACTTCCTGTGCCATGCCCGCCAGCGCTGGTACCTCTACCTGCCGATCGTCGCCATCTGGAGCCTGGCCTATGTCCGCCTCTTCGTCGACGCGACACCGCGCGTGCCGGTCCTTTTCAACTGGACGCCAAGCCTGCCTTATCGCGTTGCCTGGCTGCAGCACGGCCCGCACCAACTGCAGCGCGGCGACTTCATCGTTTTCTCCTTTGCCGGCGAGGCGCAGCACCGTTATCCGGGATTACGCGGTCAACCTTTCTTCAAGATCGTGCGCGGTTTGCCGGGTGACACCGTAACCGTCGCCGGCCGGCAAGTGGCCATCAACGGCCAGGACGTCGGCGTGGCCAAGACAAAGGCCTATGACCTCAGGCCACTCGCGCCGATCGCGCCGACCGTCATCCCGCCTCGCCACTACTACGTGCAGGGTACCAGCCCCGACTCCTTCGACTCGCGCTATCAGGAAAGTGGCCTGGTCCGGGCGGAGCAGGTGATCGGCGTCGTGGTCCCTCTGTTGTGAGATGCCGGTGATGCCCCGCACCCTCTCTAGCCTCACCTTGTTCGGTGTTCTGGCATTTTCCAGCGCATGGGCCCAGAGCCCTCCGGTCAGCGCTCCAACGCAAGGAACTCAGCCCTCCGACAACGTGCCACTGGCCGACTACCTCGCCCTGCTCCGGCAAATCGCCCCAGCCGCCGAAGCCGGGGCGCGGGATTACCTCGCCGCTTTCGCGCAGCGCTGCGGCCGCCCCCTGACGCCAGCCGAATTGCGCCGAGCAATGGCCGACGGCGACGGTGATCCGGCATTGATGGCGTTGATTCGGGCGAACCACTTGGGCGAGACCGCCGGGCGCGAACAACTCGCCGGACAGATCCACTGTCCGGGCAAGGCCGCACGATGAAACGCCTGATCGCCATCCCGCTCGTTCTCTTCGCGCTGCTGCTGGCCGCACCGGGCGCGCGGGCCATTGATCTGGGCGTCATCGGGCCGACCTACGAGATCAGCGAACCGCATCTGCTGCAGATGATCGAACAGCGCCTGCGCGACAAGGAACGCAGCGGCGAACTCAAGCGCCGGGAAGAACAGGCCCGGGAACGCGGCATCGCAACCGTCAAAAACCCGCCACCGGTTGCCGGCCTGCACTCGACCGAAACAGCCCGAACCTACTACTTCGACCCGAGCTTCACGCTAGATCGCAACATCCTCGGCCCGCGAGGCGAGTTGCTGTTTGCCGCCGGCACCCGCAAGAACCCGCTGGAGGTGGTGTCGCTGTCCCGACACCTGCTCTTTTTCGATGGGCGCGACGCGCGTCAGGTCGGCCGTGCCCGGCAGTTGATCGCCTTCTACCAGGGGCGGGTTAAGCCGATCCTGGTCGGCGGTTCCTACCTCGAACTGATGAAGTCATGGCGCATGCCGGTCTATTTCGATCAGCAGGGTCTGCTCACCCGTCGCTTCGGCATCACTCAGGTACCGGCCCTGGTATCGCAGGAAGGATTGCGCCTACGCATCGACGAACTGGAGATCGCGCCATGAGCCAACGCTGCTTCCTAAACAGCCTCCCTATCCTTCTGGCACTGCTCCTCGGTTTCTCCACCCTGCCGACCCAGGCCGCCGGCACCGCCACCTGCACCGGCAAGTTTCCGAATCCGATCACAGATATTTGCTGGTCCTGCATCCTGCCGATCAGCATTGGCAGTGCGCGCATAGCCAACTTCGGCGACCAGGAGGATACCGACAATCCACCCAATCCTGTCTGCAGTTGCCTGGTCAATCCGATCGTCGGTCTGTCCATCGGTTTCTGGGAACCGGCGCGCCATGTCGAAGTGGTGCGCAAACCCTTCTGCCTCGTCTCGCTCGGCGGCGTCGACCTCGATCCGGGCATCCCGGCCCCCGAGGCAGCCCGCTTTACCCGTCCGGAAGGCGATGGCGACGGTGGCGGTTTCTATCAGGCGCATTACTACTTGAACCCGGTGATGTACTGGCTGGAAGTAGTCACCGACTTTCCCTGCCTGGAGAAGAGTTCCTTCGATCTGGCCTACATGACCGAAGTCGATCCCTTGTGGGCCGACGACGAACTCACCCTGATCCTCAATCCCGATGCCGTACTGTTTGCCAATCCGGTCGCCATTGCCGCGTGCGCCGCCGATTGCGTGGCGGCCTCAGTCGGCTTCGGCATACGCGAGCTGTTCTGGTGCGCCGGTTGTCAGGGCGGCGTCTATCCCCTTAACGGTCACGTCCCCTACCACCTCGGTGGCGTGCGGACTGCCGCGCTGATGGCCCAGCGCTTGAGCGCCAAGATGCACCGCGAGTTGGTGGCTTGGGGCTGGCATGGCAAAGACGGCCTGTGCGGTCCGTACTTCGAGCCGGTGATGGACAAGACCGCCTACAAAACCCAACTCACCTATCCCATTCCCAACACCGACAAGGAAGGCGGCCGCTGCTGCCAGCCCTTCGGGCGGACCACCGTGCTCTGGGGTGCCGGCAAGGAATACCCGGTCCGCGGCGAGGACTTTGCCTTCATGTTGTTTCGCAAAAGGAATTGCTGTGTCGGCTACTAACCTCCAACGAACCCTCGTCACCATGATCCTCGGTCTCAGCGCCGCACTCGTTGCCGGCAGTTCGGCCCAGGCCCAGATTTCGCCGGTCGTCATAGAGGCGGACATCGAACGCGCCCGGCGCGAGACCCCCACCGTCACCGAGCAAGATATCGAGTTGGCGCGGCAGAAGTACGCCCTGCCGGGTGATGCCGGACAACGGCTCGCCCCGCTGAACAGCCCGAATATCGAGGCGCTACCCAAGCCGGCAACGCAGATACCGGTCGATCTGGAAGCGCTGGCTCGCGGCTATGCCGGGCAATCCGATGCGATGGCTCAGGCGCAGGGGCTCACTGCCGGGCCAGGACTTTTCCTCTTCGTCAGCCTGACCATGCCCCGCGCCACGCTGCAAGGTCTGGTCGACCAGGCGGCACGGGCCAAGGCCACCATCGTCATCCGCGGCTTTGCCAACGGTTCGCTGCGCGACACGGTTGCCCTGGTCCAGGGCTTGATCGGCAAACGGCAGGTAGCAATCCAGATCGATCCGCTGGCCTTCGACCGGTTCGCCATCAGCAAGGTACCCAGCTTTGTCCTGGTGCGTGACGGTACACGTCCCGTCGTCTGCGCCAGCGGCAGTTGCGCCTCCGCCGACAGTTTCCTGCGATCAACTGGTGACGTCAGCCTGGATTACGCGCTGGAACACATGCAGCGCTCGGCGCCTGCCTTTGCTCCAGCCGCCGAACTCTTCCTGAAACGCATCAGAGGATAGATGATCGCCATGCGCCGCCTGATCATCTGGATCACGCTGTTCTGCTTCATCACGACGCAGAGCGCCGCCATCGCCGGGCCATTTGAAGAAGGCACCGCCGCCGGCCAGGCGGCCAACCCGGTCATCCGCGGCACAGTTAACATGCCCAGCGCCTCGAGCACCGTGCCGGAGTACACCACGACGCCCCCCGAAACGGCGTATTACGGCCAGCCCAACCTGTCGGGTGCAGCCAATGTCCGCCTGAGCACCTGCGCGGCCAGCGCCAACGATCCAGTCTGCCAGGCCCAGGATGGCGCGCTAACCTCGGCCAACACGCCCCGCCCGGCAGTCTCCGTCTACGATCCGGCAGTCACTGCGGCCCGCGACATCACCCGCAATCCATCGAGTGCTTTGGGCAGCCTGGCTGACTATTACTCCGGCTGCACGACTGCCGAGGTCAGCACCGCAGCAGGCACCACGACCAAGGTCTGCAACCGCTACAGCGGTGTCGGCAACTACACGACGCGGCGCGATCTGACGGTGGAGATAGATCTCCAGCCCAGTTGCATCGAAGGCACCTGGATCGCCCACGGCCAGGTCAACCGCAATGGCGCCGACTATATGGTGGCGGAAGCTCAATGCCAACTGCGCAGCGATGGGCTGCAACGTTTTCGTTTCTATGCGGCGGGCGGCAAAGGGGCCTGCATCGGCTGGCAAACCGTCGACCTGCCGACCGCACCAGCCACCCAGACCACCTATGTCACCAACCTCGCTCCCCATTGGGAGGGCCATTGCTGGAGCCCGTTCGCGGTCACCATGATGCCGGGTTCCGGCTGCACGGGCGGGGCGTGCAATTACACCTTCCAGTTTGGTTCAAGCTGGAGCCTACCCTTGTCATTCATCCAGCCGGCCATGGTGCAACACGAGACCGATGTCTGGGTCGACAAGAGTGCCGTGCTCAATGCGGGTGGGCGCTGCGCTATCACTACTGCCGACACCTGCGTCGACGGCCCGGCGACGAAGGCCATCGAAGGCCGCGCCGTGACCCGTGCCTGCTGGTCCTATGAGCGCACAATGACCTGCACCTCGGGCGCCCCGATCGACGAGTGTGCAGCGCTGGCCAGCAGCGGCTGCACCCCGGCCAGCAGCAACTGCAAGCAGATGAATGTCGGCAGCGGGCTGTGCGAGATCACCCAGGACACCTTTACCTGCCCGGTCGCCGCGCAAACCGCAACCACCGCCTCGAACTGCCCGGCCAACGTCTACTGCCTGGGTGCGAACTGCTTCAATACCAGTTACACCAACGATGCCGACTTTGCCCGCTCGATGTCCATGATGGAAGCCGGACGTGAGGCCGGCGTTTACCTCGACACCACCAAAATGCAGGTCTTCAAGGGCGAAGGCAACCGCTGCCGCCACCGCCTGCTGAAGAACTGTTGCAGTTCAGATTCGGCTGGCGCCGGCATGACCAATCAGAGCCTGTTCGGCACCGGCTCAAGTCTGGTCTACGACGTGCTGATGAATTCCCAGAACCGCGAGTTCCTTTATCAGGGCATGCAGGCCTTGCTGCTAGGCGGCGGTTTCAGCGGTAGCTTCACCACCTATGGCATCACCGTCGCGGTCAACGGCACGGCACTGCCGGCCAGTTCGGCCGTACTCTATTCCGGTGAAAGCCTGGTCGTCGCCTTCGACCCCTGGTCCCTAGTCATCGCGATCGTCATCTACATCATCATGTCGATGTCTTCCTGCAACGAGGAAGAAGGCAAGCTCGCCATGAAGGAAGGGGCCGGCCTGTGCCATACCGTCGGCACCTGGTGCTCATCCTGCTTCCGCCTCTTCGGCAAGTGCGTCTCCTGCCTCGAACACAGCACCGGCAAGTGTTGCTTCAACAGCAAACTCGCCCGCATCGTCAATGAACAGGGCCGCGTGCAGGTCGGCAAGGGCTGGGGCTCGGGCGAAAGCCCCGACTGCTCGGGGTTCACCATCGCGCAACTCCAGAGCCTCGACTTTGCGGCCATGGACCTCACGGAGTTCTACGCCTCCATCGTCCCGACGCTGCCCAATACCGGCGCGCTGCAGGGCAGCAATGCCGCGCGCCTGACGACTTGCTACTACGGACAAGGGAAGTGCCAATGAAGATCGCCTGTGCTGCTGCCTTGATCGCCGGATTCACGGCGCCAGTCCTCGCCGACGAGATGCTCAGAGCCCCGGTCTCGGATCCGCGACCGGTCATGTTGGCCGCCCTCCGATCAGTCAATGGCGAGGCCCATGGCATTCTCAGTGGCGAGATTGCCGAGGCGCTCACCCAACGCTTTGCTGCCACCTCGCCGATCTACATCGACGTCACAACCGAGAAGCGCTACACCCATGCCGGTTGTGCCCGCTTGAATGTCAGATTATGGCAGGACGGGGTATTGCTGCCCGGCGCCTCGAGCCCGCGCCGCCAGACCATGGATTTCGGCATCAACTACTGCCTCGATGGCCAGCCGCCGCAATCCCTGAAGTAGGGCCACGCATGACGATCCGTAACCGCCCCGCCCTCCCGCTGCTGCTGACCTTTGTTGTGATGTTCGGTAGCGATAGCGCAACAGCCCAGGATGCGACTTCCCGCTACTGGGCCGACAGTTGGCGCGGCTGGCATTTCTATGAAATGCCAGCACCCGAGGAACACGAACTTCCATTGCCACCGGGCAAGACCTCAGCAACTGCGCCACCGACTCTACCGCCGCGCGCACCGGAACTGGTCGAATTCGAACGCCTCCAGAAAACCCTTGAAGAGACGCGCAATATCGCCATCATGCGACCGAGCGAAGCCAATGTCCGGCGCTACATGGAACTGGAGTCCCAGGTCGTCGCCCGCGCTTCCTATTTCGCCGACGTCGCGCAGCGCGTGGCCTGGGCTACACCGCAACTGGACCCAACCCTGCAGGGCCGCCCAGTCAATGCCAAGGCCCTGGAAGTCTTCGACCAGGCCGAACTGGTCGATCGTTCGCGCGCCATTGCCGACCTGGGCAAGGATCACGTGTTGTTCTTCTTTTATCGCTCGGATTGTCCGTACTGCCATGCCTTCGCACCGACCTTGGCAGCCTTCCAGGCCCGTCACGGCATCCAAGTCGTCGCCATCAGCGTGGACGGTGGTCCGCTGCCGAGTTTCCCCAATGCCCGCCCGGACAACGGCATTGCCACCACCCTGAAGGTCAGCCAGGTACCCGCCGTTTTTCTGGCTCAACCCTTCACCGGAAAGATATCCCCCATCGGCTTCGGTGTGCTCTCGGAATCCCAGTTACTCGAACGCATTGCCACGGTGTCCGCTCCGCAAGCCGAGGCCCTGCTGCCTACAACCACGCAAGGTCTCGCCCTACCCCCGGAGGTGCCATGAAACATTACGACCATCCTCATTTGCGGCGCAGCGCTGCCGCCTTCCTGGCGCTGCTGCTGGCGATCCCGTCCTTCCAACTGCAGGCGGGCGACCTCAATAGCGAGGTGAACAACATGTTCAACAATCTAGGCTCCATTGGCAACTACACCGCCCCCGGTGCCTTCCGTGGCCAGACCTTCAATACCTACACCGGCGGCAACTTGATGATGCGCTCGCCGAACAAGGTTTATCAGTTGGCTGCCATCCAATTCCCCAGCGCCAAAGCCGGCTGCGGCGGCATCGACGTCTTTGGCGGCTCCTTCTCGCACATTTCGGCAACCGAGTTCAAGAACATGCTGAAGAACATCACGGCTGCCCTGCCGGGAATCGCTTTCCAACTCGCACTGGAAGCGGTCTCGCCGCTGCTCGGCGGACTGACCAAATGGGCCAAGGGACTGGAGACCTGGATCAACAATGCCCGGATCAATTCCTGCGAGACCGCCAAGGCCATAGTCAGCACGGCAGCCGAATCGATTGGCTACAGTTCGCAGGAAACCTGTGCCGATCTGGCCATCGAGATGGGCATGGAAAGCGATCGTGATGCAGCGCGTCGGCGCTGTGCGACGGATCGGCCGAGCATTCTGTCGTCAGCACGCTCCTCGGCCGACCCGAAGGTGAAAAACAAGGCGCCCTTCGTCGGCAACCTAACCTGGAAAGCCTTGCAGTACACCGGTGCCTATCTCGACGATCAGGAGCGCGAACTGATCATGAGCCTGGTTGGCACCATTATCTATTACCCGGAAGAGTCGGCCCGCGACCCCGAGCCGATCGCCCCGACGCTGACCTCGATCAGCCAGTTGCTCTACGGACAGGGTGCGGCCGCCGGTACGGATGTCGTGCAGCATGTCTTGAAGTGCAACGACTACAGCAATTGCGACGTCGTCACCTTGAACACCACGTACACCCACACGCCCTTTACCGCCAAGGTCGAGGCGATCATGCGCTCCATTGCCGAAAAGATCACCACGCGCACCGCCATCCCCAATAACTCGACCGAGGTCGGCTTCGTGAATCAGACCACCGAGCCGGTTTACAAGATGTTGTCCATCGGCACCAGCATTCCGGGATCGGGCTTGGCCGACAGCCTGATCGCCCAGTACCGCGATGTGATTGCCGCCGACTACGCCTATGTTTTCCTTGAACGCAATCTGCGGCTCGGCATGGCCGCGCTGGACAAGAACTACACCCTGCAGCAGTCGCAACGCGAGCAGGCCAACCAGGTCCGTCAGCGGGCACAAGCCATGCTCACGCAACTCTCCCAGGAAAAGAACCTGCTCTACCAGAAGGTCGGCTCCTTCCGGGCAGTATCGAACCACCTGGAGCAACTCGAACGCCAACTACGTTCCAGCATGCCGCAACACGTGATGGACATGCTCGGCCAGCAGGCCGCCTATCTGTCGCAATAGAGACGATGCGATAGAGCGACAGGAGAAAGCGCCATGTGGGAAATCTACGCCTACCAGAATGCCGACAGCCTGTTCGGCGTCTTCAATGCAGCGGCAGCGATTCACGCCTCGGGCGACTACGCCGCTGCCCTGGCTGCCGTGGCATTTTGCGGTTTTGTGGCCGCCTTGATTGCCTACGCTTTCGCTCCCGAGAAGTTGCAGGGTTGGAAGTGGCTGGGCACAGTCGTGTTGGTCTTTTCGGTGTTGATCGTGCCCAAGGTCACGGTGGGCATCGTGGACAAGACCGGCGGTTCGGCCATCAAAGTCGTCGGCAACGTGCCGTTCGGGGTGGCCGCACTCGGCAGCATCACCAGCACGATCGGCAACACGCTGACCAGTCTGTTCGAAACGGCATTCCAGGTCATTCCAGGTGCCGGAGCGCTCCCGGTTGAATTGAGCTACCAGCAGAACGGCCTGATGTTCGGCAACCGACTGATCCGCGAGACTGGCAATGTGGTGTTTCAGGATCCAGCTTTCCGCACCGACCTGATCAACTTCATCCACAACTGCACGACCTACGATCTGATCGATGGCACGCTCGATCCGGCGGTCTTTTCTGCATCGGATGATGTCTGGCCGCTGATGGCCTCACCCAATCCGGCGCGCTTCAGTACGCTGACCGGTGCTGGCGGCAGTGTCGGCGTCGATACCTGCCCCAATGTCTATCTGAGCCTCAATGGCCGCTTGCCGGCCCAGATCACCCGCATCCAGGGGCGCCTGGCCTTTCAGCTCAATCCGACCTTGCCCGGCGCCGCTGCTGCAGCGGCCATTGCCGGACAGATTCAGCAGGCCTATATCAAGAACAGCATCGCCACCGCAGCGGCGACGGCGGCCGACATCATTCGGCAGAACGCTATGCTCAACGCGCTTGAGGACACCAGCAAGATCGTCGGCCAAAAGGTCAATGATCCGGCGGCTATGGTTCTGGCGGTCGGCCGCGCCCAGGCGGTGGCACAACAGAACGCCTCCTGGCTCAATTACGGCAAGGTGGCCGAGCAAGCGCTGCCCGTGTTCCGCAACGTGGTCGAGGCGGTGACCTACGCGATGTTTCCACTCTTCGTGATGCTCCTGCTGCTGACCAGCGGACGGGAGACAATGCTCGCCTTCAAAGGCTATGCGGCCGTGCTGATCTGGATTCAGTTGTGGCCGCCGCTCTACGCCATCCTGAACTACATGGCTTCGATCTACGCGGCTTACGACCTCGCCGCCGCTGCCGACCTCGGAACGGGGGGCAAATCGCTGGCATTGCAGACGGCTTCGACGATCTATTCGCGGGCAATCTCGGGGGAAGCCGTTGTCGGTTACCTCGCCATCAGTATTCCATTCATTGCGTGGGCCGCCCTGAAGCGCATGGAAAACTTTGGAACAGCGTTGGTCGGTGGCTTGTCGGGGTTGCAAGGAATGATCTCGGGCGGAACCTCGGCCGCCACCGTTGGTAACGTCTCAATGGGGAACGTCGGTATGGACCAGATGCAACTGGCGCCCAACCGTACGTCGGCATTCATGGGCAGTTGGCAAAACGACATCTCCGGAAATACGTTCTCGTCGAACGCGCTGACCGGTCGTACTGCCGTCTCGTTGCTTCGCAACCAGGGATTTGCTTCCCGGATGGTTTCGATGCGGGTGTCTGAGCAGGATGTGGCCCAGGCCAGCAAGCAGGTTGATGCAGCACAAAACGAAGCCGTCGCAGCTAGCACCGAACGCTCAGCAATCTTGTCAGAGGCGTTCTCTCGAGGATTGAGCAAATTGCGTTCATCGCGCAGTAGCAGTGGCTCCACGTCCAGTAGCTTCGAACAAACGGGTGAAACGTTGAACAGACTGGATCAGATATCAAAGAGCGTGGCCGAAAATACTGGAATGTCGCAGTCTCAAGTTGCCAGTATCGCGTTCGGAGCAACGGGGCATCTAGGATTTAACGCCGGCGCAGTTGGGGGGCGCCTAAGCGCTAGCGCAAATAAGAGTTACCTATCTGGCTTATCAACCCAGGAACAAAAGGTCTTGGGCAGCATGAGCAGCGAACAGTTAGCAGAGTTCAAACAGTTCGGTGACAGGGTGTCACGCGATGCTGGTTTCATGAGCGCGATATCAAATGACTCCCGCGAAGCAAACGACATGACTTCCCGGCTCGCCTCCACGCATGCGCGTTCGGAACGCGCCGAAGCAAACCTCGCCGAACGCATAGCTTTCGCGGAGCGTGTCTCTACAGCTCACGAAAAGGGAGAAAGCATTTCCATCGATATCGCTCAGGATCCGCACAATTTGGAAATGTTTATGCGCTACGCTGAGCAGTATGGTGGCAACAGTGCCGCAGCGCATGCATTGATGGAATCTGAATTGGCGCGGCAGTCGCTTCGGCCGAACCGGGTGTTTTCCGACGGAACTGCCCTGCCCGCATCCTTTGGAGACATCAGAGAGCAACATGCACAACAGCGAAGCGATGCTGAGCTGACGCCCGACATTGATGGTCTACATCAATCCAACCGACAACAAACCTCGCGGATTGCGACTGACTCACCGACCCAGCGAGCGGCAACCACCGTATCGCCGATTCGAGATGATGTTCGCACTAGTGGCAATCAAATTCGCACGGATGCGGCATCAAGCCGTGCAGAATTTGACGCCAAGGCTGAGATCGTCAAAACCGATGACGGAACGCTTGCGTCCAAAAAGTCGCTATTAGTTCAGTCGGGCAAACAGGTAGGGAAGGACGCCGGAGCGACGCTCGAGAATACAAAGGATATGGTGAAGGACTTACTGCGGAAATAGTCAGCCGAGTCGATCAGGGTCGAACATGTGTTGGTCGGGCTCAACTTCAGACGGCTTCATAAAAGGTGGATGGCCTTTGTCACGCCAGTAATTCGCAGCCAAATCCTTCGGTGTAGTGCCTATCCCGGGGAGCGAATTCTCATCCCGTTCGAGACGCTGCCACTCCTTCTTGCCAATGCTGGCCAAAGCCCCCCCAATGGGCCATCCAAAAAGTGCCCCGACTCCCATCATCGCCAGACGGGTGTTCCAATCGCTATTTGCAGCAGCGAGCAAGCCAATTAGCGCACCCAGCCCAATGAATCCAATAAAAATGAATTTTCTCATCTCTGCCTCTTGAATTCAGAGTAGCTCTGGTGGCATTGGTTGCAAGCCTATGGCGACCTATCCAGCTAACATTTCCACTACCAAGACCCGCCGCCCCGGCCGATCTCCGATACGGGGCCCTGCTTCCTCAATACCAACTGGATCATCGCGAACAGCCGATGGAACAGGTAATCGACTTGATCCACATCGATGACGGGCACCTGACTGACCTCCGAGTGCCGAATGAGATGGCTGTTGCCGATGGACGTCAGTTCTGTGGCCTCTTCCTCCATTCGTGCCCGGAGTGATGGCTCGGCGGCGGTGGCATCAAGAATGATCTTGATAGACCTCTTCTTGTCGCCGGGGTCCGCAAGAGACTTGAGCCGCTCCCACCCATCCCACAAGCGCTCCAAGGCCTCGCGCCGTACCAGGGGACTCCGGTCAGAAAACTTGGCCCGACATTCATCCAACATGTTATCGAGGGTCCGGTCTCCAGTCCGAAAAATTGTCCGCTTCAATTCTTCCCCAAGCACCGGCGGAAGCACGCGCATGATGCGGCCGGTCGACAACATCTCGAAGGCCACGCCGTTGCGCGAAAAGATGCGATTTACGGTCGCCCGGAACTCTTCCTGTCCCGACTGTTGGTCGAAGGTCAAATGGTGGTGGCTGAAGAAATCGTGGTGTTTCCCGGGAATCGGCTTCGCCACCGAAGCGTAGATGAACTCGATGAAATCCATGATGAGCAGCGTGTCCGGCGCAAAGGGCTCTCGCTGCGACAGGAAACCTTCTTCCACCAGACACATGGTTTCGAGCGGCCAAGCCAACCCCGGCATCTCCGCAATCACGGAAGCGGCCAGAGCATCCGTATCGCAACCGCAAACGGCTTGTCCATCTGGACAGCGCTCGGGAAAACGCAACCCGAAGGCCCCGCTGTTGATCAGGGCCTGTACCGTTGCCACCAAGCCCGCCCAAACGGCGGGTGAAATCACCTGCTCGGTTCGCGCCCGCGGCCCATTTTCTCGGTCACTGAAATAGTCGCTCACGTGCGTGGTTCTTTCTGCAACAGTGTCTCTGCAACTACCGCGCTGTTTACGATCTCTTCAAATCGTTCGATGCTGGACAGTACCGCACTAAGTGCGGGAATTTCCCCGAAGACCATGCCGGCCATGGCTTCGTAATCCCTGGATAACGCCTCATGCATGGCCGCACTCGGGCTCAACGTGAAGGACCCGGGTTGGGCTGCCTCCAGGCCCAGATCGGCGCTACCGAAGAAAAGCCTGGCGTGGTGAGCGCAATCTATAGCGAGTGCCTGATCGGCCTGCCACTCGGGCGATGCGCTTGCCTGCATCAGTTGGTGCACATCGTAATAGTGGCGCGAGACGCGCTGCCCGCCGTGCCGCAGTTCTCCGCGACGGTCGTGCCACTGCCGCAAGCCATGCAGGATGATGACCTTGTCCCAGAAGGTGCGCTCCGGCTTTACGGTGATCACGTTGCTTACGGTGAGATCCAGCGCGGGCAAGTCCTGCGCAACGTATGGCGTGACCGTTGCCGCAATGTGGGGGTCGAGTGCCGACTTCGCGCCGGACTCGATTTTCACGGCGGAATGGATGTAGTCGTTGGTCGTGGGCGTGACGGCGGGATACCAAAACAGCAGGGTTTGGCCGTCTTTGTCGTCCGGATCGAGTTCCAGGCGGAAGCGGCCATCGGGAATGACGGCAGCGGCGATCTGAGTGAATTCATCCGCCAATGGGCCGGCGATGTAGGCTTGACAAGCCAGCCGGATGGCTTCAAGACGAGCCCGGCGCTTCTTGCCGCTCAAGGCGTCCAGTTCTGCCACCTCAGCGGCCTGTCCCAGATCGCCACGGAAAACCGTGATGTCGATGTCCTCGGAGAAGCGGGAGATCAGGCCGAAGGCCTTGGACAGGGAAGTGCCCCCCTTGAACAAGAGCCGAGGTCCGCCAGTAGCCAATCCGTTGAACAAGGCATCCAGTGTCCAGCAGACCCAGAAGTCCTTCTCGACGTTCTGAACCGCCGTACCCAAACGCGTGGCTGCGCCGAGAAACAAATCGAGTCGATCACCATCGGCAGCGGTGATGACATCGTGAAATGAAGGGTTCAACGTCCCCCCCTGATGCCCTTGGCCCAAGATGAATCTGCCGGGGGCTTCACGCCGCTAGGCGCCTGCAAGGTCATGGGTACGGCCCCAAGTGGATCGCAACCGGGTAGATCACGGACCAGACTTTGCATCCACGCTGGCAACACGTTGAAGCCATCGCGCAGGTCCTGGCAGATCGCAGCCCCTTGGGCGGAATCGACGAGTAGTTGGCTTAGTCGGTTCACTATGTGGTCATGGTCGGAGATCAGCGTGTCCTTCAGCCAATGTAGGGCCTGCACAACTCGCATGGCGGGACGACCGGCCCAATAAAGCCGACTGGGGGCGGTTTGCTTGAAGTCGATGACGAGTTTGTCGAGCTTGATCGCCCGGCGACGTGCATCGGTATGAAGGGTGACACGAGCCGGGACGGCATCCGTCAGGCCAAGATCGTTGGCTGCAGTCATCCCATCCACCAGCAGACGCAGTTGGTCGCGCCGCGCGATGGCATCGACAATCGCGCGATAGTCGGGAGTGCTGGGACGCTGGGTCAGACGGTTGATGCTGGGCTTGTCGTATAAACCTCGATCAATACGCCGCAGGTCACCCGCCAGCACCATGCGCTGGAGCGTCTTGTCGATCGCATCACGGTTGCCGAGATGTGCAAAATCGGTCGGCACCCAGACATGGCCTGGACCGGCGGCATTGATTTGCGACGAGATGGCGGATTTGAGATCAGACATGGGGTTCCTTGTCCGATATTTGTATAATTTTTTCGGACAATTTGCAAGAAGTGATGTCCGAAAATTGTAGATATATTTCGGACGGACCATATCCATACCTCAAGCAACGCCAGCACTGCGTCTAATGGGCACCACGCTGGCGCTATTTTTGATCCAGGCATCCAACATGTCAGCCCAGGCCTGAAGCATGGTTCGGCGCTGCTCGGCGTACTCAGCCTTGTTGTAGATAGCACGCACACCGCGCTGCTCATGCGCAAGACACTTCTCGATCCAGTCAGTGTTAAAACCAGCCTCATGCAGTAGCGTGCTAGCCGTACGGCGCAAGTCATGCACGGTGAAGGGGGCAAACTCCTCCCCTCGATCGTGAATCACTTTCACGGTGGCGTCGATCACCCGATTCAGCGTGGCCGAACTGATAGGAAGCGCGGTCTCGTACCGCCCAGGATGCAGGTACGAACTAGCACTAAAGCAAGTTTTGAAGGCCACCAGGATATCGAGCGCCTGCTGGCTCAGGTAAACATTATGCGGGCGCCCTGCTTTCATACGTTCCTTGGGGATCGTCCAGATTGCAGTCTCGAAGTTAACCTCGTCCCATTTAGCCTCGATGAACTCCGTCTTGCGCACCATTGTCAGCAACATGAACTTGACTGCCAAGCGCAGCGTGGCCGCCGTTGCAGTCTGCTCAAGCGCTTTAAAAAAAGTATGAATCTCGGCCGGCATCAGTGCTCTGTCGCGGGCCTTGAATGTGGCAATGGCACTGGGTCGAATCGACTCAGCAGGGTTGTCGATCTTTAATCCGCGGGCCTGAATGAAGCGAAATACCTGCAACACGATCTCGCGAGCATGTACTGCCGGCGCCGCCGCGCCACGCTCTTTGATTTTCTCGCATCGGGCCATCAGACGCACCGGGGTGATTTCTTCCAGCTTCAGTCGGCCAAACTCGTCTGCCAAGTTGCGATCGTAGACCGACTTACGCATGGCCTTTGTGGACTCAGCCAGATCAGCCTCGGCAAAGTACTTTTCTGCCCAGCTACCGAACGTTAGCGCGTCAGCAGCTTCGGTCCGCTTCTCAACCTTGGAACGCGAGGGGCTCTCTCCCTGCTCGACGGATCTGTGCGCCCGTGTCAGCAGTAAACGCGCCTCGGCCAGAGACACGGACATGCCGTAATCCAACCCGTCCAGTTCGCGTGGCTTCTTGGTCCCGACTGTCGGGTCGTACTTGCCTATCACCAGGGTCTCACGGCGCCCGTTTACCCGGTAATCGAACCGGAAACTGACAACCCCTGTCCGCGTAACTGCGACATAGAGGCCCTGCTGGTCAGCAACCTTATAAATCTGCCCTGTGGGCTTCAAAGCCCTCAACTGCATGTCAGTGAGCATCTGATCCTCCTTAAACTGATACCGTCATCCGATACCGTCAGAGCATTTGACGGTATCAACTTGGGTCGTTCAAGGACCAGATCTCTATACCGTCAGCAATACCGACACTTTAGTCGAGCTTTGCTAGGACGGCGTGAGACGCCATGAGACGCTAACTGGTTGTTATAGCGGGTATATTTTACAAAATCTGGACGGTGTGAAACGACTTGAAATGATGATAAATTATTCCCACTCGATCGTGGCAGGCGGTTTGCCGGAGATGTCGTAGACCACGCGATTGATGCCGCGCACCTCGTTGATGATGCGGTTGGAGACGCGGCCGAGCAGCGCATGGGGAAGTTCGGCCCAGTGGGCCGTCATGAAATCCTGCGTCTGCACCGCGCGCAGGGCGACCACATATTCGTAGGTGCGCCCGTCGCCCATCACGCCGACGCTCTTTACCGGCAAAAACACGGCAAAGGCCTGCGAGGTCTTGTCGTACCAGTCGGCGGCGCGCAGTTCATCGATGAAAATCGCATCGGCACGGCGCAGCAGATCGGCAAACTCCCGTCTCACTTCGCCAAGTATGCGCACCCCCAGGCCGGGACCGGGGAACGGGTGGCGATACACCATCTCGTGCGGCAGGCCGAGCGCCACGCCGAGTTCGCGCACCTCGTCCTTGAACAGCTCGCGCAGCGGTTCGAGCAGCTTGAGATCGAGCGTCTCGGGCAGCCCGCCGACGTTATGGTGGCTCTTGATGGTGTGCGCCTTCTTGGTCTTGCCGCCGGCCGACTCGATCACATCGGGGTAGATCGTGCCCTGCGCCAGCCACCTGGCATTGGGCAGCTTCTGCGCCTCGGCCTGAAAGACCTCGACGAACTCGCGGCCGATGATCTTGCGCTTCTGTTCCGGGTCGGCAACGCCTTTCAGGTGCCCCATGAACTGCTCGGTGGCATCGACATGGATCACCTTCAGGCCGAGATTGCGGCCGAAGGTTTCCATCACCTGCGCCGCCTCGTTCAGGCGCAGCAGGCCGTTGTCCACGAACACGCAGGTGAGTTGCGCGCCGATCGCCCGGTGGATCAGCGCCGCCGCCACGCTCGAATCGACGCCGCCCGACAGGCCGAGGATGACTTCCTCGCTGCCGACCTGGGCACGAATCCGCGCGACCGCCTCGGCAACGTAATCGGGCATGTTCCAGTCGCGCCCGCAACCGCAGATGTCGTGCACGAAGCGCGCGATCATCTGGCGGCCCTTGATCGTGTGGGTCACCTCGGGGTGAAACTGCACCGCATAGAAACCACGTGATTCATCCGCCATCGCGGCGACCGGCGTCGACTCGTTGCTGCCGATCACCTTGAACCCCGGCGGCAAGGCGGTGACCTTGTCGCCGTGGCTCATCCACACGTCGAGCAGGCCGTGGCCTTCGCCGTTGCGGCGATCTTCGACGTCTTTGAACAGCGCCGAATGGCCGCGCGCGCGGATTTCGGCATAGCCGAACTCGCGCTTGCCCGAACTCTCGACGGTGCCGCCGAGCTGCTGGGCCATGGTCTGCATGCCGTAGCAGATGCCCAGCACCGGCACGCCGAGTTCAAACACGCATTGCGGCGCGCGCCAGTCCTGCGCTTCATAGACCGAATTCGGCCCGCCCGACAAAATGACGCCGCGCGGCGCGAACTCGCGCACGAACGCCGCGCTGACATCGAACGGATGAATCTCGCAATAGACCTGCTGCTCGCGCACGCGCCGCGCGATCAGTTGCGTGACCTGTGAACCGAAATCGAGGATGAGGATTTTCTGGTGCATTGACGGGGGTGGTGAGGGGTGAGGGGTCAGGGGTGAGGAGAGCGCGGCTTCGCCGCGTCACCCCTCACGCCTCACCCCTCTCTCCTCACTCACTCGACCTGATAGTTCGGGGCTTCCTTGGTGATCTGCACATCATGGACGTGCGACTCGCGAATGCCGGCGGTGGTGATCTCGACGAATTCGGCCTTGCTGCGCATCTGGTCGATCGTCGCGCACCCGCAATAGCCCATCGATGCGCGCAGGCCGCCGGACAACTGATGAATCACCGCGGCCACGGGGCCCTTGTAGGGAACGCGACCCTCGATGCCCTCGGGAACCAGCTTTTCCGCGCTCTCTTCCGCATCCTGGAAATAGCGGTCGGCCGCGCCCTGCTGCATCGCACCGAGCGAGCCCATGCCGCGGTACGACTTGTACGAGCGGCCCTGGTAAAGCACCGTTTCGCCCGGCGCTTCCTCGGTACCGGCAAACAGCCCGCCGAGCATCACCACGTTGGCGCCGGCGGCGATCGCCTTCGAGATGTCGCCCGAATAGCGGATACCGCCGTCGGCGATCATCGGCACGCCCGAATCACCGAGACCCTTGACGACATTGTCGATGGCGGTGATCTGCGGCACGCCGACACCGGCGACGATGCGCGTGGTGCAGATCGAGCCCGGGCCGATACCCACCTTCACCGCGTCGGCCCCGGCGTCAACCAGCGCCCGTGCGGCGTCCGCCGTGGCGATGTTGCCGCCGATCACGTCGACCTTGGGAAACTGCTTCTTGACCCAGCTCACGCGGTCCAGCACGCCCTGCGCATGGCCGTGGGCGGTATCGACGACCAGCACATCGACCCCGGCTTCGGCCAGCAGTTCGGCGCGCTCCTCGGTACCCTCGCCTACGCCGATCGCAGCGCCGACGCGCAGCCGGCCGAAACTGTCCTTGGCGGCCAGCGGGTGCTCGGTCGACTTCAGGATGTCCTTCACCGTCACCAGGCCGCGCAGTTCGTAATCGGCGTTGATCACCAGCACGCGCTCGAGACGGTGCTTGTGCATCAGGGCTTTCGCTTCCTCGGTCGAGGTGCCCTCGCGCACCGTCACCAGGCGTTCGCGCGGCGTCATGATTTTCGACACAGGTTGATCGAGATTGGTCTCGAAACGCAGGTCTCGATTGGTCACAATGCCGACAACGCGGCTGCCCTCGACAACCGGGAGGCCGGAAATTTTGTGCTGGCGGGTCAGGATGAGCACTTCGCGCACCGACATGGTCGGCGGAATGGTGATCGGATCCTTTAGCACGCCGGATTCGAATCGCTTGACCTTGGCCACTTCGCCGGCTTGCGACTTGCCTGTCAGGTTCTTGTGCACGATGCCGATACCGCCTTCTTGCGCCAGGGCAATCGCCAGGCGGGACTCGGTAACGGTGTCCATCGCGGCCGAAGCGAGCGGAATGTACAACTGGATGTTGCGGGTCAGCCGCGTGGACAGGCTGACATCGCGGGGCAGGATGCTTGAATGGGCGGGCACGAGCAGGACATCGTCGAACGTCAATGCCTTCTGAATCACTCGCATGACTTTTACCCTATGTGGCAAAAACGTATTATACGCAGGTGCCCCAACCCGGGCAAACCGCCGGAGAGACGAATGCAAGTACTTGGTAGGCTGTTTCTGAGCGCCGCGGCGCTGTGCATCGCCGGTCAGTGCATGGCCGGCGAGTACATTTATCAATGGAAGGACAAGTCCGGCCAGTATGTCTATTCCGACAACCCGCCGCCGGGCAACATCCCGTCGCGGATGCTTCGGCGCGATGCCGTCGGCGAGATCAGCCAGCCGGCGCCTAGCGCGGCCAGCCCGACTACCGCCGACCGCGAACTCGAGTTGAAGAAGCGCCAGCAGGAGCAAGGCGACAAGCAAGCCAAGTCCGAGAAGGACGGCGCCGATGCCAAGGCCAGGGCGCAGAATTGTGACAGCGCGAAGAACCAGCTCGCCGCCCTCGAGTCCGGCCAGCGGGTCGCCCGTTTCAACGCCCAGGGCGAGCGCGAGTTCCTCGATGACGCCCAGCGCAGCGCCGAAGTCGAGCGCACCAAGAAAATCATCGCCGACTCCTGCAAGTGATCCGGCAGGCCCGCGCCCGCCGACCGCAGACGGGGCGAGAGGCTACGCGTCGCCCGGTTCCGGGGCTTGCGCAGCTGCCGCCGCGCCCGCGCCCTTCTTCATGACCTTGCCTTCGGCTGCGCGCTGACGCCGCACTTCCTTCGGGTCGGCAAGCAGCGGGCGGTAGATCTCCACACGGTCGCGATCCCGCAGGGCCTGATCGAGTTTCACCAGCTTGGCGTAGATCCCGACTTTGCTGGTTGGCAAATCGATCTCCGGGTGCTTTTGCAACAGGCCGGAAAACTCGATCGCCTGTTGAACCGTGCTGCCCGCCGCCAGCTTGAGCGGCACCCGCTCCGCCTTGTCCCGCAGCGCATAGATGACTTCGACGCAGATCGATTCGCTGGACCCGGTCGCCATGCTCAAGCGGTCCGCGGATAGACGTGTTCCGCCCGCTTGACGAAGCAGTCGACCAGGGTGTTCACGATGTGGCTGAACACCGGCCCGACCGCCTTCTCGATCAGCTTGCTGGAAAACTCGTAATGCAGGCTGAATTCGACCTTGCAGGCGTGCTCGCCCAGCGCCGTGAAGTTCCAGGTGCCGTCCAGATGGTGGAACGGCCCGTCCATGCGTTTGATCAGCATGCGGGTCGGGAACAGCTTGTCGTTCTCGGTCGAAAAGCTCGCCCTGATGCCATGGTAGTTGATGTGCAGGCGGGCGCGGGTGACCGTGTCGCTGCGGTCCAGCAGCTCGCTGCCGCCACACCAGGGAAGGAACTGCGGGTAATTCTCGACACTGTCGACCAGTTCGAACATCTGCTGTGGAGTAAATTCGATCAGGACGAGTTTCTTGACCGTGGCCATGCGACGGGGGGGTTGGGCGGCTCTGCTAGAATCCGTCATTCTAGCGCAACAAATCTGCCCTTCCGGCCAGCAGCCATGCGGTGGCCGCAATTCCATGTCGATCGCCGACAACAAGAAAGCCTTCCACGACTACTTCATCGAAGAACGCTTCGAAGCCGGCCTCGCCCTCGAAGGCTGGGAGGTCAAGGCGATCCGCGCCTCCCGGGTGCAGATCAGGGAAGCCTACGTCGTGCTGCGCCGCGGCGAGATTTTCATCATCGGCATGCACGTTTCGGCGCTGCAAACCGCCTCGACCCACATCAAGACCGACCCGACGCGCACCCGCAAACTGCTGTTACACGCTGCGGAAATCAACAAGCTGGTCGGCAAGGTCGAGCGCGCAGGTTTCACGCTGGTGCCGCTGGATCTGCACTACAAGAAAGGCCGCATCAAGCTCGAGATCGGACTGGCCAAGGGCAAGAAGCAGCACGACAAGCGCGAAGACGAAAAGAAAAAGGATTGGGAGCGCGAGAAGCAGCGGCTGATGCGCGTCAAGGCCTGATCAGCCGCGCGACTTGGCGAACAGGCCCTTCAGCGCGTCCTGCAAATCGGCCGGCAGCACCACCACCTTGGCGTTCTGCGATTCGCCCAGCTGGCGCATCGCGCCGATGTACTTCTCGCCGAGCAGATACATCATCGGTGCCGGTTCGTTGCCGAACGAGGCGGTCACGCGGCGGATCGATTCGGCCGAGGCTTCGGCCAGCGTCACCTGCGCGGTCGCATCGCGCTTGGCCGATTCGAGCCGCGCTTCGGCTTCCAGAATCATTGCCTGCTTCTGGCCCTCGGCGCGAGTCACCACGGCATTGCGCTCGCGGTCGGCGCTGGCCTGCATTTCCATCGCCCGCTGCATCGACTCCGACGGCTTGATGTCCTGAATCTCGACCGACTTGACGGTCAGCCCCCAGTCGATCGCCTCGTCGGCGATGCTCTCGCGCAGGCGCAGCTTGATCTTGTCGCGCGAGGACAGCGCCTCGTTCAGTTCCATCTCGCCGACGATCGAGCGCAGGGTGGTCATGATCATGTTGCGGATCGCTTCGGAAAAATCGGTCACGCCGTAAACGGCCTTGACCGGATCGGTCACCTTGATGAAGGCGATCGCATTGGTCAGGATCACCGCGTTGTCCTTGGTGATGACCTCCTGCTCCTGCACATCCAGGATGATGTCCTTGGTGACCAGCTTGTAGGCGATGTCGTCGAGATAGGGAATGATGATGTTCAGGCCCGGGCTCAGCGTGCCGTGGTACTTGCCCAGCCGCTCGACGATCCATTCCTCCCCCTGCGGCACGATCCGCACGCCCTTCCAGGCCGTCACGGCGACAAACGCCAAGATCGCCAGCACCACAATGAAACCTGCGCTCATGCCCGCCTCCATCATGCTTTCCCCACTTTAAGGATATTGCCTTCGATCGACATCACCCGCACCCGGTCGTTTGCCCGTATCGATTCGTCGGCGATGCAATCCCACACTTCGGAGCCCATCAGCGGTTTCTGGAAGCGCACGCTGCCGCGCTCGAACGGCTCGACGCCCCGTGTCAGCACCCCGACCTCGCCGACGACATGTGCATCGGACATGCCGATTCGCGTCTTGTGCGCCCCGCGCTTGAAGACGCGGAACCACAACACGATCATCGCCAGCGAAGCCAGTGTCCACAACAGGAACTGCGCGGTCAGACCCATCCCCGGCAAGACGACCACCACCAGGCCGACCAGCAGACTGCCCAGGCCGAACCAGATCAGCACGAACTGCGGAACCGCCAGTTCGGCGACAATCAGCGCGATCCCCAGCACGATCCAGTGCCACCACTCGACGGACATTCGCTCTCTCCTTGTTGCGCCGATTGTACCGGAGGCCGCTCAGCAATCGGCAAGTGCCGCCACATGCGCGGCCACGCTGCGCCCGATCGCGTCCAGCCGGTAGCCGCCTTCCAGCGCCGAGACCATGCGCCCGCCGGCATAGGCTTCGGCAATGTCGCGCACTTCATGCGTGAGCCAGGCATAGTCGCTCTCGTCGAGCTGCAACTGCGCCAGCGGATCGTCGCGATGCGCGTCGAACCCGGCGGAGAAGAACACCAGTTCCGGCCGAAACGTCTTCAGCGCCGGCAGGCCGCTGCGCTTGAACGCCTCTCGATAGGCCGGGCCGGCGGTTCCCGCGGGCAGCGCAATCGGCACGAAACCCGGCCGCGGCTGTGACCCGGCGTGCGGATAGTAGGGATGCTGAAAACTGTCGACCAGCAGCACGCGGGGCTCGGCGCGAAACATCTCCTCGGTGCCGTTGCCGTGGTGCACATCGAAATCCACCACGGCCACGCGTTTCACCCGATGGACCGCCAAAGCGTGCGCAACACCGACCGCGACGTTGCCGTAGAGGCAAAAGCCCATCGCCCGGCCGGGTCGCGCATGATGCCCGGGCGGGCGTACCGCGCAGAATGCGCTGCGCACTTCGCCGGCCATCACCCGATCCACCGCGCCGACCACCGCGCCGGCAGCCCGCTGCGCCGCGAGCAGCGAACCCGGGCTCAGTGCGGTATCCGGATCGAGCCGGTGGATGCCCTCGCGCGGGAGCGAGGTCTTCAGCCGGTCGAGATACGCCGCGTCATGGACGCGCAGCAGTTGTTCGCGCGTGACGGCCGGCGCTTCCACCCTGCGCAGGCGATCGAGCAGGCGCGCCTCGCGCAAGCCGCGCTCCACCGCCTCCAGCCGGGCCGGCGACTCGGGATGGCCGTCGCCCATGTTGTGCAGCCGGCAATCGGCGTGGGTCAGGTAGGCGCAGGTGGGCGCCGGGTTGGGTTGCGCCATGCGTTCGAGTTCGCGGTGAGCGGCCGACCGGATATCGGCCCGGCTTTGCCATCGAGTGTACCCGTGAAGCGTGCAAGATGACCGTTCCGGCCGGACAACCGCAGGTGCGGCGCAACGGGTGCGGTGGTGTGCGAGAGTGGAAAAGCAGGTGGGCGAGAGCGACGAGAAAGGCGTGGCGAGCGGCGCCCGCGCGGCGCCTAATCGCGCATCGCGCCGTGGCGAACCGGGGGTTGCTCGGCGTCCGATTGCCTGGGCAGCACATACAGGACGAACACCGCAATGGCGCCGAGCAGGCCGAATACGATCAGGGTGTCCAGCATGGTCGAAGCTCCTTGGTCGGGCGCGCCCGCGGAATGCGGGGAACACATCGTCGTTACGGCAGTCCCCGCTGCGACTTTAGCGGCTCGGCGGCAGCGATCCTGCGCAATCGCTCACGGCAGCGCGCAGAAGCCGGCGCTGCGGCAGCATGCCGGCCCGCCCACCGGCCCGGCCGCGCGCGCCGGGTAAAACGGGGCGGGCCGGCGAGCCGCAGCGGGACGGCCTCTTGCGGCATGCCACGCCAGAACCCGCATGGATATTGGCTTCCAGGCCTGCCATGGCGCAGAGCGCCAGCACATGCGGCTCGCAGCCTGGCAGCCGCGCGATCCGGCTTGGCAAGCACGGCGGGTCCGCTCACGGTAAAGTGTCGCCGGGCGCGGGCGTACCGCGGATCGAACGCCTGTTCGATCCCGCAGCGCGCCATGCCAGCCCGACCGGCCAGGCCGGACACAAAACAACAGGAGGAGTCATGGACAGGATCTGGACCAAGCACTACCCCGCCGGCATCCCGGCGGAGGTGGACATCAACGAGCACGCCTCGCTGAAGGAGATTTTCGAGAAGACCTGCGCGCGCCACGGCGAGCGCACCGCCTTCAGCAACATGGGCGTGCGCATGAGCTTCGCCCAGCTCGACGATGCGACGCGCAACTTCGCCGCCTACCTGCAGCAGGGGCTGGGGCTGAAAAAGGGCGATCGGCTCGCCATCATGATGCCCAACCTGCTGCAGTATCCGGTTGCCATGTTCGGCGCGCTGCGCGCCGGGCTCACGGTGGTCAACTGCAACCCGCTGTACACCGCGCGCGAACTGGAGCACCAGCTCAAGGATTCCGGCGCCAGCGCGATCGTGGTGCTGGAGAATTTCGCCACCACGCTGCAGGAAGTGCTGCCGCGCACCCCGGTCAAATCCGTCATCACCACACAGGTCGGCGACCTGCTGCCCGGGCTCAAGGGCGTGATCACCAACCTGGTGGTCAAGCATGTCAAGAAAATGGTGCCGGCGTGGCGGATCGACGGCGCCGTGGCCTTGCCGGCGGCGCTGGCTGCTGGCAAACGGCACGCCCTCGCGCCGGTGGCGCTGACCCACGACGACGTGGCGTTCCTGCAGTACACCGGCGGCACCACCGGCGTCGCCAAGGGCGCCGTGCTGACCCACCGCAACATGGTCGCCAACCTGCAGCAGGCCTCCGCCTGGATCGCCATCAACATGGTCGAAGGCAGCGAAGTGATGGTGATACCGCTGCCGCTCTACCACATCCTGTCGCTGACGATCAGCCTGATCTTCTTCAAGCTCGGCTCGCACATCGTGCTGATCACCAATCCGCGCGACCTGCCGGCGCTCATCAAGGAACTGGGCAAGGTGCGATTCACCGCGATCCTCGGCGTCAATACGCTGTTCCATGCGCTGCTCAACGCGCCGGGATTCGGCGAAGTGGCAGGCCGCTCGCTCAAGCTCGCGTTTGCCGGCGGCATGGCGGTCCAGCAGACGGTGGCGAAAAAGTGGGAGGCGCTGACCGGCGCGCCGCTGATCGAGGGCTACGGGCTCACCGAGACCTCGCCGGTGGTCACCGGCAACCCGCTCGACATCAAGCAATGGACCGGCACCATCGGCCTGCCGATCCCGTCGACCGATCTGGCGATTCTCGACGACGGCGGCAACGAGATGCCGGTCGGCCAGGTCGGCGAGTTGTGCGTGCGCGGTCCGCAGGTGATGCGCGGCTACTGGAACCGGCCGCAGGAGACCGAGCAGGCGTTCATCAACGGCTGGTTCCGCACCGGCGACATGGGCTTCATGGACGAGCGCGGCTACTTCAAGATCACCGACCGCAAGAAAGACATGATCCTGGTCTCGGGCTTCAACGTCTATCCCAACGAGATCGAAGACATCGTCATGATGCACGCCGGCGTGATGGAAGTCGCCGCGATCGGCGCGCCGGATGAGCGCTCGGGCGAAGTGGTGAAGATCGTCGTGGTGCGCAAGGATCCCGGCCTCACCGAAGAGGCGCTGATCGCCCACTGCCGCGAGCACCTGACCGGCTACAAGGTGCCCAAGCTGGTCGAGTTCCGCACCGAGCCCCTGCCCAAGACCAACATCGGCAAGGTGCTGCGGCGATTGCTGCGCGACCAGTCGACAGCGGCCAAACCGCCCGCGTAGCGCATACACTGGCCGGATTCACTCTCCGCTCCGATCGATGGCCGACTACCCGCAGCACCTGATCCGCCACCTCGTGCTGCGCGACGGCACATCGATCGTGATCCGGCCGATCCGCCCCGACGATGCCGAGCGCGAGCAGGCCTTCGTGCGCGAGCTGTCCGAGCAGTCGCGCTACATGCGCTTCATGACGACCATCAACCAGTTGCCGCCGAAGAAACTGGCTTTTTTCATCGACGTCGATTATCAGCGCCATCTGGCGCTGCTCGCCACCATCGTGCGCGATGGGCAGGAAGTGCAGATCGGCGTGGCGCGCTATGTCGCCGACAAGACGCCCGGCGAATGCGAATTCGCCGTCGTGGTGGCCGACGCGTGGCAGGGCAAGGGCGTGGCGAACCGGCTGATGCGCGCCCTGATCGAGGCCGCCCGCGACAACGGCTACAGCCTGATCGAAGGCCTGGTATTCGCCGCCAACCAGAAGATGCTCGACCTGTCGCGCGGGCTGGGTTTCGAAATCCAGTCGATTCCCGGCGAAGCCGAAACGGTGCGCGTCGTTCGCCAGCTATCGGCGCCGCTGCCTGCCCCGCGGGCCGCATGAAATGGCGCTCTTCGGGCAAGGCGGGCTGAAAGCCCCGTGTATAGGCGCTTCCAGCCATGCCATGCCGCAGATGCCCAACCGGCGCGGCTTTCCACCGCCCGCGATCACGCCATCGCCGCCAGCCCTGCCCGCGCGACCTGCGCGTCCTGTGAGGCGTGCATGCCCGATACGCCGATCGCGCCGATGACTTTGCCGTTTGCGACGATCGGCAAGCCGCCTTCCACGGCCATGACGTTCGGCTGACTCAGCACGCGCAGGTTGGCACCGCCAGCGGCGATCGCATCTTCGAACAGCTTGGTCGGACGGCGGTAGTTGACCGCGGTCTCGGCCTTCAAGCGCGCGTTGTCGCTGCTGCCGTTCTGCGTGTTGTCCATGCGATGGAAGGCCACCATGCGCGCCGCGCTGTCTACGATGGCGATCGCCAGCGGCCAGCCGTTGCGCGCGGCTTCGGCCTCGGCGGCCTCGAGCATGCGTTTGGCCAGTTCGAGCGAGATCGGCGGCCCGTATTCGAGCGAAACTTGCGGATTGGGGATTGCGGGGGATTGGCTGCTCATGTCTGTCTCCGTCCAACGGGTTTGTGTTTTTGCCTCTGCGGCCCTGCATTCTGCCGCACCTGCTCGAACAGGCACACTGCTGCTGCCGCCGCGACATTGAGCGACTCGGCCGCGCCGGGCATCGGAATGCGCACCTGCCGCGTGGCCAGCGCCGCGACCTGCGGCGAGAGACCGGCGCCTTCATTGCCGAACAGCCAGGCGAGCGGGCCGCGCAGGTCGGTGTCGAACAGGCTGTGCTCCGCATCGAGCCGCGTGGCCACGATCTCGCCGGGGTAGCCGGCGAGCAGCGTCTCGATCCGCGCATGCTCGTGGATCGTCAGCGCCAGATGCGCGCCCATGCCGGCGCGCAGCACCTTGGGCGACCAGGCTTGCGCGCAGCCTTCGCCGAGCAGCACTTCGCTCACCCCGGCGGCCGCCGCGGTGCGCAGCAGCGTGCCCAGATTGCCGGCGTCCTGTACCGCGTCCAGGACGATGCAGTTACCGCCGGCAAGCCGGGCGGGCGGCGCAGGCGGGATGTCGATGCATGCGAGGATGCCGCTTGGCGTGTCAACCGGACTGACCTTGGCGAACAGCGCATCGCTCAGCACGATGACATCGGCGCTATCGCCATGGCGGCGCATCAGCGCTGCGATCTGCGGCTGCGCGCTGCCCGACTCGCTAGCGACCAGTTGCACGGGGCGCTTGCCGTGCGCGAGCCAGGTGTCGACCAGATGCACGCCGTCGAGCAGCGTCTGGCCGCGCTTGCGCCGTTCGCGCGCCGAACCCGCCAGCTCGCGCAGCAGCTTGAAACCAGAATTGTCGGCGGAGCGGATATGCTTCATGGCGGGCCGGCGCTCAGCCGCCGAGCCAGGCATTGCGCAGCGTCAACGCGGCCCTGCCCGGGCGCGCGGCGATGCGCAGCCTGGCGACATCGCGCGGCGCATCGGCCAGCGTGAGCGCGAACGTCATCAACTCGTCCCGCCGGAAGGCGTGCACCTCCACCGTGCCGCCGCCGCGATGACGGCCGAGCAGCGTATCGAGGTTGTCGCGCGTGACGCGCAGGCCGTCGATGGCGCACAGCACGTCGTGCGCGGACAGCCCGGCGGCCTGCGCCGGGCCAGCGTCGTAAACATTGGCGAGCTTGACCTCGGCGCCCTCGGCCCTGGTGCGCGCACCGAGCCAGGGCGTGCTATTGGCGCGCTCCCACTGCAGCTCGACGCCGGCCGCGGCCAGCAGCGGTTTGAGCGGCAGTTCGCCGGTGCCATGCACCCAGGCGGCGAACAGCGGCCTGAGCTTGAGGCCGGAAACTTCCTCGGCCAGGCGCGGAATCTCGCCCTTCTCCACGCCGCGGCCGGTGGCGCCGTGGCGCTGCCACAGGGCGCGCATCAGGTCGTCGAGGCTCACGCGGCCATCGCTGCGGCTGCGCAGCGTGAGGTCGAGCGCCAGCGCGATCAGCGAACCCTTGGCGTAGTAGCTGACCAGCGCGTTGGGGCTGTTCTCGTCCTGGCGGTAATACTTGATCCAGGCGTCGAACGAGGATTCGGCCACACTCTGCTTGAGCCGTCCGCTGCCGCGCTGCACGGTGGCGATGGTCTTTGCGAGCAGGTCGAGGTAGGCCTCGCGCGTGATCGCGCCGCTTCTCACCAGCGCGATGTCGTCGTAATACGAGGTGAAGCCCTCGAAGGCCCACAACAGCGTGGTGTAGTTCTCGCGTGCGAGGTCGTAGGGCTGGAACACCGCCGGCCGGATGCGCTTGACGTTCCAGCAGTGAAAGTACTCGTGCGAGCACAGGCCGAGAAAGCCGCGGTAGGCATCGGTCATCTTGCCCATCGCCGGCGCCGGCAGGTCGTTGCGCGAACACAGCAACGCGGTGGAGGACCGATGTTCCAAGCCGCCGTAGCCCTCGCCGACCGCGGTGACGAGAAACAGGAAGCGTCGGAACGGCGGCTTGCCGCGCGGGCCGTGGAACAGGCGGATCTGCCAGGCGCAGATGCGCGCCAGGTCGGCCGCCAGGCGCGCGGTATCGCAGTCGTGGCGGCCGCTGATCGCCACCTCGTGCGGCACGCCGCCGGCCTTGAAGCGCGCCAGCGTGAAGCGGCCGAGCTCGACCGGGTGGTCGATCAATTCGTCGTAATTCGCCGCGCGATACACGCCAAAGCCCCAGGGCGCCGCCGCGCCGCGCTCGCCCTGCGCGCGCGCCAGCGTGGTCGCGACGCGCCAGTCGCGGGTTGCGCGACCGGCCGGCGGACGGATGTCGACCAGGCACGGCGCGTCCTCGCGCCCCTCGACGCGCAGGAAAACGCTGGTGCCGTTGAAGAAGCCATGCGTGGCGTCGAGATGCGCGCCGCGCACCGAGAGATCCCACGCGTACACCTCGCAGGTGACGTTGAGCCGCCGCGCGCGCGCCGGCAGCGGGCCGGCCTGCCAGGTGTGCTTGTCGAGCTTGCGCAGCGCCACCGGCGTGGCACCGGCTTGGGCGGAGATGCGCACGATGTTGCGTGCGAATTCGCGGATCATGTAGCTGCCGGGTATCCAGGCCGGCAGCATGAAGCGCTGCCCGGCCGGATCGGGCGCGTCCACCGTCAGCGTAACCTCGAACAGGTGCGCGGCCGGGTTGGCCGGCGTGATCGCGTAGCGGATCGGCTTGCGCTCGCGCGCTACTGGCGCAACGGGTGCAACAGGCTTGGCGGGCGCAGCGGATGCCATGGCGGATTCCCTCTGTTGATGACTCGGGATTCTATCGAAGTTGGCGCCATTGCCTGGCGGCAGACGCTGCACGCGACGGCGGCGCGGATCAGGCAGCGAGGTCCGCCTCTAGCGGCGGCAGCGGCACGTCGAGCGTGGCGCACAGCGTCCGCAGCAGCAGGTTCTCGCGCGCCGTCACCACGCCGTCATGGGTGATCGCGGCGACCGCGGCGCGAATCAGCAAGGGCTTGTCCATCGGCGTCACGAACAGCAGGCGTTCTAGCGCGGCGCGCACCTGCGACGGCCCGACCGCGGCGGCAGCCATCAACGCCAGTTGCGGGCAGCGCGCGCCGATCTGGCCGCGTGCCTGCTCGAAGGCCAGCGGCGTGTCCCTGGTTGCCGCGTGCGCCAGGGCCGAGAGCACGGCGCTCGCCGCATCGGCCAGTTGCGGCAGCGCCTGCAGCAGCCGCGCACGCTCGATGGTGACGCGCTGGATCAGCCGGTATTCGATCAGGATGTAGAGCAGCAGTTCGGGCAGCGAGAGCGTGTTGTCCACCAGCACCAGCCGGCGCATGCGGTCGAGGAATTGCGTGCGGGCGGCTGCTTCCAGTGTGCGCAGCGCAGGCACGGCCAGGTCGGCCAGCTCGACCTGGCGCGCTTCGCCGAGCGCCTCGATCGGCGCGATCAGATCGACCAGGCGCTGGAAATCCTCCGGCGCAAGTTCTCGCTGCAGGAACTGAAGCTGGCGCTTGCGCTGCGCCGGTTCGAGCAGCAGCAGACAGATCGCCACCACGAGTTGCGCGCCGCCCGCCTCGCGCAATGCGCCGGTGATGCGGCTGTCGAGTCCGTTGTGGAAATCGCGCGCTTGCTCCATCTGCTGCGGCGTCACACGCGCGACGGCGGCGATCACGCTATCGGGCGCCAGGCGCGATCTGCCGCCGCGTTGGCGCGCGCCGGCCTGCGCTGCGAAGCCGGCCGCGCCGTCGAGTGCGGCGATCTCCTCGGCAGCCGGTGGCGGCGGCTCGGTTTCGATGACATCCATCTCGCGCCCGTAGATGCGCCGCACCCGCTCGACGACCGGCGGATGGGTGGCGAACCAGCCGTCGACCATCTGCTCCACCGTGGCACCGAAGCACAGGTAGGAGAGCGTCTCGCCGTTCGGGTGGTCGATCAGCGTGCCCTCGACCCAGCCGCCGATCCGCCGCAGCGCGCCGCCGATGCCATCCGGGTTGCGCGTGTAGCGCACGGCCGAGGCGTCGGCGAGAAATTCGCGTTGCCGTGAAACGGCGGCCTGGATCATCCGGCCGAGCAGCACGCCGAGGTAGCCGACCGCGCACAGCGCGCCGCCGACCAGCAGCGCCGGCACCAGGGCACGGATCTCGTCGGCCTCGAAGCCGAGGCGGATCAGCAGCCGGCCCATGACGAAAATGCCGAGCAGGCCCGAGAGCCAGCCGAGCAGACGGATGTTGAGCCGCATGTCGCCATGCAGGATGTGGCTGAACTCGTGCGCGATCACGCCCTGCAACTGGTCGCGGGTGAGTTGCGTCAGGGTGCCGCGATTGACGGCGACGATCGCCTCGTTCGGGCTGTAGCCGGCGGCGAAGGCGTTGATGCCGCGCTCCTTGTCGAGTACGTAGACGCGCGGCACGGTGAGGCCGGAGGCGATCGCCATTTCCTCGACGACATTGAGCAGGCGCCGCTCATGCAGATCGCGTGTGCCCGGTTCGAGCAGGCGCGCGCCGACCATCTTCGCCACCGCCTCGCCGCCCTCGGCCAGCCGCACGATGCGAACCAGCGCGCCGATGCCCACCACCAGCAGCACCGCGACCATCGAGCCGGCATGGAAGCCGAGCGGCAGCGCGGGTATCGGCGTGTGGGTCCCGACATGCACGGTGATCGTGATCACCGCGTCGACCGCGGCGACGATCACCAGCACCGCCAGCGCGAACCACAGCACCAGCCAGCGCGAGGTGCGGCGCGCCTTGTCCTGCGCGGCGAAGAAGTCCATGTTCGGTGAGGGGTGAGGAGTGAGGGGTGAAGGGTGAAGACCTGTCGGGGGGCGAGGGTTTCTTCCCCTCACGCCTGACCCCTAACTCCTCCCCCCTCACCCGCTCTAGAACTTGACTGCCACCGCCTTGCGCTCGGCCTCGGACTCGGTGGCAGTGAGCAACTGGGCGCGCACGAAGCCGAAAGTGCCGGCGATGATGTTGCCGGGAAACTTCTCGATCTCGGTGTTGTAGCCGGTGACCGCGTCGTTGAACGCCTGGCGCGCGAAGGCGACCTTGTTCTCGGTGCTGGTCAGTTCCTCCGACAGCTGCATCATGTTCTGGTTGGCCTTGAGCTCCGGATACGACTCGGACAGCGCGAACAGTTTGCCCAGCCCGCCGGCGAGCGTGGATTCGGCCGACATCAGGTCGCGCATGGCGCCGGCATCGGCCGGATTGGCCGCCGCCTTGTCCGCTGCGCTCAGCGCCTTGTTGCGCGCGGTGATCACTGCCTCGAGCGTATCGCGCTCGTGCGCCATGTAGGCCTTGGCGGTTTCCACCAGATTGGGAATCAGGTCGTAGCGCCGCTTGAGCTGCACGTCGATCTGCGAGTACGCGTTCTTGAAGCGGTTGCGCAGGTCGACCAGCCCGTTGTAGAGCGAGATCAGCCAGATGATGAACGCAACGATGGCTGCCAGAAAAAGCAGGAATCCGACCATGTCTCCTCCGAGCGATTGGTGTTGTCTGCGGGGCCGCGGCGGGCTGCGGTTCCCGGTGCGCGCTCTACCGGCGCGCATCCGCTGGCGCTACGGTACTGTATCCACTTCAAATGGTAAACCGTGGCGGACACGGTGCCCGATTCTTTCGGCGCTCGCCTGGCGTGAATCGGCAGGGCGCGCTGTTGCGCCCCGGG
>WBZS01000349.1_pt1 | contig 65840 bp, 72 predicted proteins | sample 5204201 | NCBI WGS metagenome assembly WBZS01 (sample SAMN12344357, study PRJNA552823) | activated sludge metagenome | biome: Activated sludge suspended growth; feature: Nitrification reactor; material: Wastewater; isolation source: activated sludge from nitrification reactor of wastewater...
AATGGTTGTCGACCGCTCGTCCAAACTCGTCCCCGGCGACATCGTTTCGCTTGGTCGCGACCGCTTCACCGTCGTCGGCCTGACGGCCTATCACGTCAATTCCGGCGGCGATCCGGCCGCCTTCGTGACGCTGCGTGACGCCCAGAAGTACCAGGCTGAACTCGATCCGGCCGCCCTTCGCCTGCAGAAGGCGCGCGGCGTCGGTTCGGGCAGTGCCGATACGGTCAGCGCCGTACTGGCGAGGCTTTCTCCCCATGCTTCGGTTGACTCGGTCGCCGCCGACATCGGTCGCTGGAAACACCTGACCGGCATATCGCAGGCCGAGCAGGAGGCGATTCTCACCGGCTCCCATATCGACCGGGCTCGCCGCCAGATCGGGCTGTTCACCGGCCTTCTGCTCGCGGTCTCGGCGGTGGTGATCGCGTTGATCATCTACACGATGACGATGGAGAAGCTGAAGCAGATCGCAACACTGAAGCTGATTGGCGCCCCGGACCGGACCATCGTCGCCATGGTCGTCCAGCAGGCGCTGGCTCTTGGGTTGATCGGCTTCTCGATGGGCTGGCTGCTGATCGTCAACATCAAGGAGATCTTTCCGCGCCGTATCGTGCTCGACACCGACAATGTCGCTGAACTCGGCGCCGTCATCATCGCGGTCTGCCTGATCGCCAGTGCGCTCGGCGTTCGCGCGGCGCTGAAGGTCGATCCTGCCACGGCGCTCGGAGGGTGACGTGACGAAATCCCGCCCCGCTCCGCTTGTCTCGATCCGCGGCGTCTCCAAGCACTATGGAGAGGGCAGCGCCCGCGTCGATGCGCTGCGCGACGTCTCGCTCGACATATTCCCGCGCGAGGTCGTCGCCTTGCTCGGGCCATCGGGGTCCGGCAAGACCACCCTGCTCAATGTCATCGGCTGCATCATCGATCCGTCGGCCGGCGCGATGGACCTCGACGGCGAAAAGGTTTTCGAAAACGCCAAATGGCTGCGCGCCGACCTGCGACGGTTGCGCCTGGAGAAGATCGGCTTCATCTTCCAGTTCCACAATTTGCTGCCGTTTCTCGACGCCACCGACAATGTCGCCGTCGCGCTCGAACTGGCCGGCAACCCGGCGGCCGATGCACGCCGTCGCGCGGTCGAGTTGCTCGACTATCTCGAGATTGGCCATCGGCGCGACGCCATGCCGGCAAAGCTATCCGGTGGCGAGGCGCAACGCGTCGCGATTGCCCGGGCGCTCGCCAACCGGCCGCGCATCATCCTCGCCGACGAACCGACCGCAGCGCTCGACTCCAAGCGCGCCCGGATCGTCATGGAACTCCTGCGCAAGCTCGCCGCAGAGCAGGATGCTGCCATCATCGCAGTGACCCACGACGAGAAGATTTTCGACTATTTCGACCGTGTCTGCCATTTGCGCGATGGCGTGATCGAGGAAGAAACCCGCGGCGAACCGGTTGGACAAATTGTTTGACAAAAACCGACCGGTTGGTATTTTTGATCCATGCCAGCCGAATCCACCTCCGTCTCCAAGGGTGAACTTGCCCGCCGCCGCATTCTCGATGCGGCGCTGAAGCTCATCCGCCAGAAAGGCTATGCCGCCACGCGGGTCGAAGACATCTGCGACGAGGCGGGCATGACCAAGGGCGGCTTCTTCCACCACTTCAAGGGCAAGGAGGACATGGCCGTCGCCGCCGCCGCGCATTGGAGCGAGGTCACGGGCGGCTTGTTCGATCGGGCCCCCTATCATGAGCCGGCCAACCCGTACGACCGCGTTCTCGCCTATATCGATTTCCGCAAGCAGATCCTTCAGGGCGGTACGGCCGACTTCACCTGCCTTGTCGGAACGCTGGCGCAGGAAACCCACCTGACCAGCCCGGCCATTCGCGACGCGGCCGGGGAATCGATCTTCGGCCATGCCGCAACCCTGGTGCCTGACATCGCCGCCGCCAAGGCCGAGCGCTGTCCGGAAGCCGACTGGACGCCTGAAAGCCTGGCGCAATTCACCCAGGCCGTCCTGCAGGGAGCATTCGTCCTTGCCAAGGCGTCCGGCGGGCCGGACGTCGCGCGTGACATGGTCGACCATCTGAAACATTACGTAGTGCTGCTGTTCCACGAGAAAAACCGAAGGGAGTAAGCCATGGAACCGACTGTTTATCTCAATTTCAACGGCGATTGCCGCGAAGCCATGACCTTCTACGCGCAAGTCCTGGGCGGCGAGGTGACCGGCGTCTATTCCAACAAGGACGCTCCGAACCCGGAAAGCCGGATGCCGGGAGGCGACGATCTGGTGATGAACATGGCGGTGAGGTTCGGCAACACGATCGTCATGGCCTCCGACGCCCCCGCGCCATATTACGAGACGCCGCAGGGGTTCTCGGTCAACGTTTCGCCCGCGTCGAAAGCGGAAGCCGAACGTGTTTTCGCCGCGCTGTCGAAGGACGCCCGCAAGATCTCGATGCCGCTCGGCGAGACCTTCTGGGCCGACGCCTTCGCCATGTTCACCGACAAATTCGGTACGCCGTGGATGATCAATTTCGCCGGCTCAAAAATGCCCGGCTGACCACGCTCTGGGAAGACCCGACCGCAACGGCGGCGGGCAAGGAAAGACGGAGATCGCCATGACGGCCCAATCGCCGAACCCCCGCGAATTGCGCATCGAACGCGTGCTGAAGGCGCCCCGCGCCGCCGTCTGGCGTTGCTGGACCGAGCCGGAGCTGATGCTGAAATGGTTCACCCCGAAACCGTGGAAGACCGTCGAGGCGAAAGTCGATTTGCGCCCGGGTGGCGCATCGATGGTGGTGATGGAAAGCCCGGAAGGCGTACGCCATCCCAATCCGGGCCAGTATCTGGTGGTCGAACCGAACCAGCGCCTGCTGTTCACCGACGCTTTTGTCGGCGACTGGGTGCCCTCGGAGAAACCCTTCATGGTCGGCGGCATCGAATTGGCGGACGCGCCGGGCGGCGGCACACGCTACGTCGCCTTCGCCCGCCACTGGAGCGATGACGACAGGAAAGCGCACGAGGACATGGGCTTTCATCCCGGATGGAACGCAGCAGCGGACCAGCTCGAGGAGCTGGCGAAAACGCTGTGAGGACGGCGCCATGACCTTCAAAGCCTATATGGACAATATCGAAGCGAAGACCGGAAAATCGCCAAAACAGTTCCGGGCGCTCGCCGACGCCAGGGGTCTCACCGAGAAAGGCCGGCTCAAGCCGGGCATCAGGGCCGGGCAGGTCACCGACTGGCTCAAGGCCGATTATTCGCTCGGCCACGGCCATGCCATGGCGCTCTACGCCCTTTTCAAGGGCTTCAAACAGGAAGGCGACGCTTGACCCCGTCCAATGGAGGAGAAAGCAGTGACCGATCCGTTTCCCGCCGACCGCGAACTGGTGCTGCACCGCATCCTCGACGCGCCGCGCAACAAGGTGTTCAAATGCTGGACCAGCGCCGACCTGCTGAAGCAATGGTTCACACCGAAACCGTGGTTCATCCCGGTCGCAGGGATGGATTTCCGCGTCGGCGGCCACAACCACGCCGACATGCACGGTCCTGACGGCGAAACCTCGCTGATCCGCCATGTCTGGCTGGAAATCGTTCCAAACGAGAAGATCGTCTTCACCGACGCTTTTTCGCGCGCCTGGGAGCCGTCGGAGCATCCGTTCATCGTGGCGATCGTCACCTTCGCCGATGCCGGGCCGGGCAAGACCGACTACCGCGCCGTGGTGCGCCACTGGAGCGTCGCTGATTGCAAGCGCCACGAGGAGATGGGTTTTTTTGAGGGCTGGGGCGCAGTCACCGACCAGCTCGAGGCGCTTGCCCGGACATTGTAGGGGAGATGACAGACATGGCTGCCAAAGTCCGCACCTGCATCTGGATGGACAACGAAGGCGAAGAGGCGGCAACGTTCTACGTCTCGCTTCTTGCCGGCTCCACCATTGAGTCCGTCGACCGCTATCCGGAGGGCAGCGAGCACGGCAAACCGGGTTCCGCCATGGTTGTCGATTTCACGCTCGCCGGCACGCCCTACCAGATCATCAACGGCGGGCCGATGTTCCCGCTCAGCGAAGCGGTTTCGATTTCCGTGCGGACGAAGGATCAGGCCGAGACCGATCGCCTGTGGTCGGCGTTGACCGCCGATGGCGGGGCGGAATCGATGTGCGGTTGGTGCAGGGACCGCTTCGGCCTGTCGTGGCAGATCGTACCTGAACCGGCCATCGCGCTTCTGTCCGGGCCGTCGGCCGCAAAGGTCTGGCCGGCGCTGATGCAGATGAAAAAGGTCGACGTCGCCGCGCTGGAGCGCGCTGCGCACACACCCTAGTACTTCTGCGCGAGGGCCGTGGAAACACTCCGTGTTTCCGGCTTACGGCGTTGACCGCGCGGCCGCGGGCAGCCAAGGAAAGGCGAACGGGACCGAAACGCCATGCCGCCGAAACTGCCGATCGTCCGCCTTCCGCATGCACATGGCCTTGAGTTGCCATCCTATGAGACCGCCGGCGCCGCCGGGATGGATCTGCGCGCCGCCGTTGCGGAGGAGGGCCCGATGATGCTCGCACCCGGCGCGCGCTCTTTGGTGCCGACCGGGCTGGTCATGGAAATCCCCCAAGGCTTTGAAGGACAGGTGCGGCCGCGCTCGGGACTGGCGCTGAAGCATGGCGTGACCTGCCTCAACACGCCCGGAACGATCGATTCCGACTACCGGGGCGAGGTCAAGGTGCTGCTGGTCAATCTCGGGACCGAGGAGTTTCGCGTTACGCGCGGCATGCGTATCGCACAGCTGATCATCGCCCCGGTGACGCGAGTGACAATTATCGAGGCGAGCCTTGCCAACGATACGGCGCGCGGTGCCGGCGGTTTCGGTTCCACTGGCACCCATTAAGCTGGCTGGCGACGTGTTGAATCCGGCAAACCTCCGGCCGGAGGTCGTTCAAGAAATAACCTTGCCATATGTAATTAACAAAAATATTAAATAGAGGCCAAAAGAGGAGTTGGCCGTGAATCGCTGGTTGCTTGCCGCCGCCGTCCTGTCCGCCGTCGCCTGCCTGGTCCACCTCTTCTTAGGCGGGACAGCATTCTATGGACCGGCGCTGACCCGTCTCGGCGAGGTCGACGGTGCCATTCTCGCTGCCGTCTGGCATGGGGTTTCGTTGATCCTTGCGATCAACGCCGTTGCCTACGCTTTGGCCGCGCGGCCCCAGGCCACGGCGGTGTCCTCGCTTCAGCCGACCGCGATCGCCCTGTCGCTTGCGGTGACCTTCCTTGGATTCGGTCTCGTCCGCCTGGGCTCGCTCACCGCGACACCGCAATGGACGATTTTTCTGTTGATCGGAATTTTCGGTTTGATCGGCTGGCGCCGCCGCGCCTGACGGCTCCACTGCCAGGACCGGCTTGGCGGGAGCCGCCAGCCTCGACATATTGCCGGTCGCACGGTTTTGCCACAATCCCGTTGCCGTCTGACCCTGGCCTCTTCCCCGTCCCAGCTTTCCGGTCATGTCGATGCGCTGTTCGTTTTCATTACCCGCCGCCCTGCTGTGGCTTGGTTGTCTGTCATATCCCGCCCTCGCCGGCTCCGAATACCATGACCTGGGCGACGCGGTTCCAGGTGCCGCCGGGCGGACCTTCGCCGATTTGTTCGGCTCGGCGCTTGGCACGATCTCCGCCGAATCGGGAGGGTGGTCGCTCGAACTCAAGGACAACCTGCGGGACATCGATCCCGACAACGATTCCGAAGCTTTCCCGAATGATATTGCTCTGACGGGCGTCGAATCGGAAATCCTGCCCGGCACGGACGGAAATCTGGCGGTGCTCGCCGATTCCGGCGATTTCTTTGCGGTGCTTGCCGTCTTCGACCTCAAGGGCAAGGCGCATCCGCTCGTCGATGCCGCGGCGGTAACCTATGACCGAATGAACGGGCTCGGCGACATGCTGGATCTTTCCGGCGAGGCAACGGCGATCCGCGTCACATCGAGCCACCTCAACGCGGGCCAGTCCTATGCAATCGATTCGCTGATCATGTTGTCCGCAGGCCACCTGTCGCTCATCGATTCGGTTCTCACCCTTTCCGACATGGGATGCGGCTTCCAGCGCCAGCAGACGCCGGAGTTTACGGCCATCGACGCACCGGGTCGTGCCCAGGCCGATATCGCCGCCGTCGTCACCGAGACGGTCACGACCACCGGCGAATCCTGCGACGATTCGCAGGATGTCCCCCCACCCTCGACACGCCGCGTCGCGGTCACCTATCGTTGGGACGGGAAAACCAGGAAATATGTCGCCGATTCCGACGCCCTCGACAGGCTTCAGGCCGAGACCGAGGAACGGTTCTGATCGGCGCCGGGAGGCAGGATGCAGCCGATTCTGACCGTCGACGACATGCACACCGGGGGCGAGCCCGCACGAATCGTCACCTCCGGCTGGCCGGACGTGCTGGGCGCCTCGATTCTCGAGAAACGCGCCTACGCACGTGCCAACCACGACCATCTGCGCCGCATCCTGATGTTCGAGCCGCGCGGCCATTATGACATGTACGGCGCGCTGCTGGTGGCGCCGAGCTTGCCGGGCGCCGACCTTGCCGTCCTGTTCATGCACAATGAAGGCTGGTCGACCATGTGCGGCCACGCCACCATTGCACTCGGCCGCTACGCCGTCGAGAAAGGTCTCGTCGCGGTTACCGAACCAGTCACGCGGATCGGCCTGGAATGCCCCTGCGGCCTGGTGCAGGTCGCTGTGGAGGTCGTGGGCGGCATCGTTGGCCGTGTTTCCTTTGACAGCGTTCCCGCTTTCCTTTCGGCGAGGGACCTTGTCGTGGATGTTCCCGGGCACGGTCAGGTGACCTGCGACGTCGCCTATGGCGGGGCCTTCTACGCGCTCGCCGATTGTCGCCAGTTCGGCCTCGCCTTCGGCCACGACCGCATCCGCGATTTCGTCGATGCAGCCACGGCCTTGTCCGACGCGGTACGCGCCGCCCATCGCCTCGACCATCCCGATAGCGCCGATCTGGAATTCCTCTATGGCTCGATCCTGACCGACGGCGGCGACGGGCACGGCCAGCCGACAAAAAACGTCTGCGTCTTCGCCGATGCCGAGGTCGATCGCTCGCCGACCGGTTCGGGCGTCACCGCCCGCCTCGCCGCGATGCATGCGCGCGGCCTTGTTGGCGCGGGCGAACCCCGTGTCTTCGAATCGGTCACCGGCTCGCACTTCGAAGGGACAATTGTCTCGGCCTTCGATTATGGCGGCCGTCCGGCCGTCACCGTCCGCGTTGCCGGGCGATCGCATTGGAGCGGCCGGGCCGAATACGTCGTCGAGCCCGACGATCCGCTCGGCGGCGGTTTCCTGCTGCGTTGAGTTCCCTGCGCTCGCGAAAATGTGGATTGACGCGGCCGGGTCCATTGCCTCTCATGCCCGTGGAGAACCGGCATGACGACGATCCTTGGCCATTCGCGCCGACATTTCCTGCTGACGCTGGCGGCGATTCCGCTGGCGGGATCGCAGGCCTTGGCGGCTGCGAAGAGCGGCGAGGGTATCGTTTTCCATTACTTCGGCGCGAAGGACTGTCCGTATTGCCAGGCATTCGTTCGCGACGATCTTGCCGAGCTGAAAGCCCTCGCGGGCGATGCATCGGTGTCCTTCGTCTTCCGCGAGACCGCGAGCCTGCGCGACCTGCGCAAGGCAGGCGTCTTTGACGAGTTGAACGGCCTCTGGCTGCGGATCGTGCGTCGCTCCGGCTATGGCGTGCCTGCCTTCGCGCTCGTCGATAAGGGCACGTTCGTCGATTCGCGCGCCGGAAGCTGGCGCGAGCTCCTCGTCAAGGCGATTGCGCGTTCCGGCAAGGCCTAGGACCGGCGCGACCGCCGTTATCCCGGCACGGGTGCCAGGGAGAACGGATTTCTCTTGAAATCGGTCATCATGGAAAAAACTGCTCACGCCGGAGCTGGGGCGCGGTTGCCGCGCCTCGTTTTTTCGTTCCAGTAGCGCTAGCTTGCCGCAAATCCCGGAGGCTTCCATGTCCGCAAAGAAACCCGGCCGCGGCCGCATCTACCGCTCCATCACCGAGACCATCGGCGACACGCCGCTCGTCCGCCTCGACAAATTCGCCCGCGAAACCGGCATCGTTGCCGAGCTCGTCGCCAAGCTTGAATTCTTCAATCCGATCGCCTCGGTGAAGGATCGCATCGGCGTTGCCATGATCGAGGCGATGGAGGCGGCTGGCCGCATTACGCCGGGCAAGACGACCCTCGTCGAACCGACCTCCGGCAACACCGGCATTGCGCTCGCCTTCGCCGCCGCCGCCAAGGGCTATCGCCTCATCCTCACCATGCCGGAGACGATGTCGGTGGAGCGCCGGAAGATGCTGAAGTTCCTCGGCGCCGAACTGGTGCTGACCGAGGGGTCCAAGGGCATGAAAGGTGCCATCGCCAAGGCCGAGGAACTGGCGAAGGAAGTCCCCGACGCGGTTATCCCGCAGCAGTTCGAGAACCCGGCCAACCCCGAAATCCACCGCCGCACCACGGCCGAGGAGATCTGGAACGACACCGACGGCCGTATCGACATCTTCGTCTCTGGCATCGGCACCGGCGGCACCATCACCGGCGTCGGCCAGGTGCTGAAATCGCGCAATCCGTCGCTCCACATCGTCGCCGTCGAGCCGGAGGCCTCGCCGGTGCTGTCCGGCGGTCAGCCCGGTCCGCACAAGATCCAAGGCATCGGCGCGGGCTTCGCCCCGGCCATCCTCGATCGCTCGATTTATGACGAGGTGGTGCAGGTTTCCAATGACGATGCCTTTGCCAATGCCCGCCTCGTAGCGCGCCTGGAGGGCGTGCCGGTCGGCATCTCGTCGGGCGCGGCCCTGACCGCGGCGATCCGCGTCGGTTCGCGCCCGGAGAATTTCGGCAAGCGCATGGTGGTCATCATCCCGTCCTTCGCCGAGCGCTACCTCTCCACGGCACTGTTCGACGGGCTGGAGGCTTGAGGCTTATTCGATGGCAGTCAGCGTGCGCCGCTTCGCGCAGGAGAGGCCCGGTACGTCGGCGCAGGTATAGAGTGACCAGCCGATGAGATCGGCTCGGCCCTGCACGTTTTCCACCGGCACGAAGCCCATCTCGGCGAACCGGGAGTCGGCGGAGTTGTCGCGGTTGTCGCCCATCATGAACAGGTGGCCCTCCGGTACCGCGACCTCTCCGAATTCGTCGGCGAAGCCGCGGTCGCTGCGCTCGATGATCGGATGGACATGCCCGCCGGGCAACGATTCGTCATAGCGGGTGACCGCGACGACCGAACCGCGGTCGTCGCGATAGGAATAGGCGCGCCGCTCGGTTCGCGGCACGATTTCGCCATTGATGAAGAGCCGGCCCCGGTAAAGCGCGATCCGGTCTCCGGGCAGGCCGATCACGCGCTTGATCATGGTTTCGCCGTTGATCGGATGGGTGAAGACGACGACATCGCCGCGCGCGGGATTGTTGCCGAACAGGCGCCCGTCCTTGCCCGGCAGGCGGACGCCCGGATCGAAGAGGAGCGAGTGGCGGCTGTAGCCATAGGGCCATTTGGAGACGAAGATGCGGTCGCCGACCTCGAGCGTCGGCACCATGCTTTCTGACGGGATGAAGTTCGAGGCCACCGCGAAGGATTTCGTCACGAAGACGATGGCGAAGACCTGCACCGCGAAAGCGGCGGCCTCGCGCAGTCTTTTCCAGGCGATCATGCGTTGGTCCCTCTCGGTTGGCGGTGAAGTCGGACCCGCGACTGTGTCGAAAATGCGACCGCATGTCCGCGCGGCGCGATCTGGCGGCGGACGCAACACCATGCCAAAACCAGACAATGGACTGGCTTACCCTTCTGCGCGCGATTCATGTGGTCTCCGTCGTTCACTGGATCGGCGGTGTCGCCCTCGTCACGCTGGTGATCCTGCCGGCGGTCCGCCGCATGGCCGAGCCCGAGCGCCGCATAGCCCTGTTCGAATCGGTGGAGAACGGATTTGCCGCGCAGGCGCGCTGGTCGGTAACGCTCGCCGGCCTGTCCGGGCTGCTGATGACGCACCTGCTCGTCGCCTGGGATCGCTTCCTCGACCCGTCCTTCTGGTGGATGCACCTGATGCTCGTGGTCTGGCTGGTCTTCACGCTGGTGCTGTTCGTCGCCGAACCGCTGTTCCTGCACGACTGGTTTGCCCGCGCCGCGGTGCGTGATCCGGACGGCACGTTCCGGCTGGTGCAAAGGTTCCATTTCGTCTTGCTGACACTCTCGACGGTCGCAATTGCCGGCGCCGTGCTCGGTGCCCACGGCGCGCTCTATTGACGCGCGCATCCGCCGCGTCTAGCCCGGCATCATGAAAGTGCTTTCCGTCAATACCGGTTCCGCCCGGCCCGTCTCTGGCCGCCCCTCGCCCTCGGGCATCGACAAGCGTCCGCGCACCGGCCGTGTCGCCGTCGGTCCGCTCGGTCTGGAGGGCGATACGATCGTCGACCTCGTCAATCACGGTGGCGAGGACCAGGCGGTCTATCTCTATTCGCGCGAGGACTACGCCTTCTGGGAACGCGAACTTGGTCGTGCGTTGCCCGACGGCCTGTTCGGAGAGAATCTGTCGGTCGAAGGGCTCGAAAGCGGGGACGTCGCGGTCGGTGAACGCTTTGCCTGCGGCAGCCTGCTTCTCGAGGTTACCAGTCCGCGCATTCCCTGCTCGACCTTCGCCGCTCATGTCGGCGTGTCGGACCTGCCCGCCCGCTTCATGGCGGCGCGGCGCCCGGGGGTCTATTGCCGGGTGATTTCGGTTGGCGACGTCGGTGTCGGCGACGTGTTCGTCGCGGCGCCCTTCGATGGTGAGCGCGTCACGCTGGCCGAACTGGTGGAAACTTATCCGCACAAGCGGATTTCGGAAGAGACACGGTCGCGCTACCTGTCGGTACCGCTGCACCGCAAGCTTGCCGCCTATCTGCGCGGCGAAGTCGATCGTCCCTGAGGGGTCAGCCGAGGATCAGGTGGCCTTGGCGGCGCGCGCAGGCCGGTCCCGGTCCGCGCATGTAGTGGCGCTCCGGATGGTAGGAGGGCGCCAGAAATTCCCGAACCGCCACCGTGATCGAACGCAAACGCTTTGTCATGTCCCTGTTCCCGAAATCGGAGTCCCTTCCGATAGCGGGCGACAATACCGCGAAGAGGTGAATCGCCGGTGAATGCGATGTTCACCGAAAGGTCGGGATCACGCGTTGCCGATCAGCACGCCCGTAAGGAAGACAAGGGCCCCTCCGAGCAAGACCTGAAGGGCTGCCCGCAGCCACGGCGTTTCCATATAGCGGTTCTGAATCCAGGTGATGACGAAGAGCTCGACCACCACGATCGCCGCGGCAATCGTCGTCGCTGTCCAGAATTGCGGGATCAGGTAGGGCAGGGCATGGCCGAGGCCGCCGAGCGCAGTCATGATGCCCGAGGCGAAGCCGCGCTTGATCGGCGATCCGCGCCCCGAAATCTTGCCGTCGTCATGGGCCGCCTCGGTGAAACCCATCGAGATGCCGGCGCCCATCGAGGCCGACAGTCCCACGAGAAACGTCGTCCAGGTGTTCTGCGTGGCGAATGCGGTGGCGAAGATCGGCGCCAGCGTCGAAACCGAACCGTCCATGAGGCCGGCGAGGCCCGGCTGCACATAGGTGAGAATGAACTGGCGGCGTTCGCTCGCTTCTTCCTCCGCCTTCACGTCCGTTGGGACATGGGTCTTCTCGTAGTGTTCGGCCTTGCGGACGTGGCCGATTTCGGCGAGCGCCAGATCGCCCAGCAGCTTTCGCGTATCGGCATCGGCGCTGCGCGCAGCCGCAGCGGTGTAAAAATTGTGTGCCTGACGCTCCATGTCGGCGGCTATCGCCCGCGTCTTCTCCAGTCCGAGCGGTCGCACCAGCCAGTCCGGCTTGCGCTCGTAGTAGCCGAGCACATGCTCGCGGCGAATGAGCGGAATGGTGTCGCCGAAGCGCTTCTTGTGCAGGGCGATGAGACGGCCGCGATGCTCGTGCTCCTCCTCGGCCATTTCCTCGAACATCGTCGCGGTGCCTGGATAGTCAGCCCTGAGGCCGTCGGCATAGGCGAGATAGATGCGCGCATCGTCCTCCTCGGAGGAAATGGCCAATGCGAGGACTTCCTGTTCCGAGAGGGATTCAAATGGGCGACGGCCGCCGGTGAAAAAGCGCGAAAGCATGGACAGATCCCCAGTGTGGGCATTGGTCTAGGAAAAGGCCCGGTCCTGGTCAATGCGGCGGGACGCGTCAGTCGAGCGTGCGGCGGAAGCGCAACAAGGCTAGACCGCCATAGACGAACACGAACACAAAGAGGACGGTGACCTCCCACGAGATCGCCTGCCAGTCCGCACCCTTCAGCATCACCGCGCGGATGACGCGAAGGAAGTGGGTGAGCGGGAAGATCTCGCCGAGCGACTGGGCCCAGTTCGGCATGCCGCGGAACGGAAACATGAAACCCGACAACATCAGCGACGGCAGGAAGAAGAAGAACGTCAGTTGCATCGCCTGCATCTGCGTCTCCGACAAGGTCGAGATGGTGTAGCCGAGCAGGACGAGCGCCAGCACGAAGACAAGGATGGAAAACAGCAGCAGGTCCATCGGACCGACGAACGGCACCGAAAACAGCAGCTTCGAGGCGACCAGAACGACAATGACCTGCACGCCGCCCACGACCAGATAGGGAATGACCTTGCCGAGCATGATCTCCAGCGGCGTTGCCGGCAAAGCGAGCAGGTTTTCCATCGTGCCGCGCTCGGTTTCGCGCGTCAGCGCCATCGCGGTCATCATCACCATCGTCATCTGCAGGATGACGCCGAGAAGGCCGGGCACGATGTTGTATTGCGAGATGCCTTCCGGGTTGTAGCGGCGGTGGACGACGACATCGAGCCCGCCCTGCGGCTTCGTCCACTCCGCGCCGCGCTCGCGGTCGAGGGCCGAGGCGACGACGGTCGACAGCGTCGAGATCGCGCCCGACGCGACGGACGGGTCGGTGGCATCCGCTTCGATCAGAATTTGCGCCTTTTCGCCGCGCGCGATCTTTCGCGGAAAGTCCGACGGGATGGTGACGACGAAGACCACGTCGCCGGCCGCCATCATCTCCTCGGCTTGGCGTTCGCTCGTCGCCAACGCCACGAAGCGGTAGTAACCGGTCGTCTCGAGGGCTTGAACCATCGCCCGCGAATAGTGGTCCTGGCTTGTCGTCACCAGCGCTGCCGGCAGTCCTTTCGGATCCGAATTGATCGCGAAGCCGAACAGGACAAGCTGCATCAGCGGCACGCCCAGCATCATCGCGAAGGTGATGCGGTCGCGCTTCATCTGGACGAACTCCTTCGCCAGCATCGCGCCGAAGCGTCGCAGCGAGAAGATATTCATCCCATATTGTCCTTCGATGCGCTCATGAAGCGGATGAACACGTCTTCCAGCGAGGTCTCGCCCCGCCGCACGGTGAGACCCGGCCGGTCCTCATAAGGCCTGAGCGCTTCGGCCAGCGCTACGCCGTCGGAGCCCACGACATGCAGCGACTGGCCGAAGGGGGCCACCTGCTCGACGCCCGGAACGGCGTGAAGCTCGCGTGCAACGCGGGCCAGGTTGTCGCCCTCGATGACAAAGGTCGTAAGGCCGGCCTGTTCGACGACCTCTTCGACGGTGCCCTCGGCCAGCAGCTTTCCATAGGAAATGTAGCGGATGGTGTGGCAACGCTCCGCCTCGTCCATGTAGTGGGTGGACACGAGTACGGTCAGCCCGCCTTCGGCGAGCAGGTGGATTTCGTCCCAGAACTCGCGTCGCGCCTTGGGGTCGACGCCGGCGGTCGGCTCGTCGAGCAGCAGCAGCTGCGGATCGTGCATGATCGCTGCCGCCAGCGCCAGTCGCTGCTTCCAGCCGCCCGACAGCGTGCCGGCGAGCTGCCCCTTGCGGCTCGTCAGCCCGAGATCCTCCAGCGTCTTGTCGACGAAGTCTTTCGCCGGCTTCATTTCATAGAGGCGGGCGACGAAGTAGAGGTTTTCCTCGATCGTCAGGTCCGAATAGAGCGAGAAGCGCTGCGTCATGTAGCCGACTTCGCGCTTGATCTTCAGCCCTTCACTGAGGAGGTCGTAGCCGAGGACCGTCCCCGACCCGGAATCGGGGTGAAGCAGTCCGCAGACCATGCGGATCGTCGTCGTCTTGCCGGATCCGTTCGGCCCGAGGAAGCCGACGATTTCGCCGCGCTTGACCGTCATCGAGACATTGTCGACGACCTTGCGTCCGCCGTAGCTCTTGGTGAGCCCATGGACCTCAATGACGGCGTCGCCGTTCATGGCGCCATCCGAGCGTCGACGATCTGGCCCGGCTGCAGGCGCGTCGCCTCGCCTTGCGGACGCGCCTCGACCAGGAAGACCAGCTTCTGGCGGTTCTCCAGCGAATAGATCACCGGCGGCGTGTATTCGGGTTCCGGCGAAACATAGGTGATATTTGCCGTCAGCCCCTCAGGGCAGCCGTCGCATTGCACCGCCAGTTGCGAACCGACGGAAACGGAGGAAAGCTGCGTCTCAGGCACATAGAGCCTGAGTTTCACCGCGCCATCCGGCAGCAGCGAAACCACCGGCGCCGATGGTCCCGCGAGATCGCCCGGGTTTCGGATGACGTCATTGATGCGGCCGGCGGCGGGGGCCTCCAGCGAGCGCTTCGAAAGCCGCCACGACGCTTGGTCGCGGACCGCGCTGGCTTGGGAGACCGCCTGTTCCGCCGCGCGGATTTCTTCCGGCCTTGCCGGCAGCTTGGCGACGGCCATATTCGCCTCCGCCTGCGCCAGCGCCGCCGATGTCTGGTCCATCTGGGTGCGCGCCGCGTCGAGGTCGGCCTGTGCCGCGATTCCGCGCTTGCTGAGATCTTCGATACGGGCGAGTGTACGTTCCGCCGCCGCCTTCGCCGCCGCCGCCGAAAGGCGCGCCGCTTCGAGCACGGCGAGTTCCTCGGGCCGGCGCCCCTGCTTGAGGTTGGCGAGTTGCGCCTCGGCCTGTGCCAGCGCGGCGTCCGCCTGGGCGACGGCGATGCGCACCTCGGAGTCCTCCAAGGTCGCGATCGGCGCTCCTGCCTCGATGCGGTCGCCGCGTTTGACGCCGAGAGAGCGGATTTCCGCCACCTCGATCGGCGCGATCAGCACGTAGTCGCCTTCGACATAGCCGACCGCAAGCGGGGCGGGCGGAGCGCAGATCGAAAGCAGGCCGGAGAGGACCGGCACGGCGCAGAGGAAGTCCATCATGGTCTGTCGTCTTTCTGGTCGAGCCGGGCGGATACCAGCCGCTCCACCACCCTTGCGATTTTCTTTGCCTCGGCCGGCCCGTAGCCTTTCCAGCCCATGCGGCGCTGCACGGCTGGCGCGCCGATGCGGAAATAGAGCAGCGGCCCGATCATCGCGAACACGGTGAGCCGCGTATCTTCCGATTCGGGATCGCCGCCTGTCGCTTCTGCGAACAGATGGCAGAGCCTTTTGTGCATCGGTTCGAACACGCCGGCATAGAGCACGTCGAACGCCGCCGACTTTTCGGTCATCTCGCGCAGCACGAAGCGCGGGAACATTTCGCCGAGCGGGCTTGCCAGCAGGAATACGGCTACGCGCTCGATTGCCGCTGCGACGCGCTTCTTCGCCTCCGCGCGGCGCGCGCGCTCATCGCCCGGCGGCAACGCGCCGCCCGCGCCCTCGAATGCGGCGTCGAGGATACTGCGGACCGTGGTTGCGATGGTCTCCGCAATCGCCTTGCGCAGGCCTTCCTTCGAGCCGAAATGGTAGGCAATGGAGGCGACGTTCGCCTTGGCCTCCGCGGCGAGTTCGCGCGTCGAGGTCGCCGAAAACCCCTTGGTGCCGAACAGGCGCAAGCCAGCCTCGACGAGCGAGCGGCGTGTGTTCTCGGCACTCGCAGAGGGAGTTTCGGGCGGGACGCGTTCAATCATGCGAATGATTAAATCAAACGTTTGATTGAATTGCAACCCCTCGGGCCTGGCGCTGCGTTCCGGGCGGTGTCAAGCTTGGCCGCCGAAACCGCCGCCGGCTTCTGTCGGCGCGAGGCGGATCAGGCGGGAATCGAGGACCGCTGCCTGACGATGCTTGACCGCCTCCCGGTAGACGGGATCGCGCAGCATTTCTACGAACGCCGCGACGGACGGATACTCGGCGATGAAGCACTCGTCCCAGCGCGCCTCGCCTGGACCGATGAGCATCAGCTCGAAACGCCCGCGCCAAACGATTCTGCCGCCGAGTCGCGCGAAGACGGGCCCGCTTTCGCGTCCGTAGGCCGCATAGGCCTCGGCGCCCGTCGCCTCGCGCCCGTCGTCATAGGCGGCCCGGTCCCGAAGACGCACCAGATTGAGCATGTGGATCGGCCCGGGGCGGTCGTCGGCGCGGAAGGCCGCGAAGGTTTCCCTGGTCGGATCGACGAATGCGGTCATGCGACGGCCTCCTTGCGAATGCTTCGGCCGACCATCATGGCTCATGTCGCTTCGTCGCGGAACCGGCCGCGTTGGACATTCGACGTGGCCGGCCCCGCGCTGCTATAGAGCGCGGACAATCCCGAGTTCCCGATCGTGATCCAACCGCTGTCCAGACCGTCGACCCTCTCTGCCGTCCCTGCCGGGGTGTGGGCGCTCGGCCTCGTGTCCATGTTCATGGATATCTCCTCGGAGATGATCCACGCCTTGCTTCCGGTCTACCTCGTCACCGCGATGGGTGCTTCCACGCTCGCCGTCGGTTTCATCGAGGGCATCGCCGAGGCAACGGCCAACATCGTCAAGGTCTTTTCGGGCGCACTGTCGGATTGGCTCGGCAAACGCAAGGCGCTCGCCGCGGCCGGATACGGCCTCGCGGCGATTACGAAACCGGTCTTTCCACTGGCGCCGACCATCGGCTGGCTGATCGCTGCGCGGTTTGTCGATCGCGTCGGCAAGGGTATTCGCGGCGCGCCACGTGACGCACTCGTCGCCGACCTCACCCCGCCCGAGGCGCGCGGCGCCGCCTATGGCCTGCGCCAGACGCTCGATACGATCGGCGCGTTTCTCGGTCCGCTCGCCGCGATCGCCCTGATGGCCATGTCCGGCGGCGATTTCCGTTTCGTTTTCTGGATCGCTGTCATCCCGGCGTTCCTGTCGCTCGTCCTCATCCTGTTCGCGGTGAAGGATCCCGACCATGCCGGTACTGCGGGCAAGCCGAAACTCCGCTTCGCCGATGTCGGCCGTCTCGGTGGCGCCTTCTGGCTGGTCGTCGGCTTCGCGGCGCTGTTCTCGCTTGCCCGCTTCTCGGAGGCCTTCCTCATTCTTGACGCCACCGGCGAGGGTCTGCCCGCAGCTTTCGCGCCGGCGGTGCTCGTCGTCATGAACGTCGTCTATGCCGGCGTCTCCTGGCCGGCCGGCGCCCGCTCCGATACCATCGGCAGAAAGCGCTTCCTCGTCGCCGGCATCGCCGTTCTTGCGATTGCCGATCTCGTGCTGGCGCTGGGCACGGGCCTGGTCGTCTCCTTCGCCGGCATCGCGCTCTGGGGCCTCCACATGGGGCTGACACAGGGGTTGCTGTCCGCCATGATCGCCGACGCCGCGCCGGCGGAACTGCGCGGAACGGCCTTCGGTGTCTTCAATCTCGTGGTCGGCATTGCCGCCTTGGTGGCGAGCGTGCTTGCCGGCTGGCTGTGGGACCTGCACGGCGCCTCGGCAACCTTTTTCGCCGGAGCCGCGCTCGCAGGCGCCAGTCTTGCGCTGCTTCTCGCCGTCCGCGACCATCGTTCACCTTGATCGTGACGCCCGCTCCTGCTTCCCTCTGCCAATGGCACGGGAAACGGAACGCAAGTTCCTCGTACTGAGCGATGCATGGCGGGCCGGCGCGCAAGGCGCATCCCGCATCGTCCAGTTCTACCTGTTTGCCGAGCAAGGCCGTTCCTTGCGTGTGCGCATCCGCGATGGGCAATCCGCTGAGATGACCTTGAAGATCGGCGACACCGCGCGCCATCGCGACGAGTTCGAGTACCCTGTCCCCCTCGCCGACGCGCTGGCCTTGCGGGCCCATGCCGTCGGCCGCGTGCTTGAGAAGATCCGCTACCTCACGGCATGGCAGGACCATGTTTTCGAGATCGACGAATTTGCCGGCCCGCTGGCCGGCCTCGTGGTCGCCGAACTTGAGGGCGGCGGCGATATGGGCGAACCGCCGCCTTGGCTTGGTATCGAGGTAACCGACGATCCGCGCTATCTCAACGCCGAACTTTCGCTTTCCGACGAAGGACCTCCGCGATGAGCTTCGTGATCGAACCTGTCGGCCGGCTGGATGAGGCGATCCGGCGCGCCGTCCACGTGGAACTGACGCGGGCGGTCGCCAATCTCACGCTGCCGCCCGTGCGCCTGCATGAGGGCGTCCACGAGGCGCGCAAGAGCTTCAAGCGCCTTCGCGCGCTGTTCCGCCTGCTGCGCGCCGCCGATCCCGCTGCCGCCGCCCGCGAGGTCGCCCGTTTCCGCGAGGTTGCCGGTTCGATTGCCGAGGCGCGCGACGCCGCCGCTCTGGTCGAGGCGTTCGAACGCCTCGAGGCGACCTTCCCGACGGAAACCCGCGACGGATCGCTGGCGCCGGTGGGTGAATTCCTGCGCCGCCGCCGCGACACGGCGGTTCATGCGGATTCGGGTATCGGCGACCGCGTTGTCGCGGCCATCGCCGCCTGCCGCGTCGCCTATGAGGCGATGGATGTCTTTCCCCTTCCGCACCGCCGCGCCGCGGCCGAACGGCTTGTCGCCGAAGGGATGGCTGCAACCCTCAATAAGGCGCGCAGGGCGCTGAAGGCCGCGCGTCGCGATGGCGATCCGCAGGCGTTCCACACATTGCGCAAGCGGGTCAAGGACCACCTCTATCACCTCGGGCTGATCCGCCATGTCTGGCCCAAAGCCGGCTCGGCCCGCCGCGCCAGCTTCGACGATCTCGGCGAACGGCTGGGCGATCTCAACGATTGCGATGTCCTCCTGGTTACGCTGATGCGCGAGGCGCCGACGCTGGCGGAATCGGCTGCCGGCGAAAAGGCGCTGGAACTCCTTGTGCTGCAGGCGCAGTTTCTCAGGCGCCATGTGCTCGTCGAAGCGGAGCGACTGTTGGCGACGCCCCCTTCGGTCGTACGCAAGAAGGTGGCGCGCCGGCTGAGGAAGGCCCGCCGCCCGCGACCCGGTCCGCTGACCGGCCGCCAGTCGGTTTGGACCGGCGCGCAATCGGGATTGTCGTGATGGACCGCACACCTTGCGGTACTGCGAAGCTCCTGCCGTTTGCCGGCAATGTCTGTTGCCGGTGGGCGTAGAGCGTCAGCGAATTGTCATTTTCATGATGTCATGGAAGCCCGATGCACCGCGCCGTCCTTGCCGTTCTCCTTGTCGCCCTCGCCGGCCCCGCGCTGGCCGGCCGCGAACATCTGGACCTCAGTGAGGCCGTGCGGCGCGGTGAAATTCTCTCGCTGCCCGAGATAAAGGCGAGGCTCGGTACGGAAATCGCCGATCGCATCGTCGAGATCGAGGTCGAACGCAAAGCCGGGCAGATCATCTACGAGATCTATTACATTGATTCCGAAGGGCGCCGCCGCGAGGTGGAGGTCGATGCGAAGACCGGCGACGCCCTGCGCAACGGACTGGACGATTGAACCATGCGAATTCTTCTGGTCGAGGACGACACCCGCATCCGCGCTGATGTCAGCGCGGCCCTTCGCCAGGCCGGCTTTGTCGTCGATAGCGCCGTCGACGGCGAAGATGGCTGTCACCTCGGTGAAACCGAGGCCTATGCCGCCGCGATCCTCGATCTGGGGCTTCCCTCGCTCGACGGGCTGACGGTGCTGAAGCGGTGGCGCACTTCCGGGCGCACCCTTCCCGTCATCGTGCTGACGGCGCGCGGCTCCTGGAGCGAACGTGTCGAGGGTATCGATGCGGGTGCCGACGACTATCTGCCAAAGCCGTTCCGCATGGAGGAACTTGTAGCGCGCCTGCGCGCCCTGCTGCGGCGCGCCGGAGGTCATGCCGCGCCCGTCATCGCCGCCGGAGCGGCCGAACTCGACACACGTCAGATGCAACTCTCGGTCCACGGCAAGCCGGTCGCACTGTCCCCGCAGGAATACCGCCTCGTTGCCTATCTCATGCTGCACAAGGGGCGTGTCGTTCCCCAGCAGGAACTGGCCGAACATTTGCAATCGGTGCATTTCGAACGCGAATCGAATGCGGTCGAGGTCCTGATCGGGCGCGTGCGGCGCAAGCTGCCCGCTGCCCTGATCGAAACACGGCGCGGTTTCGGCTATATTGTGCCGGAAAATTAGCTGGCAACATGATGCCGCTCCACTCTTTGCGCCTTCGCCTGCTTCTGTTCGCTGCCGGGACCATGGCGGTGGCCCTCATAGCCGCATGGTTCGGGCTCAACGCCCTGTTTTCGCGCCACCTCGAGCGGCGCGTCGCACAGGAACTTGATACGCATCTCGTCCAGATCGCCGGCGGCCTGCGCTACGATGACAATGGAGCGGCAACGCTCGCCCGTGAGCCGGCCGACCCGCGCTTTTCGCGAATCTACGGCGGCCTCTACTGGCAGGCCGTCGACATGACGACCGACGAAGCGTTGCGCTCGCGCTCCCTGTTCGATGCCGAGTTGCCGTTGCCGGTCGACGAACTGACCCCGGGCGTCGTCCATTCGCACGCGGCGACCGGCCCGTCCGGCGAAACGCTGCTGGTGCACGAACAGCTCATCCGCGTTCCCGTCGGCGCGACGGAGCACCGCCTGCGCCTGTCGGTCGCCGTCGACCGTCGGGAACTGGACGCCCTCGAAGCCGGCTTTGCCCGCGATCTCGCTCCGGCATTGGCGCTCCTCGGCGCCGTACTGCTCGCCGGATTCGCCGTGCAGATCGGCGCCGGCCTACGTCCGGTCGACGGCATTCGCGCTGGAATCGCGTCCATTCGCGCCGGCCGCGAGACCCGGCTCGCGCTTGATGCGCCATCCGAGATTGCGCCTCTGGTCGATGAGGTGAACGCCTTGCTGGACGCGCAGGACAAGGCGATGGCACGCGCCCGCGACCGCGCCGCCGATCTGGCCCACGGGTTGAAGACCCCCTTGACGGCTCTTGCCGCCGATGTCGAGCGGCTGAAGGCGCGCGGGGAGGGCGAGATCGCCCGTGACATCGACGAACTGGCCGGACGCATGCGCCGCCACATGGAACGGGAACTGGCCCGGGCCCGGGTCCGCCACGGCCGGCTTGGTTCCGCCAGTCCGATCGCGTCGGCGGCTTACGCGATCCTGAACACGCTCGCGCGAACGCCGGACGGTGAGCGGGTCTCGGCTGTCGCCTCCGTTCCTCCGAGTCTGGCCGCCGCCATCGACGCGGATGATCTCAACGAGGTGATCGGAAACCTCGCCGAAAACGCCTTTCGGCACGCCCGTGGCCAGGTCCGCGTCGCAGCCGAGGTCGCGGACAACTTCGTGATCGTCGTGATCGAGGATGACGGGCCTGGGCTGGCCGAAACCGATGCTGCACGGTTGAAGGAACGGGGCTTGCGGCTTGATGAGAAAGGCGCCGGCGCGGGGCTCGGCCTTGCCATCGTCACCGATATTCTCGAGGCAGTCGGCGGCCGGCTTGAGCTGGGCCCCTCCGGCCTCGGCGGCCTGAGGGCCGTGGTCACACTGCCTTCGGCCTGAGGTCCAGCGGCGCATCGCCGCGTCGGCTTGCGCGCGCCGGCGCCGGCTGGCATGTAGGTCTCGGAGAACCGCCGTGCCAAAAGTCCGCCACATGACCCGTTCGCTTGCCGCGCGCCTCGTGCTCGCGCTGGCCTTGGTCTTGACGGCCTTCGCGCCGCAGACGGTCGCGTTCGCTCGCGGCAACGCAGTCGACCTCTCCGCCTACGCGTTCCCGGACGGCTCGCTGCCGGTTGTCTGCCTTGGCGATACCGAGGGCGGAACCAAGGGCGACGGCCTGGCGACCGGCACGATTTCCGCCGCCGCGCTTGCGGTTGGCGACATTCCCCATCCTCCGGTGACCGGGATATCCCCTCATCCCGTTTTCAACGGCGTCGCAGCGCTGCGTGAAAGGTCGCCGACGACCCCGGCCGACAGGGGTCTTGCCCCGCCGCGCGGGCCGCCCGCCATCTCCGTCTGATCGAGCCGAGCCGGCCGCGCCGAGCGCGCGGCCTGAACGCACTTTCCGACCGGAGATCCGGCATTCCTTCCCTCGATGAGCGATCCTTGCGGCTCGTTCCCGCGCAAGTCGGGAGTACCGGCCAGTTTTGCCTGCATTGCCCGCCTGAGGACATGACATGGCGCGGTGTTGCCGGCGCCAGGTGATGCGGCGCCCCTGATCCCTTTTTCAACGATGCCGACTTCTGGAAGCCGGCCTGCAATTCCAACCAAGGAGAACCAAAATGCTGAAACGCCTTGCTCTGTCGACCGCCTTTGTCGCTGTCCTCGCCGCCTCCGCCTTTGCCCACGAGGTCAAGGCCGGCGATCTGACCCTCAACCATCCGTGGCTGCGTGCCACCGCCCCCGGTGCGCCGGTTTCCGGCGGCTACATGCAGATCATCAATGCCGGATCGACGTCGGACGTGCTTGTCGGCGGCTCGGCCGAGTTCGCCGACAAGGTCGAGATCCACGAGATGGTGATGGACGGCGACGTCATGAAGATGCGTCCCGTCGAAGGCGGACTGGAAATTCCCGCCGGCGGTCAGGTCGAGCTCAAGCCGGGCAGCTATCATGTCATGTTCATCGGCATGAAGAAGCAGCTCGTGCCCGACACTTACGAGCACGCCAAGCTCGTCTTCAAGAACGCTGGCGAAGTCGATGTCGAATTCGCCGTGGAGGAAATGAAGATGGATCCCGCGAAGATGGAGCAGATGAAACAGCACATGCAGCACATGCAGAGCGGCGAGCAGGACTGAGGACACGGCTCTCCTGTGCCTGCCGGAAAACCGGCGCGGCGCGCGAAAGGGACCAGTCCCTCCGTGCGCCGCGCCGCCCGCAAACCCTGTAGGGCGCATCCATTTTGCCGGAGTTTTTCGACTGAATTGGACTGGCCGCGCCCTGTCGGCGAAAATGGCTCTTTGGCGGCCCTTTCGATGCGAATAACATGTGATTCGCATCTGACCTCGCGGGCTCCCTGACCTTGATACCTGCCGCATATTCGCGCGCGCAAGTCGCCTGTTCCAGCTTTGGCCAGTGTGAACTGGCTGAAAGCGCCGGCCTGCCAGCGACCTCCCGTTCGGCGAAAAGACATCCTGTGGGGTACGCCAATGGCGTTCATGAACGATAGCGCGAAGCGCTCTCCGGTCTTTCACCCGAAACTTTTCACCACGATGCGCGGCTATGACCGCGCTAGCCTTTTCGCTGACCTGCAATCGGGATTGACGGTGGCTCTCGTCGCGCTGCCGCTGGCGATGGCGATCGCGATTGCGTCCGGCGCGAATCCGGGCGTGGGCCTGGTCACCGCGGTTGTCGCCGGTTTCCTCATTTCCGCGCTCGGCGGCAGCCGCTTCCAGATCGGCGGACCGACCGGCGCCTTCATCGTCGTGGTCTATTCGGTCATCCAGAAGCACGGCTTCGACGGCCTCGTGACGGCCACCTTCATGGCCGGACTGATCCTGATTGCGGCCGCTTACCTGCGTGCCGGCGCCCTGATGCGGCACATTCCCGAAGCCGTGATCAACGGTTTCACCGCCGGCATTGCCATCATCATCGCCGCCAGCCAGCTGGCGGACGTGTTCGGGCTCAAGACGACCGCCCTTCCGGCCGACCTGGTGCCGAAGATCGAAGCGCTCTGGGCGGCGCGCGCCACCTTCAACCTTCCTGCTTTCCTGATTGCCGCCGTGACCGTGGGGCTCATCGTTTTTCTCCGTCGGCGCTATCCGAAATTTCCCGGGCTACTGCTGGCGGTCGCGGCCACGTCAGCTGCCGCTGCGGTTCTGGGTCTTCCGGTCGACACGATCGGCAGCCGCTTCGGCGGCATTCCATCGACCCTGCCGGTTCCGTCCCTGCCCGATCTTTCCCTGTCTCACCTGCGAGAGCTGCTCCCGTCCGCACTCGTGATCGCGTTCCTTGCCGGCGTCGAGTCGCTGCTCTCGGCCATCGTCGCCGACCGCATGGGTTCCGGCGCTCACCGCGCCAACCCGGAACTGCTCGCCCAGGGTCTCGCCAATTGCGCCTCGGCGCTGGTTGGCGGCTTGCCGGCGACCGGCGCCATCGCCCGCACGGCCACCAACATCAAGGCTGGCGGCCGCACGCCGGTGGCGGGGATGGCTCACGCGATCTTCCTGCTGTTGTTCATGCTGGTGGCCGCGCCGCTGGCAGGCTACCTCGCCATGCCCGCGCTCGGCGCGGTCCTGTTGCTGACCGCATGGAACATGGCGGAGCTCGACCATTTGCTCCGCCGCATGCTCGGCCGTCGTTCCGACGCCGTGATCATGGTGATGACCCTGCTGTTGACGGCGTTCGTCGACCTGACCGTTGCAATCGGCGTCGGCGTCGCCGCCGGGCTTGCCGTTCGCCTGCGCCGGCGCAACGTTCCGGAAGCCGATTGGGAGACTCCGGACCGCTGATCCACCCCGCTTGAGCAAAATCAAGGACGGAAGCAGCCGCTCCGGCCATTCAGGCACAGGAGGAGGTTTGGCGCGGCGGCAGGTGGGTAAAATCGTCGCGATCAGCGCCGAATCACCAGATTGGAACGATTCCAAGCATTGACCGATCGTTAATGGTTGGGCAGGGTGAAGCAAAATACATAGGGAAACGTCTATGGATTTCGATCGTTTCTTCGAGGGCGAGCTCGCCAAGTTGCATAAGGGCGGCAACTATCGCGTTTTCGCTGATCTCGAACGCCATCGCGGCGGCTTTCCGCGCGCCACGCGGCATCGTGCCGACGGGTCGACGCAGGACGTCACCGTGTGGTGTTCCAACGATTATCTCGGCATGGGCCAGCATCCCAAGGTCATCGCCGCGATGAAGGAGACGCTCGACTATTCAGGCGCCGGCGCCGGCGGCACCCGTAACATCTCCGGCACCAATCATTTCCACGTGCTGCTCGAGAAGGAACTCGCGGACCTGCATGGCAAGGAAGCCGCGCTGCTGTTTTCGTCCGGCTACGTCTCCAACTGGGCCGCGCTTGGCACGCTCGCCGCGAAGATTCCCGGCATCATCGTCTATTCGGATGCCAAGAACCACGCTTCGATGATCGAGGGCATCCGCCATTCGCGCGCCGAGAAGCGCCTGTTCAAGCACAATTCGCCGGAAGACCTGGCCCGCCTGATGGCTGCTGACGATCCGGCCGCGCCGAAGCTGGTGGCTTTCGAGAGCGTCTACTCGATGGATGGCGATATCGGCCCCATCAAGGAAATCTGCGACGTCGCCGACGAACACGGCGCGCTGACCTATCTCGACGAGGTTCATGCGGTCGGCATGTACGGACCGCGCGGCGGCGGCATCGCCGAGCGCGAGGGCCTGATGGACCGCCTGTCGGTGATCGAGGGCACGCTCGGCAAGGCCTTCGGCGTCATGGGCGGCTACATCACCGGATCGGCCGCGCTGGTCGACTTCGTGCGCTCCTTTGCCTCCGGCTTCATCTTCACCACCGCGATCCCGCCGGCACTCGCCGCCGGCGCCCGCGCTTCGATCCGCCACCTGAAGGAAAGCCAGGAAGAGCGCCGTCTTCACCGCGAGAACGTCCGCAAGGTGCGCGACGGCCTCGACCGCCGCGGCATCCCGCACATGCCGAACCCTAGCCACATCGTGCCGGTTCGCGTCGGGGACGCGGCCAAGTGCAAGTGGATTTCGGACATCCTGCTGGACAATCACGGCATCTACGTGCAGCCGATCAACTACCCGACCGTGCCGGTGAAGACCGAGCGCCTGCGCATCACGCCGACGCCGCTCCACACCGATGAGGACATTCGCCATCTGGTCGATGCGCTGAGCGAATTGTGGTCGCAGTGCGCGCTGGCGCGTGCCGTCGCCTGACGCTGGCGATTCCGACGATCCGAAAAAAGCAAAGGCGGCCTCAAGGCCGCCTTTTTTCATGGCCGGTTGTCCGGTTCCATCAATTGTGCTCCGGCACTCCGCAGAACAGGCCGTAAAGGGTACCCACGACCGACGACACCTCCTTGGTGGCGATCGAATAGTAGATATTCCGGCCTTCGCGGCGAGTCATGACCAACCGGTCAAAACGAAGCCTCGCCAGCTGCTGCGACACGGCCGCCTGCGGCAGGTCCAGCAGCTCCTCCAGTTCCGACACCGTCTTCTCGCCGTCGGTTAGCAGGCAAAGGATCAGGAGCCTGCTTTCGTGTGCCAGCGATTTCAGAAGTTCGCTTGCCTTGCGCGCCTGTTCGGTCATCTGGCTACGATCGCCATCCGTCCGGATCATGAGTTGGGGCAGGGCCATCGGCATTCCTCCCGTGGATGAGGCGTAGGTTCACTGTTCCACGCCGCCTATGCATAATTTCAACCCCCCGTTCAACTGGGTGGATGTCCAATTCTCCCTCGGGGATCACGTTCATCCACACCGGCGTTCCGCCGAGTACCGACGTGACAGGTTTATATGACAAGATATACGAATACTTGAATTCCAGCCAGACCGCAGCGCAAAAAAAGCCGTGCGTCCATACGTCCCGTTCGCGAAATTGATACTCCGCCTTTGGCCACCGGCGAAAGGATCATTCCGCCATGCGAGACGGCGGCGTTTGCGAGGGTCGCGAATCGAGCCCGGCGGAGCCGCGCGATGCGCCGGAAGAAGGTTCGCGCAAGAGGCTGCGGCAGGCGCATCGCCGTGGACACCGATGCCGCTTTGCTAGGGGATGAGGACTGTCGATCCGACCGTCCGCCGCGCTTCCAGGTCCCGATGCGCCGCGACCGCTTCGCTGAGCGGCCGGGCGTTTGTCACATCGAGACGAATTTGTCCCGAAGCGATGCGCGCGAAGAGATCGCCGGCGCGATAGTGCAACTCGCTGCGCTCCGCCACATAGTCGAACAGCACGGGCCTGTTGGCCGAAAGCGAGCCGCCGGCGGCGAGGTCCGACAGCTTGAATCCTTCGATCATCCCCGAGGACTGGCCGAAATTGACGAACATGCCGCGCCGTCGCAGGCATTTGAGCGAGCCGCGCCAGGTGTCCTTCCCGACGCTGTCATAGACGGCGGCGCAGCCTTTTCCGCCGGTCAGATCCGCGACCACGGAAACGAAATCGTCCTCGCGGTAATTGATCACGTGATCGTAACCATGAGCGGCCGCGAGCGCGACCTTCTCGGGTGACCCCGCGGTACCGATTGCGTGCGCACCGATGGCCTTCAGCCATTGGCCAAGAATGAGCCCGACGCCGCCGGCCGCCGCGTGGACCAGCACCGTGTCGCCCGGGCGGACGACATAGGAGGCGGTGACCAGATACTGCGCGGTCAGCCCCTTGAGCATGGCACCGGCCAGTTGCACCGGATCAAGGCCATCCGGGATTTTGACGAGCCTTTCGGCCGGCACCGTTCGCATTGCCCGGTAGGCCCCGTGCGGCAGGACATAGGCGACCTTGTCGCCGATGCGGAAATCCTCCACGCCGGCACCGACCGCCTCGATGAGCCCCGCCGCTTCGGCGCCGGGCACCATCGGTCCGGGCGGCCAGGGATAAAGGCCGCTGCGGAAATAGACGTCGATGAAATTGACGCCGATGGCGAGCTGACGCACCAGCACCTCGCCGGGTCCCGGGGCCGGCGTTTCGAGATCGGCCCATTCCATGACTTCCGGCCCGCCCGGACGGACCGCCACGATAGCGGCTGCCCTAGCCATGCCCGCCTCAGCTTTCGACGAGAAACGCCGGATCGACCGGCAGCTGCATCGCCGTGACGAGGTGGTTCGTCTGCGCGGCCAGGCCGATGATGGCCAGAAGCTCAGCGTGCTGGGCATCGGTCATGCCCTTGGCCCGGGCCGCGGCGGTGTGTGAGTGGACGCAATAGGTGCAGGCGTTCGCCGTCGAAACCGCGATGTAGATCATTTCCTGGACGACCGGCGGAAGGGCGGTTTCGCCGGTCATCACCGCCTTGAGACTCTCCCAGGTGCGCTTCAGCGTCACCGGGTCGTTGGCAAGCCCGCGCCAGAAATTGTTGATGAAATCGGTCTTCCGCGTGGCCCGGATATCGTCGAACACGGACTTGACCGCCGGGATGGCCTCGGCCTCGGCGTTTGTCAGCAGCTTTACGGTCGCCATGTCATCCTCCAGACGTTCAAGAGTGGGCCCAATCGATGTAGAGCGCCCGGGCGCGTCGCGCGATCGGCCCGAATTCCAGCGCCTTGCCGTCAAAGCCGATCACCGGAACCACCTTGGAGATGTTGCCGGTGGAAAAGATCTCGTCGGCCTCGCGGAAATCCTCCACGCCGAGCGTGATCTCGTGCACCGTCACGCCGCCGCCGCGCAGCAGTCCGATCACCCGCTGGCGGGTGATACCGTTGAGGAAGGTGCCGTTCGGGATCGGCGTGAACACTTCGCCGCCGCGGACCATGAACACGTTCGATGTCGCCAGTTCGGCGACATTGCCGTTGGCGTCAAGGGTCAGGGCATTCTGGTAACCGCGCGACTGAGCCTCGCGCACCATGCGGGCATTGTTGGCGTAGAGGCAGGCCGCCTTGGCGTTGACCGGCATGACGTCCATGGTCGGCCGGCGAAAGCGCGTCGTGGTGATGGTGAAGCCGGTCGGCGCGACCATCGGCATCTCTTCCAGGCAGAGCGCGAAGTCAGTCGATTCGGGCTTTGGCGGCAGCACGCCCGCGTCGCTTTCCTCCGCCCAGTACATCGGGCGAATATAGACGTCCGTCCCGGGCGCGAACTTTTTCAGGCCCTCGAAGGTCAATGCCTCGATCGCTTCGCCGGAAAGCGTCGGTTTCAGGCCGAGGGCAACGGCGGAATCGTTGACGCGCGCCGAATGGCGGTCGAGATCCGGCGCCACGCTTTCGAACAGCCGCGCCCCGTCGAAGACTAGGCTGCCGAGCCAGGTTGCGTGCGAGGCCGCGCCGAGGACGCGCAGGTCACCCTGGTGCCAGTCGCCACGCCAATACGTCCAGATCGTTTTCGTCACTGTCCTGTCCTTTCCCGCCGAAGGGTACCGACCCTAGTGAACGGCGGCATACATGATCTTTTCTTCCGTCGCCTCGCTCGGCGACAATTCCTCCACAATGCGACCCTGCCGGCAGACAAGAATGCGGTCCGACAGGTTCATGATCTCCGGCAGGTAAGACGACACCATCACCACGGCGAGACCGGAATCGGCCAGTTCGTTGATGATCTGGTGGATCTCGGCGATGGCGGCGACGTCGACGCCGCGCGTCGGCTCGTCGAAGATGATGATGCGCGGCCGCTGGATCAGGCCCTTGCCGATGACAACCTTTTGCTGGTTGCCGCCTGATAACTCGACGACGCGGGCGTTCTTGTTGATCGTCTTGATGTTGAGCCGGCCGGTCCATTCCTCGGCGATCTCGCGTATCGTGCGCATGCGTACGACCAGTCCCTGCTCGCCCCGCCCCGAAAGCAGGCCGGCAAACAGGTTCTCGCCGATCGACATGGTCTCGAAGAAGCCCTCGGACTTGCGGTCCTCGGTGACGTAGACGATGCCGTCTTCCACCGCCTCGGCCGGCGTGTAGTAGCGCACCGGGCGGTCATCGAGGGTCACGGCGCCGCCGCGCAGGAAATCGCGCTTGTAGATGCCGGAAATGATCTTGAAGGTTTCGCTGCGCCCCGATCCGATCAGCCCGAAGACCCCGGTGATCTGCCCCTCGAAGATCGAAAACGAAGTGTTGCGGACCATCTTGCCCATCGAGATGTCCTGCACCGAGAGCACCTTGTTACCCGCCTTGCGCAGTTTGGCGGCATCCCGCGCCCGGTAGAGCGAGCCAGAAAGCGATCGGCCGACCATGGCGGCGATGATTTTCTCGCGGTCGAATTCACGGGTTGGCCCGCTCGCCACTTTCTCGCCGTCGCGCAGGATCGTGATCCGGTCGGAAATCATCAGCGCTTCTTCCAATGCGTGGCTGATGAAGACGATAGCGACTCCGCGTCCCTTGAGCCGGCTAAGCAATGCGAAGAAATGACGCTTTTCTTCCGGCGTCAGGCTCGCCGTCGGTTCGTCGAAAATGATCACCTCGGCATTGTGGTGCACGGCGCGGGCAATCTCGACCATCTGCCGCTTGGCCGCGCCCAGGGACTCGACCATCGCGTTCGGATCGACGGGGAAGTTGAGCGACTGCAGGAACTGTTGTGCCGAAATGTAGGTGCCGCGCAGGCGGTTGAGGAATTTCTCCGAGCCGAGATAGAGGTTCTGCGCGACAGTCATCGACGGCACCAGGCTGGTTTCCTGGAACACCATGGCGATGCCGGCCTGAAGCGCTTCGTTCGGGCTTTCGAAGCGGACCGCCTCGCCGCGATAGACCATGCGCCCGCCGCTCGGCTCGACAACACCGGCCATCATCTTGGTCAGTGTCGACTTGCCCGCGCCGTTCTCGCCGAGAAGCGCATGGATCTCGCCGCGCCGGAGATCGAAATCGACCGCGCTGACCGCCGGCACGGCGCGATAGACCTTGGTCATTTTCTCCATGACGACGATCGGATCCGTCATGCCGGCCCTCCCGCGTCGAGGTCGAGAATGGCGCCGCTACCGCGCGAGGCGACCATCAGGCGACTATCCGCCTCGATCGCGCTGCATGTGCCGTGCCGCTGGCCGTTGGCGCGGCTGTGCACGCTGTAGAGCGGCGCAAGGCGGGAATCGAGCCGCACGACGAGGCCGTGGGAGCGCGACGGCGCCCAGGCCTTGTGCTCGCCCATGGTGCGAATGCCACCGCATTGCAGCGGTTCAAGGAAGCTGCGCCCGGAAGCGAGCGACGGCGCGATCCAGAAATCCCGCGGCACCTCGGCCATCATGTCGAGGCGGTAGTGGTGCTCCTGGAGGACCAGCTCGATCAACCGGTTGCGCGGCGCGAAGATCGAAAGCCACGCGCCGCCGCCTTCGGCCGGGGACAGGCGTGCCGGATAGCCGGGCAGGTGGCTGAGGACCGGCACCGGGCCGGGTTCTTCCAGGCGCACGAGCCGATGCCGCCAGCTCTCGCTGACCACCACGCCGCGACCGTCGAGGAAGAGACCGTTCGGCCACGCGAGCCCACCCGCCACCTGGTGGAATTCGCCGCCCGGCGCACGCCGCCACACCGATCCGGCGGCGTTCTTCTCCATCAGGTCCGCGACCCAGCCTGACGGCGGATGGCGGCTGGAGCCATTGGTCAGCCACAGTGTCCCATCCGCCTCATAGGCCAGCGACGTGATGCAGTCGGCCCCGCCGGGCAGCGGCATTTCCACCCCGTGTTCGACGAGCATGCCGTTTTCCAGCGCCACCGCCAGCGCCCCGTCGGCACGCGCCGCGATGGCCGAGATCGCCGAAGGGAAGGTCTCGATGACATCAGTCCTGCCATCGGGTTTGATGGAAACGAGCCGTGTGTCGCTACTGGCAAAAATCCGCCCGCCGGCGGCGCAGAGATTGTCGGCGTCGTGCAGCGCGGCAAGCACGGGTGCATCGTCGAGCGCCGTGTTCGCCCGGAACGCCCCGTCGAGCGGCGGAATGGTGATCGCCTTGCCGCGGAAGAAATCGAGAATCGGATCGAAGATCATGGCCGCCGCCCCCAATAGGAGTCGTTCGCGGTCCACATCGGATCGGCCCCCTCTATCCGGAAGCGGCCGATGCGATTGTTGAGAATGCCGCCGATGAACAGTTCGCCCTTGTGCTCGCGCATCGAGGTGACCATCGGGTGCGACAGGCCGGACAAGTCGCCGAGGGTACCGACGATCTTGCCGTTATCGTCGAATTTAACGACACCGCCGGTGTTGATGTTGGGGAACAGCCACTCGTCCTGCGGCAGTCGGCGGACCATGCGCTTGCGCATGTCCGGGTGGCGCAGCGACAGGTCGAAGCTCGGCGTGCGCATGCCAAGCCATGCCATCCAGTAGGTGCCGTCCGAGGCGCGGTTGATGTTGTCGGGATAGCCCGGCATGTCGCGGATGACGCATTCCGCCGTGCCGGCCTTCGGACCCTCCAGCCAGTAGCGATGGATGCGGCAGGCCCAGCTTTCGCAGAAATAGAGCGACTTGTTGTCATGCGCCATGCAGACGCCGTTGGTGTAGCGATAGCCGTCGAGCAGCGTGCGGGTGGAGCCGTCGCGCGGATCGTACACAAGGAGGCGGCCGGTGCCCCGGTTTTCGATCGAGTCGACCGCCCAGTCATGGGCGTCGTAGCGCTTGGTGGAATCGGTGAAGTAGATGCGGCCGTCCGGGGCGATGTCGAGATCGTTGGGGTCGCGTAGCCGGGCATCGTCGACGACCGAGGTGACCGAGCGCCGCGTTTCGGCGGAAAGCCTCGTCACCGTCCGGTCTGGCGCGATGCGGTAGAGGCCCATCGCGCCGACGCAGGAGAGCAGGTTGCCGTCGCGGTCGAAGGCAAGTCCGAGCGGAAAGCCGCCGACATGGGCGAACACTTCCCATTTCTTGTAGTCGGGCGCGAAGAAACGGACGATCTCGCCGTGCCGCGTGCCAGCATAGAGGTGGTCGTCGCGGTCGAGGATCACATCCTCGGGCCCTTCCAGCTCGCCGAGGCCGATCGGCTCGGCGGCGGAGAGCCGGTTGTTCAGCTCATAGGGCGTGCCGGAACCGGGCGCGGCCGACTGCGTGTCGCCCATGCGCAGATAGACCGGCGCGACATAGACCTCGTTCAGGACCTTGTGGCGGTTCTTCAGCCAGCGGATGTCGATGGTGACCGCGACCGCGAGCAGGATGCCGAGCACCATCTGGTTTGTGCCGGTGCCGTAGCCGAGCCGGATGAGGCCGTTGGTCAGCACGAGGACGATGACCGCACCCATCAACCCCTTGACGACCGAGCCGCGCCCGCCGCCGAGCGAATTGCCGCCGACGACCGCGGCCGTCAGCGCCAGGATTTCCAGCCCGAGGCCGGTGCCCGGACCCGCACCGCTCAATCGCGTCGCGATGAGGAAACCGGCCGCCGCCGAACACAGGCCCGAAAAGACATAGGTGAAGAACACGGTCCGTCGGACGCGGATGCCGGCATTGTGCGCCGAGCGACGCGAACCGCCGACGGCGAGAACATGCCAACCAGGCCGCGACCGGGTGAGCGCGACATGCGTGACGATCGCGAGCGTGATCGCCGCCAGCACCGGGATCGAGACTCCGAATAGCGTGCCGTCGCCGATGAAATCCCAGGCGTCAGACGAGGCAGACGACATCTGCACCTTCGAGCCATGCGCGACGATGAGGATGTCGTAGAGCGCGCGGCCGATGATGAAGGTCACCAGCGTGGTAATGAAGGCGCGCAGCCGCAGATAGCCGATCAGGTAGCCGTTGATCGCTCCGAACACGAGCCCGGTCGAAAGCGCGGCCAGGAACGCCACCCACACCGGCTGCTCGAAGATGAAGAAGGTCGCGACCGAGGAGAAGGCCGCCAGCGCGAAGATCGAGCCGACCGACAAGTCAATGCCGCCGCCGAGCATGACAATGGTAAGCCCGATGACTACGAGGCTGAACTCGCCAAGCTGGCGTGTCGATTCCTGCAGCGAATAGAGCTTGAAGAATCCCGGAATGAGCGATCCGAAGGTTGCGACCGTAGCGATCAGCGCCAGGAACGGGATCGCATTGTCGGTCCAGCGCTTGGTGAGAATCTCGCCGATCAGGTGATCGGGGATCGTGTTGTAGCGCCATCGCTGGAGCCGTTCGCGCAAGGTCATCGCGGGCAAAGTCCGGTCATGTCAGGGGAGTGGGCGGCGGCCGGTCGAGCCGGCCGCCGCGCCGTTTGGGCCGAACTCAGTTGCCGGCTTCGGCCTGAAGGGCTTTCAGGTCCCAGCAGCTGTCGGGGCGCAGATCCGCCTTGGTCGTCGCCTTGAGCAGGGTGTAGATGATCGGCGACGCCGTTCCCGGGGGCTGGCCGCTCTGCAGCAGGTATTTCAGGATGGCGATCATGTTGTGGCTTTCCTGGGCGAGCTCGGTCATCACCACCGCGCCATAGGTGCCGTTCGCGATCGCATCGCAGTCGGCGGTCTTCTCGCCGCCGCCGGTCGTCACCAGGAACACCTTGTCCTGCAGATTGGCGTCGCGGATCGCGGCGGCCGCACCCGTGGCGTCGCCATCCCAGAAGTCGATGATCGCGCAGATGTCCGGGTTCTGCTGCAACATCGTCGTAGTGACATTGCGCGACGTCGTGGCGTCCCAGTTGGAATCGGGCTTGGCGACCACCTGGAAGTCCGGGTGCTCGCCCAGCACTTCCATGATGCCGGCATACTGGTAGAGGCTGGTCGCGTTGACCTGGTCGCCCTGCACCAGGCCGATCTTCTTCGACGAGTTGTCGCCGCAGCCCTTGACGGCGGCGCGCGCCTCGAGGCGGCCGAGTTCGGTCCAGTCGCTGCCAACATAGGCATCGGCCTTGAAGTTGGCGGGGTTGTCGATCAGCAGCACGTAAATGCCGGCTTCCTGCGCCTTCTTCATGATCTTGGAGTAGGAGTTGAGGTCAGGCGACATGACGATCAGGACATCGGGTTTCGGGTCCGACGAGATCGCCTCGGTCAGCGCCTGCGCGCCGGCTTCCACGCTCCAGTTCGGATCGCGGGTCTCGAACACGCCACCGAACGATTCGATTTCGCGCTTGAAGATCGCGGCCCAGCCTTGTGCAAGGTCGAAGCCCATGGCCATCGGTACCATCAGGACACGCTTGCCCTTCAGTGCCGCGGCGTAAGCAGCCGGGGTCGCGTCCTGCGCAAACGCCGGCAGGGCGGCGAGCGCCGCGGTCGAAATCGCCGTGGCGGCCAGGATTGTCCTCAAAAACCTCATGTCGTCCTCCTTTTCCTTCTGGAGTGGTCAGGTCTCTTTGTCAGGCTCTAGATATCCCCTTGCTGCGCCGTCTGTTCGTCGCGCGGGTTCAGTACGCCGTCGACGACGATCGCGAAGAGCAGGATCGTGGATTTGATAAGGTTCTGATAAAGCAGCGGAATGTCGATGATCGTCATGACGTTGAGCATGATGCCGATCAGCGCCGCGCCGACGAGCACGTTACGCACGCCGCCCTTGCCTCCCGAAAGGCCGATGCCGCCGATCACGGCCACCAGAACGATGTCGTAAAGCAGCGTGGAGTTGACCACGCGCGTATTGATCGAATGCAGGCTTGCAGCGGTCAGCAGCCCGGCGGCGTAGGCGATCAGCGCCGACAGCACGTAGCGCAGCACCAGCATCGGACGGACCGGGATGCCGGCGTTGCGCGCGGCGACCGGATTGTCGCCGGCGTAGTAAACGTAGCGGCCCCATTTGGTGTAGCGCAGGAACAGGAAAGCCGCGAAGGACAGCACCGCGAACAGATAGACTTCGATCGGCACGCCGAGGAAACGCAGCCCGCCGAGCAGTTCGACCCAGTGGCCCGGGGGTACTGGCACCGCGTCCGACGGGATCAGCTGCGAGCGGACATAGCCGAACACGAAGGACCCGCTGGCGAGCGTGACGAAGATCGCCGGCACTTCCGCATAGGCGATGAGGAAGCCGTTGAGCAGCCCGATGACCAGGACGCCGCCGAGCACCAGAAGCTGGGCGGACCGATCGTCCATGCCGCTCCCGAGCAGTTGCAGGTACCAGGCGACCGACATTGCCATCACCGCGACCATCGACAGGTCGATGCCGCGGCCGATGATGACCAGCGACATGCCGAGCGCGAGGATGCCGAGGACGGCGATCGAGCGAACGATGGCGATCAGGTTCGCGGCAGTCAGAAAACCCGAGAGGGTCAGCGAGGCAGCTGCGAAGATCAGCACCGTTACCAGCAGCACGATGCGCTCCTGGTTGAGGTTCTGCCAGAGCTTCTGACCGTTTCCGCCCATCCGTGCCCCTTGCATGAGGGATCACGCCATCAGCACCGGCGATCAACCCTCGGCGAAAACGTATCGACCGGTAAAAGCAGTCGTCCAATGAAAGTTTTTGCGTGAAATCCATTCCGAACCGGAATGCATTCAGACGAGGTGCAGCTTCGCTCGGCTGTCGGTCTGGCGCTCGGCGCTCGCGCGTTGCTCGGCGAGGATGTGGAGACGCAGCGCCTCGACAAAACGCCGTCCGTAGGATGGCAGCGGCACGCGGCTGTCGGACATCGCGCAGATATCGAACTTGACCAGTTCGCCGCGCAGCGTGATCGGCCGCGCAACCATGCCGTGGCCCGAAACGCGGGCCGACGAAGGCACCACGGCGATGCCATTGCCGCCTTCCGCCATGGAAAACAGCGTATGCGGCGAATAGCTTTCCAGCACGATGCGCGGCACCGCGCCTGAAAGCCGGCAGGCGGCGTCGAAGACGCCGCGCGAAGCGTGACGGCAGTTGAGCGTCAGGATCGGGCTTTCCAGCAGATCGGTGATCTCGATCGGCGCGTTGGTCTCGGGAAGGAGCTCGGGTATCGCGACAGCGAGGAAGGCGAGCTCCCCGAGCCTGACTGCCTCGAACGGCTCGATCGGCGCGGCGGGCATGGCGCTGATCGTCAGATTGACGGTGCCCGCATGTAGCTTCTCGGCCAGTTCCGGGCCGCCGCCATCCTCCAGGCGGATGTCGATGCCCGGATTGGCCGCGCGCCAGTCGCGCAGGAAGCGGGGCAGGTAGCGCTCGATGAGCTGCGAACAGGCGCCGATCTTGAGCAGTCCGCTCTGGCTGCGGGCGAGGTCGCCGGCGAAGGCACGCAGGTTGCGTTCGGCAACAAGGATGCCGTTGACGCGGGTCAGCAGCGCTTCCCCCGCCGCGGTCAGCCGGATGTTGCGCCCGGTCTTCTCAAACAGCCTTAGCCCGAGAGACTCCTCAAGGCCCTGGATCTGTCGCGACAGCGCCGACTGGGTGATGTTGAGCCGCTGCGCCGCCAGCGTGATGTTGAGGAGCTCGGCCGCGGCGACAAAGCCGGCATAGGTCTTGGTGTCCATGATCCTCGCATCCCCGTTCTCGGCGCCAGTCAGTAGATCGCAGCGTAGCGCCGGCACAGCGCGTCGTCGACCGCGTCGCCGGCAAGCTCCAGCTCCTTGCGCTTCATGCCGACATAGGTCTCGATGGCGCGCGCATCGAACCAGCCGCGGACCGTCGCATCGGCTTCGAGTTCGCGGAGCGCCGCCGCCAGCGATGCCGGCAAGCGCTTCAGGCCGAGCGCTTCGCGTTCGCCCTGTGACAGCAGTTCGGGGTCGCCGGAGAACAGCGGAGGCGCGGGAAGCCCGGCGCGAAGCCCCTCAAGCCCGGCGCGCACCATGACCCCAAGCGCCAGGTACGGTCCGGCCGTGGCGTCGGCCGGACGATACTCGATATTGAAGGCGCGGGCCGGATCGGCGCCGCCGATGCGGTTGACGGGGCAGATCCTGAGGCTCGATTCCCGGTCGCGGTCACCGAACCAGGTGTAGCTGCTCGACCAGTTATGCGGCTGCAGGCGAAGATAGGAGATGGGGCTCGGCGCCGTGAACGCGGTCAGCGCCGGCAGGTGACGGAGGATGCCGGCGACGAAGGACCCGGCCGACTTGGAAGCTCCGCCAGGCTGTAGTTCATCATGAGTCGCCGGCCGGCCGTCCGCGTTGACGAGAGAGAAATGGATGTGGACGCCGTTTCCGACGCCGGATACGGCGGTCTTCGGCGCGAACGTGGCGCGCCAGCCGGAAATCGATGCGATCTCGCGGACGATCTCGCGCAACGCCATCGCCCGGTCGGCCGCGGTCAACCCGTCGGTCGGTGCGATCGTCACCTCGTACTGGTCGCGGCCATATTCGGCGATGAAGTTTTCCGGCGCCAGCCCGGCGGCAAAAAGCGCTTCCATCAGCGCCGGACCAAAGGGGTCTGCCCGTCGCAACGCGCTGAGCGAGAAGGACGGGGCTGGCGGCCGGTCGATCCCGAAAATCTGGAATTCGTGCTCGAAGCTTGCCAGCAGCCTCATACCCGTCTCGCGCTCAAGGTCGGCGAGCGCCTGCTTGAGGAACGCGCGTGGGCAAAGCGGCCACGGCATGCCGTCCAGTTCGACAATGTCGGCGGCGACGAAATCGAGCGGGGACACGGCGCCCGGCATCGCTACGCGGAAGCGGGCGGCAGGATCGGCGAGTAGACGCAGATCGCCTGAAGATCCCCACGGATTGGGGCTGGCGATCTCGTCGAACGGCGTCAGCGACATGTTGGCCGGGACCCAGCCGGTCGAGTTCGGCCCGTTGTCCTTGTAGGCCGAACTGCGCAGCGCCCGTCCACGGGCGATTCCGGCGAAGTCCGTGGTGACCAGCGTGACCAGCGTGTCCATCGGCGAGGTCATGCTCCGCTTCCCGCACTTTCGATCCGGGCGACGACGGTATCGGTATCGGTGACCCAGCAATAGCCGCCGAAGGCTTTGAGCGCGCCGCTGTGGCGCTCCGGTGAATAGGTCGCGCAGGCGTCTTCCGGCAGGCTCACCAGATAGCCCTTGTCGGCGGCATCGCGCACCGCCATGTCGACGCACTGGTCGGTCACGACGCCGGCGACGATGAGCCGGGCGATTCCCATGTTGCGTAGCACGTAGTCGATGACCGTCGAGTTGAAGACGCCGGACGAGGTTTTCGGCAACACGATCTCGTTGTCGATCGGCGTCAGCTCGTCGATGGGCTGGGCGTCGGGATGGCCTTTCGGCACCATCAGGCCCGACAGGCGGTGGTCGAGCGAGACGTCGCGACAATCCGCCGTCAAAGCCTCGATGATCGTGTGTACGACAGGAATGCCATTGCGCCGTGCAGCGTCGATCAGGCGCGACTGGTTGGGAATCGCGGTCTGCGCGAGCCGCCGGTGGTAATAGTGATCGGCCCCCATCTCCGGATGGCCGGGGTCGCGGCCGGGAAGGCAGAACATTTTCTGCACGTCGACGAACAGCAGCGCCGTGTCGTCCTTGCTGTACCGCGTCGCGCGCGGATTGCTCCCGGCTGTGTTCATCAGGCGATCCCCGCAATTCTCGTGTCGGTGCCATGATCCGACAAGAGGGGGCCGGTCCGTCAAGCGATTTTCGGCGTCTGTGAACCGCGAGTGCTCGCTCGCGTCATGCGCCGTGTCGCGATCTCCCGCAGGACGGCCCTCCTGCCGGCGCCGATAATCCGATGTGGATATTCAGGCCCGTTCCAGCGCCACTGCGATTCCCTGGCCGACGCCGATGCACATGGTCGCCAGTGCCCGCTTGCCGCCGCTGATCGCCAGTTCCAGCGCCGCCGTGCCGGCGATCCGCGCGCCGGACATGCCGAGTGGGTGGCCGAGTGCGATGGCGCCGCCGTTGGGGTTCACCCTCGGGTCGTCGTCGGCGATGCCGAGGTCACGCAGCGTGGCGAGGCCCTGGCTGGCGAAGGCCTCGTTGAGCTCGATCACGTCGAAGGCTTCCGGCCCGAGCCCGAGCCGTGCCATCAGCTTCTTTGACGCCGGTGCCGGGCCGAAACCCATGATACGGGGCGGTACGCCCGCCGTTGCGCCGCCCAGAATGCGGGCTATGGGTGCGAGCCCGTGGGCTGCGATCGCGGCCTCCGAGGCGACGATCAACGCCGCCGCGCCGTCGTTGACGCCGGATGCATTGCCCGCCGTCACGGTGCCGCCGGGGTGCACGATCGGCTTGAGCGCGGCCAGCGCGTCCAGCGTCGTTGCGCGCGGATGTTCGTCGGCTTCCACCATGACGGCTTCGCCCTTCCGGCCGGTGATCGCGACCGGCACGATCTCACGCGCAAGACGGCCATTGGCTTGGGCGACGGCGGCCTTTGCCTGCGAGCGCAGCGCGAAAGCATCCTGATCGCCACGCGAAACGGCGAATTCGTCGGCGACATTCTCCGCCGTCTCCGGCATGGAATCGACGCCGTGAAGTGCCTTCATCGCCGGGTTGACGAAGCGCCAGCCGATGGTGGTGTCGTGCACCTCGCTCACGCGGGAAAAAGCCGAAGTCGCTTTCGGCATGACGAAGGGCGCGCGCGACATGCTCTCGACGCCGCCGGCGATCAGGAGATCGGCTTCTCCCGACTTGATTGCCCTGGCAGCGGTGATCAGCGCATCCATTCCAGACCCGCAGAGCCTGTTGATCGTCGTGCCGGGCACTTCGACGGGAAGCCCGGCGAGCAGTGCCGACATGCGCGCGACATTCCGGTTGTCCTCGCCGGCCTGGTTGGCGCAGCCGAAGATGACGTCGTCCACCGCCGCCCAGTCGATGGCGTGGCGTGCCATCAGGCTGCGGATGGGGACCGCGCCGAGATCGTCGGCGCGCATGGCCGAGAGCGCGCCGCCATAACGGCCGATGGGAGTGCGGACATAAGAGCAAATGAACGCTTCGCGCATCTCACACCTCCGGTACGATCAGGTCGGCCACCGCGCCGTCGACCTCCAGTTGCGCGCCGGTTAGCGACTGGAGGTCTTCCAGCGAGAGGGCGGGCAGCTTTTCGCGCGGCACGAAGCGCCCGCCGACTATGTCGATAACAGCCAGCGAGGTATAGACGCGGGTGACGCAGCCCACGCCGGTCAGCGGTAGCGTGCAGCGTTCAAGCAGTTTGGGCTTGCCGTCCTTGGTCACGTGGTCGGTGATGACGGCTACGCGCTTGGCGCCGTGGACGAGGTCCATGGCGCCGCCGACGGCCGGCACCCCACCATGCCCGGTGGACCAATTGGCAAGATCGCCATTCTGGGCCACTTCGTAGGCGCCAAGGATCGCGACGTCGAGATGGCCCCCGCGAACCATCGCGAAGCTGTCGGCGTGATGGAAGAATGCCGCGCCGGGCTTCAGCGTGATCGCCTTCTTCCCGGCATTGATGAGGTCCCAGTCTTCCGCTCCCTCCGCCGGGGCCTCGCCGAAGCCGAGAACGCCATTCTCGGTATGGAACACCGCCTCACGGCCCTTCGGCTGGAACTTCGCGACCATCTCGGGGAAGCCGATGCCAAGGTTGACATAGGCGCCATCCTCGATGTCCTGCGCGGCGCGCCAGGCGATTTGGGCGTTGGAGAGCTTGATGGCTGCGAGGTCGAGGCTCATGGGTAGCAGGCTCCCGCGCGGTTGAGGATTTCTTCCTGTCGGGGGTTCGCGACCTCCACGACACCGTGGACGAAGATTCCCGGCGTAACGACCTGCTCGGGGTCGATGCCGCCGGCCGGTACGAGGCGGGTAACCTGTGCAACAGTGCGTGCCGCCGCCGTGGCCATGAGCGGGTTGAAGTTACGCGCCGCCATCCGGTAGGTCAGGTTGCCCATCGCATCGCCCAACTCGGCCTTGATCAGCGCATGGTCGGCCTTCAGCCAGCGTTCCTGCACGTACATCCGGCCATCGAATTCGGCCACCGGCTTGCCTTTGGCCAAGTCGGTGCCGTAGCTCGACGGCGTGTAGAACGCCGGTATCCCGGCTCCGCCGGCGCGGATCCGCTCCGCCAGGGTTCCTTGGGGGACCAGTTCCAGCTGGATCTTTCCGGCTTTGTAGAGCTCGGTGAAGACCCGCGGGTCGGCGGAACGCGGAAACGAGCAGATCATCTTGGCGACCCGGCCCTGCTCGATCAGCGCGGCGATGCCGACATGTCCGTTTCCGGCGTTGTTGTTGATCACGGTGAGTTCGCGCGCGCCCTGGTCGATCAGGGCGTGGATCAGCTCGATCGGCGCGCCGGAACCGCCGAAGCCGCCGATCATGACACTGGCGCCGTCGGCGATCCCGGCTACCGCCTGCGCGAGGTTGTCCAATTGCTTGTTCATGAGGCTCCCCGGTTCACCGGACATTCGGCGCGGAGCCGTTTGGTATGATGGAACCACGGCCAAGTCATCATGAAATGTTCGTATATTGACATTTGTTCAAATAGTGGAAAAAGCTGTGCGCATGACGACCAAGGCAACTGATTTTGTTGGCTCCCTGGCGAAAGGCCTCAAGGTGATCGAGGCCTTCAGGGCGGAAAGCCCGCGCCTCTCCATCACCCAGATCGCCGAGGAGACCGGCCTTGATCGCGCCACATCCCGGCGCAGCCTGCTCACGCTGCGTGAGCTGGGCTATGCCGACTATGACGGGAAGTTCTTCAGCCTGACGCCGCGAATCCTGCGTCTCGGGATCGGGGCACTGGCAGCGATGCCGCTGGCGCAGATCGTCCAGCCCTGGCTGGACCAGCTTTCCGAACGCATCGGCGAAAGCGTCTCCGTCTCCATCCTCGACGACACCGAGATCGTCTATATCGCCCGCGCCCAGCAGCGGCGGGTGATGTCGATCGGGCTGATGCCGGGATCGCGGCTTCCGGCCCATTGCACTTCGATGGGGCGGGTCATGCTCGCCGCACTTTCCGAAAAGGACGCCCGGGCGCGCATCGAAGCCTCCGACCTGACGCCGCGCACTGCCAGAAGCCGGACGGACCCGGAGGACATCATCGCCGAGATCGGCCGCGTGCGGGCGCAAGGCTATGCCTTGATCGACCAGGAGATCGAAATCGGGCTCCGCTCGATCGCCGTGCCGATTCTGAACAGCCGCGGCGTGGTTGTCGGCGCTCTCAACGCCGGTGTCGCCGCGGTTCAGGAGAATGTAGAAATGCTCGCCGAGCGTTTCCTGCCGGAGTTGCAGCGCGTGCAGGCGGGTCTGCGCAAGATCCTCGCCTGACGGCTATTTCCGCCACGGACTTGGCGGCAACGAGAGCAGGTCGCGGCCGAAGCAACGTTGATAATATTCCGCGAAGATGCCGCGCTCGGCCTCGTCGCAGCGGTTGAGAAACGCCGTCTGGAATCCGAAGTCGACGTCGCCGAACTGCCGCGTGTTCTCGACCCAGGAAAGGACCGTGCGCGGGCTCATCACCGTCGAGATGTCACCGGCGCGATAGCCCACGCGGGTCAGTCCCGCCATGCGGACCATCTGCGCAAGCGTCGGGCCATCCGCCATCCACGGCGCCTTGCCGGCGATCATTGCGATCTCGTCGTCCTCGGTCAGGTAGTCCAGGCGCACGGTGACATTCCAGCGGTCGAGCTGGGCCTGATTGATCTGCTGCGTGCCATGATAGAGCCCGGTCAGATCTCCGAGCCCGATGGTATTGGCGGTGGCGAACAGCCGAAACGACGGATGGGGATGCAGCACCCTGTTCTGGTCGAGAATGGTCAGCCGCCCCTCGGCCTCGAGAACCCGCTGGATGACGAACATCACATCCGGGCGTCCGGCGTCGTATTCGTCGAAGACCAGCGCTACAGGGCGCTGATAGGCCCAGGGGAGTATGCCTTCGCGGTATTCGGTCACCTGCATTCCTTCGCGCAGGACGATCGCGTCCTTGCCGATCAGGTCGATCCGGCTGATATGGCTGTCGAGGTTGACGCGCACGCAGGGCCAATTGAGCCGCGCGGCCACCTGTTCGATGTGGCTGGTCTTGCCGGTGCCGTGCGGCCCTTGCACCAGGACGCGGCGGTCGCCGCGAAACCCCGACAGGATCGCCATGGTCGCCGCCGGGTCGAAGTGATAGGCGCTGTCGATCTCCGGGACGTGCTCGGAGCGCCTGGAAAAAGCCGGCGCGCGCATGTCGACATCAATGCCGAAGACCTCGCGGACGTCCACCTCTCCATCGGGTCGGGCGGGCAAGTCGTCGGTCCCGGTCATCGTGCCGCGTACTCCTCGGGTGTGGCGATGTGGATGATCCCATCCTTGACGACAACGGGCACCGGGTCCAGCCAGCAGCGTTCCGCCGCTCCGGACACACCATAGCCGTCCTCGATCCGGAATTCGGCAAAATGCATGGTGCAGCGGATTCTCGTGCCCTCGTCGTTGGTGAACGCGCCGGCGCGATAGTTGAGCGGCGTCGAGTAGTGCGGGCAAAGGTTCAGGTACCCGTAGACCCGTTCGCCGCCTTGCCGCACGACGAACATCGAGAAGACGGTGGTGCCGCGGCCGAACACATATTCCTTGGCACGGCCGGCGGGAATCTCCTCGATGGGGCCAAGCGCAACGCCCGGCATGGGGGCGCGGGGCCGGGAACGCCAAAGCCAGGGATCGGGTTTTGACAGAGCGTCAGCCATGATTCCGGTCCGGTTGTCCAAGGCCCCAGGCGTATTGGTGGATTTCGACCGTACCGTAGACGCCAGCCAGCGCGTAAGGGTCGCCCGCGATGTAGTTTTCCACCGCCTTGCGACTGTCTGCCTCGATCACTAGCATCGTCCCGCACATTCGCCCGTCATCGTCGAGAAGCGGCCCGCCGACGCGGACCGCAAGCGGATGATCGTGCCGTCGCAGCCTGTCGCGATGCGCCGGCCGGTTCGCCGCGCGTGCCTCCTCCTTGCCGGATGCATCCAGCGCATGGACAACGAAGTACGGCATCACGCCATCGTCTTCAGCCGCACGTCGAACTCCGCTCGATGTCCCGTCTCGTCCCCTTCGAACGGCACGATCAGGCTTTCCTTGACCCCGAAGACCGCATCGCTGTCGAGGTAGGGATCGCCCTCGGGGAAGATGTGGGTCACCAGCGTCTCGTAGCCAGGCGCGGTCACGATGTAATGAATATGGGCGGGGCGCATCGCATGGCGGCCCATTGCGACCAGCATCGCGCCGACCGGCCCGTCGGTCGGGATCGAGTATGGCAGCGGCTTCACGGTGGTGAACGCGTAGCGCCCGTCGACGCCGGTAGTGAACACGCCGCGCATGTTCATGTCCGGCTGAACCCCCGGCTGCTGGACATCGTAGAAGCCGTCGTCATTGGTCTGCCAGACATCGACCCTGGCGCCGGCAATCGGATTTCCGTCTTCATCGGTGACACGCCCGTGCACGATGCAGGGCGCACCCTTGCCATCAAGGCAGATTGAGGTGCCGTTCTCGCGTTCCGGAGCGCCGGAGACGTGGAAGGGCCCGAGGACCGTATTCTCGGTCGCGCCGCCGGGGCGGCGATGGTTGATCGCATCGATCAGCATCGAGACGCCGAGCGTATCGGAGGCGAGGATCCATTCCTGGCGCTTGTCGTCGCAGATTTTTCCGGTCGCGGTAAGGAAATGGATCGCCCTTTCCCATTCCGCCATCGTCGGCTCGATTTCCTTGACGAAGGCATGCAGGTGCCGGACGGCGCTTTGCATGACTTCGCGAAACCGTGGGTCGACATCGGGCGCGAGACGGGAAAGCACCAGTTCCTCGGACGTCTTTTCCGCAAAATAGCTCATCGGTTTCTTCCTTGCGTTCGACCGGGTTCAGCGCTGTGCAGTGTCGGGCACGGCCACGAGCCGTCGCCCGACCGGAAACAGCTGAAGGCCGCGGCGTTCGGCGATCAGTCCCCAAATCCCGCGCGGCGCAAAAAGCATGGTCGCCACGGCGATGCCGCCAAGGAGGATCATGTACCAGGCACCCCAATCGGCCGCGATTTCGCGCAGGATGAAGAAAACGGCGACGCCGATCAACGGACCCTCGATGGATCCGATTCCGCCGATCACCACGATGAAGATGACCAGCGCGGTCCAGTCGTTGACCGAGAATGCCGCATCGGGCGAGATGCGCAGTTTCTGGAGGAACAGCAGCGCTCCGATCAGGCCCGTTACGCCGGCAGTGGCGATGTAGACGATCATCTTGGTTCGGTAGGTCTCCACGCCGAGGCTTTCCGACGCGACTTCGCTGTCGCGAATGGCGGTCATCGCCAGCCCCCACCGTGAGCGCAACAGCAGATAGACCATCGCGATCGAGGCCATCGCAATTCCGAGTGCCAGCCAGTAGACCAGCGACTCGCGTGTCGCCGCGTCCGACGCCATCTCAAGGACGATGCTGGCCGGCAGGGACATGCCCGATCCACCGCCCAGGGCCGAAATTTGCGCGAAGCCGAGGCGGAAGACCTCGGCGATAACCCAGGTTCCGATGGCAAAATACGCGCCCTTGAGCCGGAAGGCGACCAAGGCCGTCGGCACCGCGACGAGCGCCGCAACGATGCCGGCAAGAAACAGGGCCGCGACCGGAGGCACGCCGACGAAGACCGCGAACGTGAAAAGCATGTAGCCGCCGAGCCCGACAAAGGCCTGCTGGCCGACCGAAACCAGGCCGCCATAGCCAGCAAGCAGGCTCCACATCTGTGCGAGGCCGACATAGGTGAAGATCTCGACCAGCATTCTGAGGTCGCCGCGGCTCGCCCACCACGGCGCCGTCGCAAGGCCGAGCACGGCGATTGCAGCCACGGACATGGCGATCCGGGAAGCGGTGGTGGAGCGATGGACCTCGTAGCGCTGCGCCATGATTTTAGCCCTTCATTTTTGGCAACAGCCCTTCGGGGCGCACGACAAGCACCACGAGAAAGGCGATATGGCCCGCGAGAATCTGGAAGCCTGGGTCGATCTGCGCCCCGATGGCCTGAGAAACACCGAGAATTATGCCCCCCAACAGCGTGCCCCAGAGATTGCCGAGGCCACAGATGATCACGGCCTCGAAGGCAAAAAGCAGACGTCCCGGACCCACGGCCGGATCAAAATTCGTGCGCATGGCGAGATAGACGCCGGCAATCCCGACGACGGCGGAAGCAATGGCCGTGGCGATCGCGAAGATATTGGCATTGTCGGCGCCCATGAGCCGGACCGTGTCGGCGTCGTCGGATGTCGCCCGAAGCACGCGACCGAGCGAGGTCCGGTAGAAGAACGCCTGAAGCCCGACGATGACAACGAGGGCGGAAGCGAAGATCAGCAGCGGCATGACCCCGAGCGACAGCCCGCCGCCGAGCGGTATCGACGACGTCTCCAGCCAGCCGGCCTGCAGCTTCTGGCTATCCGCCGAAAAGACCTCGAGCAGCAGGTTCTGGATGACCACCGAGAAACCGAAGGTGACCAGCAGCGGCGGCAGGATATCCACGCCGAGCGTCCGGTTGAACAGCACCCTCTGGCCGACATAGCCGAGGGCGGCCATTCCCGGCACCACGAGCAGGAGGGTCCAGAGCGGATGAACGCCCGTTATCCCGACGACCACCAGTGCTCCGTAGGCGCTCATCACGATGAAGTCGCCGTGAGCGATGTTGACGAACCGCATGACGCCGAACATGAGGCTGAGGCCCGAGGCGAAGAGAGCGTAGAGCCCGCCGAGAAGCACGCCCTGGATAATCGCGTTCACCCAGTCCATCAGGCGGCCTCCCCGTCGTTGAGCCCGAAATAGGCGGCAGTGATCTGTTCGCGCGTGAGTTCGCCGGGCCGCCCGGTGAGCGAAACGCGCCCCTCCTGGAAACAGTAGACGCGGTCGGCCACGGCGAGGGCCTGGTTGACGTCCTGTTCGACCACGACGATCGTGCACCCATGCGCCTTGATCTTGGGGACGGCCTCATAGATGTCCTTGATGATGATCGGCGCCAGCCCGAGGCTGATCTCGTCGCAAAGCAGGAGCTTCGGGTTCGACATCAACGCCCGGCCGATCGCCACCATCTGTTGTTGTCCGCCCGAGAGCGCTGTGCCGCCGTGATTGCGACGTTCGCGGAGAATGGGAAACAGTTCGTAGATGGCATCGAGATTCCATTCCGGTCCCGACCGGCCATAGGCGCCAATGCGCAGGTTTTCCTCCACGGTGAGGGAAGGGAACAGTTTTCGTCCCTCGGGCACCATCGCAAGCCCGGCCCGGACGAGTTCGTGGGCGGCGGCCGATCCGACGTCGCGGCCAAGGAAACGGATATCCTGGCCAGCGGTTTTCAACATTCCGGTGATCGCGCGCAGGAAGGTCGACTTGCCCGCTCCGTTGGAGCCGATGATCGCCACGGTTTCGCCGGTGCGGATCTCGAAATCGATCCCGAACAGCGCCTGGAAATCGCCGTAGAAGGCTTCCAGTCCCTTCGTTTCCAAGACGGGTTCAGCCATCGCCCTCGATCCCCATGTAGATCTGTCGCACTTCGGTCGAGCCCATGACTTCACGCGGCTCGCCCTCGGCGATCTTGGCGCCGAAATTGATGACGACGAGGCGTTCGACCACCGCGAGCAGCGCGTGCACGACATGCTCGATCCAGATGATCGAGACGCCGCTCGCGTGGATCGCCTTGATGGTCGCCACGAGATCATGGCATTCGTGCTCCGTCAGGCCGCCGGCAATCTCGTCGAGCAGCAGCAGTTTGGGGCGCGTCGCCAGCGCCCTCGCCATCTCAAGCCGTTTGCGTTCCAGCAGCGTCAGGGTGCCTGCGCGCTTGTTCGCCTTGGCGATCAGGCCGGTCTGCTCCAATACCTCGGCGCAATGGGCATAGCTTTCAAGCTCGCTCATGCCATCCCCGAAGGCGCTGCCGACGAGCAGGTTCTCGAACACGGTCATTCCCGCGAAAGGATGCGGAATCTGGTAAGACCGGCCGATTCCGAGGCGGCAGCGTCGCGCTGCATTGAGGCCGGTCACATCCTGTCCGCCGTAGAGAACGCGGCCGGCATTCGGCTTCACGCCGCCGGCGATGATGTTGAACATGGTGCTCTTGCCGGCGCCGTTCGGTCCGATCACCCCCAGCGCCTCGCCCTCCGTGAGGGAGAGGCTCAGATTGTCGGTCACGATCAGCGAACCGTAGGCCTTTGAAACGGCCTCGAGCCGGAGAATGTCCTGCATGGTCCTTGCCCCTGAGGACGGGGCCGGCGCTGGCCGGCCCCGCGATTTCCGTCAGGAAATGGCCTCCATCTCGCCGCCCGTCGGGATGTTGCCGGCAAGACCGTTGGCGGTGACGACGACGTCGTACTTGAAGCTGCCGCCAAGGCGCCACTGGCCGCCGACGAGAGGGGTCTTGGAGACGTTGGGCACAGGCCCGGACTTGAAATTGACCGGCCCCACGACGGTGTTCATGTTGGTTTCGGCCAGCGCCTCGCGGATCTTCTCGCGGTCCATCGGGTCGCCCGAGCGGGTCAGCGCGTCGGCCGCGACTTCGAAGAGCGCGTGGGCAAAGCCGATCGGCTGCGTCCACTGCCGGCCCGTCGCCTCGGTGTAACCGGCAGCGAGTTTGGAAGCGCTTTCGCCCGTCAGCGACGAGGCGAAGGGATGCGACGGCGTCCACCACACTTCCGAGCTGAGGTTGTGACCCAGATCCCCGAGGGCTTCGACAGCGGAGGGGAAGAGGATCGCTTTGCCGATCGAGGCGGCCTTGGGCTTGAAGCCCTGCTGGTTTGCCTGGGTCCAGAAGGTGGTGAAATCGGGCGGGATCATCACACCGGTGATGATTTCGGCCTCAGCGCCCTTGAACGCGGAAATCTGCGCGGAGAAATCATCGGTGAGGTTCTGGTACCGGCCCGGATCGGTCAGTTTGTAGCCCTGCGCCGCGAGCGGCTTGGGAAAGCCCAGTTCGGCGTCGCCCCAGGCATTGCCGTCGCCGTCATTGGGGAACAGGCCGCCGACCGACTTGTTGGTCGTCAGCTTCCCCCACATTTCGGTGTAGACGCCGATGACGTCCTCAAGACCCCAGAAGAAATGGTAGGTGTATTTGAAGCCGGTTTCCGGCTTTCCTCCACGGGTGAAGAACCAGGGCTGCCACGGCGCGACCGTCGAGATGCACGGAATTCCGTTGACCTCGCATTGGTCGGCGACAGGGTTGGTCGTCTCCGGCGTGGAGGACACCACCATCAGGTTCACGCCTTCGTTCAGGATGAGCTCCGCCGCGACGTCGGCCGCCCGGTTCGGGTTTGACTGGCTGTCCTTGACGATGACTTCGACGCCATAGGTGGTGCCGTTGACGGTCAGGCCGTTGGCGAAGGCGCTCTTGATGCCTGCGAGGATGTAATCGTCGCTTTCGGCGAAGCCGGCCAGCGGCCCGGTCTTCGGGCTGACGAAGCCGATCTTGACGACCCCGCCCGCGGCACGGGCAAGGCTTGAGAAGCCAAAGGTTGAGGCGAGCGTCACGCCTGCGGCGCCGTTCTGGAGCACGCTGCGGCGTGTGATGGGTCGGGTCAGTTTCATCATGATATCCTCCCTGGGTGTGGCATTAGGGTTGGCGGCCTTCGAACGCGGCCTGAAGCACCTCGCGCACCCCTTCGCGGGTGACGGGACGCGGGTTGAAATACGGGTTGCGAACCGACTGATCCGCGGCGCGGTCCAGATCGGTTTCCGAAAGACCCATTTGCGCGAGCGAGCGCTTTTGCCCGACGGCAAGCATGAGCTCGTAAAGTCCCTTGGCCGGCTCTTTTCCGCCCAGTGCGCGCGAGATCGCGGCCATGGCCTGCGGAGCGGCCTCGCGATTGTAGGCGGTGGAATAGGGGATCATCAGACAATGCACGTCTGCATGATTGAGGTCGAAGGAACCGCCGAGCGTGTGGCAAAGCTTGTGGTGCAGCGCCATGCCGACCGAACCGAGGCAGATCCCGGCCAGCCACGAGCCATAGAGCGCGCGCTCGCGCGCGGCCATGTCGTTGCCGTCGGCAAGAATGGCGGGCAGTGCTTCGGCAAGCGCCCTGATGCTTTCTTCCGCCATCAGCGCGATCACCGGGTTCGCGTCCTCCGCGTAGAGGGCCTCGACCGCGTGGGCGATGGCGTTCATTCCCGAAGGCCCGGATATGAAACCGGGAAGCGTCACCGTCAGCTCCGGATCGTAGATCACCGTCTCCGGCAGCACCTTGGGCGACCGCAGCGTGGTCTTCAGCCCGTTTTCCGTCTGCCCGAGAATCGGGGTCATCTCCGAACCGGCATAGGTCGTCGGCACGACAAGCTGCGGCAGGTCCGTCCGGTACGCGATCGCCTTGCCCAGACCGATGGTCGAACCGCCGCCCACCGCGAGGATGCCGTCGCAGTTCATCTGCCGGGCCTGCTGGAGGGCTGCCTCGGTCACCTGCACCGGCGTATGCATCACCGCGCCGGGGTAGATCGCGCCCAACCGGTCGCCGATCATCGCGGCGAACTGCGCGCACGTCTCCGATTGGTCGGCGGTCGAGATTACCAGCGCGCGTTCGACGCCGAGACGCTCCAACTCGTCGGCCACCTCGACCCGGCGGCCGGCGCCAAAGACCACTCTGGACGGCAAACCGGTGTACGCGAAGCGCATGGCCATCACCTCAGCGCACGTAGTGAGGCGGGACCTGGGCATCCACGTTCACCCAGACGGATTTCGGCTGGGTGTATTCGTGCATGACCTCGAAGCCCATCTCGCGCCCGTAGCCGCTCTCGCCGACGCCTCCGAACGGCGAGGCCGGATGAACGACCTTGTAGGAATTGATCCAGACCATGCCGGCGCGGATATCGCGGGCAAACCGGTGCGCGCGGCTGAGATTTTGGGTCCACAGGCCGGAGCCGAGCCCGTAGATGACCGCGTTGGCCATCTCGAGCGCCTCTTCGTCGCTCGAGAAAGTGGTAACGGTGACGAAGGGGCCGAAGACCTCTTCCTGGCAGACGCGATGCTTCATTTCCGCCCGGACGATCGTGGGCTCGACGAAGCAGCCCGCGGCGAGCGCCGGATCGTCCGGCACCCTGCCGCCGGCGATGATTTCGCCGCCCTCCTCGACCGCGATCCTGGAATAGTCGAGCACGCGCTGCTGGTGCAGCTTCGACGTCAATGGCCCCATCTCGGTATTCGGGTCGAGCGGATCACCAAGACGGATCGAACGCGCGAGAGCGGCGAACTTCGTCAGGAACTCGTCGGCAACCTTCTCATGGACAAGGATGCGGCTGCCGGCGATGCAGGCCTGTCCCTGATTGTGGAAGATCGCCCAGGCCGAACCGCCGATGGCGGCAGGAATGTTGGCGTCGTCGAAGATGATGTTCGGTCCCTTGCCGCCGAGCTCCAGCTGCACCTTCTTCAGGTTGCTCGCCGAGGCTTGGACGATCCGTCGACCGGTTGCGGTCGAGCCGGTGAACGCGATCTTCTTGACATCGGGGTGCTCCGACAGCCGGGCGCCTGCGGTATGCCCGTAACCCGGCACGACGTTGACCACGCCATCGGGAATGCCGACCTCCTTCATCAGCTCGGCGACCCGCAGGATCGAAAGCGGCGTGATCTCGGACGGCTTGATGACGATGGTGTTGCCGGCGGCAAGGGCGGGAGCCATCTTCCAGGCCGTGAACATCAGCGGGAAGTTCCACGGGATGATCTGGCCGACCACGCCGAGCGGTTCGCGCTGCACATAGTTGATGAAGCCGGGATAGACGGGCGGCAGAAAGCCCTCGACCTTGTCCGCCATCCCGCCGAAATAGCGGTAGCAGCGCGCGGTACGCGGCACGTCGAGCCTGCGGGCGTCGCGCACCGGATGCCCCGCATCCAGCGCTTCGAGCCTGATGAATTCGTCGGCGTGGGCTTCGATTGCGTCGGCGAGCTTGAGCAGAAGCTGGCCGCGGTCCGCCGCGTCCATGCGCGACCAGGCGGGAAAGGCCGCCTTGGCCGCTGCGACGGCGCGGTCCACGTCCACCTCCCGCGCTTCCGCGATCTGGCAGATCACCTGATTGTTGAAGGGATTGATCACGTCGATGGTGCCCCCTTCGAGGGCGTCCACGAAGCGGCCATCGATGAAAAGCCTGGTCTGAACCGGACGGGCGATGCCCGCCGCCGTGAAGGCGGGGTGGACATTCATCTGGGCAATACTCCCTCGCGCGCGCACCGGACGTGGAAGCGCGATTGTCTTGTTTTGTGATGGTGGTCAGGGCCGGGCGGCACGCGCCCGGCCCGTCTTGGGATCAGAACTGGACCGCCACGTTGGGAGCCTTGCCCTCGCGGATCAGTTCCGGGACCTTGGGCGAGCCGTTCTCCCAGACAAGCAGCATCGAGCGCTTGGGCGAGAAGCCCTGATGGCGGATGTCGGCGGGCATGCAGGCCACGTCGCCGGCCTTCATCGCCACGACCGCCTTAGGCCGGCCTGAAACACCGTCCTTGATGTTCCAGGTGATCTGGTCGGAGAGCTGGATGAACCATTCGCAGCGGTCGTTGCCGTGCTCGACCGGCAGGATGTATTCCTCGGTCGTCGGGCAGAACAGGCTGTCCTTGACGACCGAGCAAACCGACGGATTCCACGTCACGTCCGAACGCGACAGATAGCCGAAGAGGTTGAAGGCCTGCACCTCGGCCTCGAAGCCCGGCTCGGCATGGACTTCGGGCTGACCCTGCTCGACGTCGTCGAACATCACGTTCACCGGGAAGCCGTTGCCGTCGGTGCGAAGCGGGGTGTCGCCCGGCATACCGACCATCCGGCGCGCGGTCACGCGCTGGCGGCTGACCGCATCGTCATTGTCGCCGTTCTTCGCGCCCCACGGAACGCCGGTTTCGCGCGGAGCCGAGAAGGGATCGAAGCCTTCGTTGGTCCAGTCCGAGACCATCTCTTTGAAGATGGCCATCAGTTCGTCGGAACGGAAACGCTCGATGTAGTCGCGGCCTTCCGAGGTGTAGGCCTCGTTGAGCGAGCCGTAGAACATGTCGACTTCGCCGTAGAAATTCGTCGTGCCGAACACAGGATCGAAATTCACCGTGCCGTAGAAGAAGCCCCAGGCCACATCGGGCATGAGGGCGCGCAGGAAGGCGTCGACAGACATCGTGTGCGCGCCCTTCGGCGTCGTGATGTAGGCGAAATATTCATCGCGCCGGAAGCTGAATTTGCCGGCCTCGAACGATTTGTAACCGGTGACGTTGTCCGCCGGGTCGACCTTGAAATGGTTCTGCAGCGCCAGTTTGCGCGGATTGCTGATGTGCGCGGAGCCGGTGTCTTCTTTCATCGCCATTGCGGTTTCTCCTTCGCGCAAATTACTGCTGGCAGATTTCCGACCACTTGTGGACCGTTTCGGGCCCGTCGATGGTCTGGATCATGAGGGTTGCAGGCCGGTCGGCCTTGAAGCGATAGGCCGCGCCGACCGGCAGTAGCGCCATGTGGCCGAGGCCGAGCCTGATCGTGCCCATCTTCTCGCCCGCGGGCTCGCCGGCAAGCTTGTGGGCGCCTTCGCTTTCCGGGTCCACGGCCGCATCGGGATCGGTGAGCTTGACCAGTTCGACCGTGACGGGATGATCCATCGCGACGGTGAATTCGTCGTGAGCAGCGGTGTACCAGGGCGAAACGCCCTCGGCGCGCACGCTTTCGATGACGTATTCGAAGTTCTTTGCAACCGCGACGCGCTCCCACGGGCGGGATCGCGCAGCAACCTCATACATGTTTGAGAAGACGTAGTTTTTCTTGCTGTCCTTGCTGATGACCGTAATCGACCCGCTCTCGTAGTCGTCGATCGATCCATAGGTCGTCGTGTAGTGGTGCATGCCGGTATTCCTCCCAATGCTCATCGGATACTTCCAGTTCGTCTCCTGTGCCAAAAAAGTTCGGATGGCGAACCGACGTTCATATTGCGAACGCTGCGCCCATCCCGTAGTGTAGTCAACAAGCGTGCGGCTAAAAAGTTCGCAATACGGTCATTTGTTCGATATGCGGACACGAAGGCGGGCAAACGAGAAGCGAGACATTTGAATGGCGTTCCTTGAGCCTATCGAAAATACCAATCGGGACTTTGTCGGGTCGCTCGCCAAGGGGCTCCGCGTCCTTCGCGCCTTCAATGACGGGCATGACCGGTTGACATTGTCCGAGGTCGCCAGGTTGGTCGACCTGCCCCGTGCCGGCGCCAGGCGCCTGCTGTTGACCCTGCATGCGCTCGGTTATGCGAAGACGGACGGCAAGTTTTTCTTCCTCTCGCCGAAGGTGCTGGAGCTCGGATTCAGTTACCTTTCCTCTCAGCACTGGCTGACCATCGCGTCCCCCGTGCTTGAGGCGCTGCGCGACGAACTGGATGAAGCGGTCTCGGTGACCACGCTTGAGGGTTCCGAGGTGGTTTATGTCGCCCGTTACCCGGTCGACCGTGTGATGACGCTCGCCATGGACATCGGTTCGCGCAAGCCCGCCTACTGCACCGCCATGGGCCGGGTGCTGCTGGGCGCGCTGCCGGAGACAAAGGTACGGGATGTTCTGGGTCATTCCGACATGCGCCAGTTTACCGCCAACACCAAGCATACGGTGAACGAAGTCTGCGCTGAGGTCGGCAAGGTGCGCGACAAGGGCTATTGTCTGATCGACCGCGAACTCGAAGCCAGCCTTGTCGCGATCTCGGTGCCGCTGAAGAACTATCACGGCGAGACGCTGGCCGCCGTCAATGTTTGCGGACACCCCGGAAATCTCTCGCTCGAGGACCTGGAAACCCGGTGCCTGCCGGCATTGCAGGAAGCCACGCGGAAGATCGCGCAGATGCTGGTCTGATCTACTCTTGCCGGAAGAGGTCCGCAGCACGATCGAAAAGCGCGATGCCACCGGTCAGGTGCGCAACGGTGCCGAATGGTTGGCGATCTGGTCCGATCCGGACAGCCTGAAATCGGAAATCGAGCGGCGCGCTGATACCGACGCGCGCCGGGAAGCGGAGGCCCTTCGCGCCCGCATCGTCGCGTCAGCGCGGTCGCTTTCCGGAAACCCTGATCTGGAGGTGGGCTTTCACGCCACGTCCCCGGGTGCAAAGGGACTTGCCCTCACCCCTTTCCATGCCGGAATGACGGATATCGGCGCCGTGCGCGGCGAAGCTGACGCCAAGGCCGCCTTCTATCGGCACCACGACCCGGACCTCCACCACCGCCTGCGTCCGGAAGACCCCGACGAGGCGCGGTTGATCGACCTGATCGAACACGCGCGCTGCGAGGGTTTTGCGGCACGCGCCTATCCCGGACTTGTCGACAACCTGACTGCCCATCACGTGGCGCGGCTCGCCCGCATGAGCCTGCTTGGCGCCCATCTCGCCTCGCTGATACCGCTGGCGGAGGGCCTGCGGATGGTATTGCGCGACACCTATGCGGGGTTGTCGGATCCGTCGGTTCAGACCGCCGGTTTCCGCATGTGGGACGGTTGGCTGCGCGCGCGCTTCGCCGGCCATTTCGCGCGCCTTGCCGAAACGCTCGCAGACCAGGAGGCGCACGCACGCGCGGCCATCGCCTTCCTTGCGGCGCTCCAGACCGAGTTGCCGTCGCGCGGCCAGCGTCAACGCCGTCTTGTCCCGAGCGTTCCCGAATATGCCGAAGGGGACGACGGACAACCGTCGAAAGAAACGCAGGACTCCGATAGGGCGTCCTTCTTCGGTCCCGGCGACGAGACGAATGACGATCAGGAACCGGATCGCCAGCAGCTCTTGTTCCCTGCCGTTGCCCCGATTGCCTATCGGCCTTTCACCACCCGGCATGACCGCGAGGTCCGTGCCGAGGAGTTGTTCGACCGGGCGGCGCTCGCCACGAGCCGTCACCGGCTTGAGGAGAAACGCGCGGCCTATCGACAGGAAATCACCCGTCTCGCCGCCCGTCTCCAACGCCGTCTCCTGGCGCAGCAGGCCCGCAGATGGGAATTCGACCTCGACGAAGGCTTGATCGACGCGTCGCGGCTCGATCGGGTCATATTGTCTCCCGGTTTTGCCTCAGCCTACAAGCAGGAGGCTGACAGCGCGTTCCGCGACACGCTCGTCTGCCTGCTGATCGACAATTCCGGATCCATGCGCGGCAAGCCGATCGAGACGGCCTGTGTCACTGCCGACATCGTCGCGGCTGCGTTGGAGCGTTGCGGGATCGCCACCGAAATCCTCGGGTTCACCACGTCCCGGTGGAAGGGCGGTCAATCCGCCCGTGATTGGAAAGCTGCCGGCAAGCCGGCCAATCCGGGGCGGCTCAACGACCTCCTCCATATCGTCTACAAGGATGCGGAAACGCCGCTGCGCCGCGCAAGGGACGCATTGTGCGCGATGCTGGCACCGTCCCTGTTGAAGGAAAACGTCGACGGCGAGGCGCTTGCTTGGGCGGCGCGCCGGATGTTGCGGCGCCCGGAAGTGCGGAAACTGCTCATCGTCGTTTCCGATGGTTCGCCTGTCGATCAGTTCACGATCGAAGTGAACGAGAACAAGGATATCCTCGACCAGCACCTGCGCCAGACCATCGACAGTCTGTCAAAGGGCTCCAACATCGCCATCGCAGCGATCGGACTCAAGCACGATGTCGCCGATTTCTACCCGAACGCGGTGCGAATCGAGACCCCGGAAAGCCTGGCCGAAGCGCTTCTCGGTTTGATCGACAGATCCATGGGCCTGGAACGAGCGCCTTTGCGGCTCTGATCCGACACGAAGTGGAAACGTTCTAGCTCTTGTCGAAACCGCCAGGGGCTCTTCCGGTCAGCGCTTTGACGACGCCGATGGCAAAAGCGGCGTTCGCCAACATGAATGATCCGATGGCGCCGGCCAGAGGCAGACTGGGCGCGAGCAATCCGGCGCCGCCTGTGGCCAGCCCCGCCCAAGCCAGAGCGGTCACCGATGACGCGAAATTCGAAACTCCCGCCGCGGCGAGCATGGTCCCTCCGGCAACAAAGCTCAACCCGAAGAAGGGCGTCAGCCATCGGCCGATCTTGTGCAGAATGAGGCTCGCAGTGACCGCAGGCCTGGTGATCACGCCATTTCGCCAGTTCCAGCTTGTGATTGTGTTCAGGAAGTTCTTTGCCGTCATACGCACGCGCGCCCGAAATTCCTGACTTGCGGTATCGGCGACGAAATCAACCGCTTCGGCGTCATTGACGATCCGGCACAGATATCCTTGCCGGACGACATCGATCGGGGTTGAGCAGTCGGAGTCGGAAGTAGGGTGGAGCGCAATGAAATGGTTCGGGCGCATTGCCGAGCAAGCGCCCGTCCCGACAACGCAGATATCCAGGCGGCTTTCCATCAAACGCAGCCACGTCTCGAAGCGCCAATAGAGCGGAAAGCTGCTGACTCCTGCCGGCGTTGTCTTGCCGCGCCAAGACAGGATGCCGCTGGCATAGCCGACCCGCGGATCGGCGAAGCAAGCTGCGATTTTGGCTATGAAACCGGGTTTGAACTCGGTGTCGGCATCGGTGAAGATGACAAGATCGCTAATAATGCGCGGCATGGCTTCGTTGTGCGCCATGGCTTTGCCGCGGTGCGTTGTTTCAAACCAGGCGACCGGCCGGTCTGCGTGTGCGGCCACCCATTCCTTCAGGGTCTGCTCCGTGGAGTCGGTGCAATGGTCCAGAGCGACCAGTACGTCCAGCTGCAAACCCGGGGCACTCTGCAGGAAGATGTTGTCGAGGCGCGGGGCGATGTTGCCGGCCTCGTTATGCGCGGCAATCAGCACGGTTGCTGATTTCGGTTCTCCGCCCAGCCGCGCGGCCTGTTCGGGCGTCCGGCGCGCGATCAGCCAAAGAATGGCGGGATAGACAAACCAGACGGCCAGGAGACAGGCCAGACCGAACCAGAACAGCACTGCCGCGGTGCCAATCATCGATCACGCCCATTTCACCTGAGGGACGATGGTTTCACGGCGGATGTTGTCTTTCACTTTCGCGACGGCCTCGATCATTTCCGTCAAGACCGTTCGGGACAGATGATGCGGATGCAATCCCAGTTCGCGCAATCCCCTGTGCGCCGGATTGTAATAGTGCTCTTCCTTCTCGATGCGCGGATTTAGCAGAGTCTGGATACTCGCTTCCATGCCGAGTGACCGCGCGGCGTCAACTACCCGGTCAGCGAGTTCATTGACGCTGAAGGTTTCGACAAACTGGTTGAAAATGCGCATTTCGCCGTGCCGGGCGGGATTGTCGATCGCCAGGGTCACGCATTGCAACGTGTCGACGATATTGAGGTAGCCGCGTGTCTGTCCGCCCTTGCCATAGACCGTCAAAGGCATGCCGAGGACGGCCTGGACGACGAAGCGGTTGATGACCGTGCCGAAAATCTCGTCATAGGCGAACTGCGGTAACAGGCGATCATCCAGCCGGGTCTGTTCGGTGAAGATGCCGTAGACAGGGCCCTGCATCAAATCGGTGACGGCCAGCTTCCACGCCCTCACATAGAACCAGAGATAGTCGGTATCCATGATCTTCGTCGTGTGATAGTTGCTCCCCGCCTGCCGCGGATAGAGGAATGTGTCCCGCCGCCCCTTGTGCTCGATTTCGATCCAGCCTTCTTCGATATCGATGTTGGGCGTGCCGTATTCCCCCATGGTGCCGAGCTTGATGATATGCGCCTGCGGCGCAAGCTCATGCACCGCATGAATCAAGTTACCGGTGACCGTCAGATTGTTGGTGAGAGTCAGCATGCCCGACTCGCGGTCAAGCATGGAAAACGGCGCTGATGGCAGCTCCGCGAAATGGACGATGGCATCAGGCTTCGAAAGGGCAACGGCCTGCTGCCATGTGGACCATTCGCGCAGGTCGCCGGCGACATGCCTAATCGACCGTCCTGTCAGACTGGCGAAAATCCGGCACTGCGCCTCAAGCGATGGAACCTGGAACAGCGATTTTGTTGCATGCCGTTCCATGAGTTGCCGCCGCATGGAGTTGTCAACGACGGTGACATCATCGCCGCGCGCGGCAAGGTGCATAGCAAGCGGCCACCCGAGATAGCCGTCTCCGCCCAAGATCAGGACGTTCATTTGTCCACCCACGAAGGCCGGCTCATTCAGATCAATTTCCAGTGCCGGAGCATGATCGCGATTTCATCGACGCTCAGGAATGGACCCGCGTCGGAGCGCCAGGCTGCAGGCTTTTCAGGGGACGGCTCTACTGCCGGCAGACGGGCATTGAACAGCGGCGGGATGACATAAAATTCCCCCCTGACATAAGCGCGTTCGCACTCCTCTTCACTCAACAGTTGCTCATGCCGCTTTTCGCCGGTTTTGGCACCGATGAAAGCGATGGAAATGTCTTGGGGATCACGTCCGTATCTCGGCGCCAATTCGCGCCGCAGCGCATGAGCAAGATCCGTGATCCGTATCATCGGCATCGAGCCAAAGACAAAGACTTCCCCTCCCTTTGACAAGTCGACAGTTTCCAGCACGAGGCCGGCTGCTTCCGACGCACTCATGACAAATCGGGTCATTGATGGATCGGTGACCGTTATCGGCCGGCCGTCACGGATCTGGTCCTTGAACACGTGGAAAACGGAACCGTTTGAACCGACCACGTTGCCAAACCGCACGGAGGAAAAAACCGTCCGGCAATTGCGGCGCTTACCGTTGGCGGCGCTTGTCATCCGTTCGCCGAGGAGCTTGGTCAGTCCCATCACGCTGTTGGGATGTACCGCCTTGTCCGAACTGGTTACGACCACACGTTCGACATTGCAGCCGGATGCCGTATCGAGGACATTCTGTAATCCGGTGATGTTGACCGCAGCCGCTTGCGCCGGCGCTTCCTCGCAAATGGTGACATGCTTGAGCGCTGCGGCGTGGATGACGATATCGATGCCGTCCATGACATCCCGCAATGTGCCCGCGTCCCTGATGTCGCAGAGCCGGAACCGGGCCCGGGAGTCCTGCCTTTCTTCGATCCCCTTCATGAATAGAGCGCTTTCGTTGTTGTCGATGCCGACAACTTCGCTGGGCCCGTCGGGCAACGCCAAAAGGCTGTGAACCAACTCGCTGCCGACAGTGCCGCAGCAACCGGTCACCAGCACGCGTTTGGAGGCGATTTGGCTGTTCATGGCTATGTTGTTTAGACTTCCCGGGATATGCAGGATTACGGTTCTGGGCGGCCCCCGGGCCTTACGGCCATGTTTGCGGGTGGCCCGGATCCAAGTCAAGCAATCCAGCAGGAATAGAGAACAGGTGCCAGGGGGATGTTCCTGAATCCGCCGAAAAATTCGGCGAGTCCGAAGTTTCGTCACCCCTTGCGGGCGGCGACCGGCCTTGTTTTGCAGAAGCTCGGCCTGTCAGAGCGCATCACGCTGGTCCGGCGTGGGTTCAGGCTTCCTTTTTTCGCCAATAGCAATCTCGCGCTGACCCTGTGGAGTGATCGCGACTATCATGATCCGGCAGAAAATTTCGCATCCGCCTGCTTGCGGCAGGGCGATGTGGTTATCGACATTGGCGCGAACATCGGCACCTTTGCCGCTACGGCCGCGAGAATCGTCGGAGCCACGGGATCGGTACATGCTTATGAAGCCCATCCGACGACCTTCGGTTTGCTGCGGAGAACCATCGAAGCCAATGGCTTCGCGAACGTTTCATGTCACCAACTGGCGGTTTCGGACAGGCAGGGAACGGGTTTCATTTCGGATCTGGGCCGCAAGGACGACAGCAACCATATTCTTCATGGCGGCGGGAATGGAATCGCGGTCGCGATGACGACGATCTCGGCGATCATGGAGCAGGAGAATCTGAATCGCGTCGATTTGCTCAAGATCGATGTCGAGGGGCTTGAGCTTGCGGTGTTGGCAGGAATTGGCAACAGCGCCGCGAATGTCTTTTGCATTTATGTGGAAGTTCTCCCCCGGACTCTCGCAAGATACGGAAAATCGGCGGGGGACGTAAAAAGGTGGCTGAGAGAAGCCGGCTTCGAACTGTTTCGCGTCGTCGGGGACAGCGACAACATCGTCGCCATTCGGCCCTCTTCGAAACTCCGGACTGAGGGATTGCGGATGGAACCGCTGGCCGAGGAATTCGAATGAGAACGCTGGTTCGGCGGTTCATGTTCGCAATCGCGGATTTGGTCGTTTCTCCGCTGTTGGTCCCCGCCGCCCTGCTGATGAAACTCGTCCGCCGGATCGGCGTTGAGCGATTGCCGGTTGCTATGAAACTGCTGCTGCTGGTGGGCGTTTTCCCCATTCGCAACCATTACTACGAGCCTCGTTTCGACTTCCGGCGCCTGGACAGGCCATTGGATGAACCGCGGGAACTGCCTGGCGTTGACCTGCGCAGCGATGAACAAGTCGCGCTGCTCAGGTCATTCGCCTGGAAAAGGGAATTTGCTGAACTCGCCGGCAGCGAATTCCGGTTGAACAACGGCATGTTCGAGGGCAATGACGCGGGATTCTACTACAATCTCATCCGGCTGAAGAAACCCCGGACGATCATCGAGATCGGCAGCGGCCAGTCAACGCTGGTTGCGCGCGCGGCCATTCAGGCCAACAGGCGGGAATCGGCCGGCTGCGAATGCGATCTGATCTGTGTCGAGCCTTACGAGGCACCATGGCTTGAGTCGATTGGCGTCACCGTACTTCGGCGACGGGTCGAAACCGTCGAAACGGCGCTGTTCTCGCGACTTCGCGCCGGAGACATCCTGTTCATCGACTCATCGCATGTCATTCGCCCGCAAGGCGATGTAACGCATCTCTATCTGCACATTCTGCCGAGTCTGCCCGAAGGCGTCATTGTCCATGTCCATGATGTTTTCACCCCGCGAGATTATCCGCACTCCTGGCTGGCCGACCGCGTCTGGCTCTGGAATGAACAGTACCTGCTCGAAGCGCTGCTTACCGGTGGCGGCTGGCAAGTTCTAGCCGCGGTCAATCATCTATACCGCGACGCTTCCGGGCAACTGGACGCGGCATGCGGGTCGCATGTCGGGCGCGGCGTTCCAACGTCGTTTTACATGGTCCGTAACAGTACCGGCCCCTGAATTGCCTCTATTTTCCCCTGAGCCGTTTGAAGGCACGCGATAGCGCATCGCGTCCGTAGGAAGCTGCAAAATAGAGCCGGCGATCCTCCATGTGCGGCGAAAGATGCCAATCGTTCGATTCATAGCCATAGGCCGCCATCATGGGCTGCGTGATGGATTCTATCTCGGCGATCTCGCTTTCCGTAAGCCCTGAACGGTGTGCGCCGATACGCGCCGCCGTGAGTGGCGTCATCAAGCGTCGATGATGCGGCCTGGCCCTTGCTGCGCCGAATTCGTCCGCGTCTGATGGCTGCGACGCAAGCGCGGTTTCCGCGGAGGTTCCTTCCTGGCCGAGGAACCGCGCAACCCGTGCAAGTTCGGCGCCGGGGTTGCGGCACAAGTCCTCATATCGCAACTCCATTCGCCTTGCGGCGGGCACGATCCGCTCGGCAGCCAGCCAGGCGCCGATGTTCGCCTGCCAGTCGAGCGCAGCGGTGACCGCGGTTTCGCCGCCAAACCGCATGTCCATCATCGACGCCACCACATCGCGCGGGTCGCGGACCATATGGATGTAGCGCGCGTCTCCGAACATCGTTTCGAGTTTCGGGATCGCCCAGACATAAGCCGGCGTATTGTCGCCTATGACATCAAGGTCAGAGGATACGCGCAGGCTGTCGAGCTGCCAGACATATCGAACGAACGCGGCGGCATTTGACCCGAGACCTGCCTCCTGCCTGAAGCGGACGAAGCCGTTCTCGCTTGCCCGGTTGCTCCAGTTTTCCGCCGAGAGCCACGCATTGGTCAATCGCACCAGTTCATCAATCGGCCGATCGCTGCCGACCGCTTCGAGCAGTCCTATGGCGCGCGAAATGAAGCCGGTCTCCTTCGCGACATGCACGCGGGGAAAGCGGTTTATCAGGGAAGCGGCCAAAGTCGTGCCGGAGCGGCCGCTGCCGACAATGAACAATGGTACGGGAAGCTTATCGACCACCGGGTTGCTCCCAGCCCAATATGCCGGAGCCGGCAACCTTTTCCCACTCATGTTCCCAGCGCATGTTTGCCTGAGACATCAGGTTTCGCGCGGCGAGGGAGCAGGAATTGTACAGCTCATCCTCCTCGGCCAGTCGCTGCATGGAGCGCAGGATCTGCGGGACATCGGTCACGTCCGTGACAGCCAGACCGATCCCCGTGCGACGCACAAAATCACCCGTCTCGCCCGTGTCGGAGACGATCACCGGCATGCCCATCGCCAGATATTCGTAAAGCTTGGTCATATTCGTTCCGACGCGGTCATAGCGCGCCGAATGTGCCAGCATCGCAAGGCCCACGGAACGGTACTCTGTCGCAAAGTCCCGTAACACGTCACCGCTCACCTCGCCGTGCACTGTCACACCGGGTTCGGCAGCGAGTCTGCGCATCAATTCCGGGTCGCCCTGACCGAAAATATCGAGACGGCTCTTGCCCGGCGCCGGTCGATCAAGAAGCTTGAAGGCCTCCAGCGCCGACAACACGCCTTTTTCCGCAAAGACCCCGCCGGAATACAGGAAACACACCGGACCGGTTTCCGGACGGCTTTGGCACTGCCAGCGGCTGTCTGGATAATTGGCCAGAGGTACGACGCGACTGTTGAGCTTTAGCAACTGCAGCTCAAGGTGACGTCCCATCTGGTGAATGCAGGTGACAAGATCCGCTTTCGGGACGAGTAGCCGATGCACGGTCCGGATCGCTGTTTGGACAAGACGCCGAAACAGCGGATTGTCGCCCCCTTCAAGCGAATTCAGCTCATAATCATCATGCTCGTCATAGACGACGGGAACCCGCCACAGGCGGCCGAGCGCGCAAGCAATGGGCAGCATTGCCCAATGAAAGCAAAAGACTGCCGAAAACCTGGATGAGCATTCCCTGCCAAAGCGGGCGCTGAATGTGCGCCGGTCCTGCAGATCGAGCGTCCCTTCCGTCGCACGGCAGGTCCACGAGCCCCGCGGCAGCGACAATACGCCGACTGACGTATCCATTTTCGCAAGCGACAGCGCAAACATCGCCATGCGCGTGTTCAGCCGTCGGCTGCCCGTCAGAAATAGGACCCTTCGCCTCAAGCTCGGGCCTTGATGGCAACACGCCCCAGTTGCAACAGGGCTCCGCCGGCCACGACGCTCGCGAAGATCAGCAAGGCGCGCAGCCAAGTGCCCCGGTCGCGCAATCCGCCACTTGCAACCACCGGGTCACGCAATGGCATATCCTCATAAATCAGTTTTTGTGCGTTGCTTTCCGGACCGCTGGTCAGGTCGCTCAACTGGTTGAGTTCTCCCCAAAGCCTGTTTTGGGTCGCGGCAACCTTGGCCGAGACGTCCGCGAAACGCCCGATCAACTCGGCCGTGTCGGGACCGGGAGCAGCGGCCTGCTGCTCGATGGCGCCTGCGAGAAAACGACGCTTCTGATTGAGCGCATTGAGCGTGCTTGCCTGTTCGCCGAGCGCCTTCTTCTCGTTGAAGAGCGAACGCCGGTAACCGAGATCGGCGTTTTCAACGGCCAGGTCGACCAGTCGTGAAATCGTCGCGTCGCTCAGCTGCACCGATGCTGCGCCCCCTTCCGGCGCATCGCCCGTTCTTCCGGAAAGGTCCGCCTGAGCGATCAGGCTGTCGATCTGGCCGATCGATTTCTGGATAGCGTCGATCTTTATCTGATCCTCGAGGATGAGGCTCCTGAGTGTTCTCAAGGTGCCGTCCTTGTCACGGACAATTCCCGCGTTCGCCAAGGGCGCGAGATTGAGCCTGATCTCGGTCGTTCCCAGTCTTTCCGCTTCGCGCCGAATGTCGTTCAGACGCGTCTGGTCGGGACCGAAGGTGATATCGGCAATCCCCGGTGTGGCGAGCATGCTGCTCGTCCTGTCGAGCAAGTTGCCCTGCGCCGTTTCAAGCGTGAACAGCGCAAGCGGTAAATCCTGGGCTGCGGTCGAGGCTTCGTCGACCAGTTTTACCGAGTCTATTGCCCCCGCTGCCGAAGCGACGCCGAGCTTTCTGACATTGGTGATTGCCGCCTCATTCAACACGGCGGCGAGCACGGCCTCGGCAATCGCCGGCGGAACAGAGAAACGGTTGGGCACATCGAGGCTGACGACCGCTCCGAAACTGTTGTTCTGCTCAAGGGCCGCCGCGTAGTCCTGCTCGATCTTCGCGCGATCGGCGAGCGTGAGCGAAGGCTGCGCCAGGAGCGCACGGAACTTCAAATTGATCTGTTCCAGAACGGGAGAATAGGGCAGCACCCAGAGCGCGGCATCGAACTCGGACATGGACATGCCATACTGTCCAAGATTGAGATCTTTGTAGACCTTGGCGACAATTCCGCCGGTCCGCAAATCCGAAGGCGCAAACCGGGTGCCGTTCGGATATGTGCCCGGCGCCGTCCCGTTTGCGGCCAGGATGACCGCTCTGCGATAGCTTGTGGCGCCGGCGTCTGCGAACGCGATGAACAACAGATAGCAAAGCGCCGCAAACAAACCGCCCAAAAATGCCGCCAGAATTGCAGTCCTCTGCGCCATAAGCAGATCGAAGACACCACCGGCGGCGGCGGTTTCCGGATCTGCCTTTTTGTTGCGGTCTGCGACCAATCAACCCTCCATATCCGGCGCAAGACGGTTTGTATTACACGTCTTGCAACG
>WBZS01000351.1_pt1 | contig 65057 bp, 56 predicted proteins | sample 5204201 | NCBI WGS metagenome assembly WBZS01 (sample SAMN12344357, study PRJNA552823) | activated sludge metagenome | biome: Activated sludge suspended growth; feature: Nitrification reactor; material: Wastewater; isolation source: activated sludge from nitrification reactor of wastewater...
AAGGGTCGTCGGGTAGCCGTGTTCGACGATCCCGCGAAACCACCGCCCATCCCAGTTCGTCGACACCGAGAGGAACTCATCCCAGCCTGCATGGGGTCCGAACTCCCTCCTTGCGGCCTGCAGGACCATCCACGAGGCGACCAGTCGACTGCTCAGGTAGATCGCCAGTGCTGGGGCCACCTCGATCCAACGGCCTGACCCGGGCAAGGAGGCTGAGTCGTTGAGCGCGGTCCGCTTGGGAGGCATGACCAGAAGGTAGCGAACGGCGGCTGGTTGCGACCTTGTATCGGTGGATTCTGGGCCCGTCGAAGGCACCTCTCGACGAGCGCGATTTCCGCGGAGCCGTGGCGGTATCGGAGCGACCCTCTCGCCTAGGCGTCGCCACATGGCGCGCTGGGCACCGATGCTCTACTTTGAGGCCCGTGACAGTGCGGCTGCTCGACGGGGTGAGAGCTCGTGGCCGACGGTTCCTCGGCGTTGGAACGGGCACCCTGTTGGCCGTGTGCCTGGTGATCAGGTGGCACGCCGGCGTTCCTCTCGAGGGCTCGGACACGGCGGTCTATCTCGCGGCCGGCCATGCGGTTGCTTCGGGAGGGGACCCTTATGCGGTCCGCGTCTTCGGTGAAGGTCGACCATTCGTCTACACCCCGTGGGCAGCTTTGCTGTTCTCCGGACTGACCGCCATTCCGACGTTCTGGATCGTGCGGCTGCAGGCACTTCTCTCAGCCTCGTGCCTTGCGTTGACCGGCTTATACGTGCACCGACGCCTGTCGGTCCCTGGGTTGGCCGCGGTTGCGGTGACCGCGCTGGCGGTCTTGAGCGAACCGGCTTTCTCGGCCCTTCACGTCGGCCAGGTGGATCCGCTACTGATGGCGATGGTCGTCCTGGACCTGCTCGTTGTTCCTCGGCGGCACCGAGGCTGGCTCATTGGGCTTTCGGGGGCCGTGAAGCTCACGCCGTTGGTGTTCGTCCTCGTTCTCATCCTTGACAAGGACGCGCGATCGTTTCTGCGAGCGGTCGGAACCATGGTCGCCACTGTGCTCGTAGGGTTCCTGGTCCTGCCGGGGCCCAGTCGCTTCTTCTGGGGCGGTGGGGGGGCCGACGTGGGTCGATTCGAGATGGATGCTGGGCCGCGACTGGACAACCAGTCGGCGCGGGCAACCCTCTTGCGCTTGGCGCGTCTCGAGTCGATGCCGTTGTGGGCCACGATCGCCGTGACGGTGGTCTGTCTGACCGTGGGAGCCCTTCTCGCCGCGCGTGTGGGGCGACAAGGGGACTTGATTGCGGGGATGGGGGTTGTGGCCGTCACGATGTTGCTGGCCAGCCCCGTGGCCTGGACCGCCCACTGGGTCTGGGTCTCTGTCGCGATTCCGTTGCTGTGGGCGCGCGGGCCCAGGTCGATCGCCGTCCTTGGCTTGCTCGTCGTCAGCATCTCTCCGATGTTGCTCATCGCCGATGACTACTACCACGACCTCCGCGAGTTGTCGTTGCCGTGGTACCTCCAGCCTGCCGCCTCGTCATATGCGCTTATGGGCATCCTCCTTCTCACTGCCCTGCGCCCCGCAGGGCCAACCGAGCCTCCCGATGCGATGCCAGCGTGACCCAAGTGGCCACCTCGACCAAGGACTGGTGAGACTCCTCATGATCGCTCGAGCCGAGCGGACGGCATACGTCATCCGTGGACGGAACGCACACCGGTACCGGCGAAGCGCGGCAGGGCTGCCAGGACCGTTGCCGGGCCGAGGCCGGCAACAGGCGAGGCGAGCCAGACCGCCACGGGCAGGACCCAGCGCCGATCGGTGCGTGCACCCCACACAGTGAGTGCGCCCGCGATCGGCAGGCGAGCTTGCAGCGGCAGGTAGAGGACTTGGCCAGGGATGATGCCCGTGGCTCTCGCGTTGTCCCAGAGGAATGCAAGGTACGCGGCCCACTGATCCGGCGCGGCCCACCAACTAAGGCCGAAGACCACGACGAAACCCGCGAGGAACCAGCCGCACCATCGCCAGTCTCCTCTGGCGACGTGCCAGAGCAGGCCCATGGTGTTGGTGACCTTGGTGGCGAGCGGGATGATCCACAGAGGCGCGGCACGGGCTCCCAGCACGATGACGCAGGCGACGGCCCAGTCGATGTTGCCGGAGATGATCTCTTGGCTGCAGACAAGGGTCCAGGGGATGGTCCGCGTTGGGCCAAGTGGCCACAACAGCCAGAGCACGCCGAGTAGTGCCAAGAGACTCGCGACGACTTCGAAGGTCGGAAGGGCAAGACTCCGCGCGACCGGTCCGACAACCTGCGCGAAGAGCGGACTGTAGTGGAAGTCTCGATACGTCAGTTGCGTATAGCCCCCTCCTCGCAACCCCCGCCAGTAGACGGACGAATCCGAACCGAACTCCGGCAGGCTGACGGCAACCACAGCGACGCCGGCCACCCAGGGGATGTCACGAGCCAGGCTGTGGCGCACGTCAATGGACACGGCGCCCGACTCTAGGTCCTTGGAGGGGCACGACGCACACACCGGGGGGAAGGCGGGACCAAACGGGTGATGCGCCGAGCAGGGGCGCTCTCTAAGTTGTTCCTCCATGGGAACCGCGCGTGGGGACGACGCACGCGCGGGGACCGTTCCCCCTCGTTCGGTCGTGGGTGGTGTCTTCGGCCGTGATCGGGCGCCCCGCGGCTTCCGCGCTGCCTCCGCCCTCGGTGCAGGTAGTGCGGGCATTCGGCGCCGTCAAGCACATCTCCTGGTGGCGGGATGGATCGCGGCCTTGATGGCGGTCATCGCGGTCGGCATCCAGATGGTGACCCAGGGCAGGTTGGCCTATACCCTGGACGACTCGTACATCCACCTGAGTCTGGCGCGGAGCATCGCCGACGGAACGTACGGGCTGCAGCCCGGGCAGTCGTCGAGCCCGGCATCCTCCATTCTGTGGCCCTTCCTGCTCGTTCCGTTGTCGGGGACCCGGTTGGCGGCCGGGTCTCCCATGCTTTTCGACGTGCCGGCGACCTTCGTCACGGGTGCCGCAGTCCTCGAGTCGCTGGCCACCCGGATGCATTGGCGTGGGGCGGCCTGGGCCACCTGTGGACTCGTGACGTTCGGGAACGTGGTCGGGGTGGCCTTCACCGGCCTCGAGCATTCGCTGCAAGTGAGCCTGGCGGCGTTGACCACGCTCGGCGTCCTGCAGGTCATCGAGGGAGCCCTGCCCCGATGGCTACCCGTGGTCCTGGTGCTCAACCCGCTGGTGCGTTACGAGGGCATCGCCGTCTCCCTGGCCGGCGCATCTGTCGTGTTCATGGCAGGCCATCGTCGGCCCGCTGTCACGGTCACGGTGGGCTGGATGACAGTCGTCGGGGCGTTCACGTGGTTTCTGGTCCACCTCGGCCTCGATCCACTCCCGAGTTCGGTCCTGGCTCATCAGAACGAGTTCAACCAGACGGTGTTCGGGCCCGTGGCGAGCGTTCAGGCCCGGGCCATCAGCGTTCTCGTGAATCCCTGGGTCATCGTGGGCGTGGTCGTGCTCACGTTGGGTCTGCGCCGGAAGGTCATCGACCGGAGGCTGTACGCCTTCTCCGCGATCGTCCTCCTGCTCCACGTGGCACTGGGGCGGTTTGGCTGGCTGGGACGGTATGAGGTTTACCTCGTCGCGGCCTTGGGCGCGCCGGTGCTCTTTGCGCTCCGAGGTATCTCACAGGGTGATCCCGGGCGGCGGTGGCTGCTCGGATCCCTGCTCGGTGCATCGTTGACCCCCCTGATCGCGATCACGCCCCAAACGCCGTGGGCCGCTCGCGAGATCGGCCTCCAGCAGCTCGAAACGGCACGCTTCGTGCGTGACTACTGGCAGGCCCCGATCGCGGTCAACGACGTGGGTGCCGTCAGCTACTACGGGGGGCAGACCACCGTGGATGTGTGGGGCCTGGCGGACCAGGCGGCACGACACGGTCGGATGGCAGCGGCACAAGGTTGGTTGAACACGGTCGTTTCGCAGGCCAGGGTGGACCTCGTGGCGATCTATCCCGAGTGGTTTCCCGGGGAGATCCCGACGCAGTGGGTCGAAGTGGCCGTGTACTCGTCGCCGGCGCGGGTCAGCACCTCCTCGCCGGACGTTCACTACTTCGCCACATCCCAACGTGCCCTCGATTCCGCGTGTCGTGCAGTCACCTCGTTCTCTCGGGCCACGCTCCCGAGCACCCGGATGAGTGTTCTTTGTCAAACCCACTAGTGGTCTACAGCGGGCGAGCAGCCCGGGTCCGACCGCCCTATGTGCCAGTGGCGGTCGCTACGCTCCTCATGGTCCAGGCGGTCATCCGTTGGGGATCGGGGAGTCCACTCGAAGGCTCGGACACGGCGGTGTACGTCGCGGCCGGTCGGGCTGTCAGCCAGGGGACCGACCCGTATCTCGTGCGAGTCCTCGCTGAGGGGAGACCGTTCACCTATCCGCCCTTGGTCGCCTGGACCTTCCAGCCGTTGTCCGAGGTGCCCTTTGCCGCTGTCGTCGTGGGACAGGCAGTGATCTCGGGGCTGGCGATTCTCGCGCTGGCTGTCGGCTTGGCGCGCTCATTGGGCCTGCGCTCGCCGAGGAGCCGCGCGGTCCTGTTGGCGGCGGTCCTCGCCGAGCCGGTGTACACCGCCGTGATGGTGGGCCAGGTCGATCCGGTCGTGATGGCGGTCGTTGTCACTGACCTGGTGTTCATTCCGCGCCGGCACCGCGGCTGGCTCTTGGGGTTGGCGATCGCCGTCAAACTCACCCCGGCGATCTTCCTCCTCATCCTCATTCTGGACCGAGATCGGCGAGCCATCGCCCGGGCCGCGAGCATCTTCGTGGCCAGTGTCGCCTGGGGCTTCGTCTGTCTGCCCGGACCGAGCACCCGCTATTGGGGAGGGGCCTTCAACGATCTCGGTCGCTTCGAGTACGACGCCGGCCCCCGCTTGGACAACCAATCGGCTCGAGCGGCCATTCTGCGAGTCATCCACCAATCCACCATGAGTGGCCACTGGACCACCCTCGTCGTCATCCTGTGCGTCGTGCTGGGAGCGTGGGTGGCCACCATGGCCTACCGGCGCGGCAATCGCTGGGAGGCACTGGCGGCCCTGGCCGTGGGTGGCATGCTCGCCAGCCCCGTCACCTGGACCACGCAGTGGTCCTGGGGGGTGGCGTTGGTGTCCATCCTCTGGTTTTCGGGCCGCCGCGGCACGGCAACCGTCACGGTGGTCGTCCTGTCGGTTGAACCGATGCTCTGGCTGGGCAACTACTACCACCATCTGTCCGAGCTGCACCTCCCGTGGCGCCTTCAACCGATCGCCAGCGCATACGGCGTTCTGGGCCTGGCCCTCTTGGCGATCCTGAGCCGTCCCGGCCCCAAGGATCGCGAGCCCGTGCGTCAGGGGTAGCCCTGCGGAGACCCCGGGTGTTGGGGGATGACGAGCGCGTCGACCCAGCGCACCCCGACCACGAGGAACATCGCGACAACCACCGCAAGAGCCGCGACTCGTAGGGAGGTGTCTAGGCGCCCGGTTCGTGGCGAGACCATGGGCCACAACGGAACGATCTGGAGCAACAGGTAACGGGCGATCGAGGTCTGCGTGCCCGAGGCGACGAGCAGGAAGCCGCCATAGACGAGCGACCAGGCGCGAAGGTCGGCCCCCCAGGCGACGCCGCGTGCCGAACGCAGGGCGCCCAGCCACGCCGCCACCAGGGCGAGCAGTACGGCGACCTTGGGGACCGACGGGGAGGACACAACGAGCCCCACCCATCCGCCCGGTGAGTCGCGGAAGCCGGTCCAGCCAGTGATCGCTCGCGGGTACGCCCAGGGGTCGCCCGTGCCGATCCAGGCAACCGCCGGCCACGCCAGCAGCAGGACGGGCACGCTCGCGAGCAGGACCCGACGCCCGCCGGCCTCCGCGAGGCCCGTCCGCTGCGCCCGCCGGTCTCGCCAGAGGTGCCACAGGAGGAGGGCTGCCACCGGAAGGGCCAGCGGACGGGTGAGCACCAGGAGCAGGGCGACGACCGCGGCCAGCACGTGGCGGTGCTGGTGCAGCAGCCAGAGGAGGCACGCCAGCAGAGCGAAGGCGAGCGACTCGGCATACCCGATCTGGAAGGCCGCGGAGGAGGGAAAGGCGGCCACCAGTGCGGCAGACGCTACGGCGACGAATCGGCTGGAGGTCGCACTGAGCAGCTTGAACAGGAGGACCACCCCGACGAGAGCCAGCGACGGGTTGAGCACGGCGGACACGGCGCCGAAGGACAACCCCGTGACGTCCATGACCGCCCGCACCATCATCGGAAAGAGTGGCATGAAGGGCCACTCATTCCACTGGGCCACTCCCTCGACGACGGGTACGGTTCGGGGGTAGCCGTGATCGGCGATCGCGGCGTACCAGTTGGCATCCCAGACGGTCACCGCCGCCAGGTAGCGCGCGAACGCCCCGCCGCCGGGAGCCAATCGCCCGGCCGCGGCGACCATGGCCCAACCGTCGACAACCCGGGCGACGGCGAACACGAAGACCACCAGGCCCAGGTCAGCTGGACGGACTCGCCTCTCGGGCGCGTGGATCGCGGTCATGGTGAGGGCATGGTGGCACAGGCGAAGGGCCGCCGGGACCGAACGGGCGATGCACCGGATCCGCCCTGCCCCTAGGCTCCGGTCCGTGGAGGTGCGCCAGCGGACCCCGGCGCCGCCGGCCGGGCGCGCAGTCGGCCCCGTGTGGTGGGGACTGCTCCTGCTCGCGCTCGTCCTGCTCGCCGTCCGGGTCGCTTCGACCCCGCACCTGCTGCTCGACGACCTGGCGGTCTATCGCCTTGGGGGTCGGGCGGTGCTCGACCACGACGCGCTCTACTCGGCGTCCTCCGGCCGTCTGGTCTTCACATATCCCCCGTCCGCGGCGCTCGCCTTCGTGCCGCTCGCGCTCCTGCCCGCGGGCGCCGCGGGCGCAGCCATGGTGCTGGCGTCCGTGGCCGCTGGCGGCTGGGCCGCGGCCATCGTGCTCGGCATCGAACGACTCCGGTGGCTCTCGACCTTGCCGCTGCTGGTGGCGCTCGCCGCGTCGGAGCCGATCGCGCGGACGCTCATTCTCGGCCAGGTCAACCTCGTGCTGATCCTGATGGTCCTGCTCGACGCACTGGTCGTCCCGCGGCGCTGGCGTGGAGTCCTGGTGGGGCTCGCCGCCGCCATCAAGTTGACGCCCCTCGTCTTCGTCCTGTGGTTCCTGATCCGTCGCGACTGGCGGTCGGCGGCCAGGTCTTTCGCGACCTTCCTCCTCGCCACGGCGGCCGCCGCACTCGTCCTGCCGACCGACAGCGCCACCTACTGGAGCGGGGCCGTCGCCACCTTGGGTCGGTTCGGCGACGACGACCTCGTGGGCGTCCACAACCAATCCCTGTATGCCGTCCTTCTCCGCGCGCTCGGCGTCACCGATGCGGGAGCGGTGGCTCGAGTGTGCTGTGCCGTCGCCGGGCTCGCGCTCGGACTCTGGGCCGCCAAGGGGTGGCAGCAGCTCGGCCGGCGCGGCGAGGCGCTGGTGGCGGTCGCCCTCGGCGGATTGCTCGCGGTGCCGGTCAGTTGGACCCACCACTGGGTCTGGCTGGCCGTGCTGTCCCTGATCCTGGCCGCGCGTGGCCGCCCGGGGCCCGCCTGGGCGCTCGCGGTCTGGATCTGGCTCGCCCCCATGTGGTTCGTCTCGGTCCGCGCCGCCGACGTCGGCGGGCTAACCCCGGGTGCCATCCTGGTGTCGGCGGCCTACACCGCGGTGGCCATCGGCTGGCTCGCGCTGGGCCGGCTGGACCGGATGCGCCGTCCGGGCCGGGACGCGGTCACCGACCCACCCGCGAGGTCAGCGGTCGCGTGATCGCCCGGCTCGATGCTCTCCTGACGCCGCAGCGGCTGCGCGTCTATCCCGTGATGCTCCTCGTCGCCTTCGCCGTGGTCTGGGTCGCGCGGATCGTCCTCGATCGCTCGTCGCTGCTCCCCGACTTCCGGGCTCGGTGGACCGCCGGTCGGATCCTCCTCGACGGCCGGGCCGGCCAGCTCTACGACCTCGGCGTGCAGTCGGCCGTGCAGGAGAGGCTCGGCGCGCACACGCTCTCGTGGTTCGTGTCGCCGCCACCGGTGGCCCTCCTCTTCGTGCCCTTCGCCGCCCTTCCGTATGCCGTCGCTGCCGTCGCGTGGGTGGGGTTGTCGGTCAGCGGGCTGGCTTTGACGGTGCGGCTCCTTCGCCCGTGGTGGCCGTCGACCGCATCGGGGATGGGTGGCGCGGTGCTCCTCGCGGCCGCGAGCCAACCGGTGCTCGAGCTGATCGGGGCCGGTCAGGATTCCTGGGTCCCGCTCCTGGCTTGCGCTGGTGCGCTCGCCCTTGCGGCCCAGGGGCGGGCTGTCCTCGCCGGTCTGACCCTGTCCGGAGGGCTGGTCAAGCCGCACCTGCTCGTCGTCGCGGTGGTCGTCCTCGGAGTGCTGCGGAGGTGGCGTGTCCTCCTCGGGCTCGCGGCCGGTGCAGCCGCCGGTCTCGGGCTCGGAACCCTCATGGTCGGTGGCCAGGCGTGGACCGAGTGGTGGTCGGCTCTGTCCTCGAGCACCTACCTGACCGAGGTCGGTGTGGGGCAGGTGCACAAGGGGGTGTCGATCCAAGCGTTCGTCACGGCTCTGGCTCCGCCCGGTTGGGCCTCTCAGGCGGCGATGGTGGGGCTCATTCTCGGCCTGCTGCTGTTCGGAGCATGGGTCGCCTGGGCGCTCCTGAAGAGACCACCAGATCGGGACGTGATCGTCTCGGCGGGCGTGTTGACCCTGTTGGTCGTCCCGCATGCCATGGTCTATGACGTGGTGCTCGTCCTGCCGTGTGTCGCCTCCCTGGTCGTGACCCGATCGACGGCCCGGATGAGAGTGACGGTCGCGGCGGGCTTCCTGCTCATGTGGCTCGCTCCGCTCACCCATCTGATGCGGGACGCGCCGTGGCCGACCTCGGCCCTGGCCGCACCCTGGGTGACCCTCGCCCTGCTGGCCCTGCTGTGGACCACGACGAGACACCCGCGGTCGAACTCGTGACTGCTCCCCAGCCGTGCTCGTCGGCCACCCCGGCCCGCGCCTCGGCCCGAGCCTCGTCCCGAGCACGGGGAGCGAGCGTCCCGCGCTGGGTCGCACCGACGGTCATCGGGCTGCACGGGGCGCTCGTCCTGGTGTTCTTCGGGCTGACCGCGGTCGTCGGGGCCGATGCCCTCTGGGGGGTCGCGCTGGGCCGCTGGTCCCTGGCCCACGGCGCAGTGCCGACCGGCATCCCGTTCGCGGCGGCGCCGACCTCCGACCGGCCCACTCCGGTCCTGCTCGGCGCCCTCGTCCTGACCGCGGCCCAGTCCCTCGGTGACCACGGGCTCGTCGGCCTCCTCCTGGCCCTCGACGCGGCCGTCCTGGCCGTGCTCGTGCTCCGGTTGCGGCACTCGGGTCAGTCGCTGGTGACCGTCCTGTGGGTGGCCACGCTCGTGGCGATCGGCGGGGCGACCTCCTTCGGCGTCGCGCGCCTCCCGATGCTCTCGCTGGTGCCGTTCGTGCTGCTCGTCTCGATGCTCGCCTGGCAGGCACGCCAGCCGACGCCGCGGCTGTGGTGGACCATCCCGCTGCTGGTGCTCTGGGCCAACCTCCACGGGGGCTTCCTGGTGGGACTGGCCGTGCTCGGGGCGTTCCTGATCGGACACGAAGTGTGGCACCGACCCGGACGGGCGCTGGCCCTCGGACTGGCCGCCCTCGCGACGCCGCTGGCCACTCCGGCCACCTGGCACGTCGGCGCGTACCTGCGAGACGTGTTCGGCAATGAGGCGGCCCGCCGCGGCAGCGATCTGTGGGCGCGCCCGAGCCTGACCTCGGGTTTCGACCTCACGATGATCCTGGTCGCGGTGGTGCTCGGCCTCTGGTGGGCGCGGCATCGGCCGCCGTTCTGGCAGTGGCTGATCGTCGTCCCACTCGCGGTCGGCACCGCGGGCGGCGTCCGCAACGGGATCTGGTTGATCCTGGCGATGGCCCTGCTGGGGGCCCGTCCAGGGAGAGGTCCAACCGGGTTTTCCGCCGGGGCGGCGCGCGGGTCCACTGCGTCGCGGCTCGTGGCCGGGCTTGTCGTCCTGGGTTGGGTGGCGGCCTCCGCCGTCGCCGTCGGACGGGGCACGAACTCCGCTCCTGCGGGAGCGGCCGAGGCCGCCGCAATCGTGGCTCGTGCCCACGGCCGGGTGCTGCTGGCTCCGGAGCCCCTGCTCGAGACGCTCGCGGCCGACGGCGCCCGCGTGTGGGTGTGCAACCCGATCGACTCCTTTGCGCGGGCCGACCAGGCGACGTTCCTCGACTTCCTCGCCGGCACCCTGCCCGACCCCAGCGCGCTCGCCCCGGTCGAGGTCATCGTGGCCCCGCAGGCCAGCCCACAGGGGAGACTCGCGCGGGCGGCCGGGCTCCATCGGGCCACCTCGATCGGTCCGTATGCCGTCTGGGAGCGCTGAGCGGGCAGGAGCGGGCAGCTGCCCGGCGGAGTCTCCTCAGGGCGCCGGATCGGGGCCTTTGACGAGCAACGAGTAGTGGGTGTCGCTCGCGCGGACCGACCAGGCGCCGGTGGCCCCCAACGCCGTCGCCAGCGGCCCGTCACGAGCGACGAGCACTGCCGTGATCGCGTTGTCCCGCAGGAGAGTCGGCCACCCCGGTGCGGCGGCGAGCAATGCGTCCGCATCGGCGATCGTGGCAGGGGAGTAGAGCTCGTAGCGCAGGTCCGTGAGCAACCGCAGGTCGGGGTGGTCGTGCACCAGCCAGCCCGTGAGGTGCGCGTCGCCGACGATCCGGGTGCCGTCCGGGAGGGCGTCAACGGCCGCGTCCACCGCCGGCGCGACGGGTCGGGCGGAGGCGTCGAAGCCGGCAACGGACACGCCGACGATGATGGTCACCGCCAACGCGGCGACGGCCCAGGTGCGGCGTTCGGACCGGTCCGGCCGGTCGACCCGGAGACCGAGCGCCCGGGTCAACGACTCCGCCAGCACCGGAGTCAGCACGATGACGGCCGGCGTGAGCAGGCGATTCATCGAGAAACCGAGGATCAGCACGCCGACGAGCAGTACCCACCGTCCCGCGCCGGGTCGCCCGTCGCGGGTCGGCAACTGGCCGGCGGCGTCGGCGCGCCGGGCCCGCCGTCGACCGAACAGGAGGGCGGCGGCCGTCATCAGCACGAGGGCGAGGAGGACGAGCGCGAATGGACTCTGCGCCCCCGGCGGTTGCCACTCCTCGGCCCGCCCGGAGGCGCTTCCGGCCAGGACGAACGGCAACGCCCAGGCCCGCGGACCCAGGGGCGTGGCGGCCGTGAGGGCGATCGCCGACAGCCACAGGGCCGCGAGCGCTCGCCACTTGCGCCTTACCGTGGGCTGCGCCAGGAGCACCACCGCGGCGAAGAGGATGTTGAGCGCCACCCCGATGGTCCACAGGCCGTGGACCCATGCCAGAGCCCAGGTCAGCGCCGCGACGGACCATCTGATCCGTCCGTCCTGAAGGGTGAGCCACCAGCGCTGGACGAGCAGGGCCAGAATCACGAACCCGGCCATCTGGGGTCGCTGGCTGAGGTTGGTCAGGGCCGGCACCACGCACAACGGGATGACGAGGGCCACGATGGTCGGCGGGGCGCACCTGCGGGCCAGGACCACGAGGCCCGCGACCAGCGCAAGGAGGCACCCGGCATACAGAGACTCGACGCCGAGGAGACCGAAGTGGCGTTCGACGAGGGCTCCGACCATCTGTCCGAGCCACTGGGTCGGGAGGTACGGGCGATCGGCGAGCAGGACCCAGGGATCGGGCAGATTGTCGAAGCGCCCGCCATCCCAGAGGAAGGCACCAATACGCAGGTGCAACCAGGTGTCCACGTCCAAGGTCGGACGCAGGGCCAGTCGCACGAGCAGCACCGTGACCAGCCCGGCCGTCAATGCGATCCCGAGGGTGGCCGACGCTGCCGGGGGTCGGTGCCGTGGGCTCGTCGACATGGCTCCTCGAAGGCGGTGGGGGACCGGGTCAGTATGCCGTCCCACCGGAGGAGGGTGATTGAAGAATCACCCGAACGGTTGATGGAGGGCGACCGGTTCGGCCGATGGGCTGGGTGGCCACCCACCGGCATGCTGGTGGGGACACCAAGGGACGTGTCATCAAACCTCTGAAAGGAACACCCCTGCCATGACCGCTGCAATGACCAAGGTCCTCGTCAAGGCCCGCGCGGCCCTCTCCGAGGACCGCGGCGCGACCGCTGTCGAGTACGGCCTCATGGTCGCCCTCATCGCCGTCGTCATCATCGTCGCGGTGATCGCGCTCGGCACGAACCTCTCGAGCCTCTTCTCGAAGGTGTCCACCAGCGTCTGATCGCCGCCCACCCGAACGCTCGATCGCCGGGGTCCGCAGTCACAGCTCGTGGCTCGGACGCCCGGCGATCGTGCGAGGGGCCCAGGTCCACGTCCGAAGGAGGCACCCCGTGGCCCGCACGCTCGTTCGACTCCACTGCGCCGTGCGTCGGCATCTTGAGGCCGACCGCGGGGCCACTGCCGTCGAGTACGGACTCATGGTGGGTCTGATCGCGGTCGCCATGATGGTGGCCGTGATTGCCCTGGGCACGAACATGTCACGGATGTTCAGCACCGTGGCCTCCAGCCTCTGACCGGCCACTCCAGATCGCCGTGACCGAATAGTCCGTTCGGGCCATGGCGCGATGATCGAGGTTGTCGCAAGATAAAGCGGTGTGCGCGCATGGGGCGCGCCCACTCACCCTGCCGAAAGGATTGTCATGACCAAGGCGCTTGCAACTCTGCGCTCGGCCCGCCACAGCGAGGTCGGCGCCACCGCCGTCGAGTACGGCCTGATGGTGGCCCTGATTGCCATCGTCATCATCGTGGCGGTCATCGCGCTCGGCACCAACCTGTCCAACATCTTCAGTACGGTCTCGTCGAGCGTCTGATCTGGCGCAGAGCGCCGGTGAGTCCGGTGGGCGCTTGACGTGACCATCGGCGCCGGCGACTCGCGACGACTTGGGGAGGGAGGGAAACATCCTTGCGACAACGATTGCGTGAACGTGGTGCAGCGGCGGTCGAGATGGCGATCGTCCTTCCCCTCCTGCTCCTGGTGTTGGGAGGGATCGTCGACTTCGGACGAGTCTTCTTCGTCAAGATCGAGATGACGAATGCCGCGAGGGAGGGCGCGAGGGCGGGGGTGGTGGCGACAGCCCCGGCGTACACCTCCGCGACTGCGCAAACGCTCATGTCGACGCGTACGCTCGCTGCTCTGCCGTCATGGCAAAGCGCGGACCTCAACGTCGCCACCAACAAGAACTGCGTCGCCGACGGTTTGAGCGAGGTCGTCGTCGGGCCCAAGGCCTTCAACTATCTCCTCGTCGGGAACATCGCCCGCTTCTTCGGTGCCGGGGTGCTCACGCCCCCGGACGTCAGTGCCAAGGCCGTGATGACATGCAATTGATCCCTTCGTCAACCTCGTCGGTTCAGCGGGCTTCTCGTCGATCCGGTGAGCGTGGCGCCGTATCGAGCATCATCGCCATGCTGCTGGGCTTTGGGGTCATTCTGGGTTTTCTTGCACTCAGCCTCGATGTGGGCAACCTCATGTGGGAGCGGCGCCAGGTCCAGAACGGCGCCGATGCTGCGGCCCAGGCCGTCGCCAAGGCCTGCGCCAAGAAGGTCGCTGCAGACTGCACGGGCACGAGCCCGGTGGCCGCCACGATGAACAACGCCAACGCTGCCGATGGGACCACGTCGACCGACCTCATCTGTGCGCGCGGTGTCGCCGGCATCCCCACGTGCCCGGCCGTGGCCCCCGTCGCTCCGAAGACCGCCGTGGACGTGAAGACCAAGGACCTCGGCCAGTGCCCGCTTCTCCCCGATTACTACGTCACCGGGGCGGGCAAGGACGTGCCCTACGTCGAGGTGCACTCCGGCACCCGCACCTCCGGGGGCGGATCCAGCCTGCCCGGTTTCGTCCTCAAGGCCGTGACCGGCAGTTCGAGCAGCGTCCACGTGCCCGCGTGCGCACGCGCGGCATACGGCAATTTCACGTCCGGGAGCGTCCTTCCGCTCACGTTCTCCTACTGCGAGTACGACGACGCCATCGCCAAGGTGGGGTACGGCGACCCGACCGTGAGCCTGACCCAGGGTGAGACGGCCCTGGCCCTCAAGTACAAGACCGGGGGCGGCGGCACCGATCCCTGCCCGGACTTGGGTCACGCGGGAATGGACACCCCCGGCGGATTCGGATGGCTCGACCAACTCGCCTGCCTGGCGACGGTCAACGAGGGCGGTTGGGTCAACATCGACACCGGAAAGTCCGGGCCGGCTGGCTGCCTGCAGGTCGGGAAGGTCTTCATGATTCCGGTGTTCGACTGCGTCAGCAAGGCCCAGGTCAACTGCGACAACATCTCCGGCGGGGCGAACACGTATTACCACGTGCTCAAGTTCGCCGCGTTCTACGTCACTGGGTGGGAGTTCCCGGGCAATTCGCAGTTCCTTGCTGGTCCGCCCCCGTGGCCGCTGTCTGGCGCCGACGAGGAGTGCAAGGCCGAGGCCGGCGACAAGAAGAGTTGCCTCTACGGCATGTTCCTGAAGGACTACGTCGCACCCGGCGGGTCCGTCGGGCCCCCCACCGGAGATCCGAACGCCCCGAAGGTGATCCTGCCCATCAGCTGACGGACCGTCGCGCGAGGCGCCCCGTCGACCATCTCACTCACGAAGGACACGACTACCCCATGGGCAAGCGGATCATCGCCATCGGCATTGCGGCCGTCCTCGCGCTCCTCGGCGCCCTCCTCGTCTTCATCTATGCACGCAACGCGGACGTGCGAGCGCTCGAGGGACAGAAGCCCCAGACGGTCTACGTGTCGCTCAAGCCGGTCCCGGCGGGGACGACCCTCAAGGACGCCGTCCGCACCCAGTTGATCCAGAAGACCGAGCTGGCGGCCAAGGGGGTACCGGTCGGGGCGCTGCAGTCGATCGACGAGAAGAACGACCAGCTGCTCGCCATCACCGAGGTGCCGATGGGGCAGTACCTGCTCGCGTCGATGTTCGGGAAGACCCCGACCGGATCGAAGGCGATCGAGATCGCACCAGGCCGTCTCGCGGTGTCGCTCCAGCTGTCCGACCCGGCGCGCGTGGGCACCTTTGTGACCCCAGGCTCACGCATCGCGATCTTCGCGACAGCAACCCTCAAGAAGTACGACACCTCCGCGGACACCGAGAAGTTCAACGCCCTGGGGATCAAGGGCACGGTCGTGCTCCTCGACGACGTGCGGGTGATCGCGATGGGAGCCACCCCGCTCGCGGCGCCCGCGCCGAGCACGACCAACGCGAATGGTGCTCAGCCCCAACAGAACCAGCCCAGTTTCCTCGTCACGGTCGAGGTCACCCCCCAACAGGCCGCGAAGCTCATCCACGGCATCAACGACTACACCTTGTATGCCGGCCTGCGCGGGTCCGATCTCCAGATCCCGGCGGGTCTGGCTGTCGATGACCGGAATGTGCTGGCGCAGTGAACCTCCTCTGGGACGTCGACACGACGGCCATCGATCGTATGCGCTTCGCCTTGGGCTCGGACGCACAGGTTCTCGCGACCGAGGCCACGGTGACGCGGGCCCTTCAGGAGAACGCCGCGATCGCGCTCGTGGCGATCGGTCCCGACATCGACCTCGAGCGCGCCTGCACGTTGGCCGACGGATTGCGGATCACGCGGCCGGAGGTCGGCGTGGTTCTACTGCGTCATCGCCTCGACGTGACCGCCCTCACAACGGCCCTGCGCAGCGGGATCCGAGAGGTGGTCGCCTCCGACGACCACACCGCCCTGGCGGATGCCGTGCGCCGCAGCCGAGAACTCTCCGACCGGATCTCCGGGGGCACGGCAGGCGGGGCCGCGGGCAAGGGCCGCGTCATCACCGTGTTCTCCTCCAAGGGCGGGGTGGGCAAGACCACCCTGTCGACCAACATTGGGGTCTTGCTCTCGGCCCAGGGCAAGTCGGTGTTGCTCCTCGACCTCGATCTTGCGTTCGGTGACGTGGCCATCACGCTGCAGTTGACGCCGCACCAGAGCGTGTTCGATGCCGTGGCAATGGCCGGCCATCTCGACGAGCAGGGTCTCGCCTCGTTGGTGACCACGCACTCGTCCGGTCTCGACTGCCTGTGCGCGCCGGTCGATCCGGGGACCGCCGACCGTGTCCCCCCGGCCACGGTGACCGAGGTGATCAAGGTCGCCACCCGGCGGTACGACTACGTGCTGGTCGACACCCCGCCGGCCTTCACCGACCACGTGTTGGCGGCCATCGATGCCAGCGACCTGCTCGTCCTCATCGCCACCCTCGACATCCCGGCGATCAAGAACCTTCGGGTGGCGCTCGACACCCTGGACGTGCTCGGCACACCCAAGGATGACCGCCTCGTCGTCCTCAACCGGGCCGATGCCAAGGTGGGTTTGTCTCCGGAGGATGTCTCGAGGGCCCTCAAGCGACCCTTGACGCTGAGCATTCCCAGCTCCCTGGCCGTTCCTGCCTCGACAAACAAGGGGGTACCGATCGTGACCGAGGACCCGAAGCACCCGGTGACCGTGGCCCTGAAGGAACTGGCCGAGACTCACATCCGAAGCCGGTTCGAGACCACCGAGGACGCAGCCGGCGAGACTCGACGGGCTCGTAGCCTGTGGAGTCGGCGATGAGCCTGTCCGAGCGACTCGAGCTGGCGCGACGCGCCCAGGCCACCACCTTCGACAGCGCCGCGGGTGCCGGTGGCGGCCCAACGCGACCGGTGGATCCGATCGGCGAGGTCAAGGAGCGGGTCCACCAGACGCTCATCGAGGAGCTCGGACCCCGCCTCTACGACCCACACCTGAAGGAGAGCGAACTCGCGGCACAGGTCCGCGCCACGCTTCAGGAGGTCATCGACTCCGAGCAGGCGCCCCTGTCGATCTCGGACCGCACCCGGGTGGCGCAGGAGGTCAGTGACGAGATCCTCGGGCACGGCCCGCTCGAGCCTCTCCTGCGGGACCCAGAGGTGACCGAGATCATGGTCAACGGCGCCGACTCGATCTTCGTCGAGCGCTCGGGGAAGATCTATCCGGTCGGTGCGCGCTTCACGTCCGAGAGCCACCTGCGGCGGATCATCGACAAGATCGTCGGTCGCGTGGGTCGACGCGTCGACGAGGCCAGCCCGCTCGTCGATGCGCGACTTCCCGACGGGTCACGGGTGAACGCCGTCGTCGCCCCGATTGCCCTCGACGGCGCCATGCTCACGATCCGCAAGTTCTCGGTGGACCCGTACACCGATCGGGACCTCGTGGCCTTCGGCACGATGTCACCGAACGTGCGTGACTTCCTCGACGCCTGCGTGCGGGGCCGCCGTAACATCGTCATCAGCGGGGGCACGGGGTCGGGCAAGACGACGACCCTCAACGTGCTGTCCAGTTTCCTCCCGGGCGACGAGCGGATCGTGACCATCGAGGACGCCGCCGAACTCCAGCTCCACCAGGACCACGTGCTCAGGCTCGAGTCCCGCCCCGCCAACATCGAGGGTCGGGGTGAGATCACGATTCGCGATCTGGTCCGCAACTCCCTGCGCATGCGGCCCGACCGGATCGTGGTCGGTGAGGTCCGCGACGGGGCCGCCCTGGACATGCTCCAGGCGATGAACACCGGCCACGACGGATCGATCACCACCATCCACGCGAACAGCCCTCGTGACGCGTTGTCCCGCCTCGAGACGATGGTCCTCATGGGTGGGGTGGAGCTACCGGTTCGAGCGATCCGGGAGCAGGTCGCCGGCGCCCTCGACCTGATCATTCAGCAGACCCGGATGCGCGATGGCACGCGCCGGATCACCCAGATCGCGGAGGTGGTCGCGATGGAAGGCGACGTCATCACCCTGCAGGACCTCTTCACCTTCGACTATGGCGCCGGACGCGACGCGAACGGCCGCTTCCTCGGACATCTGGTCAGCACCGGTTTGCGGCCGAAGTTCACCGAGGACCTGGGCGACCAGGGGATCGCTTTGCCCCTCCACCTGTTCAGCCTGGGCGCCCCGTGACCACAGCGACGCCTTGGCGCCGTCGAGACCGGGCCCGGGCGCGGGGGGTGTGCTGTGCCCTGGGGGCGCTCCTCGCCGTGCTCGCCGCCGCCCCCGCGCATGCCGACCCGGTGGGCAGTCTCACCGGCGTCAAGACCAGCGGCCAACGCGTGAGCGGACTGCTGACCGTCACCGATAACGGCGGCGTCGCGGCGATCGACGCCGGCTCACTCACCGCGACGATCGACAGTCGGTCGGTTCCGTTGACCGTCGACGCCGGGGCCCCGGTCGAGCGCGCCACGATGCTCGTCATCGACACGAGCGGGTCGATGGGTGAGGCCGGCATGGCGGTCGTGCGCTCCTCGGTCGCTGCGTTCCTCGCCAGCGCGCCCAACGACGTCAAGGTGGGCGTCGCCTCCTTCGCGTCGACGGCGGGGGTCGACCTCGACCCGACGACGGACCGGGTCCGGGTGCAGGCGGTGGTCGATTCCCTGCGCAGCACGGGCGACACGGCGCTCAACGCCGGGGTGCAGGCGGCCGTCACCTCCCTGGGCACAACGGGGGAGCGGAGCATCGTTCTGCTCAGCGACGGTGGCGAGTCCATCGCCACCGACAAGGCGGCCGCTCTCGCCCAGACCGTCGCCCTGCTCGGGCAGCAACACGTCCGAGCAGAAGTCGTGGCCTTCGCGACGGCCGAGTCCGACACGGCCGCGCTGGCGGCGATGGCGTCGGCGGGCGGCGGCAGCGTGGCCCCGGCCGCCGACGGCAACGCGGTGCAGGCTGCCTTCGCGAACGCGGCCGCCATCCTGCAGAAGCAGGTCGGGTGGCACCTGGACGCGCCCGCCGACCTCGCGGCCGGGTCGCCCGTGCCCGTCCTTCTGTCGGGGACCGTGGGGGGCAAGCCCTTCACGATCACCACGGCCGTCACGCTGACGGCCAGTTCCGCGTCGGCGTCCCCGTCCACGTCCGCCGGGCCGGCCAAGAGTTCGGCGGGTGGACTCGCCACGGGGGGAATGCGGTGGGGGCTGATCGCCGCGATCGCCACGATGGCGGTCGGCCTGTTTGGGCTCGTCATGGCCTTCGGGGCGCCCGCGTTCACCTCCGTGCGCCAGCGGCGCATCGCCGACATCGACCGGTACACGCGCACGGGTCGGGCGGCGACCGCTGGGGCGGCCAGAGTGGCGACGAGTCCTTCGGCGCTGGGCGACCAACTCGTCAACCTGGGTGACCGGGTGATGGCCGGACGACCGTCGACGAGTTCGACGATGGCGCTCATCGAACGCGCCGACCTCCCCTGGCGCGCCGGCGAGTGGTTCCTTCTGCGGATCCTCGCCGTGATCATCTCGATCTTGGTCTTCGTCCTCATCCTGGGCGCGGATTCCCGATGGCTGGCCATCCTCATCGGGCTCGTCGTGGGCCTCATCCTGCCGGCCGCCATCCTGCGCTTCCTGGCTCGGCGGCGGGCCAGTCGGTTCGAGGCCGTCCTGCCCGACATCCTGATGCTCGTGGCGACCAGCCTGAAGAGCGGCTTCTCCCTGCCTCAGGCCCTCGACGCGGTCGCCCGCGACGCGCCCGAACCGGCGGCCAAGGAGTTCTCGCGGGCGCTCGCCGAGACCCGGATCGGTGCCGACGTGGCGGACGCCCTCGATCACACGGCGGTTCGCATGAACAGCGAGAACATGCGGTGGACGACGATGTCGATCCGGATCCAACGGGAGGTCGGCGGCAACCTGGCCGAGACCCTCCAGACGACGACCCAGACCCTGCGCGAGCGCGAGTCGCTCCGGCGTCAGGTGCGGGCGCTGTCCGCGGAAGGCCGACTCTCGGCCTACGTGCTGATCGCGTTGCCGATCGGGGTCTTCCTCTACAGCCTGCGGGTCAACTACGACTACATCCGGCTGCTGTGGACCACCCTGCCGGGCATCGTCATGAGCGTCGGCGGCCTGATCGCGATGGTCTTGGGCGTGATCTGGATGCGCAAGATCGTGAAGATCGAGGTCTGACCCATGTTGCTGTTGCTCGCCGTGATGCTCTTCATCCTGGCCGTTGCGGTCGTCGTGCTGCTGGGTCCCTCGGGCAGCGAGGGCACGACCGGGGTGGCCCGATCACTGGAGCTGATCAACTACCGGCCCACGGCTCGGGAGGTGGCCCGCAGCGAGTTGAGCGCGCGCGACCGGCTGCTCTCGCCGCTGCTCGAGAACACGAAGGCGCTCGGGCGGCGACTGTCCCCGACTGGCTCGTCGGATCGCCTGGCTCGCTCGCTGGACCGGGCGGGAAACCCCCCCGCCTGGCCCGTCGAGCGGGTCTTCGGCGCCAAGGGCGCCCTGCTCATCGTCGGCTTCCTGCTCGGCCTGTTCCTCGGCGGGTTGACCTTCAGGGGATTGCTCTTCGCGGCCATCGGCGGCGCGGCATTCTTCTGGCTCCCCGACCTCTTGGTCTACAACGCCGCCCTCCGGCGCAAAGAGGAACTCCAACTCGGCCTGGCCAACGCCCTCGACATGCTCACGGTCTGCGTCGAGGCCGGCCAAGGCTTCGACTCCGCGATCCTGCACGTCGCCCGCAACGTCGACGGACCGATCGCCGGTGAGTTCGCGCGGGTGCTCTCCGAGATCCAGATCGGCCGGACCCGGGCCGAGGCGTTCTCCTCCCTGGGTGATCGCACCCAGGCGCCGGAGGTCAAGAATTTCGTGAGTGCGCTCGTCCAAGCGGATCGACTCGGCCTGCCGATCGGCGCGGTGCTGCGCGAACAGTCGGTCCAGATGCGACTGATTCGTCGGCAGAACGCCGAGGAGAAGGCGCAAAAGGTCACGGTGAAGATCCTCTTCCCGCTGCTGCTCTGCATCTTCCCGGCGCTGTTCATCGTCATCATCGGGCCGGGCGCCATCCGGCTCGCCGAGGCCTTCTCGCGGCTCTGACCGGATGCACCCGCCAGCGCCGGTGGACACACGGTCTCCGGCCGGTCGTCATACCCGGCGTGTCCCGGGTATGACGTGAGCACCGGTCAGGGGTCGACGAGCCCGAGTTGGATGGCTGCCTTGACGGCGGAGGCGCGGTTGTGGGCGCCCAACTTGGCGTAGATCTTGGCCACGTGGGTCTTGACCGTGGACTCACTCATGAACAGGGTGCGGCCCACCTGGGCGATCGAGGCCCCGTCCGCGATGTGCTGGAGCACCTCGTTCTCGCGGGGGGTCAGGATGGTGACCGGCTTCTCACGGGACCGGCGCAGGGCGTCGGCGAGGCCGCGGGCCGTGAAGGACGTGGGGTTCGCCGCCGCCGCGGCGATCGCGTCGAGGACCTGATCGGCCGGCGCGGACTTGTGGACGAGGGCCGATGCGCCCACGTCGAGGGCCTCGAGCAGGGTCTGGTCGTCGTCGTGCATGGTGAGGATCACGATCCCCAGCCGGGGGAGAGACTGACGGGCCGCCTGAGCCAGACGCAGCCCCGAGCCGTCGGGCAACGACACGTCGCAGAGCAGGACGGCGTTGTCCCCCGGCGCGACGAAGACCTCCTGGACCAGGACCAGCCCCTCGGCCAGTGACCCGGCCTGGCCGACGATCCGCAGCGACTCCTGGCTGCCGAGCAGCCGACTCATCGCCTCGCGGATGACGACGTGGTCGTCGACCAGAGCGACGTCGATGCTCATCTTGACTCTCTCCCTGCAGAGGCGGACGGGGTGGTGCCGGTGGCGTCCGGGGCCGCGGGCCGTGGGGCGTCATCGATCATGCTGTACTCGGTGCGCACCATGGTGGCACCGCTGGCGGTCCGTTGGCGGCGGATGGACAGGTGCCGGACAGCGGTGCCGTGGCGCCGGAGGCGCCCGACGTCGAGCGAGGCTGATCCGTCGTGCTCGACGTCGACCGTCGCCGAACGAGCGCTGAGGTCGGCGGACACGGTGGCGCGTTCGGCGCCGGACGTCCGGGCGTGGTCGAGGACGTCCATGACGATCTTGAACAGGGCGGCCTCCACGTGGGCGGGCAGCCGGGCCTGGTCCTCGCGCACCGTGATCGTGGTCGCGATCCCGGTGGCTGACCCGAAAGCCTGGACGGCGGAGGACAGGACGGCCCCCAGGCTGCGTTCCGGTCGCTGGGTCATCGCCAGGTCGCTGATCCGCGACCGCAGCCCGGTGATGATGTCGCCCAGGTTCTCGCGCAACTGGTCCAGCGAGGGCGCCACCTCGCCCGCGTCCCGTCTGGCCAGGGTGCGGGCCGCATCGATGCCGAACCCGAGGGCCGCGAGGTCCTGGGCGATCCCGTCGTGCATCTCGTGGGCCAGTCGCTGCCGTTCCTCGACGGCGGCAACCGTCCGCAGCGAGGAGAACAGCAGGGCCACCTCGAGGTCGGGGCCCGCGGTCCGGGTGACGGCGGCCACGGCCATCCGGTCGGCCTCGGTGAACGGCTCGGAGGCGCTTCGGTCCAGGGCGACGACCCCGTGGGTCTGGCCGCTGGGGGTGCCGAGCGGCCCGACGAGCACGGTGCGGTCGCCCAGTTCGTCGTGCCACGAGGCGATCCGGGCCTCCCCCTTGAGGAGTTCATCGACGAAGCGACCATCGGTCATCATCTCGGGGCTGACCCGTCGCACCCCGCGGAAGGCCAGCGGCTGGAGGGCTCCGTGGGGTTCTCGCCCCAGGACGAGGGCTCGTTCGTAGCTGATCGGTTCGGCCAGCCGCTCGAGGAGCAACGATGCAGTGGCCGGTGCGTCGAGCTCGGTCCCGTGCTCCGATGCGAGTTCATGGAGTCGCTGGAGCAGCGCCCTGGCCTCCCGGGCCTCGGCGGACTCGCCCGGCGGTTCTCCGCCTCGGATCCGCAGGCTCCATGCTCCCAGCAGTCCCAGCGTGAGGATGGCGAGCATCCAGAGCGCGAAGTCGCCTGCGTGGATCCCGGGCGCGAGCGATCCGCCCCCGGCGATGACGGCCAGCAGACTGCTCACCGCACACATGAGTGAGGCCACGAGGAACCCGAGTCGGCCGTGCAGCAGCCCGGCGTGGTACGCCGGGATGAAGGCCAAGGGCGCGGCAGTCGGGCCGACCGTGTTGAAGGCCAGCCCGGCCGAGAGGGCGCACGCGGCGACGAGCACCCAGACGACCACGGACCGCGGAATCGGCAGCTCGACGGGGAGGGCCCCGATGCCGGTGGCGACCAGATCGAGCACGACGACCAGCAGGATCCACGGGAGGGCGAGGGCGAGCAGGCCGGTGAGGGCGGCATACAGGGTGGTCACGACGGCGAAACCCAGGCGGACTTTCGTCGCGAGGGCCAGCGCAGGCATGCGCACCGGTGGCACCCCCCGAGCCTAGGCTGCTCTCGCCGAGTCGGCGGTCCTTTCGCGCGATCCGGACCTCATCCTGCGCGGGGGAGCCCATCGCGGTGGTGGCCGTGTGTGATGATGTGGCCGTCCGTGTCGTGGGACCCTCGAGGCAGGTGGATGGGCAGTGAAGGGGCGAATCCTCGTCGTCGACGACGACCTGGCCCTGGCCGAGATGTTGGGGATCGTGCTGCGCAACGAGGGGCTCGAGGTCGTCCACGTGGCCGACGGCGCGTCGGCGCTCGCCGTCTTCCGGGAGAGCCGCCCCGATGTCGTCCTCCTCGACGTGATGCTGCCCGGCATGGATGGGCTCGAGGTGTGCCGCCGCATCCGAGGGGAGTCGGGGGTGCCGATCGTCATGCTGACCGCGCGCACCGACACCATCGACGTCGTCCTCGGGCTCGAGTCGGGCGCCGACGACTACGTCGTCAAGCCGTTCAAGCCCCAGGAGCTGATCGCCCGGGTCCGTGCCCGGCTGCGCCGGGGCGACGAGCCCGAGCCGGAACGTCTCGTCATCGCAGACCTGGCCATCGACGTCGCGGGCCACTCGGTCAAGCGGGACGGGACCCCGCTCAACCTCACCCCCCTGGAGTTCGACCTCCTGGTCGCTCTCGCCCGAAAGCCGTGGCAGGTCTTCACGCGGGAGGTGCTCCTCGAACAGGTCTGGGGCTACCGGCACGCCGGGGACACCCGGCTGGTCAACGTCCACGTGCAGCGGTTGCGCTCCAAGGTGGAGCGTGACCCCGAGCGGCCCGAGATCGTCGTGACCGTCCGTGGCGTGGGGTACAAGGCGGGCCCGGCCTGACCATGTCAGGGACACCGTCGGTTGCTCGTCGCGCGGCTGGCACGACGGTCTCGGTGCGGCGAGGGGTGCTCACCGTGGGCCGCCGGGCGAGGGCCGCGTGGCGACAGTCCCTGCGGCTGAGGGTGGTCACAACCACGATGATGCTCGGTCTGCTCGTGGTCTCCCTCCTCGGTGCCTATCTGTTCAACCGGATCGCCGACGGCCTGACCGAGCAGAAGATCGCGGCCAGTCAGTACGACGCCCGGTCCCAGACGCGGACCGTCCAGGCCTCGTGGGACGGGTCCACGGCCAAGACCGTCGAAGGTCTCAACATGGCCGCCCGCGACATCATGGGGCTGATCAAGTCCTCCGATCAGGCGTCCTTCGGGTATGTCGTCATGGCCCGCGGGCTCAACAACACCAACCCGACGATCCTGGCCACCGCCCAGTCCGGCTCGTTGGGGCTGTCGTCGGTGCACCGCGAGCTGCGCGAGGCGGTGGCCAAGGATCCGACTCGGCAACAGACCCAGGTCACCGCCGTGCTGCTCGGCGGTGAACAAGTGCTGGCGGTGACCGTCGGCAGCGCCGTCGTCGTGCCCTCGGCCGGGACCTACGATCTCTACTTCATCTACCCGATGACCCGTGAACAGCAGACGATGGCGTTCATCCAGAACTCCTTTCTCGCGGCCGGGATCATCCTCACCCTGCTCGTCGGGGCGGTGGCCTGGGTGGTGACGCGGCAGGTGGTCACCCCGGTGCGCCGCGCGGCCGAGGTCGCCGGCCGACTGGCCCGGGGGAAACTCAACGAACGGATGCCCAGCCACGGGGAGGACGACCTCGCGCTGCTGGCCACATCGTTCAACGCGATGGCCGACTCGCTGCAGAGCCAGATTCGACAACTTGAGGGTCTCTCCCGGGTGCAGCAGCGCTTCGTCTCGGACGTCTCCCACGAGCTGCGCACCCCGCTGACGACGATCCGGATGGCGGTCGACCTCATCCACGAGTCGCGGGAGGGCTTCGACCCGACGGTGGCACGCTCCGCCGAGCTGCTCGCGGGTGAACTCGACCGCTTCGAGTCCCTCTTGGCCGACCTGCTCGAGATCAGTCGGTTCGACGCCGGGGCCGCGGCACTCGACATCGAGCCGGTCGACCTGCGGACCTGCGCCGAGCGCGTGGTCGCCTCGGCGCAACCGTTGGCAGCCCGGCGGGGGAGTTCGGTGACGGTCCTTCCCGGCGAACGGGCCGAGGCCGAGGTCGACGAACGTCGGGTCGAACGCATCCTGCGCAACCTGGTGGTCAACGCGATCGAGCACGGGGAGGGACAACCGATCACGGTCGACCTCGCCGCCGCGCACGGCGCGGTCTCGGTGGTCGTCGAGGATCACGGGGTCGGACTGCGGCCGGGGGAGGCGATGCTCGTCTTCAACCGGTTCTGGCGGGCCGACCCGGCGCGGGCCCGGACGACCGGCGGCACCGGCCTGGGGCTGGCGATCGCCCTCGAGGATGCCCGCCTGCACAACGGGTGGCTCCAGGCGTGGGGCCAACCCGGGGAGGGGTCCCGCTTCCGGCTGACCGTCCCGGAGCGGTCCGGCGGGTCGATCGACCGGGCGCCGCTTCCCCTCGAACCCGCGGGTATGCCGTGAGCCGCCCGCCGCGTCACGGCGCGGACGGTATACGCCGGCTCGACCGGCGGACGAGGCGAGGTGGCCTGGTCAGAGTGCTGATCCCGGTCCTGGCCCTGCTCGCCGGATGTGGCGGCCTGTCGCCGAGCGCGGCGGTGCGGCCCGGGTTGGAGGTCGAGGGGGCGGACGTGCCCCAGGTGCGCCTGGTCTTCCCCGGACCGGCCGTCGGGGCGGCCCCGGAACAGATCCTGCGGGGTTTCATCCGCTCGCTCGCGACGAGCGACGGCGACTACTCGACCGCGCGATCCTTCCTCACCGACGACGCCGGGCGTGCCTGGCAGCCGGACGGGCCGATCGCCATCTTCTCGACGGAGTCGGAGATGACGTTCACGAGCGTGGACGCCTCGACCGTCTCGCTCGCGGCCCCTCTGGTCGCCACGATCGACCCCCAGGGCCGCTACACGGCGGCCGCGACGGGGGAGCGGTCGAGCATCACGATGACCTTCGCCCAGGTGTCCGGTCAATGGCGGATCGCCTCGCTGCCCGAGGGCTTCGGGAGGTGGATCGCGAGCGCCGAGGTCCGCCGGCTGCTGCGTCCGTATGCCGTCCACTACGTCGCCGTGGACCGCCGCGCCCTCATCGAGGACGTCCGGTGGTTCCCCCTTGACCGACTGACCTCCCGGCTCGCCCGCGCCCAACTCGACCTCGTGCCCACCGACCTGGCCGGGGTGGCGACCACCGCCGTGCCCGCCGGCAGCCGCCTGTCTGCCGACTCGGTCTCCGTCACCTCGGGTGTGGCCACCGTCGAGTTGAGCGTGCGGATGCCGACCGACCAGACCCAGCGCCAGGACCTGTGGGCCCAGTTCGTCTCCACCCTGACCCAGGACCCGACCGTCGCTTCGGTCGCCCTGCGGGCCGACGGTGTGGCCATCGATCTCCCCGGGGTCTCTGCCCCGGTGTCCGACATCGCGCAGGTCGGCTTCCCGGCCGCGCCGGTTCCCGCGGTCGGCATGCTCGCCCGGCGCGGGGACGTGCTGGTCACCTTCGACCCCGTGGTGGCGGTGGCCAGTGGGGATCCCAAGGCCGAGCCCACTCCGCGCAGCGACCTCCCCGTCATCCCCCAGGCCTGGACGGGACTGGCCCAGTCGGCCGACGGGAAGGAGTTCGCCGCCGTGAGCCGGGATCGGGCTGCGGTGAATCGCTGGCGCGGGCGGGACCGCTTCGAGGTCCAGGGGCTGCTCGGCACCGGCCTGGCCGACCCGACGTATGACGTCCGTGGCCACCTGTGGATCGGAGGCGTCCCGGCCGATGGGGTGGCGAGCCCGATCGTCACCGTGAACTTGGCCGAGTCCGCCCAGACCGCCGCCGCCCGTCCGGTCACGGCGCCCTGGCTGGCGGGCCGAGCGGTGCGGGTGCTGCGGGTCAGTCCGGATGGCGCACGGGTCGCCATCCTCTCCCGGGGGCGCGACGGGGACACGCGACTCGATGTCGCGGGCGTCCAACGGGGGGCGGCCGGCGTCCCGACCGCGCTCACGGCGCCGATCACCCTGGGGGCCGGACGCGGGGCACTGGTCGGCGTGGCGTGGGTCGACACCACGACCGTGGCCAGCCTGGCCCCCACCGGCACGGGTCAGGACCAAGCGCCCCTCCTGCTCTCGCTCGACGGCACGACAAGCACGCTGCCCACGGTGGCCGCCGGCACCTCGCTCAGCACCCCCGGAGGGGACCGGCAACTCGTCGTGCACACCTCAGCCGACCAGTTGTTGGTCCGCTCCGGTCAGCTCTGGGTCTCGGCCGGACCCGCGTCCGACGTGCTGATCCCCGGCCGCTGAGCCGTCCACAGGCCGCACACCCCGGGTGTGTCGTGCACAGGCCGAGCACGCGAGTTCGCCCTCGGGCGGTCGGTGGGTTGATCGTGGCGGAATGACCCCCAGGTCGACCACGCCGCGCCCCGTCGCCGTGCTGGCCGACGCCGGGGTGGCGGTGCGCGCGTTGGTCGACCTCGTGTTACCGGCCGGGTGTGCGATCTGCGGGGCCGGGCCGCCGCCGCTGTGCCGGACCTGTCGGCGGGCCCTCAGGCCTGGGGGACCCCCGCACCGCTCGACCCCGCAGCCGGCGCCGGTCGGGTTCCCGGTCACCTGGGTCGCCGGACCGCTGACCGCACCCCTGACGGCGGCCCTGACGGCCTACAAGGATCGTGACCGGCGCGACCTCGCCCCGGTCCTGGCCGACCTGCTCTCCGGGCCGTTGCGGTCGGCGGTCGGGGCGACCCGGGGGGTGACGTGGGTGATCCCGGTGCCCGGGTCGGACCGCGCCGCCCGCCGACGAGGAGATCGCCCCCTCGAGGTGCTCGCAACGGGAGCGGCCGAGTTCACGCCGGGGTCGGTGCGGGTGGTACGGGCCCTGCGGGCCACCCGGGCGGTGCGTGACCAGAGTCGTCTCGACCACGCGCAGCGGCAGGCGAACCTCGCCGGGGCGCTCGCGGTGGTCCCGGGGGCTCTGGACGGTGTGCGGGCGGGCGATGTCGTCGTGGTCGTCGATGACATCGTCACCAGTGGCGCGACTCTGGCCGAGGCGGCCCGCGCGGTGCGCGCGGTCGGTCACGACTGCGTCGCGGCCTGCATCGCGGCGACCGGGCGTCGGGCCGCCCGATATCCGGTCGGCGGCGCCGACTGTGGGCCCCGAGGGGGTCGTGTTGTGGGGCCCGCGGAAGCGGGATAACGTCACGTCAAGGAACTCCGCTTCGGGGAGGTGGCTCGCCAAGGACACTGGGCCCGGCCGGCCCGCGACCGCATCGACTGCAGCCGAAGACCTGAGGAGGTCCCTTCGTGGACATCGTGATCACCGGACGACACACGAACGTGTCCGACCGATTCCGCCAGCACATCGCCGAGAAGTTGAGCAAGGTGACGCAGTTGGCACCTCGCGCTCGCCGGATCGACGTCATGGTCAGTCACGAGCCGAATCGACGACAGGCCAAGGAGTGCGAGCGCGTCGAGATCACCTGCCACGTCAAGGGTCCGGTGGTGCGGGCGGAGGCCTGCCACGACGACAAGTACGCGGCCCTCGACCTCGCCCTCGACAAGTTGATGGAGCGCCTTCGCCGAGCCAACGACAAGCGCCTGGTGCGCCGGGGGCGGCGCGGAGGCGACCCGATCGGCCGGATGTCCTCGGATGCGGTGGACGAGGCGGTGCCGGCGGCCGCGACCGGGGTCGCTCCCGAGGACTCAGGTGACTCTGGGGGCTCTGGGTCGTCCGGCTTCGACGACAGCCCGATCGAGGTGCGCGAGAAGGTGCACGTGTCGAGCCCGATGACCCTGGCGGAGGCGCTGCGCGAGATGGAGCTCGTCGGCCATGACTTCTACCTCTTCCACGACGTCGAGACCGACCGGGCGAGCGTGGTCTACCGGCGGCGTGGCTGGTCCTATGGGGTGCTCCACCTCGAACTCGAGGGTGCACCCACCGAGCTGGACGGTCGCGAGGCGCTCGTCGTCTCATGACGTCCCCGATCCGGTCCGGGCGCCCGGACGACTGATTCGGCCGTGGAGTGCGGGGTGGCCGGCTCGGCCACCCCGCACTCGCCTGCCCGACAGAACGACGAGTCTGACACGATGTGCCCTGTGAGCGAGGAGTCAGGACCGGGTGAGGAGCCCCGCGAGCGGCTCCGGGTGCTCGTCGCCGACGATCACGACCTCTACCGCAGGGGCATGCAGGTCGTCATCGGGCTCGAGGACGACATCGAGATCATCGCGGAGGCCCGCAACGGTGCGGAGGTCATCGAACTGGCCATCGACCTCGCCCCGGACGTCATTCTGATGGACGTCCGGATGCCCGTCGTCGACGGGATCGCGGCCTGCCGGCGGGTCAAGACAGAGGTGCCTTCGACCAAGATCCTGATGCTCACCATGTCCGACGACGAGTTGGACCTCTTCGAAGCGGTGCGGGCCGGGGCCAGCGGCTACCTGCTCAAGGACCAGCCGGCCGAGCAGGTGGCGGCCGCCCTGCGCGCGGTCGCCGCCGGCCAGTCGATGATCCCGCCGAGCATGGCCGCCCAGTTGATTCAAGAGTTCGGTCGCCTGTCCCGCCGATCGGAGCAGCCACAGCCCGGCCCGCACCTGACCGATCGAGAGCTCGAGGTGCTGCGCTGGGTCGCCAGGGGCGCGGCCAACAAGGAGATCGCCCGCGAGCTCTTCATCTCGGAGAACACGGTGAAGAACCATGTGCGCAACATCCTCGAGAAACTCCAGCTGCACTCACGGGTCGAGGCCGCGACCTACGCGGTCCGCCGCAACCTGATCACCCACGACGACTGATCCGGGCGTGCTGAGACTCTCCGGGCGCGTCGCTCGCCGGATCGCCCTTGCCGCACAAGGCTTTTCGCGCCCGCGCCCGATGGGCCCGGTGACCTCGCGTGACCTTCGACGGGTCGTCGCGACGGTCGGGCTGGTCCAGATCGACTCGGTCAACGTGCTGACCCGCAGCCACTACCTCCCCTTCTTCTCCCGGCTCGGCCCGTACGACACCGGGTTGCTCGATGCCCTGCGCGACCGCGGTCCCCGGCACCTGACCGAGTACTGGGCCCACGAGGCGAGCCTGCTTCCGATCGAGTTGTGGCCGACGTTCCGGTTCCGCATGGACCGAGCCCACGAGGACAGTTGGGGCGGCATGCAGCGGGTCGCCCGGGACCATCCCGACGTCGTGGCGACGGTGCTCGCCGAGGTGGCCGCGGCCGGGCCGCTCACCGCGCGCGAGCTCGAGGCCCGACTGGGACATGACGCTGAGCGACCGCGGGAGAACTGGGGATGGAACTGGTCGCTGACCAAGGCGGCCCTGGAGCACCTGTTCTGGGCCGGCGAGATCACCTCTGCCGGTCGCACGGCCCAGTTCGAGCGTCGGTATGCCGTGCCCGGGCGAGCCTTCCCGGCCCGGCTGCGGGCGATGGCCGATGTCCGGATCCGCGAGGACGACGCCTTCGTCACGCTCATGGAGCTCGGGGCGCGCGCCCACGGCGTCGGCACCGAACAGTGCTTCCGCGACTATGCGCGCCTGCGTCCCGAGCAGGCGCGACCCGCCCTGGCCCGGCTCGTCGAGACGGGGGTGCTCCGCGAGGTGAGGGTTGAGGGATGGCGGCGGACGGCATACCTGCATCGCGACGCCCGGCCACTGCGCAGGGTGGGCGCCCGGGCGTTGCTCAGCCCGTTCGACTCCCTGGTCTGGCAACGGGACCGGGTGCGGGCGCTGTTCGACTTCGACTACCGGCTCGAGATCTACACCCCCGCCGCCAAGCGGGTCCATGGCTACTACGTGCTCCCGTTCCTGCTCGGCGAGGACCTGGTCGGGCGCGTCGACCTCAAGGCCGATCGGGCCGCGGGGCTGCTGCGCGTGCAGGCCCTGACCTGGGAACCGGGGCGCGGGGGAGCGGACGATCGCGCCGAACTCGACGCCGAACTCGACCTGATGGCGTCCTGGCTCGCCCTCCCCGCCGTCACCGACAGTCGAAAGTAGTCCCCGGACCGCTGGCCCTGCCCCGAACCGGTCCTAGGACTTCTCTCGACTCCTCGGTCAGGCCTGGGGCGGGATGAGGATCCAGTGGCGGGCCTCGTCGAACGTCCCGTCGGACCGGGCGCAGAAGGCGGGCTCCCGACCCCACTGGGTGAAGCCGAGACGTTCGAGGACCGCGGCGCTCGGGTCGTTGTCGCCCACCGTCAGGGCCACGGCCCGGCGCATCCCCAGCCCGTCCGGCGCGGGTGCGAAGGCGTACGCCAACGCCAGCCGGGCGGCCCGCGTCGCGACACCCCGCCCCCGGGCCGACCCGAAGAGGAAGTAGCCGAGCTCGACGGTGCCCTCCTCCTGCCACTGCTCGATCAGGACGAGGTCGCCGCGGGCCGCGTCGCCGTCGACCTCGGCCATGCACCAGTGGGTCGACCGGCCGAGCGCCATCCGTTCGCGACGGGTGAGCCACCACTCGTCGAACGTGTCCGCGGTGGGTTCGGCCCCCGGCGGCATGAAGTGCTCGGGGGAGGTGCCCGGCTCGAGGCTCGCGACGTCCGCCGCCCGCCACGATCGCAGCCGGACCCCGTCGCCCTCGAGGGCCACGGGATCCCGCCACGGCGCCACCGGGCGGGTCGGGTCGTCGGCCCGGCCCAGGCTCGCGCGCCAGCCGTCGACGGCTTCGCCGCGATGGGCGAGCAGCTGCGGCGTCGTGCCGTGATGGGTGAACCCGCACGCCCACGCGACCCGCCAGGACGCGAAGTTGCCCCGGTTGGCCTCCCAGAACACGCGCTCACCGCCCTGCGCGAACCACCACCGGCAGATCAGCCGCAGCGCACCCGCCATCAGGTGTCGACCTCGCCCCTGCGGGTGCAGGCCGAACCCGACGTAGGCGATCCCGGCGCCGCGCTGGCGCAGGTCGATCGTGCCCTGATACCGGCCCTCCGGGTCGTCGGCGTCGCAGATCGCGAAATACCGGCTGCCATCCGCGTCGTTCCAGCCGGCCTCGATGAGGTCGAGGAACTCCCGGGCCTGGTCGGCGCCGTAGGGCTGGGGCGGGGTGGTCCAGCGGATCGACTCGGCGTCGTTGCACTGCTCCACGATCCGCGCCGCGTCGTCGGGCCGGTGCGCCCGCAACCGGACCACCGAGTCGGCGAGGTCGGGCACACAGGCGGGCCACGGCATACGCGATTCCATGGCCACCAGCCAACCACCCGGCGCCGAGGTCTCGGAACCGAATATCGGCGTATGCCGTTGACCCGACTACGCTTGGCAGGTCCCGGCCGGCCCGTGTGCGGCCGCCCGGACGTCGCAGACCCGAGTCCTTTGTCAGGAGAGACCCCCCGTGGTGAAGATCGTCGAGAAGCTGTTGCGCGCCGGAGAGGGCCGCACGGTCAAGAGGCTCGAGAACATCGCCACCCAGGTGGGCGCCATCGAGGAGGACTTCGAGAAGCTCACCGACGCCGAGCTGCGGGCCGAGACCGACACCTTCCGCGCCCGGCTGGCCGCCGGCGAGACCCTCGACGACATCCTCCCCGAGGCCTTCGCCGCCGTCCGTGAGGCCAGCAAGCGCACCCTGGGCAAGCGGCACTTCGACGTGCAGCTGATGGGCGGCGCGGCCCTGCACCAGGGCAAGGTCGCCGAGATGAAGACCGGTGAGGGCAAGACCCTCGTGGCCACCTTGCCGAGTTACCTCAACGCCCTGACCGGCAAGGGCGTCCACGTCGTCACCGTCAACGACTACCTCGCCGAGTACCAGTCCGAGCTCGTCGGCCGCATCCACCGGATGCTCGGCCTCGAGACCGGCTGCATCCTGTCCTCGATGACCCCGGACCAGCGGCGGGTCGAGTACGCCAAGGACATCACCTACGGCACCAATAACGAGTTCGGGTTCGACTACCTGCGCGACAACATGGCCTGGTCGACCGAGGAACTCGTCCAGCGCGGACACAACTACGCCATCGTCGACGAGGTCGACTCGATCCTCATCGACGAGGCCCGCACGCCGCTGATCATCTCCGGGCCGGCCGACCAGCCGACCAAGTGGTACGTGGAGTTCGCGCGGATCGCCGAGCGCCTCGAACGTGGCGAGGACGGCGACCCGATGCGTGGGATCGCCCCCCGCGGGGACTATGCCGTCGACGAGAAGAAGCGCACGATCGGCGTCCTGGAGAAGGGGATCGACAAGGTCGAGGACCACCTGGGCATCGACAACCTCTACGAGTCCTCCAACACCCCGCTGATCGGCTACCTCAACAACGCGATCAAGGCGAAGGAGCTGTTCCACCGCGACAAGGACTACGTCGTGATGAACGGCGAGGTGCTCATCGTCGACGAGCACACCGGGCGCATCCTCGCCGGGCGTCGCTACAACGACGGCATGCACCAGGCGATCGAGGCCAAGGAGGGGGTCGAGATCCAGAACGAGAACCAGACCCTGGCGACGATCACCCTCCAGAACTACTTCCGGATGTACGACAAGCTCTCCGGGATGACCGGCACGGCCCAGACCGAGGCCGCCGAGCTCAACGGCATCTACAAGGTCGACGTCGTGCCGATCCCGACGAACATGCCGATGATCCGCAAGGACCAGGCCGACCTGGTCTACAAGTCCGAGGTGGCCAAGTACGACGCGGTCGTCGAGGACATCGTCGCGCGCCACGAGAAGGGCCAGCCGGTCCTCGTCGGGACGGTGAGTGTCGAGAAGAGCGAATACCTCTCCGACCAGTTGCGTCGTCGGGGCGTCAAGCACGAGGTGCTCAACGCCAAGCACCACGAGCGGGAGGCGGCGATCGTCGCGGAGGCCGGGCGCAAGGGCGCCGTGACGGTCGCGACGAACATGGCCGGTCGAGGCACCGACATCATGCTGGGCGGCAACTCCGAGTTCCGTGCCATCCAGGCGCTCAAGGCGCGTGGACTGGACCCCGAGGAGACCCCCGAGGAGTACGAGGCCGCGTGGGACGACGCGCTCGCTGCGGCCGAGCAGGCGGTGCAGACCGAGCACGACGAGGTCAAGGCGCTCGGCGGCCTCTACGTCCTGGGCACCGAGCGGCACGAGAGCCGGCGGATCGACAACCAGCTGCGTGGCCGTTCCGGTCGTCAGGGTGACCCGGGGGAGTCCCGCTTCTACCTCTCCCTCGGCGACCACCTGATGCGCCTGTTCAACGCGGGCATGGTCGAACGGGTGATGAACACCGCGGGCCTGCCCGACGACCAGCCGATCGAGTCCAAGATGGTGTCCCGCTCGATCCAGTCCGCGCAGACCCAGGTCGAGGCGCAGAACTACGAGATCCGCAAGAACGTCCTCAAGTACGACGACGTCCTCAACCGGCAGCGCACCGTCATCTACGACGAGCGGCGCCGGGTGCTGGCCGGGGAGGACCTGCACGAGCAACTGCGGCACTTCGTCAACGACGTCGTCGAGGGCTACATCGATGCCGAGACGGCCTCGGGGTTCCCCGAGGACTGGAACCTCGACCGGCTCTGGGGCGCCCTGAAGACCCTCTACCCGATCACGATCACCCAGGAGCAGGTGCTCCAGGCCGGGGGCGGGCGGACCCAGCTCACCCCGGAACTGCTCAAGGAGGAGATCCAGAGCGACGCCCACCGCGCGTACGACGAGCGCGAGGCGGCCCTCGGCGAGCCGGTCATGCGCGAGGTCGAGCGGCGGGTCATGCTCTCGGTGCTTGACCGCAAGTGGCGCGAGCACCTCTACGAGATGGACTACCTCAAGGAGGGCATCGGGCTGCGCGCGATGGCCCAGCGCGACCCGCTCGTGGAGTACCAGCGCGAGGGCTTCCTGCTCTGGCAGGCGATGAACGAATCGGTCAAGGAGGAGGCGGTCGGACTGCTCTTCCACGTCGACGTCAACGTCGCCCCCGAGCCAGCCCCGGAACCCACGATCGCTCCCATGCACGTCTCCGAGATGCTCTCTGGTATGTCGTCCGCCGCCTCCGACTCAGACGGCAGCCAGGCCGTCGCCCCCGAGGCCGACGGCACCCGCGACTCGCGTGCCGATGCCGTGGATGAGCACCCACAGGTCAAGGTCTCCGGGGTCGGCATCGAGGCCCCCCGGTCTCGTGCGCTGCACTACTCGGCTCCCAGCGAGAGCGGCGGGACCGAGGAGCGCGACGAACGCCCGGGATCGGCGGCCACGACCACGCTGACCGCGACCCAGATGGCCTCGACCCCGAAGAACGCACCCTGCCCGTGCGGATCGGGCAAGAAGTTCAAGATGTGCCACGGTCGCAAGGCCTGATCCGTCGCTGAAAGGCCTGATCCGTCGCCGACCCCCCGGCAGTCAGGCGACCTGGAGCACCTCGACCCGCCACCGACCGTCCATGCCGGTCAGGCGCAGCGCCATCGCCCGCACCCGCGGTCCGTCCTCCAGCACGACCGAGGCCTCGGCGACGCCGTCGGCCGGTCGGCACACGTGGACCCGCAGGACCCTTATCCGTGGCCGGGGGGTGGGACGGCCACTGGATGTCGCGGCCCGACGCGCCACCGTGCTCGCCCGGCGGGCCAGCACGGCGTGGACCTCGGGAGTGGTCCACCGGACCACCTGCGCCGGTGACCTGAGGCCGGCCATGATCTCGGCCAGGGCCAGACCCAGGCGCGCGGCCACCGGTCGGGGATCTGGGAGGTCCACCGAGGACGTGGGCTGGGGACCGAAGAGGCGCTCGTCGTCGGGCTCTCCGGTGCCGTCCCCGTCGAGGTCGAGCGCGTGCTGGACGAAGCGGCGGTTCTCCCGATCCGCCCTGCTCCGCTCGAGCGCCTCGGTCAACGAGATGGCGGCCGGGCGCAACGGCGCCAAGCCCACGGCATACAAGGGGGCCAGGGTCGCGGGGGCGGACATCACGGGCCCACGGGCACGCTGAGGATCTGGCCGGGCAGCAGCAGGTCGGGGTTCGGGCCGATCACTGCTTCGTTGGCCGCGAACCACCGCGGCCAGGCGCGGGCGATCTCGGCGTCGGTGGCGCCGGGCCCGAGGTGGGCCGCTGCCAGGGACCACAGGGTGTCGCCGCGCAGGACGACAACCGTGCTGCGGCCGGACGGCCCGCCGAACCTCGTCAGTGCCGGGTCGAGGTCCGGGGTCGACGCCGTGGTCGACGACGGGGTCGAGGCCGGAGTCGGTGTCAGGCTGTCGGTTGGCCTGAACGTCGGCTCGGGCAGGGGGCGCACCCGGGGCGCCGTGGGTCGGAACCCCGGCTCCGGCCCGGAGGTGTCGCTGCCCGGGACGTCCGGGCTCGCGGCCCGGGGCTCGGTCGAAGCCGGAGCGGACGACACGGCCGGCGAGGTCGGCGCCGGGGCCGCGTGCGCGACGGGACCGCCGAGCAGCCCGAACGCGCTGGCGCCGACGAGCAGCGTGGCCAGCCGACGTGCGATGCGATGCCGACCCATGGCCTGGGTCGCCGGGTCCGGCGTGACCATCCCGCACCGGAGCAGGTGGACGCATTCGAGGCCCACCAGGACCCACAGCCTCCCCGCGGTCACCGCCGCCGCGACCGCACAGATCGCGGTCAACAACTCGGCCGCGCTCGCCGGCGCTGCGGTGGCGACCTGCGCCACGGCAGGCCCGACGACGTGCCGGACGAGGAGCGAAAACCCCACCAGCAGGCTCCCGAGGACGAGCACCACGCGCAGGCCCGAAAGAACCTTCACCCGAGGGGTCATCATGCGATTTGAGACGATTTGCATGGGTTAGACCGTAAACGATCCCAGTTGGGTGTGCAAGAGGTGACTGAGGGACCGGACGCTAGGCTGCCGACCCATGAGCATGTCCGGTGGTTCGGACCCCTCGCGCTGGGAGGCGTTGTTCGACGACCTCGAGGCCCAACTCGGCGCCGAGGAGCGGCTCGACCTCGTCGGTGAGGTCGCCGAGCGGACGCGGCGCGAGCGAGCCCTCGTCCCCTTCGTGGAGCGCGTGGCCGGGCAGTGGGGTCGTCCGATCACCCTCGACCTCGGGGCCGGGGGACCGCTGACCGGTCGACTCCGCGACCTGGGGAAGGACTGGATCCTGCTCGAGGCCGATCGCCCGGACGGGGTCGGGGCCTCCCCGCGCTCGATGATCCTCGTCCACCTCGTCGGCGTCATCGCTGTGCGTGACCCGGCGCCGCGGGCCAGCGGCGCACGGCTCGCCCGCCGGTTCGGGTTCGGATCAGCGCTGCGTGTCCTGGCCCGCGATCGCGTGGCGGTGGCCGTCGTGGACCGGTCGGGCGCTGCGCATGTCGGGACCATGGACGCGGTGGGCGCCGACTGGGTCGAGCTGAGCGAGCACCCCGTGGGTGAGTGGCGCCGCGCCGCCAACGTGACCGGACGGCGCCTCATCCCGATGGCGGCGATCGTCACCGTCACCGCGCTCGGGCCCACCAGCCACTCGTCGTAACGACTCCCGGCGGCGACCCGCCCGACATGACCGGTCGGGTCAGGTCACGTCGGATCAGAGCGGCGAGCCCTTGGCGCCGTCCTCGGGTGCCTCGGTGTTGACCTTGACCAGGTCGCGGGTGCGGGCATACATCCGCTGGATGTAGTCCTCCAGGACGACGGTCTCCACGCGCCACTGGCCACGTCCCCCGACCTTGATGGCGGGCAGGTCCCCGCTGCGCACGAGGGCGTAGGCCTGGTCGGCCGAGATGTCCAAGATCTCGGACACCTCCGTCAGGGGGATGAAGCGGCGGGTCACAGCGCCCAGTGTGCCATTGCCGTCGGTGCGCAGCCGGGGGCATCCACAGGCTCGGGCGAGCCCACGGCATCCGTCCTCGGTTGTCCACAGGCGCACGTCGTCCCGCAGGCGCCGACGAGGACGGGCAGGCACAATCGTCGCGACGGCGCCCGATCGACGCCGACCACGAGCGCCGCGAGAGGACACGATGAGCGAGGTCGTCACGGCGCAGGCCAAGCGCCTGCGCGCCCCGTCCTGGCGCGATTCACGCCTGCTCGGGGGCCTGTTCCTCGTGCTGCTCGCCACGACCCTGGGCGGCTGGATCGTCGCCCGCGCGGACCGGACCGTCCCGGTCTACGCCGCGGCCGGGCCCCTCGTTCCCGGCCAGCGGCTTGCGGCCGATGACGTGCGTCGCGTCGACGTCCGCCTCGGCGACGGAGCGGCCGCCTACCTGTCGGCGGCCCAGCCGTTGCCGGTCGGCGCCCACATCGGTCGGGGCTTCGCGGAGGGCGAACTGATCCCGGCTTCGGCGGTCGTGGATGCCGCCGCGGTCTCGACCCGACTCGTCGCGGTGCCGGTCGACGCGACCGCCATCACCCTGCTCGCGCGGGGCACGATCGTCGACGTCTTCGTGAACCGGCCCACCGGGGCGACGGCAGGAGGCAAGACGGTGTATGCCGGTCCCGAGCTCCTCCTTCCTGGTGTGACGGTCGCCGCGGTGCCCGAGGCCGGATCGGTGCTCGGGACGTCGGTCACCCGACGCACGGTGCACCTCGTGGTCCCGGAGGAGAAGGTGAAGACCTTGGTGGCCGACATGGACCTCGAGGCGAGGATCACTCTCGTGCCCACCCCCGGCAACGGCGCGGGTGGCGCGTCCGCCACCACCGGCGGTGGGCCGTGACGGTCGCGGTGCTCACGGCGGTCGACCATCGCCATGAGGCGGATCTCGTCGCGCGTCTCGAGGGCCGACGAGAGGTCGACGTCGTCCGCCGATGCGCCGATGTCGCCGAACTGCTCTCGGTGGCGGCCACCGGGCGCGCCGAGATGGCCCTGGTCTCCGGCGGCTTCCTCGGCGTCGACCGGGAGGTCATTCGTGCCCTCGCCGGCCACGGCGTGGGGGTGGTGGGGGTCGTCGCGTCCGCGGACGAGGCCGGCGAACGGGCGCTGCGTCAGTTGGGCGTGCGCATCGTGGTCTCCCCCGAGGTCGGCGCCGACGAACTGATCCAGGCGCTCGGCGGTGAGGGGGCCTCCCCGTGGTCCGGGGCCGCCCCGTGGTCCGGGGCCGGCGCGCTCGGGGCCGAGGACGGGTGGTCCGCGGGCGTGCTCGGGTCGATGACCGGTGGCTCGGGGGAGGCCAGGGCCGGGTCCGACCGGTCTGCCGAGGGGCCTGCGGGGCTCGGCTCGCCCGAGCGGGTGGCGGGGCTGAGCGGGCACGACGCGGTTGGCGGCGTCCCCGATTCGGGGGCCACCGGGTCGGGGGCGAGTCGAGACGCGACCTCGAGCATCCCGGTGCGCTCGCTCGAGCCGTGCGGTCCGGGAGAGGGGGTTCCCCCGCGCGAGCCACAGGTGCCGGGCCTGGTGATCGCGGTCTGGGGGCCGATCGGCTCACCCGGGCGGACCACGGTGGCCGTGACGCTCGCGGCCGTGCTGGCCGACCGGGGTGTGTCCACCCTGCTGGTCGACGCGGACACCCACGGCGCGAGCATCGCGCAGGTGCTCGGCCTGATCGACGAGGCGCCGGGGGTGGCCGCGGCCGCCCGGCTCTCGGACCAGGGCGTGCTGGACGTGCCTGCCCTCTCGCGGGTGTCACCGGAGGTCTCTGCGGGGCTGCGCGTCCTCACGGGACTCCCGCGCGCCGACCGATGGCCCGAACTGCGCCCGGGTGCGGTCGCCGACGTACTCCGGGTGGCGCGCCTGCTCACCCGGGTCGTCGTCGTGGACTGCGGGTACTCGCTCGAGGACGACGAGGAGTTGAGCTACGACACGGCTGCCCCACGCCGCAACGGCGCGACCCTGACGGTTCTGGCCGACTGTGACCTGCTCGTGGCCGTCGGCAGTGCGGACCCGGTCGGGCTCCAGCGTCTGGTCCGCGGGGTGCGCGACCTCGACGACCGGCCGGGTCCGTCCCCGTTGGTTGCGGTCAACAAGGTGCGGGCGAGCACCGCCGGGCCGCACCCCGAGCGGGACATCGCCGACGTCCTCCGGCGGTTCTCGGGCCTGACCGATCTGTATTTCCTGCCGTGGTCCCCGGCCGAGTGCGACGCCGCCCTGTGGTCCGGTCGATCGCTGGTCGAGTCCGCCCCGCAGTCCCCCCTGACCCTGGCGGTTGCGGCCCTCGCCGACGCCCTCGTCGTGCCGGCCGTCCCGGGCTCAAGGGGTGCAACCGCGATGGCTCCACGGCGACGCCTGGGCGCACGGTCCCGCTGAGTGGCCGCATACCCAGGTCGCGGACCCGCCCGGCCACGCCGCCTGGGCGGCCCTCGAAACCGGCCCGTTCGGCGCCTCGACCGGAGCGAGGTGCGCCACGGCGGACCGGCCTGCGTTCGCCGGTCTGAGACGATGAGGGCGTGCCCGATCGCCTGAGCTCCCTGGACACCTCCTTCCTCGCGCTCGAGGACGCCGTGACACCCATGCACGTGGGCTCGGTCATGGTGTTCGACAGTCCCGAGGGCGGCTTCGACTACGAGGCGATGGTCGGCCTCATCGAGCAACGGCTGGCCTTCGTCCCGCGCTATCGGCAGCGCGTCCGTGGGGTGCCCGGCGGCGTCGCGAACCCGGTGTGGGTCGACGACGAGAACTTCGACGTGACCTATCACGTGCGCCGCTCCGCGCTGCCCCGGCCGGGCACGGATGCCCAACTCGAGGAGCTCGTCGCCCGGATCATGCCGCGCCCGCTCGACCGGCACCGCCCCTTGTGGGAGGTCTACCTCGTCGAGGGGCTGGCCCAGGACCGGTTCGCGATCCTGACCAAGACCCACCACGCCCTCGTCGACGGCTTCAACACCGTCGACATCGGGCACGTGATCCTCGACAGCGGCAAGGACGCCGCGCTCGCCAAACACACGTCCTGGCGGCCCTCACGCGAGCCGACCAGCTCCGAGCTGCTCGTGGGGGCGATCGCCGACAGTGTGCGCGCCCCGAGCCAGATCCTGGAGACCGTGCGCAGCGGCGTGGTCGACGTGCGGGAGGCCGCGGGCAAGGCCGTCTCGGTCGCCGGTGAGGTGCTCTCCACGCTGGCCCGAGCCTCGGCTCGCCCGGCCCCGACCTCGCCGCTGAACGCGAAGGTCGGTCGGGCCCGCCGCTACGCGATGATCGGCACCGACCTCGCCGACTACAAGGCGATCCGAGCCCGGCTGACCAAGGGCAACTTCGCCGACGAGGTGGACGTCAACGATGTCGTCCTGGCCACCATCACCGGTGCGTTCCGGTCGTGGTTGCTCACCCGCGGCGAGCCGGTGCACCCGGCGACGACGATCCGCGCGATGGTGCCCGTGCGCGTCCATGAGAATCCCGAGGACGGCCCCGGCAAGGAGTTGACGGCGTGCTTCGTCGACCTCCCGGTCGGCGAGGCCGGCGCCTCGATCCGCCTGCACCAGATCGCCTTCGCGATGCGTCAGCAGATGGAGGGTGGCCGGGCCGTCGCCGCCGACACCCTCTCCGGGCTCGGTGGTTTCGCGCCGCCGACGATGCACGCGATGGGCGCCCGGCTCGCCGGCGCCTTCTCGAAGCGGCTCTACAACGTCGCGATCACCAACGTCCCCGGCCCGCAGAAGCCGCTGTATGCCGCGGGGGCGACGATGGTCTCCTCCTACCCGGTCATGCCGCTGGGACCCGGGCAGGCCCTCTCGATCGGGCTGACGTCATACGACGGCGGGGTGTACTACGGCCTCTACGCGGACCGGGACGCGATCCCCGACGTCGACGTCCTCGGCCACGGTCTGGCGGAGGCGCTGCGCGAGCTCCTCGAGGCGCCTCGCGCACGGCGGCGGTGACTGGCGTGCCGGTGGCCCGCACCTACCTCCCACTGACCGCTGCCGACGTCGCCGTGTTGGCCGAAACCCGCGAGGTCCCCGCCGGTGCGATCGTGGGGATCGCGGTCGCCCCGGGCACCGACGAGGCCGGGGAGTATGCCGCGTGGCTGGCCGCGGCGGCCCTGGCTCGCTCCCGGGGCGCGGCGGCGGCATTGCGGGTCATCGCGTCGACCGACCTCGACCTCGCCCTCCTGGCGCCCGCGCCCGGGGCGGCGCCGACGCCCGTGCGGATCGAGGGGAGCCTGGCGTTGCGGCGGTTCGTCGCCTTCCACGTCGACGAGACGGTGGGGGGCGCTGAAAGTGACCTGCTCTGGTACGACGTGACCGAGCTTGCCGAGTTGCTCGCACTCCTGCGAACCCCGTGACGACGGTCGAAAGTAGCCTTCGGCCCGCCTGACTCGGTCCCACCCGGTCCCAGGGCTACTTTCGACTGTCTCCGTCGGCTCTGACACGATGAGGACACCCTCACCGTCGAGTCCCAGGAGCGACCCTCATGGATGCCGTCACCCACCCGCCCGCCCCGGTCAACGAGCCGGTCCTCGACTACGCCCCCGGGAGCTCGGAGCGGGCCCGCCTGGAGGTGGCGCTCGCCGAACTCGGCGGACAGGGGCCGGTCGAGTTGCCGCACGTCATTGACGGCAAGCGGGTGCGAGGCAGCGGCAAGGCGGTCAAGGTCGTCCAGCCGCACGCGCACCGGCACGTGCTCGGCACGCTGCGTGACGGGACCGCCAAGGACGCCCAGGCCGCGATCGACGCGGCGATGGCCGCGGCCCCGGGCTGGCGGGCCCTCTCCTTCGACGACCGGGCCGCGATCATCCTCAAGGCGGCCGACCTGCTCGCCGGGCCGTGGCGGGCCAGGATCAACGCCGCGACCATGCTGGGACAGAGCAAGACGGCATACCAGGCCGAGATCGACAGCGCGTGCGAGCTGGTCGACTTCTGGCGGTTCAACGTGCACTTCGCCCGGCAGATCATCGCCGAGCAGCCCCCGGCCAATTCCAAGGGGCTGTGGAACCGCACGGACTACCGCTCCCTCGAGGGCTTCGTGTATGCCGTGACCCCCTTCAACTTCACGGCGATCGCCGGCAACCTGCCGACCGCCCCGGCGCTCATGGGCAACACCGTGGTCTGGAAGCCCAGCCACACGCAGCAGTTCGCCGCCTCGATGCTCATGGACCTCCTCGAGGAGGCCGGCCTGCCGCCGGGCGTGATCAACATGGTGACCGGGCATGGGCCGGCGCTCACCCCGCCGATCCTGGCGCACCGCGAGTTCGCCGGCCTGCACTTCACCGGGTCGACCCGGGTCTTCCAGGACCTGTGGCGTCAGATCGGCGAGAACCTGCCCGGCTACCGCCACTACCCGCGGATCGTGGGGGAGACCGGGGGGAAGGACTTCATCCTCGCCCACCCGAGCGCGGACCCGGACGTGCTGCGCACCGCGATGATCCGGGGCGCCTTCGAGTACCAGGGCCAGAAGTGTTCGGCCGCCTCCCGGGCCTACGTCCCGCGCTCGATCTGGAAGCGGATCAAGGCCGACCTCGTCTCGATGACCGACGGCTTGTCGATGGGCCCGGTCACCGACCTGTCGAACTTCATGGGTGCGGTCATCGACGACCGGGCCTTCGCCAAGCACAAGGCCGCGATCGACCGGGCGCATGCCACGGCGACCTGCACGGTCGTGGCCGGCGGCAGCTACGACGACTCGCAGGGGTACTTCGTGCGGCCGACGATCGTCGAGGTCTCCGACCCCACCGACGAGATGTTCCGCGACGAGTACTTCGGCCCGATCCTGTCCGTGCACGTCTACCCCGACGGGCAGTTCCGCAAGGTCATGGACCAGATGGAGTCGATCTCGCCGTATGCCCTGACCGGCTCGATCATCGCCCAGGACCGGCGGGTCGTCGCCGAGGCGAGTGAGGCGTTGCGTTTCGCTGCCGGCAACTTCTACATCAACGACAAGCCCACCGGGGCCGTCGTCGGGCAGCAACCGTTCGGTGGCGGCCGCGCCTCGGGCACCAACGACAAGGCGGGCGCTCCGCAGAACCTGCTGCGCTGGACCTCGCCGCGCTCGATCAAGGAGAACTTCGTCCCGCCGACGGCGCACGGCTACCCGCACATGGGCTGACGGTCCATCGCGCGCGGGCGGGTCGATCGCGGGTCGGTGGCGGGTCAGCCGCGGGTCAGCCGCGGGTGAGCCACTCCGTCACCATGGCGGCCTCGAAGTCGATACCGGCCTCGATCGCGGGGGCGGCCGCCCGCTCGATGGCGCCGCCCATCAGGGGCACCTTGGCCACGAGTTCGGCGTCGAGGTCCTGAACCGCCCCCGAGGCCGAGGGCAGGAGCTTCAGGGTGCCCACGACGCTCACCGGTGCGCCCTGGACCTTCAGGCTGATCGTGCCCTCGTGCGACCCGTCGGGTTTCGCCGGCCCCCAGTTCTGTTCCTCGATGAGGGTCAGGACCTCGCCGACGACCCGCCGGGCGATATCGGGCATCTCAGCGGTCGGCAGGGTGCGCTTGGAACGCACGATGGTCCGGTCGCCCTGGTGCACCACCTCCGACGAATGGTCCGCCACGGACATCCGCTCGGCCTTCTCGGCGACGAACGCGGGATCGGTGAAGACGGCCAGGACAGCCTCCGGGCCGGCAGGGTAGACCTCGTGGGTCCGCAGGCGCATGGGTCGGCCTTTCGTCGACGGGTGGTTCAGGTGCGGATGATCTTGTCAGAGTCGATCGCGCCATGGCGGCCCGGACCGCGGCGTTCAGTGCCGCATCGAGGCGGCGACCTCCGCCCATTGCGCCGCGGTGTCGACGAGGACGTCCGCCAGGGAACCGGCCCGACGTGCGGCGAGGCGGGCGAGGTGGTCGAGTTTCGCCTGGAGTGCCTGCCGGGCGGCCTCCCGACGGCTGTCCTCCTCGGCGGCCGCAACCCCGGTGATGCCCCAGGGCAGCAAGGCCCGCCCGTCCTGGAGGACCAGGCCGGCGGCCGCGATCTCCTCCCTGATCCGCCCCAGGTCACCGCGCAGCACGGAAAGGTCGGCGGACTGGGACTGCAGGTGCCGGCCGAAGGTCTCGAGCGTTCGAGCACTCGCCCGGGTCGCCTCGATCAGGGTGCGCAGCCGTCCGGCGAGGTCCCGCTCGACCCGGGTGCTTCGTCGCTCACGCAGTGGCGCGAGGAGCTCCTCGAGAGCAGTGGCGCAGTCCTGGAGGTCCCGGGCCGAACGCGCGGCGTCGGTCGCCAGGCGTGACACCGACGAGGGGTCGCCGAGGACCAGGGCGCGACTCATGGGGCCTCCGCCCGGGCGGGCGGGGAGGCCGGGGCGGTGACGGGGCGGTCGGCCCGGACCTCCCCCCGGACCGCGACCCGGCCGGCGACCCGGGTGTCACCCACAACGTCACTCTGACGCGCACCCAGAGTGGATCGGGACATCGCGTGGCGTTCGGCGATCTCGCGCGCCAGGTCGGCCAGGTCCCGGAGCACGTCGACCCCGTGGTCGATCACCTCGTCGACGCGGCGTTGGGTGAGCGGGTCGCCGAGTACGGGAACGGTGGCGAAGAGGGCTTCCTCGGCCCGAGCGCAGGCCCGGGCAAGGTCGGCGAGGGCCGCGGCCCAGCCGTCCCCGAGCCCGTCGTCGGGTCCCTGGGTCGGGTCCGCTCGCATCCGCTCACTGTAGTGGCGCAGTGCCGACCCCTCCGAGTTGTGCACAACGGCACCGCTCACCTCCGTGCGCGTGTCCGGGGGCCGGTGAGAACGTCATTCCACGCAACGGTGCACGGCGGGCGGAGCGCAGGCCAACAGTGGACGATCGGCCGACACGCACCCGTGCGGTGCGCTACCTTCGGGGCGAACTGACGTCGAGGAGGGGGGAACCCATGACTGTCCGGCACGGATGGGTGACGATTCTGCTCGGGGCAGCGGTCTGGCTGACCGGGTGTTCTTCCGGGGGGTCCGCCGCAGATCCCGCGACCGGGAGCGCCGCTGCAGGGGCCTCGTCGGGCCCGTCCTCGGCGACCGCGTCGAGCGCTGACCCGCCGGCGGGCAGTTCGGCGGCGCCTGCGGCCAGCAAGAAGCCGATCGTGCGCCCGGCGGACCCGTGCTCGATGATCACCGAGAAGCAGGTCGCCCAGGCGGCGATCGGATTCACCGGCCTCGTCCCCCGGACCGCCCCACCGAGCGGCTGCATGTTCCAGGACGCCGGCGGCAAGGTGATCTTCCTCTACCGGCTCTCCACGAAGGAGGAGCTGCCCGGGGGCGCGGAGTCGCTGGCCAACGGCGCGATGTCCGCGATGAATGGCCAGATGAACCGCATCGCGATCCGCGACTTCGAGGGGTTCATGGTGTCCGGCACCGGGACCGGAGTGCAGGAGACCCAGGTCGCGTTGACCGTCCAGGACTACACCTTGGAGTGCTCCACACCGCAGCGGGGTGGGGACGCCGCCGACCAGCGCGCCCTGTGCGGCGAGGTCATCGCCGCGATCATCGACAACCTGCCCTGACCCCCGCGCGCCGGGACGGGGCGCGGCGTCTGGCTAGCGAGACGACGATCCCTCGGTGGGTGCCCCGGCACCTGCCGGTCATCGATAGGGTCGGGGTGGGCACACCGGCGTGCCCGCCGCTGCGGCGACCGTTCGTCACGAAGGAACTCCACCGAAATGACCGAGCAGACCAGCCTCTCCCGATCTGCGCTCCTGTCCGCGATCGCTGACGAGTACGCCTCGCTGGGAGGGGGTGGAGAAGCCGCGGACTTCGTCGACCGGTACTTCCGGCACGTGGCGATGGACGAGATGGCCGCCCGTGATGCCAAGACGCTCGCGGGGGTGGCATCCGGACACCGGGCCCTGGCCCATGACCGGCAGCCGGGGACCGCGAAGGTGCGCGTGTTCAACCCCTCGACCGATGTCGACGGCTGGTCCAGCGCGCGCACGGTGGTCCAGATCGTGACCGACGACATGCCCTTCCTCGTCGACTCGGTCACCGCCGCCATCGTCGGCGAGGAGCGGGACATCCACCTGCTCGTCCACCCCCAGTTCGTCGTGACCCGCAACGCGCTCGGCGAACTCGAGGAGGTCGAGGATGCCGATCCCAACCCGCACGCGCGCGCCGGTGCGGTCGGACGGATCAACGAGTCCTGGATGCTGCTGACGATCGACCGGGAGACGGACGAGACGCAGCGAGCAGAGCTCGAAACCACCATCCGTGCGGTGCTCGAGGACGTTCGCGAGTCGGTCGAGGATTGGCCCAAGATGCGGACCCGATGCCTGGTCCTCGCGGCCGAGCTCGAGGGCAGTCCGCCGGCGACGGTCGACCCCCAGGACGTGCGCCGCTCGATCACCTTCCTGCGGTGGATGGCCGACAACCACTTCACCTTCCTGGGCTACCGCGAGTACCGCCTCGAGCCCGGCGGCTCCGCGGCGGCCAGGGCGGGTGGCGAGCAGGTGGCGACCGGCGAAGTGGTGCGCCCACTGACCGGCACCGGACTGGGGCTGCTCCGCAGCGACCCCCCGGCCGGGGAGGAGCCGGCCGTGCTCACCCCGTGGGCGAGCGAGTTGGCGCACGCCAAGAAGATCCTGGTCATCACCAAGGCCAACTCGCGGTCGACGGTCCACCGACGTGCGTACCTCGACTACGTGGGGGTGCGCGAGTTCGACGCCTCCGGGGAGGTCGTCGGCGAGCGGCGCTTCCTCGGCCTGTACGGCTCGACCGCCTACACCGACTCCGTGACGCGCATCCCCCTCGTGATGGACAAGTGTGCCGAGGTCCTCGCGCGGTCCGGCGTCGCCCCGGATTCACACACCGGCAAGGACCTGATGGGCGTCCTGGAGACCTACCCGCGCGACGAGCTCTTCCAGGCCTCGGCCGACCAGCTCTACGACACCGCGATGGCGGTGACCCAGCTCCAGGAGCGGCGACGGACCAAGCTGTTCCTGCGCGAGGACGAGTTCCGCCGCTACGTCTCGTGCCTGGTCTACATCCCCCGCGACCGCTACAACACCGCGGTCCGGCTCAAGATGGCCGAGATCCTCAAGGAGACCTTCCACGGGGAGAGCGTCGAGTTCACCGCCCGCGTCTCCGAGTCGGCGCTGTCCAGGCTCCAGTTCGTCGTCCGGATGCCCAAGGGTGAGCGGGTCCGCCATCTCGGCGACGACGACATCACCGCGCTCGAACACCGCCTCGTCGAGGTGTCCCGGACCTGGAGCGACCGCCTCGGCGACGCCCTGCGCACCCACCATGGGGAGGTCGACGGAAATCGTCTCTTCGACCGCTTCGGGCGGGGCTTTCCCACCGCCTACGAGGAGACGTTCACGACCAACCAGGGCCTGGCCGACCTCTCCCATCTGGACCGGTTGACCGACGAGCGCCGGACCAGCGTGGCGCTCTACCGCCCGGTGGGGAGCGCACCGGAGATGCGCCGGTTCAAGCTGTTCCGGGTCGACCCGCTGTCGCTGACCGACGTGCTGCCGATCTTCACCCACATGGGCGTCGAGGTCGTCGACGAACAGCCCTTCGAGGTCGCCCGCACCGATGGTGGCGTCCTCGACGTCTATGACTTCGGCCTGCGGGTCAAGGATCCGGCGATCTGGTCGGCGATGCCGCACGACCGGCTGCGCGAGCTGTTCGAGGGCGCGGTGCTCGCCGTCTGGGAGGGTCAGGCCGAGTCCGACGGGTTCAACCAGCTCGTGCTCGGCGCCCAGCTGTCGTGGCGCCAGATCGTCATCCTGCGGACCATCGCCAAGTATCTTCGGCAAACCCAGACCGCCTTCAGCCAGGACTACTTCGAGGACGCTCTCGTCTCGAACCCGGCCATCGCGGCGGACCTCGTCCGGCTCTTCGAGGCCCGGTTCGACCCGGGGCAGTATGCCGACGACGAGAAGGGACGCGCGGCCCGCACAGCGGCCGAGGACGTCCTTGCCGGACGGGTCGTCGACGCCCTCGACCAGGTCACCAGCCTCGACCACGACCGGATCATCCGGTCCTTCCTGGCCGTGATCCGAGCCGGCCTGCGGACCAACTTCTACCAGCCCGGCCGGGACGGGTCGGCATACCACCCGTATGTCTCGATCAAGTTGAACCCCAAGGCGATTCCCGACCTGCCGGCCCCGCGGCCGGCCTATGAGATCTGGGTCTACAGCCCCCGCGTCGAGGGCGTGCACCTGCGCTTCGGCGCCGTCGCGCGCGGCGGCCTGCGCTGGTCGGACCGACGCGAGGACTTCCGGACCGAGATCCTCGGCCTGGTCAAGGCGCAAATGGTCAAGAACGCCGTCATCGTGCCCACCGGGTCCAAGGGTGGCTTCTATCCCAAGCACCTCCCCGACCCGGCGGAGAACCGGGAGGCCTGGCTCGAGGAGGGCAAGGCGTCCTACCGGCTGTTCATCTCTGCCCTGCTCGACCTCACCGACAACCGGGTCGGCGAGGACATCGTGCCGCCCCAGGGCGTGGTGCGCCACGACGGTGACGACCCCTACCTCGTCGTCGCCGCCGACAAGGGCACGGCGAGCTTCTCCGACATCGCCAACGGGGTCTCCCAGTCCTACGGCTTCTGGCTCGACGACGCCTTCGCCTCCGGCGGATCGGCCGGCTACGACCACAAGGGGATGGGGATCACGGCGCGCGGCGCGTGGGAGTCGGTCAAGCGGCACTTCCGCGAGATGGGCCTCGACACTCAGACCGAGGACTTCACGGCCGTCGGCATCGGGGACATGAGCGGGGACGTCTTCGGCAACGGGATGCTGCTCTCCGAGCACATCCGGCTCGTGGCCGCCTTCGACCACCGACACATCTTCGTCGACCCCGGTCCCGACGCGGCGACCTCGTATGCCGAGCGGCGGCGGCTCTTCGACCTCCCGCGGTCGTCGTGGGACGACTACGACAAGTCGTTGCTGTCCACGGGTGGTGGGGTGTTCGCGCGCTCGCTGAAGTCGATCCCGGTTTCGCAGGAGATGGCGGCGACCCTCGGACTAGCCAAGGGCACCACGGCGATGACGCCGGCCGAGCTGATGAAGGCCATCCTGCACGCGCCGGTGGATCTGCTGTGGAACGGCGGCATCGGGACCTACGTCAAGGCCTCGAGCGAGGACAATCTCTCGATCGGTGACCGGGCCAACGACGGCATCCGGGTCGACGGCAAGGACCTGCGGGTCAAGGTCGTCGGTGAGGGCGGCAACCTCGGGTGTAGCCAACTCGGACGGATCGAGGCGGCCCTGGCCGGCATCCGGATCAACACCGATGCGATCGACAACTCGGCCGGTGTCGACACCTCCGACCACGAGGTCAACATCAAGATCCTGCTCGGCGACGTCGTCCGGTCCGGAGCCCTGTCGACCGAGGAACGCAACACCTTCCTCGCCTCGATGACCGACGAGGTCGGCGACCTGGTGCTGCGCGACAACTACGAGCAGAACGTCCTGCTCGGCAATGCGCGGGCCCAGGAACACCAGATGGTGTCGGTCCACGAGCGGTTGATGAGATGGCTCGAGGAGCGCGGTGACCTGGACCGGGGGCTGGAGTTCCTGCCCTCGGACGCCGAGTTGGCCAAGCGAGCGCACGAGGGGCTGGGGCTGAAGTCCCCGGAGTTCGCGGTGCTCGTCGCCTACTCCAAGTTGGCCCTCAAGCACGACCTGCTCGCCTCCGACCTGCCCGACGACCCGTGGTTCGGTCAGACCCTGGCCGACTACTTCCCGAGCGCTATGCGCTCGGCGTACGCCGACGAATTGGCCGGCCACCCGCTGCGGCGGGAGATCGTGACCAACGCCGTCGCCAACTCGCTGGTCAACCGGGGCGGGATCACCTTCGCCTTCCGCGCCATCGAGGAGACCGGGGCGTCGGCCGAGCAGGTGGCTCGCGCGTTCGTCATCTCGCGGGAGGTCTTCGACCTCACCGGATACGTTGATCGGGTCGAGGCGCTCGACAACGTCGTCGCCACCTCGGTGCAGACCGAGCTCTACCTGGAGTTCCGGCGGCTGCTCGACCGGGCGGCCCGGTGGTTCCTCACGGCTCGCCCCGGCCAGCTCGACATCGGGGCCGAGGTCGCGCGGTTCAAGGAGGTCGTCCAGGGCCTGGGCGACCACGTCCCGGGTCTGCTCAAGGGCGACGAGAAGCGGCGTCTGGACCGCCGGACGGCCGAGCTCGAGAAGGCCGGGGTCCCGACCGATCTGGCCGCGCAGGCCGCGTCACTGCTCGACTGGTACTCCCTGCTCGACATCGTCGACATCGCCACCGACACCGGGCAGGACCCGGCCGCCGTCGCCCCGCTCTACTACCACGTCTCCGAGCGGTTCGGCATCGACACCATGCTCTCGAAGGTCACCCGCCTGCCGCGGGAGGACCGGTGGGACGCCTTGGCGCGCGGCGCCCTGCGCGACGACCTGTATGCCGTGCTCGAGGCCCTCACGCGGGCCGTCATCGACGCCAACCGAGGCGCGAAGGAGGCGGACGCGGCCCAGCAGTACGACCGGTGGGCCAAGGCCAATGCCGAGGCGATCACCCGCACCAAGGGCGCGATGACCGGCATACTCCGTCTCGACAACCCGAACATCGCCGCGCTCTCGGTGGCCCTGCGCACCCTGCGTTCGGTCATCCGCACCGGATCGGCCTCCCCGTCGGCCTGACCCACCAGAGTTGAGTGCGCCGGTGGGGGTCCAGACCCGCACCGGCGCACTCAACGCCGGGGTCACTAGGCTGCCGGAGTGACGACCCTCGCCGAGCACCTCCAGCGCATCACCACGCTGCAGGAACCCGACATCGAATGGTTGCACCTGCTCGTCGGTGACTGGCAGCTGCTCGCCGACCTCTCCTTCTCGGATCTCGTCCTCTGGGTGCCCGGCGGAGTCGAGGGGTGGCAGACCGTGGCCCACGTGCGGCCCAACACCGGGCCGATGGTCTTCTACGACGACATCGTCGGGCGCACGTCCAGTCGCAGTCGCCGCACCATGCTCGACGAGGCCTATCGCACGCACTCTGTCGTGCCCGACCGCGACGTCGTGGACTCCGGCGACCCCGAGGTCCGGGAGGAAGCCATCGCCGTGGTCCGGGCGGGCCGGGCGATCGCCGTGCTCACCCGGCACTGGCACCGGGTCGGCACCCGCACGCCGAGCCGTCTCGAGTTGACCTATCGCACGCTGGCCGACGCCCTGGGACGGATGATCGCGGCCGGCGACTTCCCGAGTGCCGCGGCGCCCACCGGTCTGCGCCGCGGCGCCCCCCGGGTCGGTGACGGCGTCGTCCTGCTCGACGTCGAGGGACGCGTCCGGTACGCCAGCCCGAACGCCATCTCGGCCCTGCACCGGCTGGGCCACCACGAGGACCTCGTCAACCATTCCTTCCCGAAGGTCGTCACCGACCTGGCCACCGAGGCCGGCCGCCAGGTCGACGAGTCGCTGGCGCTCGTCGTCACCGGCCGCGCCCCCTGGCGGACCGAGTTGTCCACCCGGTCGGCGAGTGTGACGATGCGCGCGATCCCGCTGCTAGACAAGGGAATTCGGACCGGAGCGTTGCTGCTGCTGCGCGATGTGTCGGAGTTGCGCCGACGCGAGCAGGAGTTGCTCACCAAGGACGCGACGATCCGCGAGATCCACCACCGGGTGAAGAACAACCTGCAGACGGTGGCCGCGCTGCTCCGGCTCCAGGCCCGCCGGGTCCCCGACCCGACCGCCAAGGCGGCCCTCGACGAGGCCGTGCGCCGGGTCGGCACCATCGCGATGGTCCACGAGACTCTGAGCCAGGGCTTCGATGAGACCGTCGACTTCGACGAGATCGCCGTGCGCGGGCTGCGGGCCGTCGTCGAGGTGGCCACCACCACCCACCCGGTGCACCACCAGCTCACCGGCACCTTCGGGCGGATGCGCGCCGAGGATGCCACCGCCCTGGCGATGATCATCTCCGAGCTCGTCCAGAACGCCGTCGAGCACGGTCACCGCGAGCGGGGCGGCACGATCGATGTCGCGGTGCGGCGGGAGTGGGGAGCCGAGGGCGTCGAGGAACTCACCGTGACGATCACCGACGACGGCGCGGGGCTGCCGCACGGCTTCCGGCCCAACCTCGCCGGGCTCGGCACCCGGATCGTCACGTCGCTGATCCAGGACCTGCAGGGCCGGATCCGCTGGGAGAACGCCTCGCCCCGGGGCACCCGGGTCGAGTTCGTCGCCCGGCTCCGCCCGCTCAGTCGCTGACCCGGCCGGCCCGGTCAGAGGTCGCGACCGGCCGGTCCGGAGGCCACGCAGGTGAAGGTCACCGGCGGACGCCAGCCACGGGCCGTGTATGCCGTGTGCACCGCCTCCGTGACCGCCTCGGCCGCCGCGGTGGGCACGAGGGCGATCGCCGACCCGCCGAATCCGCCACCGGTCATCCGCGCCCCGAGTGCGCCGGCGGTCAGGCAGGTGTCCACCGTCACGTCGAGCTCGGCGCAGGAGACCTCGTAGTCGTCGCGCAGCGATGCGTGCGAGGCGACGAAGAGCCGGCCCACCTCCTCGAAATCCTCGTGGTCCAGGGCCGTGACGGTGGCCCGCACCCGATCGATCTCGGTGACCACGTGGCGCACCCGGCGCCGCTCCTCGTCGGAGTCGAGCCGACCGAGAGCGGTCGGCAGCGAGTGCGGATCGAGCGCCCGCAGCGCCGCGACCCCCAGGGTCGCCGCGGCCCGTTCGCAGCTCGCCCGGCGGGCGGCGTACTGGCCGTCGACGAGGGCGTGCTCGGCCCGGGTGTCCACGACGAGCAGGACGAGCCCGGCGGCGCCCAGGTCGAACGGCACGTGCTCGACGTGCCCGTCACGGCAGTCGAGCAGCAGGGCATGTCCGGCCCGGCAGCGCATCGACGCCGACTGGTCCATCCCGCCGGTGGGTGCGCCGGCCACGACGTTCTCGGCCTCGCGGGCCGCGGCGACGAGGACCTGGCGGCCGTCCTCGTCGCCGAGGAGGTCCAGTCCCCAGAGGTCGGCGACGGCCGCCCCGACCGAGCACCCGAGGGCCGCGGACGACGACAGGCCCGCGCCGAGCGGCACGTCCGAGTCCACCAGCAGATCCAACCCTGAGGTCCCTGCGGCCACCCGGTCGCCGGCCCGCGGCAGGGCGCGGGCGAGCGCCCATGGCACGCCCACCGCATACGCGGCCCAGCCGCCCGGCACCCCGGGGCCGACCTCGGCGAGGTCCACCTCGACCGGACCACCGGCCTGATGCGACCAGACCCGAAGGAGGCCGTCGGTGCGGGGCGAGGCCGCGGCATACGTGCGGTGGGGGAGAGCGATCGGGAGGGCGAGCCCGGCGTTGTAGTCGGTGTGCTCGCCGATCAGGTTGACCCGTCCGGGTGCCGACCAGACCCCCTCGGGCCGATGTCCGAACGCCTCGAGGAACGCGTCCGCGGTGCGTCCGGCGCGGGCTGGGTCAGCCGTCGTGGCCAGCGAGTCGCTCATGCCGGGCGGGCGGCCTGGCCGACCAGGCGGGATTGCAGGGCCACCAGGGTCGCCACGGCGGCCGAGGCCTCCTCGGCCATCAGGACGAAGGCCTCGTGACCCTGGCGGAACGGGTCCGCAAGGAGGTCCCGGTCGTCGGCGGCGCGCAGTCGCTCACGCTCACCGGCGAGCACCCCGACCACGTCGCGCCAGAGCCCCCGCGTCGACCGGTCGGCGACCCGAGCCAGGCGGCGCTCCCACGGTTGCTCGCGGTCCAGGGCCTCGATCAGCCGGGCCGCCTCCTTGAGCAGGAAGGTGCGTCGAGCCGCCCCGGCGTGCTCGTCGATGACGTGCTGACGCTGGTCCTTGTCCATGACGAGGATGACATCGGCCTGCTCCAGGCGCATCGGGGTGATCTGGGCGGCGCGATATCCGGTCAGGCTCAACCCACGCTCGCGCACCATCGCGCGGGTGCCGTTGTCGGGGGGCGTGCCAGCCAGGGCGTGCGTGCCCGACGACGCCACCTCGAACTGCCCCGGAGCGATCCGGTCGAGGGCATCGGCGAGCACCATGTGCACGAACGGCGAACGACAGATGTTGCCGGTGCACACGATCTCGAACCGCACCGGTCCCTGCCGCACCACCATGCACGCCAGCCTAATGGGCGGGAGCGCCGGGGAGCGTGGGCGTCTGCCCTCCGATCGACTCGCGCCCGAAGGCCGATGACACAATGGCCGGCATGCCCGACCGCGCCGACGCTCCGACCGCGCCCCGCATCCTCTCCGGGATGCAGCCGACCAGCGACAGCCTGCACCTCGGCAACTACATCGGCGCCCTGGTCAACTGGGTGCGCCTCCAGGAGGACTTCGACGCCTACTACTTCGTCGCCGACCTGCACGCCCTGACGGTCCCGACCGATCCGGCGGTGCTGCGTCAGCGGTCCCGGGTGACCGCGGCACAGTTCATCGCCGGCGGGGTCGACCCGGTGCGGTCCGCGGTCTTCCTGCAGAGCCACGTCACCGAGCACGCCGAGCTCGGGTGGGTGATGAACTGCCTGACCGCCGAGGGCGAGGCGCGCCGGATGACCCAGTTCAAGGACAAGGTCGCCAAGGGTCAGAACGCCAACGTTGGGCTGCTGACCTACCCGATGCTGATGGCGGCCGACATCCTCATGTATGACGCCGCCTATGTGCCCGTCGGGGAGGACCAGCGCCAACACCTCGAGATCACCCGCGACCTCGCCGAACGGTTCAACACCCGGTATGCCGCGGACACCCTCGTCGTGCCCGAACCCTTCATCGTCAAGGAATCCGCCAAGATCATGGACCTGACCGACCCGACGTCGAAGATGTCCGGGTCGACCTCGCCGGACAAGGGCCTGGTCCTGCTCTCCGACGACGACGCCCGGATCGCCAAGAAGATCCGCTCGGCGGTCACCGACACGCAGGCCGAGGTCCGCTACGACGTCGAGAACAAGGCGGGCATCTCCAACCTCCTCGTCATCCACTCGACCCTCTCCGGGGTGCCGATCCCGGCCCTCGAGGCGCGCTTCGCCGCCCAGGGCTACGGCGCCTTCAAGAACGAGGTGGCCGACGTCGTCGTGGCCGCCGTCGGCCCGTTCCGGGACCGGATGTCCGACCTGCTCGCCGACCCGGCCGAACTCGACCGACTCGTCGCCCTCGGAGCCGACCGGGCCCGCGTCGTCGCGCGGGCCACGATGGCCCGGGTGCGTGCGGCCGTCGGCCTGCTCCCGGCGGCGGGGCACTGACCATGCCCGTTCTCGGCGTCGCGATCTCCATCCCGGACCGCTGGTCGGCCGCGCTGCAGGCGGTCCGGGAGGGCGTCGGCGATCCGCTGGCCGCCGCGATCCCCCCGCACGTGACCCTGCTGCCGCCGACCATGGTCGACGACGACCTGGTGCCGGCCTTCCAGGCGCATCTGGCCCGCGTGGCGCGCACCCATCCACCGTTCGCGATGGTCCTCTCCGGGACCGCCTCCTTCCGGCCGGTGTCACCCGTGGTCTTCGTGCAGGTCTCCGAAGGCATCTCCTCGTGCGAACGGCTCGAACGGGCGGTCCGGTCGGGCCCCGTGAGCCGGGCCTTGGAGTTCAACTACCACCCGCACGTGACGATCGCCCACCGGGTCCCCGACGAGGCCCTCGACGAGGCCGCCCGACGGTGCGCACCCTTCCGGGCCGAGTTCGAGGTGACCGGTTTCGGTCTGCACGAGCAGGGCGCCGACGAGGTCTGGCGACACCAACGGCACTTCGCGCTGACCGCTGATCCCGCGTCCTGACCCGCCGAGGTCACGCCGCCTGGGGCCGGGGCAGCGGCCGGCGCCGTTCGCGGTGCACTCGGATCGCATGGCCGTAGTGGTCGAGCAACTGCTCGGTGAGGGCCGGCCACGTTCGTCCCGCCACCGCTCGCGCCCCGCGGGCCCCCATCGACGCACGGCGGTCGGGGTCGGCGACCAGCCCGGTGACCGCCTCCTGCAGCGCTCCCGGGCGGTCGGGGTCGAAGAGCAGACCCGTGCGTTCGGGCTCGACCAGGTCGAGCGGTCCACCGCGCGCCGGGGCGACGACGGGAAGACCGGCCGCGGCCGCCTCCTGCAGGGTCTGGCCGAAGGTCTCGCGGGTGCCGGTGTGGACGAAGACGTCCAAGGCGGCGTAGGCGCGGGAGAGGTCGTCGCCGGTCAGGGCGCCGAGGAAGATCGGGGCCCTGAGCGCACCGGCCCGGGCCCAGGCCCGCGACAGGAAGGCCTCGACCTCGCCTCGCCCCGGCCCGTCCCCGACGACCACCAGCGCGAGCCCGTCGAGGGTCGCGAGTTCGGCCAGGCGCCAGAGTTCCTTCTCGGGGGCCAGCCGGCCGACATACCCGACGACCACCTCGCCGGCCGGGGCGAGCCGGGACCTGAGCGCCGCGACCTCGGTGGCCGCCCGCAGTCCGGGGTGAAACGCGGCCAGGTCCACGCCGCGACCCCAGTGCGCCGTGCGGGGGATGGCGTGGGCCCTGAGTTCGGCGAGGGTCGCCGACGAGGGGGCGAGGGTGAGGTCGGCGAGGTCGTGCAGGTGACGGATCCACCGCCACGCCATCCGCGCTGCCCCGGCGCCGACCGGACCCGGTCCCTGCTGCGCCAGATAGCTCGGCATGTCGGTCTGGTAGATCGCCACGCTCGGCACGCCCTCCCGGTCCGCCCAGTGCAGGGCTCGGGCCCCGAGGACGAACGGGGAGGCGACGTGCAGGACGTCGGGGGCGAACCGTTCGAGGCACCGGCGCAGGATCGGGGTCGGCACGCCCGCCGGGAACTGGCGCACCGACACCGAGGGAGTCGGCACGACCTGGATGCCACGCCAGCTCGTCGCCGCCGGGTCCGGGGCGACGATCACGACCTCGTGGCCGCGGTCGCGCAACTGCTCGGCGACCCGGCACACACTCGTCGTCACCCCATTGAGGGTGGGGAGGAAGGACTCGGTCACGATGCCCACGCGCATACCTTCACGGTGTCGAGCCCAGGGGTTGGCGGGTCGACGATCCGGCGTGTGTTGAATGTCCGTCAGGTGACGGATCGGCGACCGGTCCGGCGCCGGGGCTGGCCTACCCTTGGGCCATGCCTGCTCTCGCCGACTTCTGGGCCGTGGTCCCGGCCGGGGGTTCGGGCACCCGGCTGTGGCCGATCAGCCGCAGCAACCACCCGAAGTTCCTGCACGACCTGACCGGAGCGGGCCACACGCTGTTGCAGGGCACCGTCGAACGGATCGCCCCGTTGGCCCAGGACCGGGTCGTCGTCGTGACCGGGGCCGCGCACGCCGCGGCCGTGCGGGCCCAGCTGCCGGACCTCGCCGCCGGCCAGGTGCTGGCCGAGCCGACCCCCCGGGACTCGATGGCGGCCATCGCCTGGGCGGCCGCGGTCATCGAGGCCCGGGACGGCGAGGCCGTCCTGGGGTCGTTCGCCGCGGACCATGTGATCCCCGACGGGGAGGCCTTCCGGGAGTGTGTCCGGGAGGCCGTCGACGTGGCGCGGGAGGGTTACCTGGTCACCCTCGGGGTGGAGCCGACCTTCCCGGCGACGGCGTTCGGTTACATCCAGATGGGGCACCGGCTCGATGGGCACCGCAGTGCGGCCCGGGTCCGCCAGTTCGTCGAGAAGCCCGATGCGGCGCGGGCGGCCGCCTACCTGGCCACCGGTGAATTCCGGTGGAACGCAGGGATGTTCGTGGTCCAGGCGAGGGTCCTGCTCGACCTGCTCGCGATCTGGCACCCCGAGCTCGCCGCCGGGGTTCGCGCCCTGGCGGCCGACCCGGGGCGTCTCGACGAGCTCTGGCCGACCCTGACCCGGGTCGCCATCGACCATGCGATCGCCGAGCCGGCCGCGGACATCGGGCGGGTGGCGGTGGTGCCCGGCACGTTCACCTGGAATGACATCGGCGACTTCGCCACGCTGCGGGACCTGCTGCCGGTCGACGATGACGGCGTGCACGTGCTCGGTCCGGCGCGGGAGGCGATCGCGCTCGACGCCACCGGTCTCATCGCCCCGCTCGGTGGTCGTCCGGTCGCCGTGCTCGGACTGCGCGACGTCGTCGTCATCGACACCGGCGACGCCGTCCTGGTCACCACGACCGCGCACGCGCAGGACGTCAAGGGCATCGTCGAACGGCTGAAGGCGACGGGTCGGGTCGACCTCACCTGAGCCGGTCGACGCGGCGGGGGTCTCAGCCCAGGTCGCGTCGACGGTAGGCCGCGAGTCCGGCGAGCGTGAGCGCCGCGGCGACCGCGGTGAGCACCAGGACGTTGGTCCAGTCCCAGTGGCCGAGCGGGAACGCGTCGACGTGCGCGAACGGGGAGAGGCCGACGAGCCAGTCCGGCAGGTTCATCGAGGCCCCGAACTCGCCGAGCACGAAGGCCGCCCCGAGGACGCCCCACGCATAGGGGGCCCATCGGGCCTTGAGTCCGGTGAGTAACGCGGCGGCGCCGACGACGACCCAGGCCGCCGGGATCGTCTCGGCCGCCCCCTGCAGGGTCTGGGCCACGGTCGGCGCCTCGGCGAGCGCGGCCACCCCGCGTGCGCCCATGACCCCGGCCATGACGAGCACGAGGAGGGCGACGAGCGCGAGCCCGCCCACGGCATACCCGAGGAACCATCGGGTCCGACTGGTGGCGGCGGCGAGCACCGGTTCGCCGCGACCGGAGCGTTCCTCGGTCGCCAGGCGCAGGACCACCGCCACTCCGGCCGCGGCGATGATGCCGACCGAGATCTTGAGCATCGTCGCCGAATAGACCGCGGCCATGGCGCCAGCGAGCTGGTCGGTGCTCACCCCGGCCATCCGGGCGATGATCGCGGCGGTGTTCGGATCGCCGAGCATCTGGCGCACGTTGGCGATGAGGTTGCCGTAGATCGCGCCGAGGAAGACCATCGCGATCAGCCAGCCCCCCATCGGCGTCCGGGTCAGTCGCCAGGCCAGGCCGATCGGACCGGAGAGGGTGCGCGGCGCGCGGGCGCGGCCGGCGCGGCTCGCGAGCAGTCCGGCCCCGAGGTCGCGATGGTCGAGGAGGGCGAAGGCCACGGCGGTCAGGGCGAGGGCGAGGAGCGCGGCGGCACCGAGCAGCCAGAGCCGGTCCGCGGCGAACGGGAAGACCTGGTTGACCCAACCCAGCGGTGAGATCCAGCGCAGCGCCCGGCCCGCATCGCTGGTCGCGGTGTCGCCGATGGCCCGCAGGACGTAGAGCACGCCGAGGGTGCCGAGGGCCCATCCGGCGGCGCCGCGCGCGCTGGCCGTGAGCTGGCAGGCGATCGCGGTCACGCCGGTCATCAGCAGCCCGGTGACGGCCCACGCCGCCCCGAAGCCCAGGGATCCGGTGGCGGGGAAGCCGAGGCCGATCATGCCGACCGCGGAGAGCGCCCCGACGCACACCGTCGTGAGGGACGCGAGCAGGACGGCAGCGGTCAGCGGCGCCTGCCGGCCGACGGCGCCGGCCTGGACGAGTTCGAGCCGGCCGTCCTCCTCCTCGACGCGGGTGTGCCGGCGCACGATCGCGTAGGCGAGCAGGCCGACGAGGACCGAACCCATGAGCAGGGTCTTGAAGATCGAGAGCCCATAGAGGTTGGTCGTCGTCGCGGGGCCGTAGAGGGTGAGGGTGGACGGGGAGTTGAGCACGCTGCCGAGGTCCTTCATCGCGGTGGCCGCGTCGGTGTAGAGCGCGACGGTGGCCTTCGCCGAGCCGACCGAATAGGCCGTCAGGGCGAGCACGGAGAGGGGGATGAGGACCCGGTCCCGCCGCAGCGCCAGGCGCAGCAGGGGGACGGTGCCGGCCAGGGCGTTCATCGCGGGTCGGTCTCCTCGTCCGCGCCGGGCCGCTGCTCGTACCGGGCCAGGAAGAGCTCCTCAAGGGTCGGCGGCGTCGCCGTCACCGCTGTCAGGTGCTGCCGCGCGGCGACCCAGGCCCCGACCGCCTCGGGGTCGAGGTCGGCGGTCTCGGTGTGGCCGTCGGCGAAGGTCGCGACGACGTGCGTGCGGGCCAGGTGGCGCAGGGCGGTCAGCGTGCCGCTCTCGACGACCCGCCCGGCCCGCACGATGCTCACCACCGAGCAGCCCTTCTCCACTTCGCTGAGGATGTGGCTGGAGAGCAGCACGGTCCGGCCTTCGTCGCGGATCCGGACGAGTTCCTCCTGGAAGACCCGCTCCATCAGGGGGTCGAGGCCGGAGGTGGGTTCGTCGAGGAGCAGGAGGGGGGCGTCCGAGGCGAGGGCGGCGACGAGGGCGACCTTCTGGCGATTGCCCTTGGAGTAGCTGCGGCCCTTCTTGCTCGGGTCGAGGTCGAAGCGCTCGAGCAACTCGGCCCGCCGCTTCTTCTCGGGGGCGCCGTGCAGCCGGGTGAGCAGGTCGATCGCCTCGCCACCGGTGAGGTTCGGCCAGAGCGTGACGTCGCCGGGCACGTAGGCGAGCTGTCGGTGCAGGTCGACCGCGTCGCGCCACGGGTCCTTGCCGAGCAGCGTGGCCCGGCCGCCGGTGGCCCGCAGCAGGCCGAGCAGAATGCGAATGGTCGTGGACTTGCCCGAGCCGTTGGGGCCGAGGAAGCCGTGGATAGTCCCCTGGGTGACGGTGAGGTCGAGCCCGTCGAGGGCTCGGGTCGGCCCGAACGTCTTGGTCAGGCCTCGGGTCTCGATCACTGCGGTCATGCCCTCGAGACTACCCGAGTTTCATAAATCTGCGAATGTTGTAAAGTGCGAGGTATGCCGCCCGCGCCCGCCCCCGCGTCCGGCCCTGGGTCGGCACCCGCCTCCGGCCAGGGTTCGGTCAGTGGGGTCATCGAGCACCTCGGGGCCGCCCTGACCGTGAGTGGCCTGCCCCGGGCCCCGGCCCGGGTCTTCGCCGCCCTGCTGGTCGCCGAGGACGGCCGCCGGACCGCGGGTGAGTTGTCGTCGACCCTCGAGGCCTCCCCGGCGGCGATCTCGGGTGCGGTGCGCTACCTCGAACAGATCCGCCTGCTCCGCCGGGAGCGGGTGCCCGGATCCCGCAAGGACGTCTTCGTCGTCATGGACGATGCGTGGCACGACATGATGCTCCAGGCCGACCAGTTGTATGCGGCGATTCTCGTCGCGCTGCGCGAGGCCGAGAGCGCGGTGGGTCCCGACACGCGCGCCGGGCGTCGGCTGGGGCTGTCCGTGGAGTTCCTCGACTTCATCCAGACCGAAATGGCCGGCGTCGTCGAGCGGTGGGAGGCCCACAAGCGGACCCGGCGCGACGGCATACCCCCTCGGTGACGGGCCCGTCCTCGGCCCGGCGAGGGGCCGCCGGCCGGCGGACCGGTCGCCTCACCGCCGACCCGCTGGCCGCAACACTGCGGTCCGTCATGCACCCGGGGGTATCGTGGGGACGCCATGACTGACGACGCCCTGACCGCGGCCCTCGTCGCTCGCATCACCGGCACGGCCCCCGAGCTCCTCGACATCCGGCGTGACCTTCATGCCCATCCGGAGCTCTCCCGTGAGGAGACGCGCACGACCCGCACCATTTCCGATCGGTTGACCGAGGCCGGGATCGCCGTGCGACCCCTGGCCGGCACCGGACTGCTCGCCGACGTGGGGCCCGAGCAGCCGTCCTATCGGGTCGCGCTGCGGGCCGACATCGACGCCCTCCCGGTGCGCGAACGCACCGGTCTCTCCTATGCCTCCCGAACCCCCGGGGTCTGCCACGCCTGCGGCCACGACGTCCACACGGTGGCCCTGCTCGGTGCGATGCTCGCCCTCAAGGCGGAGGAGGAGTTGCTGCGCGAGCGGGGGATCGCGGTGCGGGCGATCTTCCAGCCGGCCGAGGAGATCATTCCGGGCGGCGCCCACGATGCGATCGCCCACCGCGCCATGGACGGTGTCGACTCGGTCTACGCCGTGCACTGCGACCCCGGCCTCGACGTGGGACAGGTCGGCCTGCGCGAGGGCGCGCTGACCGCCGCCTGCGACCACATCCGGGTCATCCTGCACGGCCGTGGCGGCCACACCTCGCGCCCGCAACTCACCGAGGACCTCACCTACGCGCTCGCCAAGGTGGTCACCGACGTGCCGGCGGCGCTCTCCCGGCGGCTCGACCCACGAGCCGGCGCGGCCTTGGTCTGGGGGGTCATCCAGGCGGGCAAGGCGAGCAATGTCATCCCGAGCTCGGGGGAGTGCAGCGGCACCCTGCGGATGCTCGACGCCCATGCGTGGCTCTCGGTCGGTCCGCTCCTCGAGGAGATCGTCGCCGGGGTCGTCGCTCCCTACGGCGTCGAGGCCAAGCTTGAGCGGGTCAAGGGGGTCCCCCCGGTCGTCAACCAGGTCGACGCGATCGAGGCGCTGCGCCTGGCGACCGCCGCGGCCGGTCTGGCGGCGGCCCCGACCCAGCAGTCCCTGGGCGGCGAGGACTTCTCCTGGTACCTCGCGCATGCGCCCGGGGCCATGGCCCGGCTCGGCACCCGCTCACCCGGTGGGGCCACCTATGACCTGCACCAGGGAGACCTCGTCGTCGACGAGGACGCCGTCGTGCACGGGGCCACGCTGCTCGCGCTCGCGGCCGTCGTCTCGCAGGTGAAGGCGCCGGTATGACGCCCGCCCCCGACGACGCCCAACACCCCCAGCACCCCGTCGTGGACTGGGATGCCCTGCGGCAGAAGGCGATCGAGATCTCGCACCGGGCGTACGCCCCGTATTCGCGCTATCCGGTCGGGGTCGCCGGCCTCGTGGACGACGGGCGGATCGTCGCGGGCTGCAATGTCGAGAACGCCTCCTACGGGCTCGGTCTGTGTGCCGAGTGCGGGATGGTGTCGGAGCTGACCGCGACCGGTGGCGGCCGGCTGGTCGCCGTCTCGTGTGTCGACGGGCGCGGCGCGGCCCTGATGCCGTGCGGTCGGTGTCGTCAACTGCTCTGGGAGCACGGTGGGGCGCAGTGCCTGCTGATGACCCCGGAGGGCGTGCAGACGATGGCCCAGGTCATGCCGCAGGCGTTCGGACCGGAGCACCTGACCGCCCGATGAGGCCGGGGAGGGCGACTTTTCCCGGGGAGCGTGAGTCCGCCGCGGCGGTCTGTGATGATGGGGCGCATGTCTGCCACTGCTGCCGGCCGGGCTCCCGAGGCCTTCGACGCCGTCGACGTCATCATCGCCAAGCGCGACCGCCACGAACTCTCGGACGAGCAGATCCGCTGGGTCATCGACGCCTACACCCGTGGTGCCGTCGCCGAGGAACAGATGAGTTCGCTCAACATGGCGATCCTGCTCAACGGCATGACCCGCCGGGAGATCGCCACCTGGACCGACGCCATGATCACGTCCGGGGAGCGGATGGACTTCTCCTCGCTCTCGCGCCCCACGGCCGACAAGCACTCCACCGGTGGCGTGGGTGACAAGATCACCCTCACGCTGGCGCCCCTCGTCGCGGTCTTCGGGGTGGCCGTCCCCCAGTTGTCCGGGCGCGGACTGGGCCACACCGGCGGCACCCTGGACAAGCTCGAGTCAATCCCCGGCTGGAACTGCCACCTGTCCAACGAGGCGATGCTCGCCCAGCTCGACGAGGTCGGCGCCGTCATCTGCGCGGCCGGCTCCGGTCTGGCCCCCGCCGACAAGAAGCTCTACGCCCTGCGCGACGTCACCGGCACCGTCGAGGCCATCCCGCTGATCGCGAGCTCGATCATGAGCAAGAAGATCGCCGAGGGCACCGGCGCGCTCGTGCTCGACGTCAAGGTCGGCTCCGGCGCGTTCATGAAGGACGTGGACCGGGCGCGCGAACTCGCCGAAACCATGGTCGACCTGGGCACCGATGCCGGTGTCCGCACCGTCGCCCTGCTGACCAACATGCAGACCCCCCTCGGACTGACCGCCGGCAACGCCCTCGAGGTCCGTGAGTCCGTCGAGGTGCTCGCCGGCGGCGGCCCCCGGGACGTCGTCGACCTCACGGTGCGGCTCGCCGAGGAGATGCTCGAGGCCGCGGGCCGGGGCGGCCAGGACGTCCGCGCGGCCCTCTCCGACGGCCGGGCGATGGATGCCTGGCGCGCCATGATCGGCGCCCAGGGGGGCGACCCGGACGCGCCGCTGCCGGTGGCCCGGGAGACCCACGTCGTCACGGCACCGACCAGCGGTTCACTGACCTCGCTCGATGCGTATGCCGTGGGGTTGGCCGCGTGGCGGCTGGGCGCCGGGCGCGCGCGCAAGGAGGATCCGGTCCAGGCCGGGGCGGGCGTCGAGCTGCACGCTCAGCTCGGCGACCACGTCGATGCCGGAGCCCCGCTGATGACGCTGCACACCGACACCCC
>WBZS01000225.1_pt1 | contig 64815 bp, 57 predicted proteins | sample 5204201 | NCBI WGS metagenome assembly WBZS01 (sample SAMN12344357, study PRJNA552823) | activated sludge metagenome | biome: Activated sludge suspended growth; feature: Nitrification reactor; material: Wastewater; isolation source: activated sludge from nitrification reactor of wastewater...
CCGTGATGCGAACCACCCCGTCGCCGCGCTCGCCAAAGACCCTGATACGTGGGGGTTGGCTGTGCGCGCTGAACTTCAATGCATTGTCAAGCAGGTTGCGCAACGCCATCGTCAGGCCCTGCGGGTCGCCCAGGCCGACCAGCCCGGGCGCCAGGCTGACCTTGATCTCGGCGCCTTGGGCGGCGATCTGGTCGCTGCACGCCGCCAGCACGGCCTCGACCAGGGGGTCGAGCGGCACCGCATTCAGGTGCAGGTCGCGCCGTTCCAGCCGCGAGTAAGTCAGCAGGTCGTCGATCAACTGGCCCATGTGCTGCGTCGCCTGGCGGATGCGGGCGATGAACTCGCGGCCCTCGTCGTCCAGCCCCTGGGCGTAGTCGGACTGCAGCAAGCGGCTGTAGCCGTCGATGCCGCGCAGCGGCGCCTTCAGGTCGTGCGAGACCGAGTAGGTGAAGGTTTCCAGCTCCTGGTTGACATGGCGCAACTGCGCCAGGCTGCGGTCCAGCTCGGCGGTGCGGTCGCGCACGCGCTGCTCCAGCTCGGCGGTCAGCTCCAGCATGCGGCGCTCGTTGCGCTGGCGCTCGGTGATGTCGCGCGACACCCCGAACACGCCGCGCAACTGCCCGTCGACATGCAGCGGTGCGAGCGTGGTTTCGATCTCCCGGCCGTTGGGCAGCATTTCGGGCGGCTCCTGGCGCACCTGGCCATCGGCCATCACCTGAAGATCGCTGGCGCGCCAGCGTGCGGCCAGCTTGGCGTCGACCAGCGGCGTGTCCAACTGGCCCAGCAACCGCTGCGCGCTGCCGCCCATCAACTGCGCGGCGGCGGCGTTGCAGACGATGTAACGGCCGTCGCGGTCCTTTGCAAACAGTGCCTCGGGCAAGGATTCGACGATCGCTTCCAGCAGCGCGCTGCGCTGCACCGCGGCGTGGTCGGCCGGCGCGGGTGGGTCAGGCGCGCGGCCAATCGCCAGCACCGTGCCCGGCGCGGCGGGCGCAATTTGGTCGCCCTGCAACGTCCATTGCCAGCGCCGCGGGCCGTCGGCGCTGTCCAGCGTCAGTTCAAGCCGGGCCGCGCCGCCGCCGCGGGCGCGCTGCAGCGCCGCGTGCCAGCGCGCCAGGTCGTCGACCGCCAGGCCCAACGCCTGCACGTGCTGGCCCAGGCACTGCGCGCGGGTGCGGCCAAACGCGCGCTGCGCCGCGTGGTTGCAATCGGCGATGCGGTCATCGGCGCCGATGCGCAGCACGGCGTCGCCGGCGTCCAGTGCTTCGGTGTCGTGCATCGTCGGCCTTGAAGTCCGGGTTCAAGCGGGCGGCTCGGACCAAGCCTTACTGGTCGGCCCGGGCCAACGCGCGCAAGTCGTCCTCCCAGCCCTGGATGCGCTCGGCCGCGCGGCGGCGCTGTTCGGCGTGGGTGGCGTTGTGCAACTGGGCGACCAGCGTGCAGCGCGCGCGTTCAACCTGCTCGGCCAGCGCGCGGTAGTCGGCGCGCGGCGACAGCAGCGCCTCACGCGCCAGCGCGCGCAAGCCGTCCTGGACGCTGGCGGCGTCGGCGTCTTGCGCGCGCCAGCCGCGCAGCCGGCGAAGCAGGTCGGCGTGGCGCGCCTGGCGTTCGGCCAGCCAGCGTGCGGGGTCGAAGGGCGAGGCCGCCAGCGCCTCGGCCAGCAAGGCGCGCTGCGCCTCGTCCAGCCGGCCATAAAAGTCTTGCGCGCGTTCGAGCGCGCGCTTGAAGTTTGCCGCGCGGCGTTCATCGGGCGGCGGCGCGAGCCGCTCGCGGCGGTCGTCGTCGAGGTTTTTCGCCAGCCGCTGCGCGATGTGGTCGATTTGGCGCGGGCTCAGCGTCAGCACGGCCTCGGCCAGCGCCGGCAGCGCGTGGTCGTAGGCGTCAAGCGCGCGCTGCTGCCACTGCCGTTCAACGCGGCACACCTGTTCGGCACTGAGGTTGCCCGCCGCGTCCTGGCGCAGCGCGGCCAGCGCCGGCAAATAGCCTGGCAACTGCGTGCGCCGGTGCCAGGCAAACCAGGCAGCCAGCGCGTCGCGCGTGCGCGGCACCTGCTCGCCCTCGAAGTCGGCGTAGCGGTCCAGCCACCAATAGGCCAGCGTCGGCCCCTGGTCATAAGTCATGCGCAGCGAGCTGCAGCCGCCCAGCCAAAGCAATAGCGCCGCGATAATCGCCGCCCGCAGCCCGCCCCAACCACCCAAGACGGCGGCATGGCCGGCCGAACAACTTCTCAGTGACGACGACAGCATCATGGCTCTGGACATCGTGATCATGGCCGCGGGCAAAGGCACCCGCATGAAGTCGAATCTGCCCAAGGTGCTGCACAAACTGGCCGGACGGCCGCTGCTGCTGCACGTGCTGGACAGCACGGCCGGGCTGGGCGCGGCGCGCACCTTGGTGGTCACCGGCCACGGCGCAGAAGGGGTGGAGTCTGCCATTGCCCACAGCGCGGCGCAGCCGGTGCGCCAGCAGCCGCAGCTTGGCACCGGGCACGCGGTGCAGCAGGTGGTGCCACACCTGTCGGAGCACGGCACCACGCTGATCCTCAACGGTGACGTGCCGCTGATTGCGCTGTCCACCGCGCGCGCGCTGGCCGATGCCTGCGCCGGCCAACGTCTGGCGCTGCTGACCATCACGCTGGCCGACGCCACCGGCTACGGCCGCATCGTGCGCACCGGCGCCCACGACAGCGGCCACGGCGGCCGCGTGCTGGGCATCGTCGAACACAAGGACGCCACGACAGCGCAGCGCCAGATCCGCGAGGTCTACACCGGCATGATGGCGGCGCCGACCGCGCTGCTCAAGCGCTGGGTGATGGCGCTGGAGAACAACAACGCGCAAAAGGAGTACTACCTGACCGACATCGTGGCCATGGCGGTGGCCGAAGGCGTGCCGGTGGTGGCCACCCATGCGCAGGACGAGACCGAGGTGCTGGGCGTCAACAGCCCGCTGCAACTGGCCGACCTGGAGCGCCGGCTGCAGCGCCGCCAGGCCGAGGCGTTGATGGAAGCCGGCGTGCGTCTGGCCGACCCGGCGCGCTTTGACCTGCGCGGCACGCTCGAACACGGCCTCGATGTCGAGATCGATGTCGGCTGCGTCTTCGAAGGCTGCGTCCGCCTGGGCAACGATGTGCGCATCGGCGCGCACTGCGTGCTGCGCGACACGCAAGTCGCCGATGGCGCGGTGATCCACCCGTTCAGCCACCTGGAAGGCGCGCAGGTCGGCGCCGGCGCGCTGGTCGGCCCCTACGCCCGGCTGCGCCCGGGCGCCAAGCTCGGCCCCGAGGTCCACATCGGCAACTTCGTCGAGGTCAAGAACTCGTCGCTGGCGCGCGGCGCCAAGGCCAACCACCTGGCCTACCTGGGCGACGCGCAGGTTGGCGAGCGTGTCAACTACGGCGCCGGCAGCATCACCGCCAACTACGACGGTGCCAACAAGCACCGCACGGTGATCGGCGACGACGCCCACATCGGCAGCAACTGCGTGCTGGTGGCGCCGGTGACCATAGGCGCCGGCGGCACCGTCGGCGGCGGCAGCACCGTCTCGCGCGACACCCCGGAAGGCCAGCTGACGGTGGCGCGCGGCACGCAGGTGTCGATCGCCGGCTGGAAACGGCCGGTCAAGGCGCCGAAAAAGTAAGCCGGCGGCGGCATGCGGCGGCGGGGCGCCACATGCCTGCACGCGGCGCCGCCCGGCGCATGATCCGCGGGCCAAATGGAGGCGGGCGATGGATGTGGGCGAATTGCAGGCCGAACTGCGGCACTTTGCCGCCGAGCGTGACTGGCAGCCTTTCCACACGCCGAAAAACCTGGCCATGGCCTTGCTGGTCGAGGCGGCGGAACTGGCCGAGATCTTCCAGTGGATGACGCCGCAGGCGTCGGCGGCCGCGCACGAAGACGCCGAGGCCAAGTCGCGCATCGACGCCGAGGTCGCCGACGTGCTGCTGTACCTGCTGCAGGTGGCCGACCACTGCCGGGTCGACCTGCCACGGGCGGTCCGCCACAAGCTGGTGCGCAACGCCGAGAAATACCCGGCCAAGCGGGTGATTGCGCGCGAGTTGCCGGTGCCGGCACCAGCGCCGCCGCCCGCGAAGGAAACCCTTGTGCTGCTGGACTACGAAAACGTGCAGCCCAGCGCCGAGGAATTGCGCGCGCTGCTGCCCGACGCGCGGCGGCTTTGGGTGTTCCACGGGCCGCGGCAACGCGCCGTCAGCCAGCGCTTCGCGGCCTTTGCTGGTGAGGTGACGACGGTGCCGATCGGCAAAACCGGCAAGAACGCGCTCGACTTCCACCTGTCGTTCTACCTTGGCAGCCTGGCCGCGCAGCAGCGCGCGTCGGCGCTGGTGGTGGTCGCCAACGACAAGGGCTATGACCCGATGCTCAAGCATGCGCGGGCGCTGGGGATTGCCGTGCGCCGGTTGGCGCATGGGAAGGCCAAGGCCACGTCAAACAAGGTTCTTGTGAAGAAAGCGGCGGCAAAGAAGACGCCCACCAAGGAGCCCGTGGCGAAGCCGGCCGCCGCCAGGGCGGCCGCTGCGAAAACGCCAGCGGCGAAGCATGCGGCGGCCAAGAAGGCGCTGCCGTCGTCGGCACGCAAGGCGCCCGCGAGAAAGTCAACGCCTACGTAGCCTGGTCACCGGTCAGCGCGGGAACGGCCAAGCCGGTGCGCCGGTACCGGAAGCGCCGGCGACGATCAAGCGGCTGACCGAGAACCTGCGCAAGATGGGCGAAATGCGGCCGACCAAGCCGGCCTCGCTGCGGCGGACGCTGAAGTCGGGGCGCAAATTCAGTGGCACCGTAAGCGTAATTTCGCGCGATTTTTCTAATCAACTTACTCCTCAAATATAGGGTTGCTCTTCAGTTCTTGACCTCGCTACGCTCCCGACGCCGATCTGTGAAAGGGACGCGTCGCGCTTTGACGGCCTTGATGGGTTCGGCAATTCACAGTCACTCGTCTCGGGTGGAGGATTTTCATGTCAACGATTCAGCGATCTCTCACCGCACTGGCGTTCAGCTCAGCGATGCTGGCTGCCAACGCGGCGGAGTTTCACTTCACTGGAAACATCACATCGCACAACGATGTAATTCGCGTGCCGTTCACCTTGACGGCAAATGCCACCAACGTCAGTGTGTGGACGGATTCATACCTGAACGGCACAAACTTTGACCCCTTCGCAGCGGTTTGGAATGTCACTGCCGGCGGGACTTTGGTCGATAGGAACGATGATGGGCCCAATATCGCTCCGGGACAAACCCGCCTTGACTCGGGATTGCGGATCCCGGCGCTCAGCGCCGGGAACTACATGTTCACCGTTGGTGCGTACCCGAACTTTAATGTGGGCGTTACGCTTGGGCGTGGGTTCCGATTCGACAACGACATTCCGATTCCCCTCTCGCAATGGTGCCAAGTGAGCAATCAGTGCGGGTTGGGCAGCGCCTACAGCTTGCATCTGTCCGGCGTTGACCGTGCGATCAATTCCGTTCCCGAACCTGAGACTTATGCGCTCATGTTCATGGGGTTGGCCTTCGTGGCCGCCGTTGCGCGCCGCAGGGCTGATTGAGCACGACTCGCCCGCGTGGCGGCCAGCGCGTCGGCGGATGTAGCTGAAGCTGATGACCACAGACTTGCTCCCGCCCGTACCGGCGCGCACGCCTGAGGTGACCACTGCCGGGTCGACCTGCCGCAGGCGGTCCGGCACAAGCTGGCGCGCAAAGCCGAGAAGCGCCCGGCCAAGCGGGTGACCGCGCGCGAGCCGCCCGCGCCGGCACCGGCGCCGTCGCCGTCGCCTGCGCCGGAAACCCTTGTGCTGCTGGACTACGGAGAACGTGCAGCCCAGCGCCGAGGAATTGCGCGCGCTGTTGCCCCGACGCGCGGCGGCTTTGGGTGTTCCACGGGCCGCAGCAGCGCGCCGTCAGGCAGCGCTTCGCGGCCTTTGTTGGTGAGGTGACGACGGTGCCGATCAGCAAAACCGGCAAGAACGCGCTCGACTTCCAACTGTCGTTCTACCTTGGCAGCCTGGCCGCAAAGCAGCGCGCGTCGGCGCCTGCTGTTCTCCCCCTGTTGCCCTTGCCACTACGCCGCGCTGGTTGGCCAGTCCTCGACGGTCAAGCCCGGCACACGCTGGAGCTCGCGCAGGTTGCGCGTGAGCAGCGTCATGCCGCGCGAGCGCGCATGGGCCGCGATGAACAAGTCGTGGCTGCCGATGGGGGTGCCGCTGCGCTCCAGCGTGGCGCGGATGTCGGCGTAGTGCTCGTCGGCCGCCGTGTCCAGCGGTAGCACGGTCAGCGCCTGCAGCAGTTGCTCCACCCGCTGCGTCAGCGGCGCCGAGCCTTTGCGCTGCGCGCCAAAGCGAAGCTCGCACGCCGCGACGATGCTGGTGCACACCGAATCGGGTTCCAGCACGTTCAGCTTCTGGGCCAGGGTGCCGTGGGGGTTGCGAACCAGCTCGGAGAGGGCGTTCGTATCAAGCATGCAGGGCGGCGTGCACGGCCTCTCTTGATGAACGGCCATCACAGGGCATCCCGCGGCTGGGGCGGCAGGTCTTCCACTTCGGGCACAGCATCGTCCATTGGCGCCCACGACGCCAACAGGTCACGCAGCTTGTGCTTGCGGATGGGGGTCAGGATGAGGCTGTCGCCGTCTTTGCGGATCAGCACCTCGGACCCTTCCATCTCCAGTTCACGAGGAATCCGGACCGCCTGGTTGCGGCCGTTACGGAATAACGCGGCATGGCGCTCGGTCACCTGGGCCTCCGAGGGTGGGTGTGGCATATGTCACAGCATTTGCCGCAGGCCAGCTCCTTCGGCTTCTGCAGCCATACCACCGCCATGTTCGGCCGCGGAACGTGCTTGGGGTGGGCCGCCGTGCAACCTCCTGAGGCGCTAAGCCCGCGCAAACCTCCCGCTATCGCTGGACTTTCCGGCCGCTTGGGGGTGGCAAGACACCCCCCGCAACCTCACTCGATGTTCTGCACCTGCTCGCGCATCTGCTCGATCGCCACCTTCATCTCGACCGCGATCGCGGTCAGTTCCAGGGCGGCGGATTTCGAGCCCAGGGTGTTGGCTTCGCGGTGCAGTTCCTGGATCAGGAAGTCCAGCCGTTTGCCGAGTTCGCCGCCGGCGGCCAGCAGGCGGTCGATTTCGTCGAGGTGGGCGCTCAAGCGGTTGAGTTCTTCGGCGACGTCGATGCGCAGCGCAAAGGCCGCTGCTTCGGCCAGCGCGCGTTCCTGCGCCGCCTCGGGCGCCGGCGCGCTGCTGCCACCGCCTGCGGCGGCGGCGAGCGCGGCGTTCCAGCGCTCCAGGAAGCGCTGCTGCTGGCGCTGCACCACTTGCGGCAACAGCGGCTGTGCCTGCTGCGCCAGCTCACGCAGGCGCGCGCTGCGCTCGCCGAGCAGCGTCGCCAGCCGGCCACCTTCGCGTGCGCGCGCACGTTGCAGCGCGGTGACGGCTTGGCGCGCGGCGTCCAGCGCGGCGCTGTCCAGCGCATCAGCCTGCGGCGCGTTGCGGCACCACTGCAGCACCTCGTGCACCGACAGCGGCTGCGCCTTCGGCAGCCAGGCGGTGACGGTGGTTTCCAGCCGCGCGAGCTGCATCAACTGCTCGGGCTGGGGCTGCGGCGTGGCGCCGTCGCTGTCGCGGCTGGTGGTGGCGCGCAATTCGACCTTGCCGCGCTTGAGCGCCGCGCCGACCAGTTCACGCAGCGCCGGCTCCAGCGCGCGCAGCTCGTCGGGCAGTTTCAGGCTCAAGTCGAGAAATCGGCCGTTGACCGAGCGCAGCTCGACGCTGACGCTGCCCGCAGTTCGAGCGGGTGTGTCATCCGCCGCGGCGGCGGGGCCAGCGCTGGCGCTGGCAAAACCGGTCATGCTGTAAACTGGCATCGCCCTTTTCGCCCCAGCAAAACCGGTCATTATGTCAAAGCCGAAACCTGCCCCGTTGCCCGCGGGCACCGTGGTTGGCGGCTACACCATCGTCAAGAAGCTGGCCGCCGGCGGCTTTGGCGTGGTCTACCTGGCCGAGGATGCCGAGCGCTGCATGGTGGCGGTCAAGGAATACCTGCCGGCCTCGCTGGCCGAGCGCGCGCCGGGCGAATTGACGCCGCGCGTCAAGCCCGAAAAGCAGCCGCTGTACCGGCTCGGGCTGAAGAGCTTTTTCGAAGAAGGCCGCTCGCTGGCGCAGATCAGCCACTCCAGCGTGGTGTCGGTGCTGAATTTCTTTCGCGAGAACGAAACCGTCTACATGGTGATGAACTACCTGCAGGGCGACACGCTGCAGGACTTCATCGTCACCGCGCGTGACTTGAAGCGCGACAAGGTGTTCCGCGAATCGACCATTCGCAGCCTGTTTGACGAAATCCTGAAGGGCTTGCGCATCGTCCACCAGCACAAGATGCTGCACCTGGACATCAAGCCGGCCAACGTCTTCATCACCAACGACAACAAGGCGGTGATGCTTGACTTTGGCGCCGCGCGCGAGGTGCTGAGCAAGGAAGGCAATTTCATCCGCCCGATGTACACGCCGGGTTTTGCCGCCCCCGAGATGTACCGCCGCGACGGCACACTCGGCCCGTGGACCGACATCTACGCCATCGGCGCGTGCATCTACGCCTGCATGCAGGGCTACCCACCCAACGATGCGCCGCAGCGGCTGGACAAGGACCGGCTGGCGCTGTCGCTTTCGCGGCTGCGCAATGTGTATTCGGACAACCTGATCGAGGTCACCGAGTGGTGCATGTCGCTCGACCCGCTGTCGCGACCGCAAAGCGTTTTTGCGCTGCAAAAAGAGCTGTCGCGCGAAACCGAGCGGCGCTACACCAAGCTCAGCTTCAGCGAGCGGCTGAAGCTGCAGATCGAAAGCCTGAAGACAGGCTCGCGCGCGTGAGCGCCAATCTGCATACGCCGGGGCAGGGCAGCGCATGAGGTTCGCGGTCTACCAGGTCAGCCGCCGCGGCGGCCGGGCCAAGAATGAAGACCGCATGGGCTATTGCTACACCCGCTCGGCCGGGCTGTTTGCGCTGGCCGACGGCATGGGCGGCCACCCCGAGGGCGAAGTGGCGGCGCAGTTGTCGCTGCAGGCGCTGGCGGCGATTTTCCAGCGCGAGGCCAAGCCGACGCTGGCCGACCCGCTGCGCTACCTGAACGACGCCGCGCTGGCCGGCCACCACCAGTTGCTCAGCTACGCCACCGAGCGCGGCCTGCTCGACACCCCGCGCACCACCATGGTCGCCTGCGTGCTGCAGCGCCAAAGTGCGTACTGGGCGCATTGCGGTGACTCGCGGCTGTACCACCTGCGCGGCAACCAGTTGCTGGCGCGTACGCGCGACCACAGTTACTCCGAGCTGCACGGCAGCCTGAGCGCCAGCTCGCAGGCCGCCACCGCGGCGCAGGCGATGAACCGCAACGTGCTGTTCACCTGCCTGGGCAGCCCGGGCAAGCCGGTGGTCGACTGCGCCGGCCCGATCGCGTTGCAGCCCGGTGACCGGCTGCTGTTGTGCAGCGACGGGCTGTGGTCCAGCGTCGAAGAGTCCGACATCGTCGGCGCGCTGGCCACGCGGCCGATTTCCGACGCGGTGCCCGAGCTGGCCGAGCAGGCGCTGCGCAACGCCGGCGTGCGCAGCGACAACGTCACCGTGCTGGCGGTCGAATACGAGGGCACTGGCGACGAAGTTCCGGTGCAGCCGGCCAGCCGCGGCGACGGCGAGGAAGTCTTTGCGTCGACCATCCAGGCCAGCCTGAGCCCCGGCGAACAGCACGGTGACGACCTGGACGAAGAAGAAATCGAGCGCTCGATCCGCGAGATCAACGAGGCCATCCGGCGCTCCTCGCAACGCCGGCTTTGACGCGCCGGTCGCGCGTTGGCGTGGCGCCTGGCGCCGCGCCGCCACCCCCATGAATGGCCGAGCAAGCGGCCGCAGGAGCCACGATGACCGATGCCCAGCGCGCGAATGACCCGCGCGTGCCCGTTGAACGACCGCATGGCCGCGCCGCCAACGCGCTGCGTACCGTGGCGCTGCAGCGGCGCTGGACCCGGCACGCCGAGGGCGCGGTGCTGGTGTCGTTTGGCCACACCCAGGTGCTGTGCACCGCGTCGGTCGAAGAAAAAGTGCCGCCGCACAAGCGCGGCTCGGGCGAGGGCTGGGTCACCGCCGAGTACGGCATGCTGCCGCGCGCCACCCACACCCGCGGCGACCGCGAGGCCGCGCGCGGCAAGCAAAGCGGGCGCACGCAGGAAATCCAGCGCCTGATCGGCCGCTCGCTGCGCGCGGTGTTTGACCTGAGGGCGCTGGGCGAGCGCAGCATCGTGCTCGATTGCGACGTGCTGCAGGCCGACGGCGGCACGCGCACCGCGGCGATCACCGGCGCCTGGGTCGCCGCCGCCGACGCGGTGTCCTGGCTGCTGGATCAAGGACGCATTGACGCCAGTCCGATACGCGACGCGGTGGCCGCGGTGTCGGTCGGGCTGCTCGGCGGCACGCCGCTGCTGGACCTGGAATACAGCGAAGACTCGGCCTGCGACACCGACATGAATGTGGTGATGACCGGCGCCGGCGGCTTCGTCGAACTGCAGGGCACCGCCGAGGGCGAGCCGTTCAGCCGTGCGCAGATGGACGCGCTGCTGGCGCTGGCCGAGCGCGGCATCGCCGAATTGCTGGCCGCGCAGCGTGCGGCGCTGGCGCAGCCACTGCCGACGCGCGACTGACGTGGCTGACACGTCCCTTGCGGCAACGCCGCCGCTGCTCCTGCTGCTGGCGTCGAACAACGCCAAGAAGCTGGCCGAGCTGCGTGGGCTGCTGGCCGGGCTGCCGCTTGAGTTGTCGGCGCAGGGCGAACTGGGCATTGCCGAGGCCGACGAGCCGCACCACAGCTTCATGGAAAACGCGCTGGCCAAGGCGCGCCATGCCGCGCAGGCCGGCGGCGGCGCGGCGCTGGCCGACGATTCGGGCCTGTGCGTGCACGCCCTCGGCGGCGCGCCCGGGGTGGTCTCGGCGCACTACGCCGGCGAATTGCCGGCCCAGCCCGGCGAGGCACGCGAAGACCGGCGCCGCCGGCAAGACGGCGCCAACAACGCCGCGCTGTTGGCCGCGCTCGACGGCGTTGCCGACCGGCGCGCGCACTTCATCAGCACGCTGGTCGCGGTGCGCCACGCCGCCGACCCCGAACCGCTGGTGGCGGTCGGCCGCTGGAGCGGCCGGGTGCTGACCGCGCCGCGCGGCGACGCCGGGTTCGGCTACGACCCGCTGCTGTTCATCGACGAGCTGGGCGCCAGCGTCGCCGAACTCGACGCCGAGACCAAGAACCGCCACAGCCACCGCGCCCGCGCGGCGCTGCTGCTGCGGCAAATGCTGGTCGAGGTCTGGCATCTGGCCGGCTGATGGACGGACCGCGGCGTATGCCTGTCGATGCTGACCCGATGCCGGCCGACGTGTCGCCCACGTCAGCCCTGAGCGGCGAATCATCCGTGCCGCTGCTTGCCGCCAGCGTCGACCATTTCCTGCGCCCGGGCACGCTGCAGCTCGGCGACCCGCCGCCGCTGGCGCTGTACATCCACCTGCCGTGGTGCCTGGCCAAGTGTCCGTACTGCGATTTCAATTCGCACGCCCAGCCGACGCCAGCGCAGGGCGGCCTGCCCGAGGCGCGCTACCTCGACGCCTTGGTCGCCGACCTGGAGGCGGCGCTGCCGCTGGTCTGGGGCCGCAGCGTGGTCAGCGTGTTCATTGGCGGCGGCACGCCCAGCCTGTTCAGCCCCGACGGCATTGCCCGGCTGCTGGCCGACGTGCGCAGCCGGCTGCCGCTGCAGCCGGGCTGCGAAATCACGCTGGAGGCCAACCCCGGCAGCTTTGAGCGGCAGCGCTTTGCCGCCTTTCGCACGGCAGGCGTGACCCGGCTGTCAATCGGCGTGCAAAGCTTTGACGATGCCATGTTGCAGCGCCTGGGCCGGGTCCACGACGGCGCGCAGGCGCGTGCCGCGGTGGCCGAGGCCAGGCAGGCGTTTGACGGCTTCAACCTCGACCTGATGTACGCGCTGCCCGGCCAGGACCTGGCGGCGCTGCACGCCGATCTGGACACGGCACTGGGCTTTGCGCCGCCGCACCTGTCGCTGTACCACCTGACGAAAGAGCCCAACACCCGCTTTGCCGCGCAGCCGCCGGCCGACCTGCCCGACGACGACCTGGCCAGCGCCATGCTCGACGCGGTGGTCGCGCGCAGCGCCGCGGCCGGACTGCAGCGCTACGAGGTGTCGGCCTTCGCGCGTGCCGGCCAGCGCTGCGTGCACAACCTCAACTACTGGAAATTTGGCGACTACCTGGGGCTGGGCGCCGGCGCCCACGGCAAGCTGAGTTTTCCGCACCGCGTGCTGCGCGAGGTGCGCTGGCGCGACCCGGCCACCTACATTGAGCGCGCGCTGGCCGGCCAGCCGGCCAGCCAGCGAAACGAAGTCAAGCGCGCCGACCTGCCGTTTGAATTCATGCTCAACGCGCTGCGGCTGCGTGACGGATTTGCGCTGGCCGACTTCGGCGCGCGCACCGGCCTGCCGCTGTCGACGATTTTGCCGACGCTGGAACGCGCCGAGGCGCGCGGCCTGATCGCGCGCGACCTCGACCGCGTCTGGCCGACCGCGCTCGGCTTTGACTTCCTGTCCGACCTGCAGGCGCTGTTTCTGCCCGCCGCCTGACGGCCGCCGCCGGCGCGGCGGCGGCGCCGCGCTTTGCCATACTGGCGCCATGTCGCCAACCCCTGCCGACCCCGCAGCAAACGCGCCGAATGATCGGGCGATGCGCCTGCTGCACCTGGAGGATTCACCGCTAGACCACGAGCTGGCGCTGGTGCATTTGCAGCGCGCCGGGCTGGTCGTCGACGTGTTGCGTGTCGACAGCGAGGCGAGCTTCGTGCAGGCGCTTGACGAAGGCGGCTGGGACGCCGTGCTGTCCGACTACAGCCTGCCCGGCTTCAACGGACTGCGTGCGCTGGAGCTGGTGCGCGAACGTGGTGCGCTGGCGCCGCCATTCATCCTGGTCTCAGGCGCGATCGGTGAAGACACCGCGGTGGCCGCGATGCGCAGCGGCGCCGCCGACTACCTGCTGAAGAACAACCTGAACCGGCTGGCGCCGGCGCTCGAACACGCGGTCGCGGCCACGCGCAACCAGCGCGCGCGGCGCGAGGCCGACCGCGCGCTGGCGGCCAGCCGGCAACGCCTTTCCGAGTTGGCCCAGCACCTGCAGACCAGTATCGAGCGCGAGCGCGCGGCGATCGCGCGCGAAATCCACGACGACGTCGGCGGCAGCCTGGCGGCGCTGAAGTTCGACCTGGCCTGGATCGCCCGCCATGTCGACGTGCCCGCGGTGCGCGTGCGGCTGCAAAGTGCGCTCGACACCGTGGCGCATGCGGTCGAGGCCAGCCAGCGCATCATGCACAACCTGCGCCCGGCGATTCTTGAGCAAGGCCTGGTGCCGGCGCTGCAGTGGCTGTGCGCGCAGTTCGAGCAGCGCAATGGCGTGGGCTGCCGCTTCGTCACCAGCCACGATGCGATTGCACTGCCTGCCGGCGTGCCGCTGGTGGCCTACCGCTTCGTGCAGGAAGCGTTGACCAATGTCAGCAAACATGCCCAGGCCAGCCAGGTCAGGGTCGACCTGTCGGCCAGCCGCGGCGTGTTGTCGGTGGAAGTTGCCGACAATGGCCGCGGACTGGTCGAGCAGGACCTGGCCAAGGCGCGCAGCTTCGGGCTGCGTGGGCTGCATGAACGCGCCGGCACGGTCGGCGGCTGGGTTGAAGTCTCCAGCAGCCACGCGGGCACGGTGGTGATACTCAGCGTGCCGGTGGGCGGCGGCGACAGCGCCGGGCCGAGCTTTGACAGCGACGACGACCACGACCCAACCGGCTGGGGAGCGCCATGATCGATGTGATCCTCTGCGATGACCATGCGCTGATTCGCCGCGGCATCCGCGACACGCTGGCCGACGCCTCCGATGTGCAGGTGGTCGGCGAGGCCGGCGACTATGCCGAGCTGCGCGCGCTGATGCGCAGCACGCGCTGCGACGTGCTGGTGCTCGACATCAACCTGCCTGGCCGCAGCGGGCTCGATGTGTTGCACGCGCTGAAGGACGAGGGCTCGCCGGTCAAGGTGCTGGTGGTCAGCATGAACGCCGAAGACCAGTACGCCATCCGCTCGCTGCGCGCCGGCGCCTACGGCTATGTCAACAAGGGCGGCGACCCCGAGCAACTGGTGCTGGCGGTGCGCACCGTGGCCCAGGGGCGCAAGTACGTGACGCCGGAGATCGCCCAGATGCTGGTCGAAAGCCTGACCGCGCCGGTGACCGAAAACCCGCACGACCGGCTGTCCGACCGCGAGCTGCAGACCGCGGTGATGATTGCCTCGGGCATGCGCCTGTCGGACATTGCCGAGGCGCTGAAGCTGTCGCCGAAAACGGTCAGCGTCTACCGCGCCCGGGTGCTGGAAAAGCTGGCGCTGCAAAACAATTCCGAGCTGACGGTGTACTGCATCCGCCACGGGTTGGTTGGCGGCTAGCCGGTTGGCCCTGCCCCGCGCGGTCAGGAGAAATACAGCAGCATCCGCTCCAGCGCCATCACGAACGGGCGCTCCATCATCGGCAGCGTCAGCAGCATGCCGCCCAGGCCGACGCTGACGGTGATTGGAAAGCCGACCGAGAACACGCTGATCTGCGGCGCGACACGGGCAATGATGCCCAGCACCAGGTTGACGAACAGCAGCATGCCGACCAGCGGCAGCGCGATCCACAGGCCGAGGGCGAAGACTTCGCGGCCCCAGACCTGGGGCTGCGCGGCGCGCAGGAAGGCAAAGGCGTCGTCGCCGACCTTGAACACCGCAAAGCTCTTGACCAGCGCGCCGGTGATCGCCAGGTGGCCGTTGCCGAGCACGAACAAAAAGGCCACGATGGTGCCGAAGAAGCGCCCGCTGGCGGTGCCCTGCGAGGCGGTGGCGGGGTCGAAGAAGCCGGCGAAGTTCAGCCCCATCTGCAGCCCGATCAGTTCGCCGGCCAGCTCGACCGCGGCAAACACGATGCGCGCGGCAAAACCCAACGACAGCCCGACCAGCAGTTGCTGCACCACCAGCAGCACGGCCGCCGGCGAGTCCAGCGCCACCGGCGCGATGGCTGGCAGCGAGGCCTGCGCGGCCAGCGCGATGAACAGCGCCAGCGCCACCTTGACCCGCATCGGCACCGCGCGCTGACTGAACACCGGCAGCGCCGACAGCAGCGCCAGTGCGCGCAGAAACGGCCAGAACACCGGCGTCAGCCAGGCCAGCAGTTGCGCTTCGGTGAGGCTGACCATATTGGTGATGAACGATGAAGGATGAAGCGCCCGTGCTGCGCACGGGCAATGAACGATGAATGGCGCGGCGGACTTCGACGGCCGGTGCGGCGTGCGGCTTTGGTCAGTCGGCGCTAAGGGGCGCTAAGGCCGGCGCGTGGTGGTTTGTTCATCGTTCATCACTCATCATTCATCATTGATCATCCAACAATCCCCGGAATCGCCAGCAGCGTGCGCTGGATGTATTCGACCAGCATGGTCAGCATCCACGGCCCGGCGATGGCAAGCACGGCCACCGCGGCCAGCACCTTGGGCACGAAGCTCAGCGTGGCCTCGTTGATCTGTGTCGCGGCCTGGAACACGCTGACCACCAGCCCGACCACCAGCACCGCCAGCAGCACCGGTGCCGACACCAGCAGCAACATGTACAGGCCTTGCTGGCCAAGGTGGAAAGCGTGTTGTGCGTCCATGGTGTGGCGGGCCGCGCGGGGCGTACCGGCGGCGGGAAGGCGACGTGCCGATGTTCGCCGCCGCGGCGGCTTGGCCATCGGCCAAACACCGCGGCGGTGCTCGGTCATTTCGGTGGCTGCGCCGGCTCGTCCACGCCTGCCGGCGCGTGCCTTGCGCGGCCGTGCAACGCGCGGCGCTTAAGTTCGACGGCCAGGCGCCGAAACCGGCCCATCGATCACCCCGTGCCCGTTGTGGCAAGGAAAGGCCTTGATGAAAACCCGTCTTGCTGCATGTCTGTGCTTCGCTGTTGTCTCGTTCGCGTCGACGTCGGTGCTGGCCGACAACACCGCGATCGACGGCATGGGCACCGGCGCGTTGAATGGCAACCGGGGCGCAAACGGCAAGTACCCGCCGGCGACCAACGGCAATGCGCCGGCCAGCGTGCCCGAGCCGGGTGGGCTGGCCCTGGCGGCGACCGCCCTGCTGGCGGCCCTGGCGGCCAGCCGGCGCACGCGCCGCGCCTGACACCCAACCGCCAGGCTGCGCCGCCTGCGCTTTCTCCGCTGCAATACTGGACAGGCGGCGTTCAAGCCGGCGTATCGGCAGGCGCCGACGACGCCGTGCGCAATGCCCAGCGAAGGTGCTCAAGTCGGCGGCCAGACGGTCGATAGCGCGGCAGCCGATCGGCGCGCAATCGTGCGGCGTCGCGGCCACTGGGAAGAAGCTGCCATGAAATCGCGATTCGCACGCCGCCTGGTCATCGTGGCCGCATCCGCACTGGCCAGCGCGGGCGCACTGGCCGCGCCAATGGCGGTCAATCCGCTGATCGAGCGCGACGGCGACGGGGTGGTCGCCGCGGTGCGCGGTTTGGCCGTCGGTGGCCGCCACTGGGACGTGCGCTTTGTCGACGGCGCCTGCGCCGCGGTGTTCGGCGCGGCGGCCTGCCGGCCGGGCGCGGCGTTGCCGTTTGCCTTTTCCAGCCAGGCGCAGGCCAGCGCGGCCAGTGCCGCGCTGCAGCAGGCCTTGGCCGCCGCCGGCGCGCCCACGCTGCACGGCTGCGAAGGGCTGGACACGCGGCGCGTGAGCTGCAAGGCGCTGACGCCGTATGCCGTCGACCGCAATGACAGCGTCGAGGTGATGGTGGCCAGCAGCAGTCCGACGCGCAAAGTGGCGCCCGAGAAAGTGCAGACCGCGTTGGACACCGGTCAGGTGCTGAAATGGACCTACGCGGTCTGGCAACCGTCGCCCACCGTGCATGCGGCGGCGCCGACGGCCGGGCGCGCACCCTGAGACCGCGCGGCCGCTGGCGCGGCGGCGGCACGCCAACGCCGCCCGACGGCGCTGCCGGCGCAGCCTTGGCCGGCCGCATGGGCCGCCATGATGCAGACTGCGCGCCACCATGCGCGACGACTCTGGGCCCATCGCCAAGCAGTTGGCCGACCGGCTGGGCGGGCAGTGGACGCTCAGCCGGCTGGGCAGCAGCTTTTTTGGCCGCACCTGGCGCGCGGCAGGGCGGCACGGTTCGGTGCCACCGCTGTTCCTGAAGTCCACCGACCACCGCCACGCCGACGTGCTGCACGCCGAGGCCGACGGCTTGCAGGCCCTTGGCAGCGCCGCGGCGGCTTGCGCCGAGGCGCCGGCGCTGCGCGTGCCCGAGGTGGTCGGCTGCTGGAGCGACCCAGCCAGCGACACCGCGCTGCTGGTGATCGAATGGTTGCCGCTGGCCGCACGGCCCGGCGCCGGTTTCGGTGCCGTGCTCGGTCGCGCGCTGGCCGGGTTGCACACGCGGCCGGCGCCGCATGGAGATGGCCGCTTTGGCTGGACGCGCGACAACTGGCTTGGCGCGACGCCGCAGTGCAACCGTTTCAGCGCCGCCACCGGGCTGGCCGGCTGGCTGGAATTCATCGCCGACGCACGCCTGGGCGCGCTGGCGCGTCGGCTGTCGGCAGCCGGCGGCGACGCTGAACTGGTTGGCGCGGTCGACCGGGTGATCGCGCGCCTGCCGGCGTTGTACGCCGACGGCCACCGGCCGCGGCCCTGCCTGATCCACGGCGACCTGTGGTCGGGCAACTGGGGTGCGCTGGCCGACGGCCGGCCGGTGCTGTATGACCCGGCGGTGTCGGTGTCCGACGCCGAGGCCGAGCTGGCGATGATGGAGTTGTTTGGCAGCCCGCCGGCGGGCTTCTGGCCGGCCTACCGGGAGGCCGCGGGCTGGTCGGCCGCCGACGCCGAGGGCTATGCCCGGCGCCGCGGCCTGCACCAGCTTTACCACCTGCTCAACCACGCGCTGCTGTTCGGCGGCGGCTACGCGGCGCAGGCGCGGGCGCTGGCCGAGCGGCTGCTGCGCGGCGGCGGCTGAATGCCGCCGAAGCCGCTCAGGTCGCGAAGCTGGCCACCAGCGAGCCGAGCAGCAGGTTCCAGCCATCGGCCAGCACGAACAGCATCAGCTTGAACGGCAGGCTGACCAGCACCGGGCTGAGCATCATCATGCCCAGGCTCATCAGCACGCTGGCGACGATCATGTCGATGATCAGGAACGGGATGAAGATCAGAAAGCCGATCTGGAACGCGCTCTTGAGCTCGCTGGTGACAAACGCCGGCACCAGCACGGTCATTGGCACGCTGTCGGGCTTGGCGTCGGCGCTCAGCTTGGCCATGCGGCCGAACATGCGCAGGTCGGCCTGGCGCGTTTGCTTGAGCATGAAGCCGCGCAGCGGTACCGAGGCGCGCTGCACCGCCTCGCCGAACTCGATTTTTTGCGCTGCATACGGCGCCCAGGCCTCGCTGTAGACCTTGTCGATGGTCGGCGACATGACGAAGAAAGTCAGGAACAGGCTGAGCCCGATCACCACCTGGTTGGGCGGCGCGGCCTGCGTGCCCAGCGCCTGGCGCAGCAGCGACAGCACGATGACGATGCGGGTGAAGCCGGTCATCATCAGCAGCACCGCCGGCAAAAAGCCCAGCGCGGTGAAGAACAGCAGGGTCTGGATCGGCACCGAATAACTCGCGCCGCCGGCCGACTGGCCGATCACCAGTGGCAGCGCCGGCCCGGCCGCGCCCTGCGCCGCGGCAAGCAGCGGCACGCCGGCCAGCGCGAGCAAGGCGGCGGCGCGGCACAGCACGCGGCTACTGGCCATCGCGCCGGCCCGGGCTGCGGCCGACCGCGCTGGCCAGCAGTTGGGCGAACCCGGCCGCCGCCGCCGGCGCCGCGGCGTCGGCCTGCGGCGGCAGCGTGTGCAGCGTGCGTATGCCGGCCGGCGTGACGCCCAGCACCAGCCAGCGCCGGTCGTCACCGCTGCCGACCTCGACCGTCACCACGCGCTGGTTGGGCGCCAGCGCCAGCACGCCGACGATGCGCCCGCCATGCGCCAGCCCGGCGCCGGGCAACAGCGCCGAGCGTTTGAGCAGCCACAGCGCCAGCGGCACCAGCGCCAGCACCGCGCCAAACACCCACAGCGCGCCGCCGAGTTGGAAGCTGGGCTCAGCCATCTATGATGCGCGCACGGTGACCGCGGCGTGCCGGATGAACGATGAGCGTCCCGTGCTGCGCACGGGCCATGAACAATGAAAACACCCGGCCTGCGCAGGTGGCGCGTTGTTCATTGTTCATGCGAGCGCAGCGAGCGTCATGGTTCATGGCGAAGCCGGCAGCGAGCGTCATGGTTCATGGCGAAGCCGGCAGCGAGCGTCATGGTTCATGGCGAAGCGCAGCGCCGCCTCAGGTCCGGCTCAGGCGCCGCATGCGTTCGCTGGGCGTGACGATGTCGGTCAGGCGGACGCCGAACTTTTCGTTCACCACCACCACCTCGCCCTGGGCGATCAGGTAGCCGTTGACCAGCACGTCCATCGGCTCGCCGGCCAGGGCTTCGAGTTCAACCACCGAGCCCTGGGCGAGCTGAAGAATGTTCTTGATCGGGATGCGCACCCGGCCCAGCTCGACCGTGAGCTGGACCGGGATGTCCAGAATCATGTTCAGGTCGTGGGCAGCGCCACCCGCTGCGCCGCCCGCGGTCGGCGGGCTGAAGGCGTTGAAGCTGGCCGCGGCGACGCTGTCGCCGCCCGCGGCTGGCGGGGTCGGCTTGGCTTCGGCCAGTGCGGCAGCCCACTCGTCGGCCAGTGCGTCCTGGTCGGACATGCCGCTGGTTTCGTCAGTCATTGGCTTCTCCCAGCCAGGAGGCGCCGGCGCCAGTCAGCAGGCGGCCGATCTTGATCGCGTTGTAGCCGCCGGAGGTGCCGTACTGGCAGTCGAACACCGGCACGCCGTCGACCTTGGCCAGAATCACCGGCTCCAGGTCCAGCTCGATGAAGTCGCCGGGTTTGAACGACAGCAGTTGCTCGATGGTCGCCTGCGCGGTGGCCAGCTCGGCCACCAGTTCCACCTCGGCGCGCTGCAGTTCGGCGCGCAGCATAAGTTCCCAGCGCCGGTCGGGCTCGGCCTCGCCGCCCTGCATGGTGCTGTAGAGCACATCGCGGATCGGCTCCATCGTCGAGTATGGAATGCAGAAATGCACCGTCCCGGAGGTGTCGCCGACTTCCAGCGAGAACGAACTGGCGACCACCATCTCGCCCGGCGTGGCAATGGTGCAGAACTGCGGCTGCATTTCCGAGCGCAGGTACTCCAGCTCGATCGGGTAGATGCCGTTCCAGGCCTTCTGGAACTCGCCGACGATGCAGTCGACCAGCCGGCGGATCACGCGCTGCTCGGTCGGCGAGAAGTCGCGGCCTTCGATTCGGGTGTGGAACTTGCCGGTGCCGCCGTAAAGCGAGTCGATAACGGCGAACACCAGCGACGGGTCGCAGATGATCATGCCGTTGCCGCGCAATGGCTTGACCGAGACGATGTTGAAGTTGGTCGGCACGACGATTTCACGCAGGAAGGCGCTGTACTTGACCACCTTGGTGCCGCCGATCGACACCTCGGGGCTCTTGCGCATCAGGTTGAACATCCCCAGCCGGATGTTGCGGGCGAAGCGCTCGCAGACGATTTCCATCGTCGGCATGCGGCCACGGACGATGCGCTCCTGGCTGGCGATGTTGTAGTTGCGTACACCAGTGGTCGGCGCCTCTTCGGGCTGGTCGAGCTTCTGGCTCTCGCCGGTGATGCCCTGCAGCAGTGCATCAACTTCGTCCTCCGACAGGATCTGCTGGTTCATGGCATTACGCGGTCACTGCCATGCGATGAACGATGAAGCGTCCCGCGCTTCGCGCTGGACATGAACAATGAACAAGGCACGGACTGCGCAGGCGGTGCCTTGTTCATTGTTCATGCGAGCGCAGCGAGCGTCATTGTTCATGCGCAGCGCGCCGCAGCGAGCGTCATCGTTCATGCGCAGCGTCTTCGTTACTGCACGATGAAGTTCGAGAAGTGGACATCGGTCACCGGCAGGTTGGCCGGCACCTTGCGCTTCTTTTTCTTCTTCTTGCGCGGGGCATCTTCCGTGGCGGCCTCGTCTTCATCTTCGGGGTCGTCGATGTCATAGCCGAGTGGGCGAACCGAGGCATAGCGAATCGATTGGGCGAGCTTTTCCTTGCCCTCGCGGCTGAGCAGTTGCGCCGCGGTCCTGGCCGACAACAACATCAGGATGTTGTTGCGCACCGCCGGCATCACCGCCTTGAGTTCGTCGCCGACCTTGGCGTCGATGATCTCCAGCGTCACGCCGACCTGTGCATAACGTTCGGCGTTGGTGTCGGCCAGGTTGACGGTGAACGGGTCGAGCGGCACAAACACCGGCGGGTGCTTGGGGTCGTGCTTGGTAACGACCACGGCTTCGGCCTTGGCGTGCGGATTGGCCTTGGCATGGCCGCCGTCGCCGCTGTCGTCTTCTTCGGCGTCGGCCGGTGGTTTTTTCAACACCATGAACGCAGCGCCGCCGCCGCCGGCCAGCACCAGCAGCGCGACGACGATCAGGATGATCAGCTTGTTGCGGCCGCCCTTGGCGGCGGACTTCAGTTCGGCGGTAGCGGCGGCGGACATGCGTGGTTCTCCCGTGCGGACGGCACTCGGGGGATGACGCAGGCGTCGATCCCCGGTGCCGGGCGTCTGAAAGTGGATGCCACGGTTTCAGGCACCGTGGCGACGATTATTCGAAGTCGGCCGCCGCGCCAAGCCCGGATAACCGTGGTGAACCGTGGCATGTTCGGGCCGCGGCCGGTTGGCCAGTCGGCCGGCGCGCAATGCGTCAGGCGACCAGGTCGACCAGGCCGCGCTGCACGCGACGCAACGGCGTGTGGACCGCTGCCGCAGCGGGTTGGCCGCGACCGCTCGCCGCGGCGTCGCCGCGTGGTCGCTCGTCCCGCCCGCGCTGGCCGCCGGGCTGCCCGGGCTGCCCGGGCTGTCCGGGCGGCTGCTGGAAGACGCCACCGCCGGCCAGCGTCAGCCCGGCGTCCTGCAGCGCGCTGGCCAGCGCCGGCAGCGCGGCCTCCAGGGTTTGCCGGGTGGCGGCGGCGTCGGCCTGGAAGTCAACCCGCGCGGCGTTGCCGTCGAGCGCGATTTGCACTGTGATCGGCCCCAGCTCGGCCGGGTTGATCGACAGCCGCGCCTGCTGCACCCCGTCGCGCGCAAACAGCGCCACCTGCGTACCCAGCGCCGGCGCGAATTCGGCGCTGCCCAGCGCCGCCGGCAGATGCGCCTCGCGCGGCGCGGCGGCGGGCTGTCCAGCCTCGGCCAAGGCCTGGGCAAACGGGGTCGCTGCGGCTGCGGCAAGGGTCGCCAGCGGCGGCTGGTCGCGCGCCGGCGCTTCGGCGCCAGCCGAAGGCGGTGCCGGCATCGTGGCGGCGGATTCGGTGGCGCCGCGGTCCTGACGCGCTGCGGCCGAAACGGCAGCGCGCGCCGCGCCGTCGACGGTGGCTGGCAACGTGGTCCGGGCGGCTACCGGGTGGTCGGCGCGGCGCGGCGCGTCCACCGGCGCTTCGGCCACGGCGCCGGAAGCGGGCGGCTGGGCCTGTGCGCCAGGCGCGGCCGGCGCTGCAGCGACGGCGGGCGGCGGCGCTTGAGCCGCGACGGCCGTCCGCAGCATCGGCTCCGACGCCGCCGACGCCGACGCGGATGTGGACGCCGGCGCATCGTCGGTTGCTTCGCGGCGTTGGCGCGGCCGCTCGGCGCCAATGCCTGTGTCGACAGGGAGCGACGCGACAGGCGTCGATCGTGCATCGACCGGCTGGTCAGCGCCGGCGCGGCCACGGGAGGCAGTCGGTGCGTGGCCGCCGGGTCGACCGGCGCTCGCGCGGTGGGCCGGCGGGTCGATCGGCAAGTCGTCGGGCAGGTCGCCGCTGAGGTCGACGGACAGCGCGCCGGGCAGCTTGGCGCTCGGCCCGGCCGCAGTGACGCGCTGGCCGGCCGCGTGGTCGGCGGCCGGGTTCCCGCTGCCGCGCCGGCCGATGGCACCGGCCGCCGCGCGGGTGCCCGGCGCTGCGTCGGCAGTCGGCGCAGCCGCGCCGTCGCCCGCCGCAGACGTGGCAGGCGCGGCCAGGCTGGCGCCGGTGGCTGCGGCAAGCGCCGGCGGCATGGCCTCGGCGGCACCGGGGGGCCTGCTGGGGGCAAGCGTCTGGGCCGCATCGGGCGCAACGCCTGGCGCGGCCATGGGGGCGGCCAGGGGTGCATCGACCGGCGCAGCGAATGCGGCAGCGCCTGGCGCAGTGCCGGGCACAACGATGGCCGCCGCGTCGGCCACCAACTTGGGTGCGGCGACCGAGGCTGCGCTCGCCGCAGCAACGGATGCGGCGCCTGGCGTGGCGGCTGCGGCAGTGTGCAAGGCGGCGCCGGGCGTCACCACGTCCGGTGCAACAGACGGTGCGGCGACAGGCGCGGCGGCCGGGGCCGTGGCGGGGGCATTGACCGAGGCAGCGAGCGCGGCGGTGGCGGGGGCGGCGACCGGGGCGGTGGTGGCGAACGGGGCAACCGGGGCGGCGGTCGGCGCCGCGCCGGGGGCGGTGACCGCGGCGGCGGTGGCCATCGGCATGGCCGACGCGTCGGCGCTGGCCGCGCGCGCAGCCGTGCGTTCCGGCAGCGCGCGGGTGTTGCCGCGCGCGGCAGCGACCGCGGCCGCGCCGCGAATGCCGGCTGGAGTTGCACCATCGCCGGGGCCGATCAGGGCCGCGCGGCCGGGCGCCAAGGCGCCGGCCGAATGTGCGGCGTCGGCCGACACGGCCGCCGCGGCGCGTGTGCCGGCGCGCTGCGGGTCGCTGGCGTTGCCGCTGACGCCTGCGCTTGGCGCTGCCCCGCGGGGCAAGCCGACCGCCGTCGCCGCCGGCAGCGGCACGGCGGCCGCCACCGTGGGTCCGAACGCCGTCGCGGGGCTGGCCCCGGGGTCCGCGCGTGTCGGGTCGCTGCCGGCGCCAGGCACCTGGCCGCCCTCGGGTGACGGCGGCTGCCAGGTCGGCAACCCGACGCCGGTGACCAAGCCAGCGACGTCTGCATTCGCATCGCCCTCGCCATTTCCGTCGCTGTCCAGCGCCGGGCCGCCGTCGGCGCCCAGTACCGGTGTGCGTGGCCAGGGCGCCGGCCGGTCGGGCTCACCGCGTGGCGCGCCGGCGTCACGGCCTGGCCGGCGTGCGGCGTGCGGCAGACGCGCCGCAGCGCGCCCGGGGGCCTCGCCGGCCGCGTCGGCTGCCGGCGCATCGGCGCGGCTGGCGGCGGCACCTGCCGCGCCTGGCGGTGGCGCTGCGGCCGCGCCGGCGTTGGGCCGGTCGGGTGCGTCGGCCGGCGCTTCGATCGCCGCTGTCGAGGCGCTCGGGTCGGCGTCGCCATCCGGGCGTCGCGGGCCGCTGTTGGCGGGTGCCGACGCGGCGGCCTGCTGCTGGCGGCGCAGCAGCGCGGAGAAGGCGGCGTCGACGGCGCCGGTTGGGGTTGTCGGGGCGGCGGCCGGGGCACGCCCGGCCGTGGCCAGGTGGGCGCCAGCCGGCAGCAGGTGCAATACAGCAGGGGTCATCGACACGGGCGGTGGTTGTGGCGAGGCAGGGTGGTCTGGCGATGGCGCGACCGTGCGGCCATGCGCAGGCTCGTCATCGCGGGGTGGGCGGGTGAGGGCGATTGATTCAACCCAGGTTCAACGTTCGTGCGCCGGAACCGGGTCGCCAAACACCGGCGGCTGCGCCGCGTCGGCGCTGGCGTGGACACGTTGGGCGTGTTCGTCGCTGCTGTGCTGCTCGCGGCGCTGGCCCTGGCGCTGCAACTCGTGCTGGCGGCGCTCGATCAGCTTGCGCACCGAGGCCACGCGGCGTTCGCGCTCGATCAGCACGCCGCGGGCGCGCTCGACCGCGTTGCCCAGGTGGTCGGCCTCGTCGGTCTGGAAGCTGATGGCGTGGTCCAGCCGCTCACCGAAGTCGCGCCGGCATTGCAACAGCGTGGCCGCGCCCGGCTGACGGAAGTGTGCGGTCCAGCGCTGTTCGAACTGGCTGCGGTAGTCGGTCAACTGGTCGGCCTGCGCGCGGGCGCGCCGGACCTGGGTTTCGGCCTGCTGCAGCACGGCGCGGGCGGTGTCGCGGTCGGCTTCGGACCGTTGCAGCAGGAGTTGCAGGGCGGCGATGGAACGAAACGGCATGGACACGGCGATGGATGAACGATGGGCGCCCCGCCCGGCGGCGGTGCCATGAACGATGAAGGATGAGGCCTGCGGCGCCGGGCGATGACGCGATTCAGGCCGCTTTGCCGGCGTTGTTTGCGGCACTGACCGGCGCGCACGATGGCGGTGCGCTTGCGCGCTGCCGTGATCGGCGATGACGCTCCCGCGGGGGACGGCACATGCGCCTGCATCAACGCCAAATCGGGCGCGACCGAGCCGGCCTTAGCATCGCCGACGATGAAACAGGCCCTTCTTCGCCAGCACCATCCGGCCAACGGCCGCGGGCCCGCCACCTCGCGGGCCGCGCGGGGGCTGCGCTTGGGCGTGCTGGTCGGCGGCCTGGTGGGCACGGTGGTGGTCGCCCCACATGCCCACGCGGCCAGCGTGCAGACGTCGGAAGCCGCCGCGGCGATTGCCGCGGCCGCTTCGGCGCCCGCATCGGCGGCCACGCTGGCGGCAGCCGCGTCCGCTACGGCGCGCAGCGCCGCCGTGCAGGCCGAAGCCCAGGCCGTCCACACCAACCAGGCGGTCAAAGACACGCTGAATGAAGATGCGCGCATCGCCGCCGCGGTGGCGGTGGCGCTGGCGCGCGCGCCGGCGATTCCCGACGTCGGCGTCGACGTCAACGCGCGGGTGGTCACGCTCAGCGGCGTGGTCGACAACGCCCAGCAGCGTGACCGCGCGGCGCGGCTGGCCAAGGGCATCAAGGGCGTGGCCGAGGTCGAGAACCAGTTGCAGGTCAGCACCCGGCTGTCCACGCGCCTGACCGAGGCATTGGACGACCTGCTCGACCGCGCAACCCGGATGCTGGCCAAGTTGCCGATGTTGCTTCTGGCCGGGCTGCTGGTGTGGGCCATGGCCTGGCTGGGACGGGTGGCTGCGGCGCGTATCCGCTCGCTGCACGTCAAGTCGCGCAACCCCTACCTGCTCAACCTGTTCAGCGGCCTGGCGCAGGCGCTGCTGGTCGGCCTGGGTCTGCTGCTCGCGCTGGACCTGCTGGGCGCGACCGCGGTGGTCGGCGCGCTGCTGGGCTCGGCCGGCGTGGTCGGCCTGGCGATCGGCTTCGCCTTCCGTGACATTGCCGAAAACTACATTGCCGGCGCCATGCTGAGCCTGCGCCAGCCCTTCTCCCCGGGCGACTCGGTCGACATCGCCGGCAAGGCCGGCCGGGTGGTGGCGCTGACGGCCCGCGCGACGGTGCTGATGACCGGCGACGGCAACCACCTGCAACTGCCCAACGCCGACGTCTTCAAGGCGGCCATCCTCAACTATTCGCGCAACCGGCAGCGGCGTTTCCTGTTCCAGGTTGACCTGGAGGCGTCCCATAGGGTCCGCGATGTCGAGCGGGTGGCGCTGCCGGCCATCGGCGCGGTGCCCGGCGTGTTGGCGCAGCCGGCGCCCAGCCTGACCGTGCAGTCACTGGGCTCGGCCGGTCTGTTGATCGAGTTTGTCGGCTGGATCGACCAGACGCAATCGGACTTCGGCCGCAGCCGCAGCGCGGCCATCCGCGCGGTGAAGGCCGCGCTGGCCAGCGCCGGCATCCAGACCTCGCGCAACACGCAGTACGTGGTCAATGCCACGCTGCCGGCAGCCGATGCCCGGCAGCCGGAGGCGCCGGCCGTGGACCCCGGTGTCGACACCAGCGTCGACACCTCGATCGACCATTCCCTGGCCGACGCGCAACGCGAAGCCGCCGCGACCAACCTGCTTGCGCCGATCAACGATCAGGGCCGTGCGGGTGGCCTGCGCTGATGAATGATGAACATCCCGCCTGCGGCGGGAGATGAACAATGAACAAGACCCGGCACGCGGGGCGTTGGGCGCCTAAGTGGTAACCAACGCCTGCCGGGTTTTCTTCATTGTTCATGCCCTGCCGCAGGCGGGGCGGTCATCGTTCATCGCAGGCGCCTACATCGTTCATCCACCGCGCGCGCCATTCATTGACTGTTCAAGGTCTGTAGCAGTTGGTCGCGGCTGTCGGCCAGTTCGGCGGGTTCGTACATGTCCTGCTGCAGCAGCGCGATCAATTGCGGCTGCAGCCGCACCGCCTGGTCCAGCTCGGGGTCGTGGCCGGGGGTGTAGGCGCCGAGCTGGATCAGGTCACGCGCCTTGGTCAGCCGCGACAGCAGGGCGCGCGCGCGGCGGGCGGCGTCCTGCTGTTCGCGCGGGGTCACCGCCGGCATCACCCGCGAGATCGATTTTTCGACGTCGATCGCCGGGTAGTGGCCGGCCTCGGCCAGTTCGCGCGTGAGCACGATGTGGCCGTCCAGAATGCCGCGCGCGGCGTCGGCGATCGGGTCTTGCTGGTCGTCGCCCTCGCTGAGCACGGTGTAGAAGGCGGTGATCGAGCCGACGCCGTTGAGTCCGTTGCCGGAACGCTCCACCAACTGCGGCAGCTTGGCAAAGCAGCTTGGCGGGTAGCCCTTGGTCGCCGGCGGCTCGCCGATGGCCAGCGCGATTTCGCGCTGCGCCATCGCGTAGCGGGTCAGGCTGTCCATCAGCAGCAGCACGTGGCGGCCCTCGTCGCGGAAGTGCTCGGCAATCGCGGTGGCGTAGGTCGCGCCCTGCATGCGCACCAGCGGCGGCGCGTCGGCCGGCGCGGCCACCACCACGCTGCGCGCCCGGCCGTCGTCGCCAAGGATGTCTTCGATGAACTCCTTGACCTCGCGGCCGCGTTCGCCGATCAGCCCGACGACGATGACCTCGGCCTCGGTGTAGCGCGCCATCATGCCCAGCAGCACCGATTTGCCGACGCCGGTGCCGGCAAACAGCCCCAGGCGCTGGCCGCGGCCGACGGTCAGCAGCGCGTTGATTGCGCGCACGCCGGTGTCCAGCGCGTTGCGCACCGGGTCGCGGTCCATGGCGTTGATCGGGCGCCGGCTCATCGGCGCGTTGCGCACGTGCTGCAGCGGACCCAGCCGGTCCAGCGGTTCGCCCATCGCGTCCACGACGCGGCCTAGCAAGCCGTCGCCGACCGGCAGGTGCAGGCCGCGGTCCTCGCCGCGCCGCCACAGCGGGTTGTCGCGGCCGAGCTGCGGCGGCTGCAGCGGCGGCGAACGCGGCGTCACCCGTGCCCCGCTGGAAAGCCCGTGCAGCTCGCCGGTGGCCATCAGGAAGGCGCGGTCGCCATGAAAGCCGACCACCTCGGCCTGCACCGGGCGGCCGCTGGCATCGTCGGCGCTGCGGGTCGGGTAGACGTCGCAGATCGCGCCCAGCGGCACGCGCAACCCGGCGGCTTCCATCACCAGCCCGGTGACGCGCAGCAGCGTGCCGTGGCTGGGCAGCGGCAGCCGTACCGCGGCGCAGGACTGCAGGTCTTCGACGAAGTGCGCCCAGCGCTGCAGGCGGGCGCCCAGCGGCCGCTCATGCAGCGCCGCGTCGTCGGCGGTTGGCAGCGGGATGTCGGGGATCATGTCTGCAAGCGGCGGACGGTGTGCGCCTGTTTATGCCGGCGGTGGCTTGCGATGAACGATGAACGTCCCGCGTGGCCGCGGGACATGAACGATGAAAGCAGCCCGGACTGCCGCATGTGGTGCCTTGTTCATTGTTCATGTCCTGCCACGGGCAGGACGTTCATCGTTCATCGCGCATCGCACCGTTCATTGCGCATCGCCACCGCCGGACCACGCGACGTCGTCGCCCAGCGCTTGCGTGGCCTGCGCCCAGCGGCTGGCGACGCTGGCGTCGACGACTCCGGAATCGGACTCGACGCGGCAGCCGCCGCGCTCGATGTCGGGCCGCGTCTGCAAGCGGGCCCCACGCGCGGCCAGCGTGTCGGCGCAGCCGGCGGCGACCAGCGCGTGGTCGTCGGGGTGCAGCAGCACGGTGATCTGGCGCGCGCTGCGCAGCATGGCCTCGACCGCCTCGCGCGCCACCTGCGCCACCAGCGCCGGGCGCTGTGTCAGCTCGCTGCGCACCACCTGCCGTGCCAGCTCGGTGGCGGTGCGGGCGACGCCGGCGGCCAGGCCTTGTTCCAGCGCCTCCAGCTCGTCGTCAAAGGCCAGCACCAGCCGCGCCACCTGGGTCGCCGCCTGCCGGGCGTGGCTTTCCTTGAAGCTTTCCAGTGCCACCAGGCCGTCGCGGTAGCCATCCTGGTAGCCCTGGTGGCGCGCCGCCTGCGCCGCGGCGGCGGTGTCGGTGGCCAGGCGTTGGTCGAACTCGGCCTGCAGCTCGGCGCGCGCGGCGGCCAGCAGCAACTGGCGCAGGTCGGTGGGCTCGGGCGGCGCTGGCGCCGGCGCCGACGCATCGGTGGCCAGTGGGTCGCCGGCCGCCAGCGGCGTGGGCGCGGCGGCCGAAGCCGGTGTGCTGGCCGCCGGGTTGGCCGCGGCGTCGGCGCTGGCTGTGCCCGGCGGCGGGCTATCGCTGGCAAAAGGCTGGATCGCGCCGCCGCGCTGTATCGGCAGCACCGCCGGGTCGGCGAATGCCGCGGGCGACCAGTGCGCGAAATCGGCCAGCTCCTCGCCCGGGATGAAGCGGGTCAGGCTGGCGGTCGGCGCGTCATGCACCGGCGGCGGTGGCACCTGGCGCACGCGGCGCAGAAAGCGCTCGCGGCGCGATGATGGTCTATAGGAAATCATCGCCGCCACCGGTGGGCAGGATCAGCGTGCCTTCATCGACCAGCCGGCGCACCACCTTCATGATTTCCTTCTGCTCGCCCTCGACATCGGTCACGCGCACCGGGCCGCGGCTGTCCAGGTCTTCGCGCAAGGTCTCGGCGGCGCGCGCCGACATGTTTCTGAACACTTTCTCGCGCATTTCGGGCGCCGCGCCCTTGAGCGCCAGGATCAGCGACTCGGTCTGCACTTCCTTCAGGATGGCCTGGATGCCGCGGTCTTCGACGCGCACCAGGTCGTCGAAGCCGAACAGGTTGTCCATCAGCTTTTGCGCCAGGTCGCCGTCGGCCTCGCGCACAAAGTCGAGCACCGAGGTCTCGTAGGCGTTGCCCAGCAGGTTGATGATCTCGGCCGCCGGCTTGACGCCCCCCAGCGTCGACTTGCGCGTGCGCTCGCCGCCGGCCAGCAGGTGGCTCATCACGTCGTTCAAGTCCTTCAGCGCGGCCGGCTGAATGCCATCGAGCGTGGCGACGCGGATCAGCACCTCGTTGCGCTGGCGCTCGGTGAAGCATTTGATGATCGCCGAGGCCTGGTCCGGGTCGAGGTGGACCATGATCGCGGCGACGATTTGCGGGTGCTCGTTGCGCAGCAGTTCGGCCACGCTGACCGGGTCCATCCACTTCAGGCCCTCGATGCCGGTGACGTCGTTGCCCTGCAGGATGCGGTCGATCAGCAGGTTGGCCTTGTCGTCGCCAAGCGCCTTGCGCAGCACCGCCTTGACGTACTCGTCGGTGTCGCCGACCAGCGCCGACTGCTCGACCGCGATGGCGCTGAACTTCTCCATCACCGCCGCCAGGCGGCGCCGCGGCACGACCTTCAGCCGGGCCATGGTCTCGCCGAGCTTTTGCACCTCTTTGGGCGTCATGTGCTTGAAGACGCCGGCGGCTTCTTCCTCGCCAAGCGACATCAGCAGGATGGCCGAGTCTTCCAGGCCTTTTTCATCCATCGTGGCGTGTCCCCGGGTTCATGCCTTGGCCGGCTCTTCGCCGTTCATCCACGACTTCAGGATGTTGGCCACCGCCAGCGAGTTGTTCTTGGCCATCTCGCGCGCGTCGACCAGCCGCATTTCGATCTTTGGCACCTCGAGCACGTTGAATTCGTCCTCGGACATTTGTTCGACGGTTTTTTCCTCGTCGTCGTCGACCACCGCGTCCACGGTCTGGCCGGGCAGCAGCGGCGTCGGCTCGGGTTCGGGTTCGGGCGGCAGCGCCTTCTTGATCGCCGGGCGAATCACGAACAACACCAACAGCCCGGCAATCAGCGCCAGCGCCACCGGCGCACCGGCCACGCGAACCAGGTCCAGCGCCCACGGCTGCTTCCAGATCGGCGGCTCGGGCGTTTTCTCGGGCGCGCGGAAAGGCAGGGCTTCGACCTTGACCGAGTCGCCGCGGTCCTTGTTGAAGCCGACCGCCTCCTGCACCAGCGCGGTCAGCTTTTGCAGCTCTTCGGCTGGCGGCGCGGCGCTGCTGGTCTTGCCCTTGGCGTCGGTGGTCTGACGGTAATTGACCAGCACCGCGACGTTGACGCGCTTGATGGCGTGCGACTGGTTGCGCGTGTTGCGCACCGTCTTGTCGACCTCGTAGTTGATCTGGGTTTCCTTGCGCAGATTGCCGCCGCTGCCGCCGAGTGCCGCCGGCTGCAGCGGCGCCGAGGTGCCGGTCAGCGGCGCGGTGGCCGGCGTCGGCGGCTGGTTGCTGGCCGCGCCGGGCACGCCGGTGGGCGTGACCTGGCCCTGGCCCTGCGTTTCCAGGCTGCGCTGGCTGCGCACCGCGGCCGTGTCGGCGGTCTGGTTCGGGCGGTAGGTCTCGCTGGCCTGTTCGCTCTCGGAAAAATCGATGTCGGCGGTGACCGTGGCACGCAGGTTGTCGCGGCCCAGCACCGGCTCAAGAATGTCCTGCACGCGCTTGAGATAAGTTGCCTCGACCTGCGCCACGTGCTGGCGCTGCTGGTTGGTCAAGTCCTGCTTGCCGTCGTTGGCCGGGTCGCCCGACAGCAGGTTGCCGTTCTGGTCGATCACGCTGACCGCCTTGACATCCAGGTCGGCCACCGATGACGACACCAGGTGCACGATGCCGGCAACCTGGTTGCGGTCCAGCGTGCGTCCCGGGTGCAGCGTCAGCACCACCGACGCGCTGGGCTTGACCTGCTCGCGGTAAAAGCCGTTTTGCTGCGGCATGGCCAGGTGCACGCGCGCCGACTCCACCGCCGCCAGCGTGCCGATGGTGCGCGTGAGTTCGCCTTCCAGTGCGCGCTGCAGGCTGGTGCGCTCCTGCTGCTGGCTCTGGCCAAAGCGCGGGTTGTCCAGCAGCTCGAAGCCGTTGACCGTGCCCTTGGGCAGGCCGGCCGAGGCCATCTTCATGCGCAGTTCGCCGGCGCGCTCGGCCGGCACCATCACCATGCCGCCGGTCTCGACGCGGTAGGGCACGTTCATCTGGCTCAACTGGGCGATCGCCGCGCCGGCGTCCTTGTCCGATACCGTGCCGGTGAACAGCGGCGCGTAGCCGTCGGGCTTGTTCCACAACGCCAGCGCGATGAAGATCGCCAGCAGCGCGGCAATGCCGAACACCAGTCCGAGCCGGGTGCGTACCGGCAGCGCCTGCAGCCGCTGCAGCGCGGTCGGCGGCGGCTCGGGCTCGGCCGCCGCCAGCGCCGCCGCATTTGCCGCCATCAGCGCGGCGTCTGCGCCGCTGCTCAGGATGGCGGTGTTGTGTTCGGCGGTGAGGGCGTTGGCGTCCATGAACGAATTGACATCGGCGGCTGCGGGCAGCGCCCCGGCGGCACTCGGCAACCGGCGGCGGCGCGGCCGCTCAACCGTGCATCGCAGGCACGGGCAGCGACGCCAATTGTTCGCTGCCCCCCGCTGCGCACATGGCGCGAGAAGCCCGCTGAACCGGCTTCAGTTCGCCGTCGAACGGCGTGGCTGGCGGCGTGGCTGATGGCGGCCAACCAGGCAGCCGCGCGCCGCGCGCCGCACGTTGCGACCACGCCGCGCAATAGCCGGTGGATTGGCCGGCAGTTCGGGCCGCCGGCGGCGCGCGTGGCCGCCTACAGTGGCACGGTGAGCATCTCGCTGCAACCGTTCGACTTTGCCCGCGCTGCCGCGCGTGCCGGGCTGCGCCCGGACGGTCAGCCACTGCGCGCACCGGCCGCGCCGACCGAGCCGGCGGGCTTTCAGGCGGTGCTGGCGCAGGCCTTGCGTGGCGTCAGCGACAGCCAGCTCGAGGCCCAGGCCATGCAGCGCGAGGTCCAGTTCGACAACCCGACGGTCAGCATCGAGCAGACCATGGTGGCGATGAACAAGTCGCAGGTCGGCTTCCAGGCCGCGGTCAGCGTGCGCAACCGGCTGGTGCAGGCCTATACCGAAATCATGAACATGCAGGTGTAGGCGTGACGCCGTGCCTGTGCCGGAGCCCTCGGCCTATGCCCTCATGGCACTCAGCCTTGGGCCATTGGGGGTGACGGCAGGGCAGCGCCGGTCGTGAAACGTCGCAGCGGCGGCAGGCCCAGACGGGGCTAGGGCGGGGCAGCGGTGCGCGGGCGGCTTTGCCGCGGCCCAGCCCGCGGCGGCTGCGCCGGAGCACCGGGGTGCGCGCTGGCTCAACCGCAATGCCGCGCGCGCGGCTGTCTACCCAGGTTCACTCGCAGCGCCCGGCGCGCCGAGCAGGCGGCGGTCGTAGGCGGTGACCAGTTGGTGGATGGCGTGCAGCCGATCGCGCTGCGTCGGCAGCGCGTGCTCGGCGCAGTCGGCGGCCAGGTCGGTCAGCAGGCCGCAGCGGTCGGAAAAATCGACCAGGGTGGCGATCCAGCGCCGGCGGTCGCGCAGCAGCGCCGTGCCCAGCGCATCGGGTTGCAGCTCGGCCGGCCAGACCAGCGCTCGACCACGCGCGGCCACGGCAAAGGCCTGTAGCTGCTGGTCCGGCAACTCGGTGGCCGCGCCGCGCAGCAGCGGGTAGAGCTCGGGCGACAGGCCGCGCAACAGCAGCCGGCTGGCGGGGTCAAGCAGCGCGCCGGGTTCGGCACGTATGCCCAGCGTGGTTGTCGGCCGCGGCAGTGCCGACAGCGGCGGGGCGGGGCGGGGTTCGTTTTGGCCGCGGTCTTGCAGAGGCTGCAGCGCCGCACGGTAGCGCGCGTCGTCGGGCAAACGCAGCCTGGGCGTTGGCGGCTGGGCGGTCCACGCGGCCACCACCTCGCGGGTGAAGTCGCGCAGCATGGCTGGCTCCAGCAGGTGTACGGTCTGGCCGGGGGTGGTGGACTCAAGCAGTTGCCAGCGGCGCAGGTCGTCCACCCCGCGTTGCTGGCGGCCGGCGCGCCAACCCAGGCGCAGCAGACTGCCGGGCAGCGGCTCGCCCAGCAGCGCCAGCAGCATGGCCAGTGCGTGGCCGCTGGCCAGGCTGTCGATGCGCCACGGCAGCAGCGGCCGGCCGGCGTCCAAACGCGCGTCATGCGCCGCGTCGCGCAGCCGGCCGAGCAGGGCGTCGCGCAGCGTGGCGTCGGTCAAGGCCAGCATCGCGCTGTGCCAGACCGGCCAGTGGCAGAACTCGTCGGGCGCGTCGCCCTCGTTGATCGGCTTGCCGATCGCCGCGCCCAGAAAGGCGTCGACCGCGGCCTCCCACTGCTGGCGCAAGACGTCCAGCCGGCCGGCGGCGAATGCGTCGCGCAGCAGTTCGACGCTGGCCGGCGCCGCGGCGTCGGTCGGAGGCGCCGATCCCAGCAGCACAGCCGGCGGGAAGTCGGCGCCGGCACTGCCTGCCCTGGCGCCGCCGCGGCCCTTCGCCGTACCGCGCGTGCGCGCGCTTTGCGGCGCGGGTGCGGGCGGAGCCAGCGTCGGCGACGGCAGCGGGGCCGCACCGGCCGGCGCCTTGGCGGCGAGCGGAATTTCAGCCGGCGGGCGTTCGTCGAACACATTGCCGCCGCGCTTGGTGCGGCGTTGGGCCATTTGCCGCTGGCGCAGTTGCTGCGACAACGCGTCCAGCGCCGCGGCCTCGGCCTCGGTCAGCGAGCGCTTGGCCTGGAACTTGACATGGGCGCGGCTGCGCAGCGGCAGGTTGTCGATGTCGGCGCCGAGGTAGCTGACCAGCCGCATCGCCTCGGCCGGCTGTGGCAGCGATGCCGGCACGCGGGCGTTGTCGTCGCCGCTGTCGTCGCCCGTGCTGTCACCCATGCCGTCACCCATCAACCAGTGGTACCAGGCCTCCAGCTTCTGGTCTTCTGGCGCCAGATGGCGGTCGCGGCCGTCGTCGTACCAGCCGGCGGCGGCGCGGTGGATGGCGTGCGCCGCGGCGCGGTCGGCTTTGTCGGCGCCGGCCATCGCCAGCAGCATCAGCCGGCGCAGGTCGCGCCGGTGCAGCACGACGTCGGCACTCGGCCCGGGCTCGACCAGCCAGATTTGCCGCGCGAGCTTGTCAAACAGCGCCTGGGCGCGCGCGGCGTCGACCGCATGCAGCCCGCACGGCTCGGCCAGCACATGCTGGATCAGGTCGGCCGAGACCCGGCGCAGCGCCAGCCCGGGGTAGGCCAGGCGCTCGACGTCGGGGTCGTCGCTGCGCAGCCGGCGCAGCAGCCGGGTGTACAGAAAAGACTGCGCAAAGCGGCGGTCGAAGCCGGCCGCGCTGGCCTGGCCGTTGCCGGCGCCGCGCGCCGCATCGATCAGCGCCTGCGCGCCTTCGGTGCCGGCCTCGGCCAGGTGGCGGGCCAGGATCTTCAACAGCAGCGGGTGGCCGCCGTACAGCGCCACCAGCTCGGCGCACGGAAAGTCCGCCGCCACCCGCCCCAGGTGGCCCAGGTAGACCGCCAGCAAGGCCTCGGCCGCCGGCGGCGCCAGCTCGCCCAGCGTCAACGGCGGCTCGGCCGCGCCGAGCAGGGCGCGCAGCGTGGTGTCGTCGGGCAGCGCGCGGCCGCTGAGCACGCAGCGCAGCCCGCCCAGCCGGCCCTCGCTGCGCAGCACGGTCAACCAACGGATGACGTGCTGCACCTCGCTGTCGCCGCGCAGCATGATTTCTTCGAAGGTGTCGAAGATCAGCAGCACCGGCTCCTGCGTGGGCAGCGCCTGGCCCAGCAGATAAGTCCACAGCGACCACAGCTCGCTGCTGGCCGAGGCCGCGCTGTCGTACTCGGAGGCCGAGCGCTCGCCGCGCGACTGCAGGCGTTGCAGCGCCTGCTCGCGAAACGCCGCCGCCGGCGCGCGCAGCGCCGGGCGGTAGACGGCGAGCTGGCGCGCGGCTTCCAGCATCAGCACCGCATCGTCGGCGTTGGCCAGGCCGGCCTGGTCGAAGTCCAGCCACAGCACCAGCGCCGGCGTGTCGGCGGCGCGCAGGCGGCCCACCACCTCGGCCAGCAGCGCCGACTTGCCGCTGCCGCCTATGCCGTCCAGCCGCAGCGGCGTGGCCACCAACGGCGCCGGCGCGCCGGCATAGACCAGCAGGCGTTCGATTTCAGCGTCGCGGCCGATCAGCGGCGTTGGCAGCAGCCACTGCAACGCGGCGGCGTCGTGGCGTTGCGCCAGTTCGGCGGTCAGGTCGGCCTCGGTCGGCAACGCGCCCGCGCCGCTGGGCGGCAGGGCGTTGACGATGGGCAGCACCGCGCGCAACTCGTCGAGCTGCCCGGCGCTGAGCGTGGCCATGTCCGGGCTGTGGCCGCGCAGCGCGTCGGCCAGCACGCGGCCGAACTCGTCGTCCGGGTCCGGCATGACGCCGCTCAGCGCCTCGCCCAGCCGGCCTTGCGCGACCAGCGCGGCCAGCGTGTCGCGGCGGGGCTGCGGCTTGAGCGACCAGCGGTAGCCGTCGGCGGTCTTGACCTCGCTGCACAGCGCCGACAGGCCGACCAGCCCCTCGCGCAGCGTGGCTGCATCCAGCGGCTGCGCGGCCAGCGACTGCAGCAGCGCGCGCGGCACAAACGGGCCGCGCAGCGCCGCCTGCTCGCGCGCACGCTCCAGCAGCGGGCGCGGCGCGGCCGGGGGGTTGCCGGTGGTGACGGTTGCCGTCATGCCAGCCCCAGTGCCGGCAGCACGATGGCGGCAAACGCCTGTGCGCTGGCCCGCGCGCGCGGCTGCGTCGACTGCGCCGCGGCTTTCAGCGCCACCGCGGCCATGCGCCGCAACTCGTTGCCAGCAAACACCTTGTCGGCGGCGGTGGCGTGGCGCGACAGCGACTCAAAGACCTCGTCCTCGCCAAAGGCCAGCCGGTCGTCGACCGCCACCCAGCGCGGCGGCGCCGCCGGCACCAGCCCGGGATGGCCGAGCAGCACCAGGCGCAGAAACGGCAACTGCTCGATGCGCGCGCACAACTGCTCCAGCAGCAGCCGCCACGGCAGGCCGTCGACGCCGGGGGCGTCCATATCGTCAAACACCAGCCACAGGGTGCGCTTGCCGGCCACCGCGGCCAGGCGCTGGGTGAAGGCCGGCAGCAATACGTCGCGCACCCAGGCCGCGGCGGCGGTTTCGGCCTGCGCCGGCGACGGCAGCGCCGCGGCGGCCTCGGCGGCTTGCCCGGGCGTGGCAGGCGCCGCCGGGTCAACGGTGGGCATCGGCTCCGGCTGCAGCCGCTCCAGCACCACGGCGGCCAGCGCATGCGGCGCCGACGGCAGCCCGCCCGCCGCCAGTTCCACGTACAAATGCTCGGCGTGGCCCAGCATGGCCTTCAGGATGGCCAGGCTGAAGCTGCGGCCCGAGCCTGGCTCGCGCCCGGCGACGACCAGGATGCGCTTGCGCGCGGTCACCGCCTCCATCACCTGTTGCTGCCAGTCCAGGCGGCCAAACACCGGTTCGCCGCCGGGCAGCCGCCACAGCGGATCCAGGCCGCTCACGGTGTCGAAACGGTCCAGGTTGGCGGCGATGTTGGCGGTGGGTATCGCGCCATTGACGATGGCGTTGCCCGCCTCATCGCGGTGGCCGCACTGGTGCAGCGCCACCGGCTCGAAGTCGGCGTCCAGCACCAGCCCGCCGGACGAGCCGGCGGTGGTGTTGGCGGTGTGGCGCAGCCGGGTGCCGGCCTCGCCCGGCCAAAGCTGGGTGGCCACGCCCCAGGCCATGCGCATGCGCCCACCCGCCGGGTGCTGGAAGACGCTGATGCGCGCGCGCGGCTGGTCCACGCGCGGCCGGCGCTGGCGGTCCAGCACGTAGTAGCCGCGCTCGCGGCCGACCGGCGCGCCGAGCAGGATCAGCGCGCAGTCCAGCGCCTTGTCAAAGCCGTCGACCGGCGGGCCAAAGGCCAGCGCGTGTTCGGTCGGGTGCTCGGTCGGGTGCGGCGCGCTGCCGCCGAGCAGCCAGTCGTCGGCCACCTTCAGGTCGACCGTACGCACGCCGTCCAGGTGGTCGAACTGCACCAGGAGCTTTTGCGCACTGCCCGCCAGCGGCCGGCCTTGCGCGTTCAGCAGCGGCGCGATCACATGCCAGGCGGTCAGCACGGTCTGCCAGCCGACCAGGAAGCCGCTGCCGCTGGATTCACCCGCCGGCGCGCTGACGCGGATGCAGCACACCCGGCGCTCGGCGGTCAACGTGCCGCTGTTCAGCGCACCGGGGTCGACAAAGCCGGCCTGCGGGTCGACGATGGCCTGCAGCTCGGTGGACAGGCGCTGGCCGGTGGCGCCTGCGCGGTCGATGCCGGGAAAGGCCTGTGCGTCGCGCAGCAGCGCGCGGGTCAGCGCGCGCAGCCAGCCGCCGTCGCGCGCCTGTTGCAGCGCGGCGAAGCGCCACTCGTCTTCGCCGTACAGCGCGCGCAGCAACATCACCGGGTCGGCGTCGTGCTGCGCCGCCAGCGGGTCGTGGGCCTGCGCGAACTGTGCGTCGGCAGCGACGATTTGCGCCGCCATCCAGCGCAGCGCGGCGTCGGTGGGGGCGGCCGGGGCAGGGTCGGCGGGCATGGGCAGTGGCAACGCAGCCTCAGTCGGTGGTTGCCCAGTGCAGCCCCGGCTGCGCCAGCAAGGGGCTGCCGGCCTTGACCGCGGCCAAAGAGTGGGCGTAGTTGGCGCGCAGCCAGCCGCCGGCAAAGTGCAGCGCGACGGCCGACACCGGGTCGTCGAAGCCGATCAGGCACGAGCCCGAATTGCCGCCCAGCGTGGTGGCGTCGTGCGACACGGTCCAGCGCCGGGTGTCACCGGCCAATGTGCCCACTGGCTGGTCGATCTCGCCCGGCGCGACGTATTTGCAGCCGTAGCGCGCGCCAAACAGCTCATTGAGCCGCCGCGCGACCGCCGGGTCGACGGCGCCGCTGTCGTTGCGCGGCAAGGCCTGCGGCCGCGCCGGGTAGCCGACCACCAGCACCTCGCCGCGGCCGGCGGCGCGTGCGCCGTCGACCGGACGCATGGCCGGCGGCAGCGCGGTGGCCGCGGCGTTGCGGGTTTCGACCTGCAGCAGCGCGGCATCGAGGCAGGCGAAGTCGAGCGCCTGGTCGTCGATCGCGCGCGGGCCGGCGCCCAGCACCGCGGTGATGCGAAAGCGGCTGGCGGCGCTGTCGGCGCCGGGCTGGTCGGCAAAGTCGATGGTTACCGCGTCGCTGCCCAGCAGCCAGCGCGCCGGGTCGTTGCGGCGCGGCAGCGGCGCGGCAAAGGCCTGCAGCACATGGCGGTTGGTCAGCACCAGCCCTTCGCCGACGACAAAGCCTGTGCCCACATGCACGCCGTCAACATCGATGCGGCCGACCGCGGCAACGCGTTTTTGAAACTCGCCCTGGTCGAGCAGCAGGAACAGGCGGTCGTGCCACTCGGCGGCGCGCGGATCCTTCAGGTCAAGCCCGTCATTGCGCCAGCGCAGCGCCGGGCGGCCGGTCAGGCGCACCAGCGCTTCCAGCCCGGCGCGGGCGTTCGGGCTCAGGCTTTGCTCAGGCGCACCGGTGGCGATGTGGGCCAGCGCCTCGTCGGCGGCGTCCAGCAGCCGGCGGTCGTCCACGGCGGTGGTGGCGGTGGCGGTGGCGGTGGCCGACGCCTGGCTCAGCGCCTGGTTCAGCCGGTCCAATTGCTCCTGGCGCCCGCTGCCGCCCAGGTAGTCGCGCGCCTTGCCGGCGTCAAAGCCGCCGCCGGCGCTTTCCAGCCCGGCGGCGCGCGGCAGCGCCAGCTTCAGCCGCCGGTCGCTGGCCGAGGCGGCATCGGGCGGCAGCGGCCGGCTCAGGCTGGTGGCGCCGCGGCGTTCGGCAAAGCGCTGTAGCCGCGCGTCGGTCGATGCCGACGCGGCGGCCGACAAGGCCGGCGAAGGCCGCGTCGAGGCGGTCTTGGCCTCGGGCGTCAGCCGGCTGGTGGCGGCGTCGTCCAGCCGCGCCTGCGCCAGCGCGATCGCGGCCAGTTCGGTTTCGAAGCGCGGCCAGGCGAACGCGGCGTCGGCCGGCGCCGCGCCAAAGGCATCATCAAGCAGCGCACGCACCGACGTGGCCGGCAACGCCGGGGCGGCCGGCAGCGCCGGGGCGGCGGACTCGGGCGCGGCCAGCGCGATGTTGGCCAGCGGCAGCGCCAGCAGCGCCGCGGCGTTGGCGATGCCGGCGCCGAGCTGGCCGTCGTCCCAGCCGTCCGGCCGGCGCGCGCTGGCGCGCAGCGCGGCGCGAAACAGCCGCTGCACCGAGACACCGCGCCGACCGGCCTCGGCCCGCACCGCGTCGCGGCCGTGGTGCGACAGCCACAGCGCGGCGATGCCGGCGACCAGCGCGGTGGCGAACGATGTGCCCTGGCCGGCGCCAACCCGGTCGGTGGGGTCGCTGGCGCGGTTGCGTTCGGCGCGCCAGACGAATTCGCCCGGCGCGCTGATGTCGACCGCAGCGCCGCAACTGCTGCCCTTCCACGCCACGTCGGCGGCGGTGGTGGCGGCAACCGCGATCACCTCGTCATAGCGCGCCGGCCAGACCACGGTCGGAAAACAGTTGCCGGCGGCGGCGACGATGATCAGGTCGGCCGCCTCGGCGACGCGCACCGCGGCGTGCAAGGCACGGCTGGGCACGCCGCCCAGGCTCATCGACAGCACATGGCAGCCGCTGGCCACCGCGTGGGCAATCGCCGCGGCGACCGGCGCCGCGTCAAACACCTTGACGTCGCGGATGCAGCGTATCGGCGCCACCTTTGCCGCCGGCGCCGCGCCGCTCACCCCGCCGGCGGCGCGGCTGGCCAGCACGCTGGCGGTGCCGGTGCCGTGGCCGGGGTTGACGTCTTGCGGGTCGAGCGGGTCGGTCGGGTCGGCGCTGCCGTCTAAGATGTTGGCCGCCTGCTGAAGCGCCAGCATGTCGGCGTCGATCTCGTCGTGCTGGGCGACACCGGTGTCGGGCTGGGCGACGACGATGCCCGCGCCCTGGGCATGCGCCCAGGCGTCGACGATGCCGGCGCGGTGCAGCGCCCAGCGGTGGTCGGCCGGCGGCTCGCCGCTTGACCAGCACAGGCCGCGCACCAGCGCGCCCTCGGCGAGCGGCGCGTCGGTGGGCGGCCGCGGGTCGGCGTAGAACGGGCTGCCAAGGTCAGGCTCGGCCGACACCGCACCCAGCGCGTCGGCCAGCGCATGGCCGATGGCAAACAGGTCGCGCTGCGGCAAGACGGGTTCCAGCCCGGGAAACTGCAGCACCACAAAGCGCGCCAGCGCTGCGGCTGGTGCGCCTGCCGCCTGCGCCGACAACGGCGCAAGCGTGAAGGCATCGCTGGCCAGCAGCGTGGCCAGCGTCGCGCGCAGCGCGGCGAGGTCGGGCGCGGCGTTGAACTCCAGCACCCAGCGCAGCGTTTGCGGCGGCAGCGCGGGCGGCGCGGTCGGCGGCGTGGCGCTGGCCGCGGTGGCGGGCGACTCGGCGCGCAGCAGGGCTTGCAGCAGTTCAAGCGGGGTCATCGCAAAAATCCTGTGACTGGGCGCTGGGTTGTAGCACCGCAGGCGAACAGGCGCATCGTCATTCTGATGACGCTGCGCCGCGCGCCGCGGCGGCATGGCGCAGTCGCCTGGCCTGCGGCCGGGCGGGACACTCGCCGGCAGCCACCACAATGCCTGTCCAACGCGCCAACGCACCCTGATCTTGGGCGTGCCCGCCCGGGCGCGCCCGCTTGCCTGCTGCCATGCCTGTCCAACTCGACCTCCTCGCCTCGCTCAACCCCCCCGAACCGCCGGCGGCCCCGCCGCCACCCGCCGAACCCCCCGCGGCCACGTCCGGCCCGCCCGACGACCCCGACGCGCTGGCGCGCTACGCCGAGCGGGCGTACCTGGAATATGCGCTCAGCGTGGTCAAGGGCCGCGCCTTGCCCGATGTGTGCGACGGCGCCAAGCCGGTGCAGCGGCGCATCCTTTACGCCATGCAGCGCATGGGGCTGGGCTGGCCGGCCAGCGGCGGCGGCCCCAAGCCGGTGAAGGCAGCGCGGGTGGTCGGCGACGTGCTGGGCCGCTTTCACCCACACGGCGACAGCGCGGCCTACGACGCGCTGGTGCGCATGGCGCAGGACTTTTCGCAGCGCTACCCGCTGGTTGACGGCCACGGCAACTTCGGCAGCCGCGACGGCGATTCGGCCGCCGCGATGCGCTACACCGAGGCCAGGCTGGCGCCGATTGCGCGGCTGCTGCTGGATGAAATCGACGAAGGCACGGTCGACTTCATCCCCAACTACGACGGTTCAACCGAAGAGCCGTCGCGGCTGCCGGGGCGGCTGCCGTTCGTGCTGCTCAACGGCGCGTCGGGCATCGCGGTCGGGCTGGCGACCGAAATCCCCAGCCACAACCTGCGTGAAGTGGCCGCCGCCGCGGTGGCCTTGATCCGCGACGAGCAGCTTGCCGACGAGGCGCTGTTCGCGCTGATTCCCGGCCCCGACTACCCGGCCGGCGGGCAGTTGATCTCGTCGGCCGACGACATTCGCGAGGCCTACCGCAGCGGCCGCGGCTCGCTGAAGGTGCGCGCGCGCTGGAAGATCGAGGAACTGGCGCGCGGCCAGTGGCAACTGGTGGTGACCGAGTTGCCGCCCGGCACCAGCACGCAAAAGGTGCTGGAGGAAATCGACGAACTGACCAACCCCAAGGTCAAGGCCGGCAAGAAGGCGCTGACGCAGGAACAGACGCAACTAAAGGCCAGCCTGCTGGCGCTGCTGGACGCGGTGCGCGACGAGTCGGGCAAGGAGGCCGCGGTGCGGCTGGTGTTCGAGCCCAAGAGCCGCAGCGTCGACAGCCAGGAGCTGATCAACCAATTGCTGGCGCACACCAGCCTGGAAACCAGCGCGCCGGTCAACCTGACGATGGTCGGCCTGGACGGCCGGCCGACGCAAAAAAGCCTGCGCCAGATGCTGGCCGAGTGGATTGCCTTCCGGCAGGCCACGGTCGCGCGGCGCTCGCAACACCGGCTGGACAAGGTGCGCGAGCGCATCCATGTGCTCGAAGGCCGGCAACTGGTGCTGCTGAACATCGACGAGGTGATACGCATCATCCGCGAGGCCGATGAGCCGAAGGCCGCGCTGATCGCGCGCTTTGCGCTGAGCGAGCGCCAGGCCGACGACATCCTCGACATCCGGCTGCGCCAACTGGCGCGGCTGGAGGCGATCAAGATCGAGCAGGAGCTGAAGGCATTGCGCGACGAGCAGCGCAAGCTCGAAGACATCCTGGCCAGCCCGGCGGCGCTCAAGCGGCTGGTGGTCCGCGAGATCGAGGCCGACGCCAAGGCCTGCGGCGACGAGCGCCGCACGCTGATCCAGCCCGAGCGCCGCGCGGTGGCCGAAATCAAGGTCGTCGACGAGCCGGTGACGGTGGTGGTCAGCGCCAAGGGCTGGGTGCGCGCGCTCAAGGGCCACGAGGTCGACCCGGCCGCGCTGCAGTTCAAGCCCGGTGATGCGCTGTTTGACCGCTTTGCCTGCCGCAGCGTCGACACCTTGCTGGTGTTTGGCTCGGCCGCCGGTGGGGAAGGGCGGGTCTATTCGGTGGCGGTGGCCAGCCTGCCCGGCGGCCGCGGCGACGGCGTGCCGGTGACCAGCCTGATCGACTTAAGCCCCGGCACCCGCCCGGCGCACTACTTTGCCGGCGCCGCCGACAGCGTGCTGCTGCTGGCCAGCTCGGGCGGCTTCGGGCTGCTCGCGCACGCCGGCGACATGCACGGCCGCAACCGAGCCGGCAAGAGCTTTCTGACCATCGCCGAGGGCGACACGCTGTTGCCGCCGGCGCGCGTCGCGCCCGGTCAGGCCCAGGTCGGCTGCCTGGCCGCCGACGGCCGGCTGCTGGTGTTTGCGCTCGATGAGCTGAAGCTGCAGCCCAACGGCGGCAAGGGCCTGACGCTGATGGACGTCGACGCGAGCGCGCCGCTGCTGTCGGTGGCAGCGTTTGCCGATGCGCTGACGGTGTACGGCAGCGGCCGCGGCGGCAAGGCCAGGGAAGACACGCTCAAGGCCACGCGCCTGGCCGACCACCAGGGCAAGCGCGCGCGCAAGGGGCGCAAGGCCGAAGGCTTTGTCAAGGTGCTGCGCTTGGCCGCGCCTGGCGTCTGATCGCCACGGCGAAGCCTGCCGACCACGCATGAAAGAAGCCGGCAGCCGAATGACCGGCTGCCGGCTTCAATGCTGTGCCCAATCAAATCAGGCAACGGGCCGCGGCCCGCCGCCTGAATTGGATCAGACGCTGGTCAGAGGCGCTCGAAGATCGCCGCGATGCCCTGACCGCCGCCGATGCACATCGTCACCAGCGCATAACGGCCGTTGATGCGCTTCAATTCGTACAAGGCCTTGGTGGTGATGATCGCGCCGGTGGCGCCGATCGGGTGGCCGAGCGAGATGCCCGAGCCGTTCGGGTTGACCTTGGCCGGGTCAAACGCCAGCTCCTTGGCCACCGCGCAGGCTTGCGCGGCAAAGGCCTCGTTGGCCTCGATGACGTCGATGTCCTTCAACTGCAACCCGGTGCGCTCAAGCACCTTGCGCGTCGCCGACACCGGCCCAATGCCCATGATGCTGGGCTCGACGCCGGTGTGGGCGTAACCCACCAGGCGGGCGATCGGCTTCAGGCTTTGCGCCTTGACCGCGTCGGCGCTTGCCAGCACCACCGCCGCCGCGCCGTCGTTGACGCCCGAGGCGTTGCCGGCGGTGACCATGCCGTCCTTCTTGAACGCCGGGCGCATCTTGGCCAGCGTTTCCATCGTCGTGTCGGCCTTGACGTGCTCGTCGGTGTCGAACACGACCTCGCCCTTGCGCGTCTTCAGCATCACGGCAACGATTTGCTCCTTGAAGCGGCCTTCCTTGATGGCATTGGCGGCGCGGCGGTGGCTTTCCACCGCCAGCTCGTCCATCATTTGCCGCGTGATGCCGAACTTGTCGGCCACGTTCTCGGCGGTCAGGCCCATGTGGATCTTCTGGAACGGGTCATGCAGCACGCCGACCATCACGTCGAGCATTTGCGCGTCGCCCATGCGCGCGCCAAAGCGCGCCGACGGCACCAGGTAGGCGCCGCGCGACATGTTTTCAGCGCCGCCGCCGATGGCCACTTCGCAGTCGCCCAGCATGATGGCTTGCGAGGCCGAAATAATGCCTTGCAGGCCCGAGCCGCACAGGCGGCTGACGTTGAAGGCCGGGGTTTCCTTCGGCAGGCCGGCGCCGAGGGTGGCGATGCGGCTCATGTAGGCGTCGCGCGGCTCGGTGGTGACCACCGTGCCCAGCGCCACGTGGCCGACCGAGTCGGCCGCCGCGCCGGAGCGCTCAAGCGCGGTCTTGATCGCCAGCGTGGCCAGGTCGGCCGGCGGCGAGTCTTTCAGTGCGCCACCAAACGTGCCGATCGCGGTACGAGCGGCGCTGACGACAAAAACTTCGCGGGGGTTGGCCATGGGGTGATCTCCTCTTTGGGTTGGACAGGGGGTTGGAAAAGGTGTCGCGAACTTGCGAGCTTACGACGATACCGCGGCATGGGCGCGACAAGCTGACAGCGGTTCGCCTGGCGCCGGGGTCGACGCCCTGGGGTTATCCCGAAATCGTCCTGGCCGGCGCCGTGCGGACCAGGTGGGGCCCGCACAATGCGCGGCGATCTCGGCGGGTGCCAGGCGGTGGGGACGGTCCTGCGGCGCATGGATTGCCGACAAGCTGATCGGGAACCTTGACAGTGACCACCTACGAACTCGGTGCCGTTGACCGGGCGACGGACGATGCGCTGCACCGCAACGACGCGGCCAAAGCGGGCCGCGTCAACCAGCAACGGCCGTCGCGCAGCGGCGCGGGCGGCAGCGAGCGATGACGCCGCGCCCAGCCGACCCGCGCCACTGGCGCATTGGCCTGATTGGCTACGGCGAGGTTGGCCGCATCCTGGCCGAAGACCTGCGCGCGCAAGGCCTGGTGGTGTGCGCGCACGACATCAAGCTGGCGCTGCCAAGCACCGCCGACCCGCTGCGCACCCACGCCGCGCGGCATGGCGTGGCGATGATCGAGTCGCACGACGAACTGGTGGTTGGCTGTGACCTGGTGCTCAGCGCGGTCACCGCCAGCCAGGCGGTGCCGGTTGCCGAAGCCTGTGTGGCGGGGTTTCCGGCGGGCGCGTACTTTCTGGACTTCAATTCCGCGTCGCCCGGCGCCAAGCGCCACGCCGGCGCGCTGATCGACGGGGCAGGGGGCCGCTACGTCGAAGGCGCGGTGATGACCAGCGTGCCGCCCTACCGCAGCCAGGTGCCGCTGTTGCTGGGCGGCGCCTGGGCCGCCGAACTGGCGCCGGCGCTGCAGGCGCTGGGCTTTGCGCCCCGCGTGGCCAGTGCGCAGCTGGGCGTCGCCTCGGCGACCAAGATGTGCCGCAGCGTGATGATCAAGGGCCTGGAGGCGATGGTCATCGAAAGCTTCACCGCCGCGCGCCAGCATGGTGTCGAGGACGCAGTGATCGCGTCGCTGTACGAAACCTTTCCAGGCATCGATTGGGAACGCCAGGCGAGCTACTTTTTCCAGCGCGTGATCGAGCACGGCCGGCGCCGCGCCGAGGAAGTGATGGAGGTCGCCGCCACCGTCGCCGAGGCCGGCCTCGCGCCGTGGAGCGCGACCGGCACCGCGCAGCGCCAGGCCTGGATCGCCGAACTGGCCGACGAAGGCGTATTCGGCGCCAGGGCCAGCCCGGGATTTGCGCGCAGCGCCGACTGGCGCGTCGAGGCCGACCGCATCCTGGCGCAGGTCAACCGGCCGGACGAATAAAGTCAAGGTGCGCGGCGGTCACGAAAGCCGGCGCGCCATGCAGCCATCAACCCTTGTTGGACGCCGCCGCGTCGGCCTCTTTGCAGCTTGGCGAGCAGACAAACTGCGCCTTGCCGAGCAGGCGGCGCGACTTCAACTGGCTGCGCGGCCGGTGCTTGCCGCACAGAAAGCACGACATGGTGGCCGCACCGAAGGCGCCAGCGGCGGTGAACGGCGAGCCCGGGGTTTTGCTGCGGTAACGCAGACCGTCGGCGTCGATAGAAGTCTTGGTATCGGCTTTTGCCATGGTGTGTGCTGCGCGGGCTGGTTGAACTGCATCGCCGGCCACAACGGCGGACGTTGCAACGGCCTCGGGCGACATTATGCCATTGCTGGTTTATTTTACATAATGCATATTGTCGCGGTTTACGAAGCGGCGGCATGGCGTTGGCCGGCGTCGGCGCGCGACTTGTAACTGCCGGCCAGATGCTTTCTGTGCCGTGCGGCCGCAGTCAAAAGCCGTACGGAATGTTGCGCGGGTCCGGGCCTGCAATGTCGACCTCCAGCACCGGCGCTCGCAGCGGCGGCGTCGATTCACTGGGCGATGGCGTGGTGCCGCCTGGCGTGGGCTGGCTTGGCGTTGGCGTGGTTGTCGTTGCTGCAACGGTTGCCGTGGCCTGTGGCGTCGAAGCGGCCACTGGCGTTGGCTTTTGCGGTGGCTTCGCTGTTGACCCTGGCGCCGTAACGGCGCGCGTGTCGGCAAACGCCGGCGCCACATCGCAACGCGCGACCAACTGCGCCTGCGCCGGCGCGGCGTTGACGCGCTGCGTGCTGCGGTCCACCCAGGCCAGGCTGCCGTCCCACCACTGGCCAAGCCGCGCGCGCCATCCGGCGTCGTGCGCTGGCGCGGCATCGTCGGCGCCGCGCGCCGGGGCGGACCAAGCGCCTTGCTGGGCTTCGCGCAGCGTCTGCCAGGGGCCGCGACAACGTTGCGCCGCGATGGCGTGCAACGCCTCCAGGTCGGTGCCGTGCAATTCGAACGCCAGCCTGCCGTCCGCGGTGGCCAGCGTTTGCATGCGGCTCGGCGAGCCGCAGGCCGCAACCAGCAGCGCGCAGGCCACCGTGCCGGCCGGCCGCGCCAAACGGGCCGCGCGGCGGCCCGCGCCCAGCGGCATCAGTTGCCTTCGGCGCAATATTCGTCGCCGGGCGTGTCGCCTTCGCCGTCAACCGCGCTGTCAAACGCCGACACGTCGGCGCTGGCCACCTTGGCCAGCAGCGGCCGGTCGAGCGGCCGGCAAACCCGCCGCTGCAGCGCTTCCAGCCGCTCGGAGTGCTCGATGCGGTCCAGCACGGTCTGCGGATCAAGCATCAGCGTAAAGGGGTTGGCGGCATGGATCTGGGCGGCGGTGGGCATGGTGTTGGCTCCGTGCGACGAAGGGCGAGGCATTGGGTTTGAAGCACTCACAGGCGTCTTTAGAACCCGGATCAACTCTATGCCAACACCCTGCCGCGCTGTAGTCGGCGCGGATACCAGCGGCGTGTCGGTAAACGCCTGACACGCTTGTTGCCGACCTGGATGTCAGCCCACGCCGCGTGCAGCGTCAACGCGCCAGCGCCGCCAGCCGATCGGCCAGCTTGTCGCGGCCGCCCAGGCGGGCAAATTCGGCCGCATCGAGCCCGCGCTCGTTTGTCAGCCGCACATCGGCGCCGCGCTTGAGCAACAGGTTAACCGAGCTCTCGGCGCCATAGCGCGCGGCCATCATCAGCGGCGTGCTGCCGTTGGGCGAACGCGCGTCGACCCGTGCACCGCGCTCCAGCATCAACTGCACGGCGCGGGTTTCGGGGCCGGTGGCGGCGTAGTGCAGCGCGGTCCAGCCTTCGCCATCGACCTGGGCGCCGCGTTCGAGCAGGCGTTGCATCCACGGCAACTGGCCGCGCATCGCGGCCATCATCAGCGCGGTTTCACCGGCCTCGTTGCGCGCGTCAACCTGCAGCTCGGGCCGTGCCAGCAGCGTGTCGACGACCCGCAGCGAGCCGTCGCGCATGGCCAGAAACAGCGCGGTCTGGCCCTTGTCGGTGCGCGAGTTGACGTCAAAGCCGCGCGCCAGCAGGCTGTTGATGGTGCCGGCGTCGTCGACTTGAACGGCCTTGAAATAATCCTCGTAAGTGCCTGCCTGGACTGAATAAACGGAAAGTGCGATCGCAAATTGCGCACCGATTTTGAGAAATTGCTTGAAGTTCATTAAGACTCATTCGCGAAGAGATTGGGGGAAAAACAGCCGGTCAAAGTTCTGGCTGGTCGCAGCGGCCACGCTCGCCAGGTCCAGGCCCTTGGCCCTGGCCAGCGCCTCGGCCACATGCACCACCCAGGCCGGCCGGTTGACCTTGCCGCGGTGCGGCATCGGCGCCAGGTACGGGCTGTCGGTTTCGATCAGGCAGCGCTCCAGCGGAACAAAACGCGCCACCTCGCGCAGCGCCTCGGCGTTCTTGAAGCTCAGGATGCCCGAGAACGAAACGTCAAAGCCGAGGTCCAGCGCCGCGCGGGCAACGTCCAGCGTCTCGGTGAAGCAATGGAATACGCCGCCGACCTCGGCGCCCTGCTCCTGCCTGAGGATGTCCAGCGTGTCGGCGGCGGCGGCGCGGGTGTGCACCACCAGTGGCCGGCGCAGCGCGCGCGCGGCACGGATGTGGGTGCGAAAGCGCTCGCGCTGCCAGGCCATGTCGGCCACGCTGCGGCCATTGAGGCGGTAGTAGTCGAGCCCGGTTTCGCCGATCGCCACCACCTTGTCGCGCTGTGCCAGCGCACACAGCGTGTCGAGGTCGGGCTCGGCCAGGCCCTCGGTGTCGGGGTGGACGCCGACGGTGGCCCAGAAGTTGTCATAGCGCAGCGCCAGCGCGTGCACCGTGTCGAACTCTTCGACCGTGGTGCAAATCACCAGTGCGCGGCTGACCTTGGCGGCGGCCATTTCGGCGCGCAGCGTGTCGACCTGCCCACGCAGTTCGGCAAACGCCAGGTGGCAATGCGAGTCGACGTACATGCGTCGGCGGCGCGTTCCTGCGCAGCAGCAGGTGAGCCGGCGCTCAGACGGTTTGCGTCGGCCGTGCCGACGACAACTGCGTGCCCAGCAGTTCCTCGATCTTCAGCCGCAGCGCGCGCGTTTTTTCGTCGGGCGGGAACGCCACGCCCACGCCCTGCGTGCGCCCGCCCGAGGCGTTGGCCGGGGTGATCCAGGCCACGCGGCCGGCCACCGGGTAGCGCTGCGGGTCATCGGGCAGCGACAGCAGCAGGTAGATGTCGTCGCCCAAGCGGTAGTCGCGGCTGGTCGGTACGAACAGCCCGCCGTCGTTGAGCAAGGGCATGTAGGCGGCGTAGAGCGCGCTCTTTTCACGAAACACCAGCTGGATGACCGCCGGGCGGCTGCTCGGCGTTTGCGCGACCGGCACGCTGGGCGTGGCCGCGGCGGGTCCGCGCGGTGTGGCTTCGGTGTTCATCGCGCCGAGTGTAGCCAGCCGTCCGGGCGCCCTGCCCGGCCCGCCGGCGCCGCCGGCGGCCAGCAGGCCTGCGCCTGCGCGGCCAGCGATTCGACCAACAGCGACGCGTTCCAGGGGTGCTCGTCGTGGCGCGCGGCGCGCACCAGCGCACGCTGCCAGTCCAGCAGCGCCGCCACGTCGGCACCGGCCGGCCAGCGCGCCGCGGGCAAAAAGCGCGCCGCGCCGCCGACGGCCAGCGCCAGCGCGTCGTGCGCGGTCTTTTGCATCAGGTCGATCGCCCGCGGCAGCGGCATGCCTTGCAGCAGCGTCGGGTCGCCGCCTGCGAGTCGCCCCGGCAGCGCCGCCAGCAAGGCCGCGTCTAGGCCGTCGGCGGCCCAGGCCAGCGCCTCAAGCGGGCTGTCGCCGGTGGCGGCGAGCAGCGCCTCGGCGTCGGCCAGCCCGGCCTCGGTCAACCAGGCGATGGCCTGCGCGCGCGGCGGCAGCGCCAGCGCCAGGCGCTGGCAACGGCTGCGCACGGTGGGCAGCAGGCGTTCGGGGTCGGTGCTGGTCAACACGATGCGCAGCGCCTGCGCCGGCTCTTCCAGCGTTTTCAGCAGCGCGTTGGCGGCCGACGGGTTGAGCGCATCGGCCGGGTGCAGCAGCAACACCTTGCCGCGCCCGCGGCCGCTGGTGCTGTGGCTCCAGGCGATGGCCTGGCGCACCTGGTCGACACGCAGCTCGCGGCTGGGTTTGGCGTCGGGCTTGGTCAGCCGCGATTCTTCCGACCCCAGCCAGCCGCGCTGCACGCGCAGCGCGTCGGGCACCGCCAGCAACAAGTCGGGGTGGCTGCGTTGGCGCACCAGGTGGCAGGCGTCGCAGCGGCCGCAGGGCAGCGCGGACTCTGACGCCGCGCTTTCCTCGCACAGCCAGCGCTGCGCCAGCACCGCGGCCAGTTCCAGGTGCCCGGCGCCGGCCGGACCGTGGACCAGCAGCGCGTGGCTGCGCGCCAGCGCGTGCGCCCGCTCCAGCGCCTGGTCCAACCAGGGCAGGGGCAGGCGGCCGGCTTCATCCATGCCCAGGCCGGCCGGTGGCGCTGGCGCGGCGCGAGGTGACGCGCGCGCCGCGGGGCCGGGCTTCTCAGCCATCGCCCGCCATCCTGCCCGCGGCCGGCGCCGTCCACCACGGCTGGCGCAGCAAAGCGGCCTGAATTTGCGCCCAGACCGCGTCGCGCGGCTGGCCGGCGTCGATGCGCACAAAGCGCTGCGGATCGGCCGCCGCGCGCGCCGCATAGGCCGTGGCGACACGGTGGAAAAAGCCGCCGGCCTCGCCTTCCAGCCGGTCGGCTGCGCGGGCGTTGGCGCGGCGCTGCGCGGCCAGCGCGGGGTCGATGTCGAACCACAGCGTCAGGTCGGGCTGGCGCAGCGCGTGGCCGTCGTGCTGTACCCAGGCCTCGAGTTGCGCCAGCACTGCCGGGTCAAAGCCGCGGCCGCCGCCCTGGTAGGCAAAGGTGGCGTCGGTGAAGCGGTCACACAGCACCAGCGCGCCGCGCCGCAAGGCCGGCTCGATGACCTGCACCAAATGGTCGCGGCGCGCGGCAAACACCAGCAAGGCCTCGGTCAGCGCGTCCATCGCGCGGGTCAGGAACAGGTCGCGCAAGGCCTCGGCCAGCGGCGTGCCGCCGGGCTCGCGGGTGACCAGCAACTCACGGCCCAGGCCGCGCAAGGCCTCGGCCAGTGCGCCGAGCTGGGTGCTTTTGCCGGCGCCGTCTATGCCTTCGACCGTGATCAGCCGGCCGGGCGGCAGGCCGGTGCCGGCGGCGACCGCGCCGGTCATGGCGATTTCGCCGGCGCCGCCGCGCCGCGCTGGTACTGGTTGACCGCGCGGTTGTGGCTGTTCAGGTTGTCGCTGAACGCGCTGCTGCCGTCGCCGCGGGCGACGAAGTACAAGGCCTTGGTCGACGCCGGCTTGACCGCCGCGCGCAACGCCGCCTGCCCGGGCATGGCGATCGGCGTCGGCGGCAGGCCTTTGCGGGTGTAGGTGTTGTACGGTGTGTCGGCCAGCAGGTCGCGCTTGCGCAGGTTGCCGTCAAAGGCCTCGCCCAGGCCGTAGATCACCGTCGGGTCGGTCTGCAAGGGCATGCCGATGCGCAGCCGGTTGATGAACACGCCGGCGATCAGCGCGCGGTCCTCGGCGCGGCCGGTTTCCTTTTCGACGATCGAGGCCAGCGTCAACGCCTCGTCGGCCGAGGCCAGCGGCAAATCGGCGGCGCGCTGCGACCAGGCGGCGTCGACCTGCTGACGCATCACCTGCGCGGCGCGGCGCAGCACGGTCAGGTCGCTGACGCCGCGGCCATAGACATAGGTGTCGGGAAAGAACCGCCCTTCCGGCGCGACGCCGGGCTGGCCGAGCGCGGCCATCAACTGCGCGTCGGACATCTTGGCGCTGGTGGCCTTGAGCTGCGGCGCGGCGGCCAGCGCGGCACGCCATTGGCGAAAGGTCCAGCCCTCGATCAGCCGCACCCGCTCGAACGCCTCGTCGCCCTGCAGCATCTTGTCCAGCAGCGTGCGCGGGGTCACGCCGCGCTCAATGGCGTAGCTACCCGCGCGGATGCGGCGCGCGTCGCCGCTGGCGCGAAACCAGGCGTACAGCCACGCCGGGTCGGCCTGCACGCCTGCGCGGACCCAGGCCGCGGCGACATCGCGCGGCGCGGCGCCGGGCTCTATCGTCAGCTCGACCACCGGCGTGGCCAGCGTCAGCGGCCGCTGCAGCCACCACCACGCGCCACCGGCCAGCGCGGCGGCGGCCAGCAGCAACAGCAGCAGGCCAGCGCGCAGCCGCTTCAGCATGGCGCCGGTGGCGGCGCCTGGACCGGCGTCGGTGGCGGCGTCAGCCTGGGCGTCGGTGGGGGCGTCAGGGGCATGGGGGCGTGATGATAATGGCCGCAATGAACACCATCGCCACCGTGCCGCAAGGCCTTGCCCGCCTGGGCGAATGGGGCCTGATCCGGGCCCAGGGCGCAGAGGCCGCCAAGTTTCTGCACACCCAGTTGACACAGGACATCGAACACTTGCCGGCCGACCAGGCCCGGCTGGCCGGCTGGTGTTCGGCCAAGGGGCGCTTGCTGGCCACCTTTGTCGCCTGGCGGCCGCAAGCCGAGACGGTCTGGCTGGCGTGCAGCGCCGACCTGCTGGCGCCGACGCTCAAGCGGCTGTCGATGTTTGTGCTGCGCGCCAAGTGCCGGCTGTCCGACGCCAGCGCCGAGGTCGCGCTGTACGGCCTGGCCGGCGCCTGCGCGCGCGAGTGGCTGGGCGCCGCGGGCGATGCCGCGCCATGGGGCGTGACGGCGTTGCCGGCGCATGACCAGGCGTGGGCAATCCGCCTGCCCGACGCCGCCGGCCAACCGCGCTGGCTGCTGGCGCAGCCGGCGGCGCTGGCCGCGCCGCCGCTGCCTGAACTGCCCGAGGCCGCCTGGCGCTGGCTGGAGGTGCGCAGCGGCGTGGCCCGGGTGGTGGCGGCAACCGCCGAGCAGTTCGTGCCGCAGATGGTGAACCTTGAACTGGTCGGTGGCGTGAACTTCCAGAAGGGCTGCTACCCCGGCCAGGAAGTGGTCGCGCGCAGCCAGTACCGCGGCACGCTCAAGCGCCGCACGCGGCTGTACAGCGCCGCCACGGCGCTGGCCCCGGGCCAGGAGGTGTTCGACCCCACCGACCCCGACCAGCCGGCCGGCCAGGTGGTGCTGGCTGCGCCAGACCCCGACGCGTCGGGCCGCTTCAGCGCGCTGGTCGAGGTCAAGCTGGCTGCTGCCGATGGCGCACTGTGGCTACAGCCCGATGCGCCAGAAGCCTCGCTGCAGGCCGACGCCCTGCCCTATTCGCTGACCGCGCCGGCTTGATGGCGCGTGGTGGCGACGGTGACGAAGACCGCGCCGGCCACCGGGCCGCGCCTGTACGTCTATTACCGCGTCGGTGAAGGCGATTTGCTACCGACGGCCGATGCGGTGCGGCGACTGCAACGCCACTTGTGCGCCGGGTTTGCCGGCCTGCGCGGCGAGCTGCTGCGCCGACCCGGAGCCAGCGGCGGTGTGGTCACGCTGATGGAGTGTTACTACGGTGCGGCCGATATGCCGGCGCTGCCGCAGGCGCTGGATGCCGCGGCGCGCGACGCGGGCCTGCCACAACCGCGCCATGTCGAGCTGTTTGTGGCCTTGGATTGAAGAGGCCGACGCACCGCGCCGAACGCGCAGCTTGACCAACACTTCCAGATAAAGCGCGTTACTTCGTTGCCACACAGCCTTCGCGCAACGTTGCCACCCGCACATCGACACCGCTGACCGTGCGCAACTCCTGCTGCAGTGCCGCCAGCGCGGCCGTCGCCTCGTTTGCGCAGTGCCACAGCACGACATGGCGCGCCTGCGCCGCGCGCACCGCATCGACCACCGGCTGCGGCTGGCTGGCGTGCAGCGTGCCAAGGCGGTAGCCGTCGTCGGTGACCCGCACATGCAGGTCGGCGGCTTCGCTGCAAGCAATGAGACCGGCCAGCAGGGCCGTCGCGTAACGGTACGGACGACGCAAAGCCTGGTTGGGCGCGCTGTTCATTTGCAATGCCCTCAGTGCGCCACGGGCGTCTTGGCACCGCCGTTGGGCAAGGCAAACACCCGCCCCAGCCGCTCGCAGGCCGGCGCGCGGCGGTCGGCAATCACCTGAACCGCGTAGTACAGCAGCGCCGATTGACCGTTCAGGCTGGCTTCGACCACCACCTGGTCGCTGCCGATGAACCCTGGCTGCGGCTGGTAGTAGTACGCCGGGTGTTCACAGAACTGCACCCGCGGATCGCAGGCCACGGCGAGCAAGGCGCCGTGCTGCGGCGCACGGACGACCTGCGCGGTGGTGGTGTCAAGGTTGCCGAGCACGCGGTCGCGGCGGTGCAGGTCGCGGCGCTCGACCTGATCGAAGTACGCCGAAAGATCCGCATACGGCTCCATCCGCGCCTGCTTCGGATGGTTGCCGCTGGCATCCTGCACCCGGTTGCCCAGGGTGTTCAACACCGCATGGCAGACCCCGACGTGGCGCAGCGGCAGCGGCGGCGGCGCCGCGCGCTGCGCGGCGGCAGCGGCGGACTGGCGTGGCGGCTCGGCCGGTGCGAACGGTGACAGCGCCATGCACAGCAGCGCAACACAGGCCAGGCGCAAAGTCGGGTACGGCATGGAAACGCACGTCAGAAGGAAAGTCAAGGCACCGCGGCGGCGGCGTGGCCACACGGCAGGGACAAGCGTACATGAGCCGCCGCGCAGGCCTTGGTCTGCTTGAGTGAGCCCGGCCCGGCCGCCGTGCCCCGCGGTTGGCGATGCGGCGCCACGCTCGGCGTCAAAGACTGCGCACCATTTCCACGTGGGCGATGCCGGCCTCGTCGAACTCGGCGCCGCGCGTCATGAAGCCGGCGCGCAGGTAAAACGGCGCCGCCGAGGTCTGCGCGTGCAGCAGCACCTCGCGGTCACCGCGCGCCTTGGCGGCGGCCATCAGCGCATCGAGCACGGCGCGGCCGAAGCCGCCGCCGCGCACCGCCGGCAACACCGCCATGCGGCCGATCTTGGCCACGCCGGGCACGTGTTCGAGCAGGCGCCCGGTGGCCAGCGGCAGGCCCAGCCGGTTGCGCGCCAGGGCATGCAGGCAGTCGCGGTCGGCGGCGTCCCATTCCAGCTCGGCGGGAATCTTTTGCTCTTCGACGAACACGCGGCGGCGGATGTCGCCGGCCTCGCGCGCCAGCTCTGCCCAACGACCGACCTGCACGTCGGCCATCGCCTCACCGGCTTCAAACGCCTGCAGCACGTCGCGCAGCGGCTGCGGCAATGGTCGGCTGGTTTGCGTCGCCGGGTCGGCCCAGACGTAGACCAGCTCGCCACCGGCCAGAAGCTGCTCGCCGCGCCACGCCGCGCAGGCCAGCAGCAGCGACGACCGGCCCAGCCGCGCGCAGCGGATGCCGACATCGATCAACTCGTCGTAGCGCGCCGAGGCGTGGTAGTCGACCGTCGCCTTGCGCGCGTACAGGTCGCCGCCCAGGGCCGCCATCGACGCCGGATAGGGCAGCGCCAGCGCACGCCAATAGGCCGCCATTGCGGTGTCGAAATAGGTCAGGTAGTGGCCGAAATAGACAATCTTTTGCATGTCGACCTCGCTCCAGCGCACGCGCTGGCGGTCGAGCAGGCGGAATTCGCGGTGTTGGGTCATCAGGTCGGTCTCCAGGCGGCGGCCAGTGCGGCGCCGGCGACCGCCAGCGCGCTGCGCGCCTCTTTCAGCGCGCGGCCCATTTTGATGAAGTCGTGCGTCACGCCGCGCGTCAGCTCAAGCTGCACCGCCACGCCGGCCATGCGCAGCCGGTCGGCGTAGGCCAGGCCCTCGTCGACCACCGGGTCGCATTCGGCCAGCAGCATGCACAGCGGCGCGACACCGTCCAGGTCGTCGGCCAGCAGCGGCGCAAAGCGCCAGTCGTGGCGTTGCGCGCGGTCGATGTAGTGGTCGAAAAACCAGGCCACGGTCGCCGCGTCGAGCAAAAAGCCGTTGCCGAACAGGCGGTAGCTGGCGCTGTCGGCGTGCGCCGCGGTGCCCGGCGTGATGAGCAGTTGCAGCGCCAGCGGCAAGCCAATATCACGGGCATGGATGGCACAGGCCGCGGCCAGCGTGCCGCCGGCGCTGTCGCCGCCGACCGCCAGCCGGCTGGCGTCCACACCGAGCGCGGCAGCGCCGCCGTCGGCCAACCAGCGCAGCGCCGCAAAGGCGTCGTCGACCGCCGCCGGAAAGCGGTGCTCGGGCGCCAGCCGGTAGTCCAGCGCCAGCACCGCGCCGCCGGAGTGCAGCGCAAGCTGGCGGCACAGGCTGTCGTGGGTCTGCAGCCCGCCGACGACAAAGCCGCCGCCGTGCAGGTACAAAAGCAGCGGCAGGTGGTCGTGGCTGGCCGCGTACAGCCGGCCGCGCAGCGGCGGAAAGCGGTCGATGCCGTCGGCCACCGGCAATTCCACCGCGTCCACGCGTGCCAGCGGCGCGCGCGGCAGGTCCAGCACCTCGGCGCTTTTGTCGTAGGCGGCGCGCGCCTCGGCCGGGCCGAGCGCATGCAGCGGCGTGCGCTGGGCGCGCTTGATGCGCTCCAGCAGGCTGGCCATCGCCGGGGAAAGCAGACGAAATGACAACGGCAGAGGGTGCTTGTCGGGGCCGGAAAGCATAGCGCGCAGCACCTGAACGACCGTGCCCCGCCCTGCCAGGGCTGGCCCGCGCGCTGTCCACGCGCGCTGAGAAAAAATGCCCACCGGCAATGGCTTGCGGTGGGCATCTCGCCCGGCGCCGCACGCGGCGGAACCGGGCTTTAAGACCAGGTGGTCAGATCAGTGGAATTGTTCTTCTTCGGTCGACCCGGTCAGCGCCTTGACGCTTGACGAACCGCCCTGGATCACCGTCGTCACATCGTCGAAGTAGCCGGCGCCGACTTCCTGCTGGTGCGACACAAAGGTGTAGCCGCGGTCACGCGCCGCGAACTCGGGCTCCTGCACCATGTTGACGTAGTGCTTCATGCCCTCGCCGCGCGCATAGGCGTGGGCGAACTGGAAGGTGTTGAACCAGTTGATGTGGATGCCGGCCAGCGTGATGAACTGGTACTTGTAGCCCAGCGCCGACAGGTCTTCCTGGAAGGCCGCGATCTGCTTGTCGTTGAGGTTTTTCTTCCAGTTGAACGACGGCGAGCAGTTGTAGCTCAGCAGCTTGCCCGGGCAGGCCTTGAGCACGGCCTGCGCAAATTCGCGGGCAAAGCCGATGTCGGGCACGCCGGTCTCGCACCACACCAGGTCGGCGTAGGGCGCATAGGCGACGCCGCGGCTGATCGACTGCTCAAGACCGTTCTTGACGCGGTAGAAGCCTTCCTGGGTGCGCTCGCCGGTCAGGAAGGGCTTGTCGTTGGCGTCGTGGTCGCTGGTCAGCAGGTTGGCGGCCTCGGCGTCGGTGCGCGCCAGCACGATGGTCGGCACACCCATCACGTCGGCGGCAAAGCGCGCGGCGATCAGCTTTTCGCAGGCCTCTGCCGTCGGCACCAGCACCTTGCCGCCCATGTGGCCGCACTTCTTGACCGCGGCGAGCTGGTCTTCGAAGTGCACCCCGGCGGCGCCGGCGCCGATCATGTTCTTCATCAGCTCGAAGGCGTTGAGCACGCCGCCAAAGCCGGCCTCGGCGTCGGCCACGATAGGCAGGAAGTAGTCGATGTAGTCCTTGTCGCCGGGGCCAATGCCACGCGACCACTGGATTTCATCGGCGCGCTTGAAGCTGTTGTTGATGCGGCGCACCATGGTCGGCACCGAGTCGTAGGCGTACAGCGACTGGTCGGGGTACATGGTTTCGCTGGTGTTGCCGTCGGCGGCGACTTGCCAGCCCGACAGGTACACCGCCTCCAGGCCGGCCTTGGCCTGTTGCATCGCCTGGCCGGCGGTGATCGCGCCGAAGGCGTTGACATAGCCCTTCTTGGCGCCGCCGGTAACCAGCGCCCACAGCTTTTCGGCGCCCTGCTTGGCCAGCGTGTACTCAATCGGACGCGAGCCGCGCAGGCGCACCACGTCGGCGGCGCTGTAGCCGCGCTTGACGCCCTTCCAGCGCGGGTTGGTGGCCCATTCCTTTTCCAGAGCGGCAATTTGTTGTTCGCGGGTCAGCGTGGTCATCTGCAGGACTCCTGTGATGGGGTTGAAAGAAACAGCTCGTCGTGCGGGCAGCCGCTGAAGCGTACCGGCTCGGCGGCTGCTTGTGAAGACTTATGTCTTATATAAGACCAAAAAAAAATCCTTATTGATCAACTTCTTATCTGCGTCATTCCGCAATGTGAAATTGACGCCAGACCAATTACTCAATTATGCTGCATCGCACCATGTTCGCGTACCACATGATGAAATGTAGTTTTCTCCATCTGAAATGTGGCCCCCGACACGGATTGCGTGGTCGAGTACCGCCTGTTCACCCGAAAGGTTTGCGCCGCGCTGCCGATGATGCCGAGGTGAACTGCCGCCCATCCCGGACGGCATGCCGACGGCCGACGATGAACTGCTGCACCCCTCATCCCTTCAGCGAACGCGCGCCGCGCGCCTGCCGGCCATGCGCCTGAGACGCGTCTCGCAGGCCTTTTTTGCCGGCGTCACCGGCGCGCTGTTGATCAATCTGGTCCTGCTGCTGGTCATCGTCCAGGCCGACAAGTCGGCGCAGCACGTCATCGGGCGCCGCGACGCGGCACGCCGGCAGGTCGAGCAACTGGTCCAGGAAACCGACTTGCTGTCGCACCTGGTGCAAAGCTTCACCACCACCGGCAAGCCGCGTTACCTGTCGATTTACTACGACATTCTTGCGGTGCGCGAAGGCGAAAAGCCGGCCCCGGCACAAGACCCGGTGTCGTACTGGCGACAGGTGCTTGGCGGTCGCAGCACGGCCAACGGCGACGAGGCCAGCCCCACCGAGGCGCCGAAATCGCTGCTGCACAGGCTGCGTGAGCTGGACTTCAGCGCCGGCGAGCTGGACTCGGTGCAGGTCGTGCTGCAGGCCACGGTGCCGATGCTGGCGGTCGAAAAAATCGCCTTTGCCGCCACCCAGGGTCTGTATGACCGGCACACGCATTCGTTCGTCTCCGAGGGCAAGCCGGACCTGCAGTTTGCGATCGGGCTGGTCCACTCGGCGCAATACGAGGCCCATCGCTCGGCCCTCAACGCGGCGGTGAATCGCCTGGCCGGCGTGGTTGACTCGCGCACCGCGCGCGAGGTCGAGCATGCCCGCAACCAGCTCGAGCGGGCGCTAATGGCCACCGTTGCGGTGAACCTGATCCTGCTGCCGCTGCTGATCAGCACGCTGCTGGCGGTCAACCGCCGGGTGCTGCGGCCAATTGACCGGCTGGCCCACACCGCGCGCAGTTATGCCGAGGGCGACTACCAGGCGCGCGCGCCGTTTCGCCGCGGTCGTCTGGACGAACTCGACACGCTGGCCGAAACGCTGGAAAAGATGGCCGGCGCCATCGCCGAGGAACTGCACCGCCGCGACCTGAGCCAGCGTGAGCTGCAGGCCGCGCGTGACGCAGCCGAGGCCGCGGCGCAGGCCAAGGGCATGTTCCTGGCCAACATGAGCCATGAGATCCGCACGCCGATCAACGCCATCATGGGCATGACGCAACTGGCGCTGCGCACCGACTTGGACACCCGCCAGCGCGACTACCTGGACAAGGCGCTGGCCGCGTCCGGGCAGTTGCTCGGGCTGATCAACGACGTGCTCGATTTTTCGAAGATCGAGGCCGGCGGCATGACGCTGGAGGCCACCAACTTCCGCCTTGAAACCGTCCTTGAGCAGGCGATCTCGCTGGTGCGCCAGCGCGCGCAGGACCACGAGCTGGAGCTGCTGTGCGACGTCGTCGACCCGGCACTGCTGGGCGCGCACGGCGAGTTGGTCGGCGACCCGCTGCGCCTGACCCAGGTGCTGACCAATCTGCTCAGCAACGCGGTCAAGTTCACCCCCGCCGGACAGGTGCTGCTGGCCGCCGACAGCGAGCCGCTGGAAGATGCCGATGGCACGCGCATCGGGCTGAAGCTGACCGTGCGCGACACCGGCATCGGCATGACCGAGGCGCAATGCGCGATGCTGTTCCGTGAATTCGTGCAGGCCGACACCTCGACCACCCGGCGCTTTGGTGGCACCGGCCTGGGGCTGGTGATCTGCAAACGGCTGGTGACGCTGATGGGTGGCCGGATCGAGGTCAGCAGCGTGCTCGGCCAGGGCAGCAGCTTCGACATCCACTTGAGCCTGCCGCTGGCGCCGCAGGTCGCGCCGCCCGACACCCCGCCCGGCGCGGCCACGCTGCGCGTGCTGGTGGTCGACGACCAGCGCGACACGCTGGCCACCGTGCAGGCCATGCTGCAACGCATGGGCGTGGGCGTGGGCGGCGTCATCGCCGGTGCCACCAATGGTGCCGACGCGCTGTCCGCATTGACCGAGGCCGAGGCCGCCGGACGGCCATTCGACCTGCTGCTGCTCGACTGGGTGCTGCCCGACATGGACGGCGCCGAGCTGCTCAGCCGGTTGAAGCAATTGCAGCCGCCACCGCGCGTGGCGGTGATGAGCGCTTACGGCTCGCCACATATCTACGCCACCGCCCGCGCGCTGGGCAGTACGCGGCAGATCGACAAGCCGGTACTGCCGACCGACCTGCGCCGCCTGTTCGACCCCGACGACAGCACGCCGGCGCTTGAACAGCCGGACGAGGTGCGCATCGACGGCCTGCGCGTGCTGCTGGTCGAGGACAACCCGCTGAACCGGCAACTCGCCACCGAGTTGCTCGAAAGCCGCGGCGCGACCTTGCGCAGCGCGGAAAACGGACTCGAAGCGCTGGAACGGCTGCACGCCGACGGCCCGCAGGCCTACGACGTGGTGTTGATGGACCTGCAAATGCCGGTGCTCGACGGCTATGAGGCGGTGCGCCGGCTGCGCCAGAACAACCGCTTCGACGCCCTGCCGGTGCTGGCCATGACCGCGCACACCCTGGCCGGTGAACGCGAGCGCTGCCTGGCGCTGGGCATGCAGGGCCATATTGCCAAGCCGCTGGACGCGCTGGCGCTGTACAAGCTGCTGCGCGGCTATTGCAAGCCCGAACTCGAAGCCGCTGCGGTGGCCAGCCGGCCGGCGCCGTTGCCGGCCGAGGAGGTGGTCACCGCGCTGCCGCACATCGACGGTGTCGACGGCAGCCAATTGCTGGCCCATTGCGGCGGCAATGCCAGCCTGGCGCGGCGGCTGTTGCGTGGCTTTGCGAAGGACCACATTGGCGGCATCGGCGACTGGCTGAGCGCGATTGACGCCGGCGACTGGAAAATGCTGGCGCGCGCCGCGCACACCCTGCGCGGCCTGGCCGGCACGCTGGGCGCGACCGAATTGCGCGACGCCGTGGCGCGCCTGGAAGGCGCGATCCATGCGCACCAGCAGCCGACCGCGCGCCGGCTGCTCGCTGCCGCCGATGCGGAACTGGCGCGGGTGGTCAACGGCCTGAGCGAGGTCTCCGACCTGCTCGATGCCACGCGCCCGCTGCCGCATCCGCTGTCGGCGCCTATGCTGCCGCCGCCGGACATGAACCGCCTGGCGGCGCTGCTGGCCGACAGCGACAGCGCGGCGCTGGACTGGTGGCAAAGCCACGAGCGCGCGCTGCACGTGCACCTGTCGCCGGTGCTGCTGCGCAAGCTCAACGCGGCGATGTCGCGGCTGGACTTTGACGCCGCGCTGGCCTGTCTGCAGCGCAGTGCGGCGTCAGCCGCCCGGGGAGGGGCCGAGACCGACTGGCTGACGATGCCTGCCGAACTTTGACCACGCCGCCGCGCACGACACGATGAAACCGAACGACTTGCCCACGCCCGAACTGGTGCGCGCCGACCCCACTGCGCAAAAGTCGCTCGCCGGCAGTCCGGCCGACACCCGTGCGCGGGTGCTGGTGGTTGACGACACGCCGGCCAACCTGAGCCTGCTGGCCGGGGTGCTGAACAAGAACTACCGCGTGCAGTTGGCCACCTCGGGACTGCGGGCGCTGGAACTGGTGCGTCGCCAGCCGCCCGACCTGCTGGTGCTTGACGTGATGATGCCGGAAATGGACGGCTACGAGGTCTGCCGGCGCCTGAAGGCCGACCCGGCGTCCAGCCACGTGCCGGTGCTTTTTCTGACCGCGCTGACGCGCCCCGAGGATGAAAGCCAGGGCTTTGCCGCCGGCGGCGCCGACTTCATCCACAAGCCGTTCAACCCGACCACGGTGCTGGCGCGGGTGGCCACGCAATTGCAGCTCAAGGCCTGGCAGGACGCGCTGCGTGACCGCAACGCCTGGCTACAGAACGAGCTCGATGCCCGGCTGCTGGAGGTTGAGCAGTTGCGCGAGGCGACGCTGCATGTGATGGTGTCGTTCGCCGAATTCCGTGACGAAGACACCGGCAACCATGTCAAGCGCACGCAGGAATACGTGCGCGCGCTGGCCACGCGCATTGGCGAGCAGCCCGGCAGCACGATTCGCTTCAACGAATTGCAGGTGCAGCAACTGGCGCGCTCGGCACCGCTGCATGACATCGGCAAAGTGGCGATTCCTGACGGCATCCTGCTCAAGCCGGGCAAGTTGACGGTCGAAGAGTTCGCCATCATGAAAACCCACGCCGTACGCGGCTGGGAAATGCTGCAGCGCGCCGCCGGCCGGCTGGGCGCGGCCGGCGGGCCCTACCTGGCCTACGGCATGGAAATCGCCCGCCACCACCACGAGCGCTGGGACGGCAGCGGCTACCCCGACGGACTGGTCGGCGAGGCGATTCCGATCTCGGCCCGGCTGATGGCGGTGGCCGACGTTAACGACGCGCTGATCAGCCGCCGCCCCTACAAAGCGCCGCTCAGCCATGGCCAGGCCATGGAACACATCATCGCCGGCAGCGGCAACCATTTCGACCCCACGCTGGTGGCGCTGATGCAGACGATTCAACACGAAGTCGTCGCCATCGCCGAGCGCTGGCGCGATTGATTGCCGCGCCGCACCACATCGCGTGCTTCCAGGCATACCACCTGAACAGCGCAATGCACAAATCGCCAAAAGGCGCCGCCACGCCCGACTGCGCACGCCTGGCCGCGTTGCGCCGTGCCGCGCGCCACGCCCGCTGGCTGCTCGGCGGCGCCGCGCTGGTGGGTGCAGCCGCGGCCAGTGCACAGACGTTTTCGTATTCCGGCTTCGGCACCCTGGGCTGGGCGCAATCGAACCGCGATTTCGTCTATCTGCGCAACATCGACCAACGCGGCACGCCCAACACCGACAGCGTGTTCGGCCTGCAGGGCGACCTGCAATTGAACCCGCGCTGGTCGGCCACCGTGCAGTTGCGCGCCGCGCAGTCTGCCGACGGCGCCAACCACTGGTCGATCAACCCGGCCTGGGCCTTTGTCGCCTGGCGCCCGAGCGACCACTGGCTGCTGCGTGCCGGCCGCTTCCGGCTGCCGATCTTCCTGTATTCGGAACAGCAGGAAATCGGCCAGTCCTATGACAGCGTGCGGCTGCCGCCCGAGGTCTACAGCGTGTCACCCACCGCCGACATCGACGGCGTGTATGTGACCCGCACCTGGGCGGTGGGCGACCAGGGCGACAGCGAGTTCAGCGCCGACTTCTACAACGGCGCCACCCGGCCCAATGTGCGCTTCTGGCTGCGCGACGGCATTCCGGGCAGCGTGCCGGCCGGACCGCTGTGGACACGCGTCAAAGTCAAGAGCCAAGGGCTGGTGCTGACCTATCGCCAACCCGAGCTGACGCTGCGCCTGGGCTACCACCGGCCCAGCCTCAATCCGGGTGGGTCGATGGCGCGCGTCGCACGCCTGTACCCCTGGGTGCCGGTGGCGACTGGCGTGGG